>Ga0222673_1000007_pt1 | contig 158185 bp, 101 predicted proteins | sample AntAcemetagen801_FD_179845 | JGI IMG/M metagenome (GOLD analysis project Ga0222673, IMG submission 179845) | Saline water microbial communities from Ace Lake, Antarctica - #801 | ecosystem: Environmental > Aquatic > Non-marine Saline and Alkaline > Saline | place: Antarctica: Ace Lake...
TTGGTCTTAAAACTGTTGGTAAAGTTTCTTCTTTTTTGTTTCATAGTCAGCAAATTAACATTTTATTGTTTTGCTGTCCTATTTTTCTAGACCACTACAGTGAGATCAGACCAGTATAAACTTGTAGTTTATACTGATTTGTCGAGATTTAACAATTAGTTCGATGTTTTTTCAACTTCAACTTCAGCTTTCAAATCTTTAGCTACCTTTTCACCTCTTTTGAACATCATTTTAAAATTTTCCTTGAATTTTTCACCATCTAAATCAAGAAATGTACCGCCTTGTTCGAAGTGATTAATAAAAACATTCGATAACGCATAAGATGATGCCGAAGCAAAGAACGGCATAGTTACCGTGCCTAACAAGGTTCCAATGACCGGTAATGCTTTAATTGAACTACCGACGGTTCCTTGGGCAAACGTACTGGCAGTAACGCCGGAAAGTGCGGCGGATATGGTGTTTTTAGCTTTGTTCTCAGAAAAACTTACTCCGTAAATATCAGAAATTTCTGATACCATTTTCATTTGTACACCAATGATTGATGCAAGGTCAATTAATGGGAAAGGAATTAACCCGGCTCCTGCTGACCATAACATATATCGTCTGGTGATTTTCATCGCTTTTTCTTCATTAGTTTTAACTAATGTCTCTTCTGATTTTGTTTTATTTTTTGATGTTGCCATAATTTATATCTTTATTTTAGGATGTTTTGAAAAATTGATATTCGTTGATTATACCTGGTATAATTGACATTGAAACAGATGGATTTTACTAAGTTCCAACTTTTGTTTTCTTGGTAATCAGCAGTACTAAAAAGATAATCAATGGAGTCGCTAGAATTGAGCCGATAAAGGATCCTAAAAAACCGAATCTTCTATCACTTCCATAAATTCCAACTATCAGACAAGCAGTAAAATATGCGATGTAGCCAAGGATCATGACGACTTAATTAAATGTAAAGTTGAAGGACAAAAACAATTAATGTTAACTTAAAAAATATCTAATCTTTTTGTAGTAATTCCTAACAGTTTAATTGACCATTTTATCTGAAATGATGAACAACAAAGATATACAGCAGTTATGTGGTATACAACAAAAAAGATGCGTTTATCGCTTTTAATTAGATAATTTTATTCAAAAGCTATATACAAATACTCAGAAAATAGCTACATTATTTTTATATGTATATCATAACTTTTTCTACTATATCACTATTTAATATTGGATATATGGAAGTTTTTTTGGGTAAACAAAATGAAAGAGTATACTTTTGATCTTTCCATACGATGGGTTTTGTACAACCATAGTAAGTAGACTCGTGATTATAGCTCCATCGATCATTACCTTTTTTTTCGTATTTGATTTCGATTTGCCTTGGATCTGTAGAAAGTCCGGTTCCTTTGGCTTTCATGACGCTCTCTTTAGCAGTCCATAGACTCATAAAATATTCTAATTCGGAAACACCGGTCTCCTTGTGCTTTTGATTTATCCAATTGAGTTCGAGTTCCGTGCACAATGATTGATAGTCATACAGTTCTTTTCCCGTGTACAGTTCTATATCAATTCCACAATCCATACTGCTTATAATCAATGCGATCATATCACCGGAATGGCTCCAGTTAAATTGGATATCCAATCCGGACAAATAGGGTTTCCCAAAAGAGTCATAACTCAAATCAAGTACATCAGAGTTGAGGATGTTTTTTTGTTTTAATAACCCAAATAAAAAAAGCCGGGCTGCGAGATATCGATCATGATCCGCGTGGTAGATAAATCGTTTTGATTTTGAAATGTCGTTTTTGGTCAGAATTTCCTGAATTCTGTCCCGGGAAACATGCTGCAAAATCCACTCATAGGGCAGTGTGAATACTTGTATCATGCAGTGAATCCTGTCTTAGAGTATAAAATTATTTTTTTACCGGTTTCAGTTAGTTTGCCTGTATTAACGGGTCTTCTGAGTGACCATCCAGATATCGCATCAAATTTAATATATATTTCCAATTATGTTCTGCCTGGGAATTATTAAGTCCCATTTTTGTGACACCATCAGCCGCAATCTGAGCAGTAAACATTCCGGCCTCACCAAAGAATGCAACCTTTCCATTTCCAACTTTGGCTATAGCTGCTTGTAATTTTTCGGTGGAATCTACAACCGGCACTACAAAACCGGGTACTTTACCGGTACTTAGTAACGATTTCAGTGTGTTCGTATTAGAAGTGTTGGAGTCTTCCCCAAAATAGGCATCTTGTGCTTCAGTCATGACAGTGAACGTGCCCTCACCCATTACAAATAGTGGTTCAAGTTCGACACCGTCAGTAGGTGTCCATTCAAAACTATGTCCGGTGAATGTGGCTATAGAAGGAATTGTTTCACCGGTTTGTGAATAAGCCCCGTTATTCATTAGTTCGTGATAAATGATGGTTCCGTCACCGGTTTGAAAATCAGCTTCTATCTCGGGATTGTCCGATTCCCAATAACGTAAAGTGTTAATCTCAGCACCAAGTTGAATAAATAAAGCACCGGCCTGCGTCAATATTTGGTTCAAAACCGCATCATCGGATGGATCAGCATTTCCGGCTTTTACATCGCTTACAATAGGGAGCTCATTAAATCGTGATTCAAACTCATTGTAATACTCCGGATCAAAATTATATCCATTATCAACCTGAAAGCCGAATCTGGTTGCCAGCGAATCTACAGCACCCGGAAATGGATAGTGATCAGCAATTAGCAACAATGATCCGCCATTCTCTACCCATGCGAAAAGGGCATCGATTTCATCAACAGTGAAGGCACTTACTATTGGAGATACCCAATTTACTTCAGGATTATTCGTTGCATTCACCGGATTTGATATTACTAAAATCTTAACTTCTGCAAGGTTTTCAGTAGTAAATTTTTCATTAAAAGCTGCAACATTAAAACCGTCATTTCTTACTAAATTCGAGAATGGGGTGAATCTTCCATCAAATGTATGAAAGTTATTGTGGGCTGCATCTACATAGATTGTAGTCCCTGTATTTGCCGGATGTATAGGTGTTGGTGCTACATAATCAGGGTCATAAGATTGTGTGACTACTTCATCAGTTGAAATAGGCTTGAGATCACACGCTGTGATGAGTAGAGTAGCAATAATTAACGTTATAACTGAAATGAATATTCTTGTTTTCATAGAGATGATTTAGGGTGAATGGGAAACAAACATAAACTCAAAATTATTCTTAGAATAAAGTTTTGTTTTAAAAGTGATTTATGTAGACTGGGCAATCATCTTGGGAAGTTTTTCTTTACCTTCTTGATACGCTTCCTTAAATATTTTTCGCAAAAAGGCATTATCCATGCTTAACGTCTCGCCTCCAGACTCAAAGTGACGCTGAAAAATTTTCCCCACAGCATACACGGATATTGCACCTGCCATCGAATAAATACCGGTTGATAGTAGTCGGCCAACTATTGGAACTGCAGAAACCGCAGATCTCGATTTCATCGCGAGGTAAACAGGCCCAATACTACTTACGAGAGAAATAAATGCTTTTACTAAAGCCGGTTTGGTTGGGAAATCAAATTTATAGTTTTTAGCCATTTCATCAATCATTGCGATTTCCATCACCGCAATTCCGACAGAATTTACCATTGGTGAAGGAATTACACCGACTCCAGCCGCGATAAGTGTATACTTATTGATTATCTCGTTTCCACTATCAATCATGGAAGGATGAATCGTCGGTGACTTCATCTTTTGATTTTTTGATCTGTTTTTTTGCTTGCTCACTATAATTTAAAATTATCAGGTATTTAGTGTGGAATGATCTTAATACTGTTTGTAAATAGGGTTGCCATACAATCCTATAGAATGATAAATAAATTACATCATTTAGATCATATTTCAATCAAGTTATATTTAAAACCAATATGACAATAAAAATGTTATACCTAATCAATTCATTTAGTCAATTTAGATTTAATTAAATCCGACACTTTTTCCAATTCATCAAAAATCCCAAAATGCCCACCTGCGAACGGTACGAATTCAACAGGGTATTCACTTTCGATCTGCCATGGCAATAATCCGGATATTGGGGTTTCAACATCATTAATACCGTATAATATACTCATACGTACAGGTAGAGGTGCAACTAAGGGTTGATAATTATAGAGTTCAAGTGCCTGAATATCAGCCCGAATTATGGGTTCAAAGTAATTCATTAACTCACTATGTTCTTTTAGCTGAGGAGGTAGTGCACCCAAACTGTCAATATAGTTCCAAAATATTTCGGAAGATGCCGTGTGTTTAGGCTGATCTTTTGTACTATCAAATTTAGGAACCGATGGTGCTCCATGTCCACTGCAAAACAAATGAACAGGCAGGGGAAACCCGGAATCTGAAACTTTTATTGTGATTAGATAAGCAATCAAAGAACCCATACTATGTCCGAATATAGCATACTCCTTCCCCAACTCGACTTCAGTACGTATCAGATCAAACAAATTCTCTGCAATTTGATAAATATCTGGGATTAGTTTTTCTTTTACCCGTTTACCTCGACCGGGTAGCTCTAAAGCCGATAAGGTAACTGAAGGCCCTAAATGGGACTCAAGATTTCGATAGACCAATGAGTTCCCGCCAGCAAAAGGTATTGCAAAAAGTGTCATATGAGGATGGGTATTTGGTAGAATGGTTTCAACAGATCAATATGATTTGGTTCTGACAAGCCAATCAAGCCGGTTTGTTATTAAATAATGGAATTTTTGATACATAATGGATTAAATCAGATATTTTAGACTCAGTAGTCTGTGAGTAGCAATAACTGAAGATAGAAAAAGTTGGTTTATGATGGCGATACTTTCAAAATACGGTTAAGATGTATTGCCAGTTGTTGAACATGAGGCGGATTGAGCATTGTGAGGTGATCTCCGGGGGTTTCGATCACCTGAGGTTTTTTATTAACCCACAAACCCCACCCAAGATCCGGTTCCTTACGCACGAGTAGTGCTTTTTCATCGGTTAACAGTTCCGGTTGTAATTCTGATGATCGAATGATAACCAGATCCAAATCGACCGGCTTATCAACCGGTTGATATTGCATTTGTAAGTTGCTTCGATACACATTCATAAATCCACTCAATTGATTGATATGAGCACCGGAGGGGAAAATCCCTTTGTGAATTAATTCATCAAAAAACATTTTCAATTGATCATCATTACTTTCACACTGTTCAAAATTCTCAATTGAAAGATTTAATGGTATTCCGTACTGGTGACTGGCAATATTGGCTACCTGCGTAAGCCACTGGGCATGGGTCCAATCAAGTCCGGTTGGTTCAAACCATTGAGGTGCTGCTGTATCCAGAATAACTACATTTTCAACTGGTTCACCGGCTTGTTTTAATTTACGGGCAATTTCAAAGGCCACGAGTCCACCAAATGAGTGTCCGACAATTCGGTATGGGCCATCTGGGGACGATTTTTTGATGGAGTCGATGTAATATTGGGCTAGTGACTCCACGCTTTTATACACCTGTGATTCTCCATCCAGACCGGGTGGCTGTAGTCCAAAAATGGGTAAATCTTCATTCAATTCCCGGACCAGTGATTGCATGTACAGTATGTTGCCACCCGCACCCGGTAAACAAAATACGGCCGGAACGTCACTTTTACCTTTTTGCATAGGGACTAATGCTCCCCATTTATTATCCAAACTATTCTTACTGAGCGATTTGGCTAGTTCCGCAATTGTTGGATATTGAAAAATCGTGGCTAATGGTAAATGTTGGTCAAATTCTGAGGTAATGCTGGACATCAGGCGAACTGCAATAAGTGAGTGTCCACCGATCTCGAAAAAATTATCCAATACTGAAATAGATTTTATTCTCAGTATTTCCTGCCAAATTTTAACCAATTTATATTCAATGATATCTCGTGCTTGTACTTTATCCGTGTCAGAGCCCGCTTCGATATTGATTTCAGTAAGGGCAAGTTTATTTCGGTCCAGTTTACCGTTTGGTGTCAATGGGAACTGCTTGACGGCAATATGGTGTGTAGGAACCATATAATCAGGCAGAACTTTCCGAAGATATTCTGCCAATATAGAATCCGGAATTCTTTTGGTTGAATCTACCGGTATATAAAATGATACAAGCTGTGCATATGCACCACTGCCTATTAAGGTTGCCGCACATTGTTTGATTTCGGGATGTTCTTGTAAATGAAATTCGATTTCTCCCAATTCAATTCGATATCCTCGTAATTTAATCTGTTGATCTGAACGTCCAATATATTCAATCATTCCATTCGGTCGATATCGTGCTAAATCTCCTGTTCGATACATCTTCCTATTTATTCTGAATGGATCAGTTATGAATCGATCGTTGGTTAGATCTAGTCGATTTAAATATCCCAAAGCCACGCCATCGCCTCCAATATAAAGTTCACCGGGAACACCAATAGGTAACGGTTTTAGGAGATCGTCTAGAATATATATGGAAGTGTTATCAATAGGTTGACCGATTGGGACAATAGGATCCTCTTGGGGATCAATTTCTTTGACATCATAGACCGAAGAATAAACCGTAGTTTCAGTAGGACCATACATATTCCAGACTTCTCGGCATCTGGAATTAAGTTCTAAGGCCAGCTGTTTTGGCATCGCTTCTCCGCCACACAAACAGATCAGATCCGGAGAACCATTCCAACCGGTCTCAATCAATAACTTCCATGTTGTAGGAGTGGCTTGCAAGATAGAAATAGGGTGAGAAGTCATGATTTCAACTAATAACTGCCCATTTTTAATTTCATTTTCCACTGCAATATAAATCGATGCTCCGGTAATTAAAGGGACCCATATTTCAAGTACCGCAATGTCGAAAGCAATCGTCGAAACCGCGAGAATTTCATCACTTGGTGATATACCGGGTTTTTTTTGTATGCTCAATATGAAATTCAATAACGCTTTATGTGATATCATCACCCCTTTCGGCCTGCCCGTTGATCCGGATGTAAAAATAACGTAGGCCAGTTGGTTAGGATCAATCGAAATTTCCGGAGGATTCTGAATGATGGATTCATCATGTATTGAGATTGCACTGTCTCCCGATAGATGGGTTCCATCTTGAAATCCATTAACCGGATTCATCAATTTGTCGATTTGGATGACAGTTTCGCACGAAGGCATTGATTTATGTAGGGATGTCGTTGTGATGAGTCCCCTGACATCTGCGTCTTCAAAAATCATTTCAATACGATTGGCCGGATACGTTGGATCCAGTGGAATGTATGCACATCCAGATTTTAGAATGGCCAGTAATGAAATCACCATATCTGTTGAACGTTCCAGTGCGACTGCCACAAGTGATCCCGGCTCGATTCCGGTCGAAAGGATAAAGTGCGCTAATTGGTTAGAGCGTTGTTCCAGTTGCAAATATGTGATTTCTGTATTTTCGCATTTCAGGGCAATTTTCCCGCCATTTAACTCAACTTGATGTCGAATTAACTCTACAATAGAGGTATCATAATCATGATTTACTTCTGTTCTGTTCCAATCTTTTGTAATACGCTGGAGTGATTGTTCATTCAGTAAGTTAACCTGATTAATCGGGGTTGAAATATCATTGCTTACCTGATCTAAAACGGTCAGAAAATGTTCACCAAGTTGTTTAATGCGCCATTCTGCAAAGATATCGGTACTATACTCCATATAACAAGTAAGTGAGTCAGACTCTTCTGCAAAAAGTAAGGTCAAATCGTATTTCGCAATTTCGTTTTTATGTTCTGCAAGTTGGACTTCAAGATCGCCAAGTTTTGGCAGGGTTATTTTTGAGGATTGCATGGATAGCATAACCTGAAACAACGGAGTGAATCCCATGTTTCTTTCAGGTTGAATTTCCTCAACCAACTGCTCAAACGAGATGTCCTGATGGTGGTATGCCTGGAGTGCAGTATTTCGAACCTGTTTCAGAAGGTCGCCAAAGGCTTGATTGTCTTTTACCTCCAATCTCATCACCAGAGTGTTCACAAAAAATCCAAATAGGGACTCAAACTCAGTTTTTTTCCGATTAGCTACCGGCGATCCGATAGGAATGACGGTTTGATGGGTATAACGATTCAATATCACTCCAAAAACAGACAATAAGACCATATAAGGAGTTGTATTCGTCAATTTAGCGATGTTTTTTAGTCGTTGATGGAGCTCGGTATCGATGGAAAATGAGTGAGTTTTGCCCTTATAAGTCTTGATTGCGGGTCGTGGATGGTCTGTCGGGATTTCAAGTAGCGATGGAATGTCGGAAAGTTCGGACTTCCAATACGTAAGCTGTCGTTCTAATTCACCATTTTTGATGAGTTGATTTTGCCACTCGGTATAGTCCCGATATTTTGCTTTAAGTGGAGCTATTTTGTAGTGATTTAGAAGTTGTTTGTACTCACTTCCACTCACTATTTCATTCCCTATGGCCTTCGAAATGAATAGGTTGTAAAACTCCTCCAATTCTTTGCCGACAAGACCTATTGACCACCCATCAGATACAATATGATGCATATTGATGAGCAATAAGTGGGAATTTTCATCTATTTTGACAATAGCAGACCTGAAAAGTGGACCCTTTTTGAGATCAAATGTGGTATTACTAAAATCGTTCAACCATCGAATAGTCTCTTTTGTCCGCTGATCGGCTGAGAGAAGCGTGAGGTCTACTATTGATGATGGTGGTAAAGAGTCGGAAATCGTACAATAGGGTATACCACAGGATTCACTGAACGTACTTCTTAGGACCTCATGGCGTTGTGTGATTGTGGCTATTGACTTGATTAAAGCTGATAAATTGAGGTTACCATTTAACCATATTGCCACCGGCATATTGTAGGTATTACTGGCACCTTCAAGCTGATCAAAAAACCAAAGCCGCTGTTGCGCAAGAGAAAGTGATATTTGATCAGGATTGGCAGTATCCTGCTTATTCTGACTTTTTTGTGCAGTGATTGCAGATCCATTGATTTTTTGAGGCGCCGATACAGAAGGGCGATTGCTCTCACCCGACAACTTGTAACCAAGGTTAATCGCCATATCCCTGGTAATATCACCAAGCATCGCTTCACTCAAATGTTCTTTCCAGCGTGTAGCGGCATCTGAATTGATGCCTTGATGAGTGTGAAATTTGACATCACCTAACATCGTCGATTCCTTATGGATTCCATCCGTCATCCGACGTTTTTTTTCATTGGCCTCATAGATAGCCAACATATTAGCCTCAAAATCGAGCCCGATGAAATCACAAAGGCGTCTCACTTGTTCTTCGGATGAAGATGTCATCTCTTCAAACGATATTCTCATTTTTCTATCCTCAGGAACAGACTCAAAAAAATCAGAAATATTTTGATGGCTGTGTAACCAAATAAGTTCTGCCAGTTGTTGTGTACTAAATGAATGTGGATAACGGAAGAAGATCTGGTCAAGTTTGGCCTCTACAAAAGAATTGACCATACCCAGAGGATGTCGGTGTAAATGGATATATAATGGATCTTCAAAAGTGGCTTCAATTCTTTCTAAAATAGATTTATCTAATACATAGGAAGGCGATTTGTCCACCAAAATACGATCATCAGTCCAGGATTGAAGCTCAGAATAAAAGTCCTTAACACTCAAATCTGACATCTCTCGTTCATTCATAAATTCTTTTGCTGCATCTGCATCCATATCATGTAATTCCATCACGGCACGAAGTACACCCTCTAACCAAAATGCATCCCGTCCGCTACAAATTTCTTTTCGCTCTCCAAGAGTATTAAAGGGCATTAATTCAAGCTCAGGTGGGGCAAATAACTTTGAGTGACCTCCCAATAGTACACGTAGTAAGGTGGTACCTGAACGGGGTGGAGCCAGGACAAAAATTGCTTTTGGATTACGTTTTTTGGATTTAAAATTGTTGAATGGACGAAGGGGTGTAATGGTTTCACGAAGAGTTAACAAGTCGGCGTGTTCGATTTTCCGATCTGTTGATCTGTCCGAAATTTGCTCATCATCGAACATACGGATCGACTCCGGATAATGTGAATGCATGTAATCCACAAGCTCGGTAATGGTGGGGGCTTCAAATAGTGCAACCACATAAAAAATGCTCCCAATTTTTTGCTGCATCCGGTTTGCAAAGATCGCCCCTTTAATAGAATCACCCCCCAAATCGAAAAAGTTATCTGTCAGACCAATTTTCTCAATTTGTAGTATATCTGACCAGATTTCAGAAATCATTTTTTCGAGTGATGTAACCGGAGACACAAACTCTTTTTGAATTAATCGCAGGTCGCGATCTGGATTAGGCAGTGCGTTTTTATCGACTTTACCATTGGTGGTCAATGGCAATTGATCGAGTATGATGATTGCATTTGGAACCATATACTCAGGCAGTACCCCTTTTAGATGATCCCTTAATCCAGATAAATGTGTAGTGGAATCTATTTCATGATGAAAGACGACATAACCAATCAATTCATTTCCGGATTCTGTTTGTCGGACATTAACCACTGCCGCACTTACACCGTTAAATGCTGACATCTGGCTCTCGATTTCGCCTAATTCAATTCGAAATCCACGAATTTTGACTTGCTGGTCAATCCGACCCATATACTGCAGTGTCCCGTCCATACGACGACGTGCTAAATCACCACTGTGGTATAACCGATCTGCGGGAATGTCTCGATGTAATGCATGCATTGCAAAACGTTGCGCATTCAATTCGGGACGATTTAAATACCCTCGGGCCACTCCTGCACCTCCAACCAATATTTCCCCCGGAACCCCAATCGGGACCAATTCTCCATAGTCATCGCAAAGATCGATTGACAGGTCGGGCAATGGAGTACCTATGACACTCACGCCTTGATGAATATCATGCCCGGTTATTTTGTGATAGGTTACATGAACAGTCGTTTCTGTAATACCATACATGTTGATGAGCTGCGGTTTTTCAAGTCCGTGTCGATTACTCCATCCTTCTAAATTCTTCAAATCTAATGCTTCACCCCCAAAAATTACCCATTTCAGGGATGTATCTCTGCCACCTTCTCGCCTGTCAATCTCCATTAACTGTTGAAATGCGGATGGTGTTTGATTTAATACGGTTACTTGTTCATGCTTTATCAAATCAAAAAACAGATCCGGGGACCGGCTTATCCAGTAGGGTACTACAATAAGTTTTCCTCCATAAAGTAGAGCGCCAAAAATTTCCCATACTGAAAAATCAAAAGCATATGAATGGAACAGAGTCCAGATATCTTTATCACTGAATCCAAATAAGGATTCAGTGCCTTTAAACAACCGAACTACATTGGCGTTTGTAACCTCAACACCTTTAGGTCGACCCGTAGAGCCTGATGTGTAAATGATATAAGCTACATCGTCCGGGGAGGCACTTTCGGTTTTAAAATCAACTGAAACACCCTTTTGGAGGGATATTTTATTGGATTGATCTCTATTCAGAGTGTCATCAACCACGTGTGAAGATGGGAACTTTTTATTTTCATTCACGGTGTCTATCACACCTAAAACAAGTTTCTGATGCGAACCATTAGGTACGTCATTAGCTGATTCGCGGTCTGTAACTACCACTTTCACTGAGGAATCACCAATCATATATTTGATTCTATCGGATGGGTAGGCAGGATCCAGCGGGACATAGGTCGCGCCCAGTTTTAAAATGGCGTAAATGGTCGCAATGAGATCTACTGATCGGCCCATAAAAATTCCGACTCTGTCAGTTTTTCGTACGCCTAAACTGTAGAGTTTTGAGGCTATATCCGTGGCTTGTTGGTTTAATTCACGATAATTGCAACTGATCTCCTGATATTTGACGGCGATGTTTTCCGGATTTCGATTAACCTGTTCATCAATAAGTTGTGAGATAGATTTGGTGACATCAAATAGCTCACCTGTCCCCCTTAGCGCGCATAATTTTTTACGTTCCACCTCACCGGCCATAGACAATTGGTGCACCGGTTTGTCAGAATCAGATACGGCATCTGATAGCAAATTGACGAAATGATCGGACATATACCGGATCGTTTCCAGGTCAAAAAGATCGGTATTAAAACGAAATCGACCCCGAATACCTTCGTCCAGTTCCTCCATTGATAACACCAAATCAAAAGGGGCTTTACTGTTTTCAGGCTCCATGGGTGTGATTGTCAGATCACCGGTATCCAATTTTCCAACAGGAGCATTTTGGAGTGCAAAAAGTACCTGAAATAAGGGTGTGTGATTCAATGACCGATCAATATTTAATGCCTGAAGTAGCTCATCAAAAGGTACTTCTCCATACTCAAATGCATTTAATGCCCTTCGTTTAAGACGATTTAGGACTTCAGAAAATGTTGGACTTTCGGTAAGATCCAACCGCAGTGGAATGGTATTTAAAAAGAGCCCGATTATTTGGTCACAGTCGGGATGCGTACGTACAGAAAGCGGTGATCCAATGATCAGATCATCCTGTCGGCTATATCGTCCTAAGAGAACACCAAAGATAGACAAAAGCACCATAAATGGTGTTGCGCCGTGTTTATTGGCGCAGATTCTCACTTTTTTAGCCAGCTCTTGGTCAATCATAAATGCATGAGTCCGGCCATTATAAGTTTGATGCCGAGGTCGGGGTCGATCTGTAGGTAAATCTAAAATGGTTGGAGCACCCTTTAGATCTTTTTTCCAGTAGTGCAGATAACGCTGTAAAAGAGAATTATCGAGCCGGCTACGTTCCCAAACTGCAAAATCACCATACTGAATATCAAGAGGCTTTAAATTGGCTGATTTATTACTGTTTGATGCATCATATAATTGTGAAAATTCATCTACTAAGATCCCCAGTGACGAACCATCCGAGATGATGTGGTGCATTGTAAGAATCATTACATGACGTAATGCGGACAATTTAACCAGGCCTAAACGCAGTAAAGGCCCCCCTTTTTGTAAATTAAAAGGATGCTCACCTTCATTAAGAATGATTTGCGCAAGTTCTTTGTCCGGGCTTTTGTGTTCGGATAAATCATAATGTTGAATAGGAACGATGCCCCCTTGTCCGGGCCATTGTCTGGGTTCATCATTTTCAATGGTGAATTTATTTGAAAGTCCCGGATGTCGTTCAATTAAGACATTTAATGCATGTTGCAATGCAACAAGATTCAACGGACCATCCACATACATAGCAATCGGAAGCATATTATAGATCGGTGAGTTTCCTCCCGCGAGCTGATCTAAAAACCAAAATCGTTGCTGCGCGTATGAGAGGGGGTAACCCCGACTTTTATCATGTGATGAAATTGGTTTATTGATTTGAGACTCTACCTCTTCGATATGCTCCAACAGACGTATGAGCTCCGGTTTGTGTGCTTTTAAACGAGTAATTATCTGATCATTAATCACCCCTTTAGGAGCGTTAAAACGCACATTTCCAGCTTCCAGATATAGTTTTACATCCAGCTGTCGGAGCTGATCAGCTAAGTCCAATACATCTTCACTAAAAACATCCTCTTGACTCATACTTTACATCTATTCCTATAAAAATTTAATGGATTTGTTCTCAAACTTTACTGAATACATTCGGCTTATATTATCTGTTAACATCACAAACTTATGTTTGCCATAATGCCCATCTTTACTGTTATATAATACCAACATCACGTTCATCATCCCCACTTGAACCGGACTTTGCTATTTCAATATTTTTGGCGATTTCGGCAATGGTTGGTTGCTCAAACATAGCTGAGAGTGCTAATTCGGTCTGAAATGTCTTGCGAATCATGGCAACCAGTTGGGTCAGTAGTAGAGAGTTTCCACCTAACTCAAAAAAACTGTCGTGAACTCCAATACCGTTCATGCCTAATAATTTACCCCAGAGTCGGACCAACTGTTTCTCTGTGTCAGTTTCCGGAGCTGAGAAATTACCAAGGTGTATTGGACGCTCATGGCTCGGTTTGTCTGATGATTCGATTACACTTCTGTTTTTTTGAACCCATTGTGTTATTCTGTGCTGAAGATTGCCACTTGAGATGACAATTCTATCGAGGTCATTTCTACGAAGAATGCGTGAAAAAATTTCTATCCCATCTTCTGGCGACATTCCCAATTCAAGTGCTGAAGAGGTTGCAGAGTCGCCGGGAACGACATCGTGATCAAACACCCATCCTTCCCAGTTCACCGAAATCCATTTGCCGGGCTGACGATTATTAAGCTTTTCAACAAGTGCATCAGCATACAAATTAGTAGCGGCATAAGCCGAGAATCCGAGTCCACCCAGAATGGGTGACAGTGATGAACAGATCAAGCAAAAATCAAACGATTTGTTATCCAGAATTCGACCAAGGACTTCTGTACCATCGACTTTTGATGGGAATTGATCCAAATTGTGTTGTTTACCTTCAGATGTGCGTGCATCATTCAAAGTAACAAATGAGTGTTGACCTACAATTCCGGCAGCGTGAATGATACCATCAATGCGTTGATGCTGTTGCTCAAGGTCATTAATAATTCGACTCATTGTGGGTTCATCACTCACATCAGCGCTGAATAATTGAACGGTACTTCCGAGCAACTCAATCTGCTGAATCTGTTGGATTTGGCTTTTGAGACGATTCGGGGTAGAGGAATCTGTTAATAGAGTTTCCCAATTTTTGCGTTTTGGGAATTCAGTTCGGCTCAACAATGCCAAATTAACAGGATGCTGCGTTGCCATATATCGGGCAAGTGTGAGCCCGATGTCGCCAAGCCCCCCCGTGATCAAATAGAGTCCATTTTCTTTGATTCTGGAGGGTTTTTGATCATTTGCAATCACAACCGGTTCGAAATACTCGATCCATCGACTTGCACCACGCAGGACAATATTTGCCACATGTTCGTTTGATGTAAGTTCAGCTAATAGAACGGAGGGCCGTACATTTTTATCTATATCAATAACCCGTGTGTTGATATTCGGATATTCTTGAGCTAAAACACGAAGAGGACCCAATGCGGTGGTCTTGACCGGATTTAGTTCGTTCGTATGCTCGAATGCCATGAGGCCATCGGCTATCAGTACCAAATCGATTTCATTGCTGAAATATGAATGTCCTAAGGCTTGCCCGAGTGCTATCATCCCATCAAATGCCAATGATAATAGCTTGTCACGGTCGGCTTGAATTTGGAAAAGTCCGGCGTGAATAATGTGTTCGGGTTTGAAATCTTTTAGGCTATTTAAATAGAGTTCCCAATCATCAAAAGAGGTCGTATCAATGGTTGCACCTTTTCCGGAATGGGATTTTTTATCGAAGATAATTTTCACTTCAGCATCGGAACTGTTGAGTAGTTGGAAAAGTGAATCTGTGATTCCGGTGTTGTCGCCTAAGATTAACCATTTACTACCGGATTTGATTTGAGATTGGCCGGAAATGGTTTTTCGCCAACCCGGCAAATAGAACCAATTATCGATTGAAGGTTCTTTGGTGACAGGTTTCATATTCGACGAAACTGAATCCTCGTTTTGAAAGAGTCCTTTTTTAGGTTCAATCCAATATCGCTGTTTATAAAATGGGTGTCCGGGAATTGCAACTTTATTGCGATTGGGTGATTGTGTTTCCCAATCTGGGGACTTTCCGTTAAACCAAACATGTGCCGATTGGCAGAGTTCCTCCGTAGCACCTGCTTTTCTGGCTTCATCAATTGAGTTTGAACTGTATTTCCGCAATATTTCCCCTGCACCGTTAGCAAATTGAATTGGGTTTGGGTGCTTGATATCGGTCAGATTATCTGGGTTACTGCCGGATGAGGTACTTTTTGACGAAGTTTTGTTCGAATCCATCGAACTCTCTTTATGATTCGACTCCGAGAGTTCAGTCTCAATTGATGAGGAAATTTCGCGAATCATTTTTCCTGCCGATTGACGATTTCCGGCATGAAGGATCAAAGCAAGTCGGTATTCATACTGACGGCGACCTGTTTGCAATGTGTAAGCGATGTTAGAGAGTGACTGATCAGGATTTGATTCAATATGTCCGGCAAGAAGAACCATAATATCAACCAAGGCTCGGGCAGACTTTGCAGAGATAGGAAGTACAATCCATTCCGGTTCATCGTCTGGTGATTGTACTTCGGGCGGTTGCTCTACAATTACATGTGCATTTGTTCCCCCGATACCAAAAGAACTGACTCCGGCAAGGCGAGGTTTATTCATGCTGACTGACCAATCAATAGGCTGATTATTGACAAAAAATGGTGTTTTTTCCAAGCCAAGGGTTGGATTTGGTGACTCAAAATGACAAGTAGGGGGAATGATTTGGTTCTGCATCCCTAATATCACCTTAATCAATCCGGCAACACCGGCGGCTGTGTCAAGGTGTCCTATGTTGCTTTTAACAGAGCCAATAGTACAAGGTTTTTTGCTTGTTTTGAACCCTTCAGCAAGTGCAGCGATTTCAACAGAATCACCTAAATCAGTCCCGGTTCCATGTGTCTCAATGAAGTCAATTTGATCGGGATTGACATCCGCCATTTCGAGTGCTTCCATAATAACATCTGCCTGTCCTTCAACACTCGGAGCCGTATACCCGACTTTCACGGACCCATCATTATTTATGGCAAAACCACGAATTACGGCGTATATAGTATCCTTGTCATTTATAGCATCTTCATAACGCTTCAAAACGATGGATGCCGCTCCATTCCCATCAATTGTCCCGGCTGCTTTGGCATCAAAGGGCCTGCAATGGCCGTCCGGAGATAATGTACCTCCAGTCATAAAATGATATCCACGGTCTTGTGGTAAGTGGATAGAGCTCCCTCCTGCGATTGCAGTATCACACTGATGGTTCAATAGACTCTGAGCGGCCAAACATGTTGCAACCAATGAGGTAGAACATGCAGTATTAATACTGATTGCCGGACCCTGCAGATTAAATTTATAAGCAACTCGGGTTGTTGCAAAGTCTTTATCATTATTCAAACTGAGTTGCCAAGCGCCGGCACTTTCAAGAAGTTCGGGATTTGTCAGTATATGATGGACTAAATAGCCATTAAATCCAACACCCGCATAAAGTCCGATGCGACCCGGATACTGTTCCGGATCAATAGCTGCATGTTCAAGTGCTCTCCAAACCCCCTCCATCAGCAACCGATGTTGAGGATCCAGAATCTCCGCTTCTTTTGGAGTCATATCGAAAAATGAGGCGTCAAAATCTTCAATACCATCTAATTTTCCGGCTGCTTTTACATAATCCGGATCATTTAATGTTCGATCATCAACTCCGGCTGCTCTGAGTTCATCATCACTGAAAAAAGTAATGGAGTCTATCCCATCTCGCAGATTTGTCCAGTACTGATTCAAGGAATCAGCTCCCGGGACTCGGATGTGCATCCCGACTACCGCTATTGTATCTTCGTAATTACGCAACTTTGAATTCATGGTTGATGCATTTGTACTCAATCGGGGGTTTTTCTGACAAATTGATGGGTGCCCGAGTTGAAATTAATTTCATATAAAATCCTTTAGTTATGTGCGATTACTTTTTTTTGAATTTAACTGTGGATCGTTTTTTTCGACCGGCAAGAGAGGCTGAGGCTGTTTCATCCATATCATATTGCAATGGTGAGGGGGATAAAAAGTTAGCAAGTGCCGAAACGGTGGGGTATCGGAAAATATCGACCGGTGTAACATCCTTATTAAATTCTTTACTCAATCGATCTTTCATAGGTAATACCAGCATGGAGTGTCCGCCTATTTCAAAAAAATTATCATTGATGCCAACGACATCTACATCAAGAAAATCGCACCAAATCTGAGCAATTCGTTGCTCGGAAGATCCTTCAACAAAGTTATTAATAGAGTCGGATTGGCTAATGGATGGCTTTGGTAATGATTTATAGTCTATTTTTCCATTTGAATTTAATGGAATGGACTCCAACACCTCAAAATGTGATGGAATCATGTATTCAGGAAGCAGTTCCGACAAATGAAGTTGAATATCTGCTCGATTAAATTCGGCACCGGTGTTTAAAGTAAGATATGCTACCAGTCGATCACCTTGATCAAGATGTTGGATGGTAACTACGGCCACTTTCACTGATTTAAAAGATGCCAGGGCGAACTCAATTTCAGCCGGTTCAATTCGATATCCCCGAAGTTTGAATTGTGAGTCATATCGTCCCAAAAAAACCAGATTACTGTCCGATAACATCTTGACACGATCACCGGTTTGATATAATATTCCGGTTAAAATCGGTTTGGGTCCGTGAACTAATCCTGTTTCTGAAACAGGTATAAATCGCTGTTTTGTCAGGTCATCATGATTCAGATATCCCTCTGCAACCCCATCTCCACCAATGTATAATTCACCTTCAACACCCGGGGGTACCGGGAATCTGTTTTGATCAAGCACATAAAGCTGCGTATTCCAAATAGGTTTGCCAATTGGGACATTATAGGATGAAAACTCCGTTCTTTTTTCATCATAAATGGCACAGCCGACTACGGTTTCTGTGGGTCCATATTCGTTAATAATACGTGTTTTAGGAGCGTGTTTACGCCACGGAGCAATTGTTTTACTCAATAATGCTTCTCCACCCAATACAAAACTTCGTGTGAGGCCTGATTTTTTGTCATCAGGAATCATAGCATTGAGCAATTCAAGATGAGCCGGAGTGATTTTAACCATCGACCAGTCTGCTGTTGGTTTACCGTTTTTATCAATCAAACATCGTGTTATATGTTCAATTTCGATTCCATCTGTGGGTACGATATGAACCGTTCGGCCTGATATTAGCGGAGTAAATAAACTTGTGATGGTTGCATCAAATGCGATCGAGGAATGTAATGGAGAACCGATACCGTCGCTTGTTTTGTAATATTCCTGTGCCCATGTCAGATAGTTGAGTAGTCCTTTATGATGGATTAACGTTCCCTTGGGTTTTCCGGTCGAGCCTGACGTGTACATGATATAAGCAATATCCAGTGGATCATGCTCTGTTTTAAGGTTCTTTTTTTTCATTTTTGCCCATTTTGAGGCATCATCATCCATGAAAAGCTTACTTATCGTACTTTTATCAATATTTTTTGACAATTCTTTTGTTGTGATGATTAACTCTGGTGAGGCATCTTCAAGCATGTAAGAAATTCGTTCCGAAGGATACTGTTTGTCCATCGGTATATAAGCTGCTCCCGATTTTAGTACACCCATCATAGCGATAAATAACTCGGGTGAACGATCTAAAAATATAGCGACTCTTGAACTACGGCCAATTCCATTTTCTGATAACCAGTGTGCCAGTTTGTTACTTTGAATATTGAGTTCATCATACAATAGATTCCCGTCATTCCATACAACAGCTACATCCTTGGCATGTTTTTTTGCTACCGATTCAAACAATTCAGGTAATGATTTTTCAGCCGGATACGCATGTTCAGTCTTGTTCCACTTCATTATCCAACGTTTCCACTCACGATCATTCATCAGTGAAATCAATCCTACTTCTCCATCGGGCCGCTCCATGACATTCCGAGCCAGATTTTCGAAGTAATCAACAAATCTTTCAATACTGGAAACCACAAATTTATCCTCCGAATAATCACATTCCAGGGTCATACGATTTCCAACTTCCGTCAGATTAAACACCAGATCGAACGCAACATGGTAGACATTCTGTGACTCCCAATTCACTTCAAGTTCGTTAAATGACGGAATATCACCGGGACGATCCAGGTTAAAAATCGATTGAATAGGCACACCTGAACTTGATTTTTTTGCTGCACCCAATTTATCAATCAAACGAGAAAACGGGTAATCCTGATGCTGATATCCATTGAGTAATGTGCCACGCATACGTTTCAAATATGTCAAAAATGACTCTTTTGGATCATATTTTGAGCGAATTGGAATTAAATGTGTGCAATATCCTATAAGATTTTCGCTGCCTTTGAGCGACCTGCCGGCAACCGGCATCCCAACAATGATTTCCGTCTGACCCGATAACCGGTGTAACCATAATGTGTACAACGAAAACAAGGTCATGAAATGAGTAGCATTGTTCTTGGTGCTAAACTTCCTGATTGTATCAATTAATATAGGATCCATTTCACGCGAAACTCGTCCCCCTTTATAGGATGGTACAACAGGTTTGGGCTTATCAGCGGGGAGTTCAAGAATGGGTAAATCACCGGACATCTCATTGAGCCAGTACTCCTCTTGGTTTTTAAATGACTGACCTTCTTGCCATTTTAAATATTCCTGAAATTGCAATGGCTCAGAATCAGACTTACGATCAGATAAGGATCCGGGCTCCTTACTTAATATTTGATTATAAAAACGAGCTATTTCATGAATGATTAGGTTCATTGAGAGTCCATCGAGCACGATGTGATGTCCCTTCAATACCAGATAGGAATCAGAATCACTCCATTTTAGCAGGTGTACTTGCAGGAGTGGACCTGTTGATAATTCGAATGGTTTACATGCATGTTCTTTTAACCATATCTGGCAAGCTTTGCCGGCATCTTTTTCTTTAGTGAAATTCACGATTTTTAGTGGAACCACTAATTTCGGTAATAGGGTCTGCTTTTCTGTGTCTGGAACAACGGTCCTCAATGATTCATGGCGATTAACGACTTCCTGAATGGCAGAAGAAAGTGCATCCGAGTCAACATGGCCTTTCAGCGAAATCAGCGGACTGATATGGTAAGCCATCGATCCCTCTGTACTTATTCCGGACAACGTTGCTAACTGTTTTTGAGCTGTGCTTAAATCAACAGTTTGTGGAGTGGATTGAATTTGGCTCTCTTTTTTTGAAGTTGGATCGTTTTTTGGTGGAATAAATCCACCGTCGCGCATAGCATTTACGGATTCTTTCACAACTTCGATGATGCGATCAATATCCTGATCGGTGTGAGCTGTTGAGAGGAAACAATTTCTCCATTCCCACACAAAAATCCCGCGAAGATTCATGTGGTAGAACAGTAATTCCAGATTGGTATTAAATTCAAATCTGAACAAAGATCCAAAATGAGCGACTTCGATCGCTATTTCTTCATCCAAAAACCACTGATTCAAGTGATCAGCCAATTTTTTAGTCTTAGCATTCAGATCAAGTTGTAATTTAGGGCTGTTCTCTTTGAGGTGTTTCAGTGCTGCTAATGATGCCGTCATTGCCAATGGATGTTGGCAGAAAGTGCCGCCAAATACAACACGGTTGACCAATGGATACGAATTGTCACCATAATGCCAGGCTCCACCATCAATTGGATCCATCAAATCACTGCGACCTGCAACCACACCAATCGGGAGTCCACCCCCCACTACTTTTCCGTACGTTGCCATATCGGCTTTTATATTAAACCATGCCTGTGCTCCTCCCGGATGTGTGCGGAATCCGGTAATCATTTCATCAAAAATGAGCAATGCACCAATTTCATTGGTTAACGAACGTAATTTTTGTAAAAATTCAGCAGGTTGAACTTTAGGATTTCGACTTTGAACAGGTTCAACCAGTACAGCTGCAATTGAATCACCGTGTTTCCGGATAAACTCTAATGAATCGGGATCATCATATACCAGAACAAATTGATCAGCAACAGCGCCCATTGGTGTTCCGGGTGAGACCGGTTTGGTCACTGGAATTCCATCAATTTCCTCAACCCGCATCCCCATAACCGAATCAGCATGTCCATGCCATGCTCCTTCAAAGGATACAATTTTGTCTCGTTTAGTTGCCGCTCGGGCCAGTCGCATCGCCGCCATAACCGCTTCTGTGCCACTATTTGTGAAAGTAACACGATCAAAGCCGGTCATTTCGCAGATAATTTCCGCTACTTCACCCACATGGTCAGGTCGGGGTCCCATTTCGACTCCCTCCAAAACTATCTCTTTTAATGGGGTTTCAATAAATTCGGGGTGATGTCCAAACAAACTGACACCCTGTCCCATCGTGATATCGATATATTCATTCCCATCCAGGTCCCATACTCTACTGCCTCGCGCCCGGTTAGAGACCAGCGGGTATAACATCTCTTTAGTTGAAAATCTAAAACCAATCGCAGCGCGGCTATCTGCCAAAACGCTCCGATATTTTTGTGTATGTGCCTTAGATTTACCGGTTTTTGCATTGAATTCCCGGATCAGTTTTTCAAGATGAGCTTGCTGTGTCTCCGTGAGTCCACGTGCCCGAATTTCGAGTGGAGATAACATTTTTTGAGGTTGAACTGCACTTTGTGACCGGGGTTTTTTCGGTTCCTGAGCCAATTCAGCAGCATTTGAAGAGGTTGATCCGGGAGTGGATGAAATTCCGGAGTGAAGCCTGCTTGTGCCATCACTCTTACCGGAAGTCTGATTTAAAAAATTCAATTGGCGTTCAATTAACTCATTCAAAGCAGAGGATGTAGCCCGAATTTGACTTGCAAAAATGGCTTCCAGATCACTTTGAGATGCAGAGATTGGATTTGCCCCGGTCCATTTAGGGGTATCAACGGCATTTGAAATAGAATCTCTGATACGATTGACATCTAAGCCGGGAAGATCATCCTGTGGTCTCGAAGAGGGGGTGGGATCGGCTTGAGAATTCTCATTTTGCTGATTATTTTCATTCTGACGGGCAAGTGTATCATCAATATATTGAACCAATGACCCAATATTTGTGAGTTCCTCAAAAAACTGTCCAATGGTCACTTCGATTCCAAATTCTGATTGAATCGTGCGTTGGACATCCATCAAAACCAAAGAGTTTGCACCCATTTCCAGAAATGGCAATTCCGGATCCGGCGAGCCAGTTGCATGCGGCATCGAATCATTAATCAACCCGTTCAAACGATTTAAAATCGTATTATATCTCGATTTTTCTGTTGGATCTTCACTCATACTGATGTTGATTTTATAGTGGATTTACTTAACTCATTTGAAATTGACAAACTATACTTTAGAATCATGAAGGCTGCCAAATTCAGTGTTTAAAATTATTTTCATGCAAGAGATTGATTTTCACCGTGAGACCGGAATGATTAAAAGGTGAAATTTCGTAGGGTGCCATATACAAATCATTTTCGATAACGGCGCAGCCCATATATCCCATACTTTTTGAATGTTTTTGTGACGTATCAAATGAATTCCAGGCTTCCGGTTCATGAAAATCCATTCGCCTGTCATAGCGTACCAATCGACCTTGATAAATCCCCTCAGTTTTACAGTGAGGTAACATATATACAAATTCACCGTGAACTTTGGCTCCAAAGTACCCTCGATTATCCGGATTGAGGAGAGTCATGTCGAATGTTTCCCAATTATTGGGATCCAGCACATTTTTGCTTGTATCCGCGCGCAGGACCAAACCATGGCGTTCAATACCATTAAAATAGGGGGCAAGATATATGTAACGTCCATCAAAACAGCCTCCAACAAATCCTTTTGCCAATGGATGTATAGATGTCAGATCGAGACAGTCCCAGTTTTGTGGTTCATCGAATGGGGTGTTCTGTTTGTGTCTGACCAATAAACCGTGATAATCACGATTTTTCCGGACATATGGAATAAAATAGGTATGATCATTCGTAGATATTGCCCCATGAAATCCGCGACTTCCCGGCCATTTTAACTCACTATTGAACATCTTCCAGTTGGAGACATTTGTAAAGTCCTTTTTTGTATCAAATTGAACCATCCTGCCGTTGTACTGAGTCCAGCTACATTGATAGGGTGCCAGATAGAGGTAACGCCCATCAAATGTACCACTCACAAAACCACGGCAATTCGGATCCAGATTTTTTACCAAATCAAAAAATGTCCAGGAATCAGTTTTGTCGAAAGGTTGTTGAGTGTTATATCGTGCAACGAGTCCGTGATGGTGTGTACTGTGATATGGAATGAAGTAGATGAACTGCCCGTCGAAAAAAGCATCCACAAAGCCAGTAGCCTGATTGTTCAAGTCGGAAAGGTCGAACGATTCCCACGAATTAGCATGTTGAAATTCAGATGTAGCATCATATCGGGTTACATTTCCATGAAAAACCCCCTTATCGTTCGACAAAGGAGCGTAATAGAGATATCGTCCATCATGAACCACTCCCGAAAAACCCTTTAAAGACGAATTTTTTTTGGTAACATCGTAAAATTGTATGTCGTAATCAGGACTTGACATGTGTATGGGTGTCTATGAATCTTGTTCGGTCAGAATTTTTATATAGGTTGGGTAGTCTGGAATGACTGACAGGTCATTTTCAAGTAAGACCCAGTTATCACGCTTCTCAATTTCCCGAAATTGGTTGAATTTGTAGGTGATGTACATCATTCTATTTCGATCGTTGGTTACAAATTCAGCCTGAAGTGCCACGTCATTTTCGCGGGCAAGATTGCGAAGGAACGTGATTAAAACTGTACCCACTCCACGCGACATAACCCTGCAGGACATCAATAACAGCTTGATCTTCCATATTTCAGGACTTTTTTCAACCAATACTAAACCAATTTTTCCGTAGGTTCCGTATTTATCTTCGAGTCCGGCAACAAATAACAGATGGTCTGTGGATTGACTGAAATAAGCCAATTCATCGTAATCATAGGTATATGCCGTTGTGTTGAGTTGATTGGTTCGTTGTGTTAGTTCTTCGGCGCGTTTAAGGTCTTCTGTACGAGCGGTTGTGATGGATAAGGACATACCAAGGGTATTTAGAAATTCATCCTGTGCACCACCAAATTCTTTTTCCACTTCGTTCCGGCGGATATCACTCTGGTACATTTTTCGTCGTTGTTTGGAGTCATCGGTGACAAAGCGTGGAATCATTACAGCCATCTTCTCAATTTTGGCAATATCGGAAGCATCGATAGTCACCACCTCCGGTTGGCTGAATGATACTTCTTCACGTTCATAAACCTGATCATCGACAAAAGCAATCGTATCCATTCCAATATTGATGAGTGAAGCTATTCTGTTTATAGATTCAGATTTTGGATTCCAATTGATCTGTGGATATAGGAAATATTCTGAAATTCCGAATGATTCAAGCTTTTCCCAAGCCAGATCATGATCATTTTTACTTGCGATGGACTGAAGAATTCCCCGTTCATCCAGCGTTTTGATCAGATCCACTGCAACCGGATTTAGTTGAACATCACTATTCTCAAGTAAGGTGCCGTCCCACAATGTATTATCTAAATCCCAAACCAGGCATTTAACTCTGTTTTCTTTACTCATTTTTTATTGTTTCTGATTTTTTGCTGATTCTCGATCCCGTTGATCTACCAGATGTTGTTGGTGTCCTGCACGGGCAATAATGATTTGTTGCATTTGTGTACTTCCTTCAATGATTTCCATGATGCGTGCATCTCTGAAAAAACGCTGCACGGGGTAATCGGCAGAGCATCCATTTGCACCATGAATTTGTACAGCTGAATTGGATGCCGCGACGGCAACTCTGGATGCGAAATACTTTGCTGTGGAAGTTTCCATGATCAGAGACGGTTCACCTTTTATCTTAAGATATGCGGCGTTCAGACAAAGCATTCTTGCAGCTTTTGTTTGGACAATCATCTCGGTGAGCATTTCCTGAATTAATTGATGCTCGACAATAGGTTTCCCAAATTGTTGACGGCTACCTGCATAACTCATGGAAGCATCGAGGGATGCCTGTGCCAGTCCAACGCAACCCCACGCAATGCAATATCTCCCCTGATCCAAGGCTGTTGATGCAATATGAGAAAATCCAAATCCGGGTCTTCCAAGTACATTGGATGCTGGAATATGAACATCCTTAATCGAGAGATTGGCGATATTAGCAGATCGAAAGCCTAGCATTCCCTTGATAGGCTCTGATACAAATCCATTCATCGACCTCTCTACTAAAAATGCAGCAGGCTGGTTATCAACCTGAGCAAAAATGACAAAAAGGGATGCTGTGCTTCCAAATGAGATCCATCTTTTTTGAGCATTCAGGATATAACTGCCGTCTTCTTGTTTAATGGCTTCACTTTCAATATGCCTTGCATCACTTCCTACATTGGGTTCAGTGAGACCGAATGCCCCGATAACTTTGCCGGTTGCAAGTTTAGGTAACCATAAATTTTTCTGCTCATCGGTTCCCCATTTCGCGATTGTCTGAATCATCATTGAATGAACGGTGAGCAGACTTAGCAGTGAAGCACTTGTCCGGCCAACTTCCTCACATAACAAACCCCAAGTGATGTGATCCATTTCAGCTCCCCCATATTTTTTAGGTACCAATGCACCCAGATATCCAACTTTTACTAACAATTCTATCATTGAATTTGGGGTTTCTTGTTGCTCATCGAATTGATCTGCAAATGGCGCAACATTCTCATCAACCCAGGTTTTGAACTGTAGTTGAGCAGATTTTTGTTCAGTTGTCAAGTCAAAATTTATCATTTGGAGTCTTATTATTGCTTTTCGTCAATAAAATTCACAATAGCATTTACAGATTTGAAATTTTCATAATCTAAATCTTCGTTGGCAACCTGAATTCCATATTCTTTTTCGATAAAGAGGACTAATTGCATTGCATACAATGAGTTTACTAATCCACTTGAGAATAAATCAAGGTCGCCATCCACTTGCGGATCACTCACGTACTTGCCTAAAAACGTGCGTACATTTGGTTCTATAATGCTCATTTTTCTACTGTTTTATTGATTGTTTAATATTTGAAAAAACCTTCACCGCTTTTGCGTCCATGCAATCCGGCATCGACCATTTTTTTCAACAATGGACAGGGTCGATATTTACTGTCATTGTAACTTTCGTGTAGTACCTCAATCGAATACAAGATGGTATCCAGGCCAATTAGGTCTCCGGTTTCGAGCGGACCCATTTTGTGACCGAAACATTTTCTGAATATTTCATCAACCTGTTGAGGTGTTGCAACGCCATCCTGAACAGTGAATATCGCTTCATTTATGGTAAGCATTAGTACACGATTGGAAACAAATCCAGGCATATCGTTCACGACGATTCCATCTTTGCCAAAAGAAGCCAGAAATTCCAGCCCAATTTTAATAGTCTCTTCACTGGTATGATGACCCTTAATGACTTCCACTGTAGGTTTCATCGGTACTGGATTCATAAAATGCATACCAATGATTTTATCAGCTCTTTTTGTCAATGAAGCCAGTCGTGTTATTGAAAAGCATGAGGTATTTGCTGCCACACGAGACTCCTTTGGCGCATATTGATCGATCAACGGATACACCGCCTGCTTTACATCCCATTTTTCAGAAGCATTTTCAACTACAAATGATGCTGTTGATAGCTTGCTGAAATCCGTTGTGAAAACTATTCTTTCCAGTACGGTATCCACATCCTCAACAGCGCTTTTATCCTTTGCAAAAAATGCTGAAAATCGCACACTTTTTCGGATGGTTTCTTCGGCTTTTTTTAATGCATTTTTATCGATATCGATTAATACGACTTTCAATTTGAACTGTGCCAGATTTTGAGCAAGTCCGCTGCCCATAACGCCTGCACCGATGACTCCGATTGTATTAGAACTCATGAATGACTCCTGATAAGTTGTTGATCTGTTGAAAATTGATATCCGACCATGAATAATTTCCCTGTTGTATTAAGTAAAAACTGCTCGTCAGGGGTTCGTTCATACATGGTCCGTAAAGAGGGTAGATTTATTTTGGATGGAATTTGTTTTGCATCCGGATGTTGTAACATAAAGCTCCCGAGGCTGACTCCAGGTCCAACTTCCAAAAATATTCTGCTCGTGTTTCCATTTAGAGCTGCCGGACTTAATAAATGAGCTATTCCTTCAGCGAAACGAACTTTTTGCCAAGTGTGTCTAGCCCAATAGTCCGGATCAGTAGCTTCGGACTCCCGGATCCAGTTACCGGTCACATTCGAGATGAATGGGATGGATGGCGGGCTTAATTTAAACGTTTTGACTAACTCCAGAATGGGTTCGTGCAGGGGACGTAACATCTCTGTGTGGAATGCATGTGTACTTTGAAGTCGTCTGCACATTATTTCTTTTTCAAGCAGAGACTTTTCCAGTGATTCAACCTCAGATATGGGACCGGCCACGACAGTTTGATTTGGGGTACTGCAAATTGCGACCGAAAGTGTGCCAAAAAGGTTTTTTACTGTTGCTGCTTCACTAAGTGGCACTGCCAGCATAGTTCCATTCGGAATTGTTTCAAATAGTTGTGCTCGCTTGGTTACTAAATTCAGAGCATCATCCAAACTCATCACGCCGGCTAATACCGCAGCCGTATATTCTCCGATGCTATAGCCAATCATCGCTTCGGGTTTAACGCCTCGATCCAGCCATAATTTACCCAACGCATACTCCATGATGAAAAGGAGAGGCTGGCTGAAACGTGTCTCATTCATCTTTTTTTGTAGCGGATCTACCGACCCACCTTTGCCCAACATCGCTTTGAAATCAAATTTTGGTTTTTCAACCGAGTCAGTATTCGTTTTTGCTGACTCCACCGGAAATAATAGATCCCTTAAATCGGTTTGTGATATTGGTTTCACAAAATCACAACAATAATCAATGGTTGCACGGAATGACGCGTCATTTTGGTAAAGTCCTTTGCCCATGTTTGTATAATGATCACCTATCCCCGGAAACATAAAAATCATGCCCGGAGCTTGTTTCGGGGGTTCAGTTAGGATAATTTTATTGTTCCCTGGATCGCTTAAAGCAGAGAGAGCTTCATCTTTGTTTTGATAAACCAGCATTATTCGCTTACCTGTTGGTGTGTTGGTAAGATAAGAAGCCGAATGTAGTAAAGCCTTAGACTCATCCTTAGAAAGATTCTCTTTTAGTGATTTTTTGGCCGATTCCAAGTTCATATCAGACGGGTATTCATGTAACAACAACCGGTGTTGTCCACATTCTACGGGATTGACGACGGTCTTGTCAGTAGTGTCATTTTTTCCGTCATGCCACGCCCCGGCGTGGGTAGCCCCATCCATATCAAGGGACGGAGATTCCGCATCAGGTGCGGAATGACGCTTTAATGGAGCTGTTTCAGTTGATTGTGCACCAAAATTTGTCCTGAGAAAGTCGAATTGCTGGTCTGTTACAGATTTTAATGCTTCGGTTGTAAGTCGAAGTTGCATTTCCATCAAGCTTGGAAGAGAAACTGGGGTCCCTGCTTTCTCGTTAGTCGATGCAGAAATTGGATGAACCCCGTTTTTTTGGGACATTTGAGATGTCTTACTCTGATCACTTAATTGGGATCTCTCTTTTTCAGTAACTGATTCTGCTCCAGGAATATTTTTATTGATATTCGGTTTAGGGACTGAACAACTAATCCTTCTAGCGGGATTATCTCCTAAATTTACTGAAGGATCTTGCAAAGGATTATTTTTCAGATCCACCCAGTGTGGGTCTCTCGAAAAAGGATATGTCGGAATGGTGATGAACGTTTGTCCATAGTCACCTTCAATGTCACGCCAATCTAAATTCCCGCTATCTAGATACAAATTAATCACTACCTGCAAAAATTTCTCATGATTTAGGTTAAAATCAACAGTGTCATCAGCACCTATCCATTGCTTTAGTTTTTCATCGGAATCAATAATTTCTCGAACAGTTTTAAGTGCACCACGTTTTTTACTTGTTCCTGTCGATACATTTGGATGTTTTTTTTCATCCTGAAGAGCTTCTAAAGCATCTATCAGATCATCCAATCCGGTAGTGATTATTACAGCACGAAACTCAAGATGACTTCGTCCGACGTTAGCTGTATAGCAATAATCGGCTATATTGAGTGATTCACGATTTTTTTGGATAAAATCAATATGATTGATTGCCAGAGATTTCAAATTAATAGCTGACTTTGCCGAAATCGTGAATAAAAAACGGGTACGTGGATCAGCAGATTTTACAGATGGATCAGAATCAGAAACCGGTGACTCTTCTAATATCACATGACCATTAGTACCACTTAAACCAAATGAGCTTACTCCGGCTCGTCTGGTACGCTCTTGTGATCTGGGCCAGGGGAGTAATTCTGTGGGTACTTTTGCAGCAAAACCATCCCAGGGTATTTTCGGGTTTGGATTTTTGAAATGTAAATTTGGTGCAATTTGTTCCTGATCCAACATTAACACTGTTTTGATGAGTCCGGCGATACCGGCGGCGGCATTCAAATGACCAATATTCGTTTTAACAGATCCCAAATAGATTGGTTGGTCAGCTTTACGTTGACCAAAAACCGATTTTAACGCGCCCACTTCAATTGGATCACCTAAATTTGTCCCGGTGCCATGTGTTTCAATATAGTCTACAGAATCAGGATCAATTCTTGCTCGTTTATAAGTTTCCCGAATCAACATTTCTTGTGCCGTTTCATTAGGAACAGTGAGTCCGACTGCAGCGCCACCATGATTCAGGCATGTTTCCCTTATCACACTAAAAATTCGTCGGCCTTGCTTCACCGCATCACTCAATTTCTGCAGCACTACGACACCAATTCCTTCTCCTAATATGAATCCGTTTGCACGTTCATCAAAAGTGAAACACTTTCCATCCGGAGAAAACGATTGGGTACGTGAGAAAAAGACCTGCATCGGGGGGGTTAAATTCAGTTGAACCCCGCTGGCAATTGCTATGTTACTTTCACCATTTCGGATGGCGTTAACGGCCTGATATAATGCAACAATCGAGGAAGAACATGCCGTGTCGCTGGTCATGGTTGGCCCATGAAATCCAAATTGATATGCAATCCGTCCCGAAGCGAAACAGTAGCCGTTTCCGGTTCCACTATATGCTGAAATTTCGTTCGGATCACCGTTAATCTGCATCGATCCATAGTCGTTTTGACTCATCCCCACAAAAAACCCGGTATTACTGCCTTTTAGCGAATCAGGTGGTATTCCGGCGTGTTCAAGTGCCGACCAAACCTGTTCTAACAAAATTCGCTGGCCAGGATCCATGAATTTCGCTTCTCTGGATGGAATTCCAAAAAATGGAGCATCAAAGTACTGAACACCATCGATAAATCCACCATATCGTGTGTTGATTTTACCCGGTGCAGCGGGATTGGGATCGAACCATTGATCCAAATCCCAACGGGATTTAGGCGCTTCGGAGACGGCATCCACACCATTAGATAATAACTGCCAGTATTCATCCAGATTTGAAGCACCCGGAAATTTGCAGGACATACCAACGATAGCAATGGGTTCTTTTCCGGACTGTTTTGATGCATTTAATTTAGCCCTCAACTCTTTGATCGTGAGTGCTGCCTGTTGAAGTGTACTAAGCCCATCACTGGATCCGGAGGCCTTATTATTATGTATCTGATCACTCACTCGTCATCTCCTTTTAGATTCATAAATTCGTCGTCGATGAGTGCATTTAACTCTTCTTCTGTCATTTCCGAGACTTCTTGTTCGAATGATTTAGGTGTACTCTTACCGGCTGTCGTTTCAGTTTTGTTCTTATCCGATGTTGTTTTACCTGAATTAGTACCGGATCCGGAAATGGCTTCAGAATTGTCCCCGAAAAAGGATGTAGTATTTCCTTTTGTAGTACCCCCAATCAGGGTTTCTGCTAAATATTCTGAGACGGCTTCAATTGTCGGATACTTAAAAATAAGTGTTGAGGGTAAATCGATCCCAAGAGATCCCTGTAGAGCGTTTCTCAACTCAACGGATGTCAGAGAATCCATTCCAAGATCAAAGAATCCGATGGTTACATCCAACGTGTTAACATCACTACCTAAAACGTTTGCTACTTGTTTTGAGACATGATCCGTCAGTACCTCTATTTGTTTAGCCGCCGGAAGTGAAGACAAATCCTCAATCCAGGATAAGTTTTCTTCGTTTTGAACTTGTTTTTCAGTCATTTCTGAGCGAATAGAGGATAATAGTGGCATATCTGTGATGTGTGTAAACATTTCCGGCCAATTAACAGGCACGGCAATGATTTGACCCTGCTGATTGCATATACGATCAAAAACAGTCATTCCTTCATCCGGGTGGATTAAATTTATACCCCGCATAGCTCCGACCTGACTCTGTTCTGCATGTCTGGCAGCAAGACCCATTTCTGACCAAGGCCCCCAGTTTATTACAAGTGCCGGTTGATTATTTTGCACGCGTGCCATTGCCAATTGATCCATGAACGAATTTGCAGATGCATAATTGGCTTGAGCTGCCGGACCAAAAATGGATCCAATGGACGAAAATAAGATGAAAAAATCGAGGTCGTATTCTTCGGTTTGCAAATGCAAATTCCAGGCGCCACTAACTTTTGCATCCATTACAGAACGCATTTTTTCCCAAGTCATGGTAGAGATTACGCCATCCTGAAGTGTTCCCGCAGCATGAATTACGCCTTTGAGGGTCTCTTTTTTAATAGAATCCAGTGCTTTTTTAAGCGATTGAGCATCCGATACATCTCCGGATATGATTTCAATTTTGACCCCCTTATCAGTCAGTGTTTGAATAATTTCGGTTGCTTTTGGTGATGGCTGATTTCGGCCCATTAGCAAGATTTCTCCGGCACCTTTTGAAGCAAGATATTGAGCTGTTTTCAAACCGATATCACCAAGTCCACCCGTAATTAAATAACTACCATCATCCCGAATGGTTAGGTCATTATCGGATTGTATGGTGTGGTGTTTGAGGCGACTAACCCACCGATATTGATCTCTGAATAGGACCTGATTTCCGTCTGATTGATGCTGGATTTCAGAGAAGATGATTTCTGCATCTTGATTAACATCAGAATCACCGGGTAAATCTATAAGCAGCGGATGCATTTCAGGATACTCAGATCTGATGGTGTTGATCAAACCAATTAAACCCGATTGAACAACTCCACCGGATTTCCCAAACGTAGCAACCGCTTCACGGGTAGTAATACAGAGTTTTGGCAGTCTATCCGAATCGGATTTGAGCAACGATTGGATGATTCCTATAACCGGCATCAGGATTTTACGTTGCATTTCCATTACCGTTTTTCCATCAGAATTACTCTTGATCTCGTCAAACTCGAGTGGATGCACCATCAATAGTCGATTGAAATCTGTAAATGGTACGGATGGTATAGATTCAGTTCCATTTATCAGCTGCTCCGGATCCAAAATGGTATAATTTTTGTCGAATATCTTTGCTAATTGCCCGGTTAAAGCGGATTTTCTACCTACAATTAACCAATTTTCTTCAGTATCTGAAGTATGGGTTGATGATCGGGATGTTTTTGTTGGTGCTGATGAAGATTTTAAAATTTCGAGTGCTGAATTGTGCTCATTCAGCGGTTTCTGGGATAAAATTACATGTTGACGAAGTCCATTATTTAATGCATTTGAATCCTCACCAATAATGGTCACTGATTCAAATCCCAGGTTTTTCAATGTATCTTTCCAGGACTCGGTTGTAAGCAATGGATAATCATTACGCATGGAATCATGTCCGGTAAAACGCCACCATCCATCGGTCATTCCAAAAGTGAGATCTAACCACCGTTGTTTTGCTGATGCTTCAAGCAGGACTAAAATCCCACCCGGCGCCAGCATTTTTTGGCAATATGTGAGTGTTTGAGTTAAATTTAGTGTAGCGTGAACCACATTTGCGGCTATAATGACCTCATAATTACCAACATGATTTTCAGTTGGTTCTTTTTCAATATCCAGAGTTGAGTATCGTACAAACGGAAACTCATCGCTAAATAATTTTGATGCCTGTTGGGTAAAATGTGCTGAAATATCGGTGAATAAATAATCGCATTGGTCAGCCGAAAGATTTGGAAGGATTCGTGATGTTGTTCCGCCGGTTCCACCGCCGATTTCAAGAAATCGAAGTTTTTTATAAGCCGGAACCGAGTCGATAATTTTCAAAGTGGCTTCAGCAAGCAACTCATTTATATATTTGGAACCGATTGAATCCTGATACAGTAATGTCGCTACTGAGTCGCCCGATTCGGGAAAAAGAAGTGTAAGCGGGTCAATTTTCCCTTGCAAGACACTTCCAAGCCTGGTTGCGCATCTCAAAAACAGGGTAAGTTCTGATTTAGCTTGTGGAAATTGAGATTTTACTCGATCTACTTGCTTCTGATCGACGGTTTTGAGAGAATGATTTACCTCCCAGCTGTTATTATTCCGGCTTAATAGTCCATCTTCAACCAATATCTTTAACGATCGGATAAATAGAGGTTCAAATTCTTTAACAATGTCACATTTAGTGATCAAATCTTTGCCGGTTATGGAATCCCCTATCGCCGGAATCCAACCGCATTGAAGAATGGCATCCTGGATAAATATTGAGGATAATTGATCCATTTCGTGAAACAGATCTCCATAAAAATCACATTGGGTCGATACTTGATCTATTTTTTTTGACAATTTTTTTACTGTCTGATTGGGGGACAACAGATTTTGAGCTGTATTCCCCGGAATCGGACTTTTCTGCCAGTCAATTTTATATAACCAGTCATCTATTTTTGAACGCTGTCCAGGGAGCATTTTGAGATCTACCCTTTGGAATCTGAGTTTGTCAATTTTGACCAGAATCTCACCCTCTTCGCTCAATAATCGGAGATCGGTTTCATAGATTTTTAGGTTTTTGTCCAGCGATTGGGTAACCGGACTAACATAACACCAAACCGTATGCTCAAGAGGCTTGAAAAAACTGAGATTATCGAGTCCGGTTGGTAAAAAAGCTGAGTTTAAGTCAATTAAGGGATAACTGGCCATCTGAAATGCTGCATCCAACAATACGGGATGTATGAAATATGATTTATCAGTGATTCCACCAACACCCGCGGGCAATAGTAACTTTCCTAAATATCCGTTTTTACCTTTATGCAGGGATCTCATAGCCTGGAAATGGTCACCGTGGGCGATACCTAACTCTCGTGAACTTCGATAATAAGATTCAACTTCAATCTCTTCCAAATGCGATTTTTGAAGTTCAATCAGATTCAATTTTTCCGGTCGAGGGATAGTGACATTTAACAATTTTCCACTTGAATGAATATCCCAGTTTCCGGATTCTTCCTCTGAAATTGAATATATCTCAAATTCGGATTCGTTTTTTGATGTACGAACAACGGTTTGAATCTGAATGGATTTAGATTTCGGTAATATCAAGGCACTGTGAATCGTAACATCACTGACCGAGGTGTTTGCTTTGAAGATTTCATTTCCGGCTGCTATTGCAGTTTCAAGATGTGCGGCTGCCGGCAGCACAACTTCTCCAAAGACTTCATGATGTGCTAAAAATGTAGAATTAGTAACGCTTAGTTCATTTCTGAATAAGTGGGTGTCTTTACTGATGACCGGTGAGTTCAGCTTCTCACCCAGGAGGGGATGTCCAGCTATTACATTTCGATTCTGATTTTTATGATCTGCATGAGAATACCAATATCGGTTGGTAATAAATGGAGTATTTGCAACCTGAATTGGATATCGGGGTTTGTCAGACAAACATCCGGTTACGGATTCATCAATTCCGAGTAGATATAATTCACCTAAACTGTTCAGAATTTGATCGAATGGTGCGATATTTTTGCGAAGGCTTGGCAGCCAATGTACGGACGTATCTTTATCTAGTGAAGCAGCTATATCCCGGCCAAAAGCAGATAAAATTGGTTTAGGACCGATCTCGATGAAAGCATCGTATCCATCTGCTATTAATGTGTTTATTCCGGCATAAAAATTGACCGGTTGACGAATATGGTCGCTCCAGTAAGAAGCATTTCCCACTTGGGAAAAATCCGCATATTTTCCTGTAATATTTGAAATAAAAGGGATATCAAGTTGACCGAATGATTTTTCCCCAACTATTTTCTCAAATGCCTCAAGCATTGGATCAGACAATGGCGAATGAAAGGCATGAGAAATGGCAAGATTCTTAACTTCGTGTCCGTTAGACTCTGCATGTTCAATAAAGAGATTAATTGAATCCGTATCACCGGCCACAACGGTGCTTTCAGGGCCATTAATAGTTGCTATGTTCAACTTCGAATCGAGTTTGGCAGATGTAAGTAACGCGTTAACATTTGACTCTGACGTTGAAATAGATGCCATTGAACCGGTTTGGCAGAGTTCTGTCATCAGTTTGCCACGAGCACACACAAGTTCGAGTGCATCTTTTAATGTAAATAATCCGGATAGGGTTGCTGCCACCAGTTCTCCCAAACTGTGACCAATAACGGCATCCGGCTCGATACCCATATACTGCCATAGTTTTGCCAGACTATATTCAAATGCAAAAAGAGCGGGTTGAGTAAATTCCGTTTGATTAATTTTCGAGTCGTGATTGTCGGCTCCCCCGGATTTTTGATAGATTACATCTAAAAGAGACTGACCTATTACTGGACTCACAATGGAATCACATTGATCCATAATGGAACGAAAAAAGGGCACTTCTTCGTAAAGTTGTTTACCCATATTAACGAACTGTGCTCCTTGTCCGGTGAATAAAAAAGCAATTCTTGGGCGCTGGGACGGTTTTTTGCTGATTCGATATGATTTTTCAATCAATTGATTCGATGCTGACAGTGGAGTATCAGCTTTAATAACGAGTCGTTTTGCAAAGTGTCCGCGGCCGAAGGCGAAAGAACGGCAGTAATCAGACCACTGAGCCTGTGGTAAAGTGGCCAGTTCATTAGCTACTTTTTCTGCTAATGCTTCCAAATTGGCATCATTTTTGGCAGAAAGGGCTAAAAGTTGAGATTTTGAAACAGGGCTGACATCTTCCCTATCGTTTTTTTGCGTAACAGAGCCAGAATAATTTGAAATAACAATATGACTATTCGTACCGCTAAAGCTAAATGAACTAACCCCTGCATTTCGATCTACACTAGACCAATCTTTGACAGCCAGAGGAATTTCAACCGGAGAAGTTTTCCAATCGATGTGGGGGTTAGGTTCTCTAAAATTTCTGTGTGGTGGAATTTGACCGTTTTGGACAATCAGTATCGTTTTTATGATGCCTGCAATTCCGGCTGCTGACTCCAGATGACCCAGATTTGTCTTGATCGAACTGACTCGCAATGGATCTTTCCTTTTTGAGGCGGAGCCCCCAAATACTTTTTCGATTGCACTCATTTCAATTGGATCACCCAGTGCAGTACCGGTACCATGTGCTTCAATATAACCGATATCGGATGGATCAACAGAAGCGTTAAGCAACGCATTTTTGATAACTTTCACCTGAGAGGGTCCGTTTGGTACCGTTAAGCCACCACTTGGCCCATCCTGATTAATGGCAGATCCACGCAATAAAGCCAGAATATTATCACCATCTTTTTCAGCATCGGAAAGACGTTTTAAAACGATTACCCCAACTCCTTCACCACGCGCATATCCATCAGCATCATCACTAAAGGTTTTGCAATGTCCATCCGGCGCCAGCATTTTCGCTTTACAGAAATTAATATGGGTTTGCGGGCCAAAAATCAGATTCACTCCGGCACTTATGGCTACATCACATTCCCCAAGTCTGAGTGATTGCATCGCCAGATGGGTTGTGACCAACGATGATGAACATGCGGTATCGATAATCATACTTGGTCCCGTAAATCCAAACGTATAGGAGAGACGTCCGGCTGTGACTCCTAAAGATCCGCCGGTACCTGAATAAGAAGTGATATCAGCCGGATTCGCGGGCCAAATCAAATTTGCACCATATTCAAAGTTACTGATACCGACATAAACCCCGGTTTTACTCCCATAGAGGGCATTTAGATCAAATCCCCCGTTTTCAAATGCTTCCCAGGTTGTTTGCAGTAGTAACCGTTGATGCGGATCCATTGAAGAGGCTTCTCGCGGGGATATTCCAAAAAAAGCTGGATCAAACTGGTCGATTCCATCCAGGAATCCACCGAATTTAGTATACATTTTACCGGGTACGTCAGGGTCCGGATCAAAAAATTCATCAGCATTCCATCTATTTGCCGGTACTTCAATGATGGCATCACGGGACTTTAGCAGGCTATCCCAAAGTTCACGGGTATTATTGATATTTCCCGGAAACTTACAAGCCATTGATACCACAGCAATGGGTTCGTTATGCCCTGCCTCCAATTCACTAATACGAGCTTGCAATTGCTTGATCGCTTGCAACGCCTGCTTCATGGGGGACATTTCGGTTGAGGAAGATTCTTCTGATTTCATCACTGTTTTGTCCCTCTCAACTCTTCAAGTGCTTTGAGTAAAGCCGCTTCATCTTCCAGATCAGAGTCATTGGAATCGGAACTTTTTTTAGACAATGTCGCCCCCTTTTTTTCCTGTAAATGGACTGCTAGCAGATCTTCCAGGATATAGTTCACCAACGATTCAATGGTCGGATAATCAAATAATAGTGTTGAACTGATCGGTATTCCCAGTTCAGTCTGAAGTCGGTTCTTAAGCTCAACTGCAATGAGAGAATCAACACCCAAGTCGAAGAGACGTTCACGAGGATCAATTTCTTGTCCGGGTCTTAAGCGTAGTGACTGAGACAAAATTTCAGTGAGTTTTATAGATAGTAAATCAACACGCCTGGTTATAGGGGTATTGATCAACGTGGAAAGTAAAGGTGATTTTTGCTCTGAAGCTTTTGATTCCTGATCAATTTTGTCATCAGTTAGGCTAAGCTCACCTGTTTGATTCAAATTTGATAACAGGGTTTCCATTTTTGCAATTCGCCCTTCTAACCCAACAAATGAGGCAACCATCTCGCCATCCTCAGTCTCGATGGTTATATCTCCAACAATACGTGATTCATCACTACTTTTTGAACGCAATGTAGCAAACATCCGTAGGTTCTCATTTCTGATCGGCCGAAGAAACTGAATCTCTTCCAAGCTAAATGGAATAAACGTTTTTACCTCATTTAGTTGAGCAGTCATCACCAAAACGCCAAAACAGGAATCTATAAATCCCGGATGAATTCCAAACCCTGAATTCTTTACAACATTTGGCACTGATAGCTCTGCAATGGCCTCTTTTTCACCTAAATGAACAGTTTTAAGCCATTTGTAACTGTCGCCTACAACGATATTTCGGTCAGCCTGATATTGATATACTGTTTCCGGATCAATTTTTTGGGTACATCTTTTTGATATTATATCCCACTTTAATTCAGGAATATCAGGGGATTCATGGGTGATAGATCCTGTTGCATGGACACCGGGTTCATCGGATGATTTATCAAAACTAATCAGTCTAAATGAAAAGGAGGCATTGTCTTTATCAGAAGTTAGCATCAATTGTACTGTCCGCTCGCCTGTACCGGGAACAACCAGTGCCTGAGGGAATATGACCAGCTTCAGACAGATTGGATAGTCACTGAATTCAACTTCTGCGGCTCCAATCACCATAGACAAATGTGATGCTCCGGCTACAACTAATTTACCAAACACACGATGATCGTCCAGGAACGGGAGGTTTTTTTTGCTAAAGAGGGTTTCGTAAAACCTCTCCTTCATTAAAGGAGACTGAAAACGTCTTCCCAATAAAGGGTGTTTAAAAGCAGAGGTATCATGACCTGATTTAACTGCATCAAGATTTACGTTTTTCCAATAAGGTTTGCGATCAAACGCATATGTAGGAATTTTTATACGACCGTATCCGATTTTATCCCAATTCGGACTCCCTCCCATACACCAGTGTGATCCCAATGCGAACAATATTTGATGATATTCGTCTGCTGATTTGCGCATCAACGGGATCCAGGCTGCTTCCAATTTTGATAATGAAGGATATTCAGACGCCGCTATTGATTTTGCCAGTGGGATGAGCGTCGGTTTGGGTCCGACTTCAATAATATGGTTATAACCATTTTGGAGAGCTGACAGAACAGAGGCTTCGAATTGAACAGGTTTTCGGATGTGATCAACCCAGTAATCTGCTTTTTTCATCTCTTCCAGATTTTTTTTACCGGAAAGATTACTGAAAATCGGTATGGATGGATCAGAAAAATGTATTTCAGAGGCAATTTTTCTAAATGGGTCAAGGATGGAATCCATCAAATGTGAGTGAAATGCATGCGAAACTGATAAATTACGACACTCAATATTTGCCGACTCGAATTTTGACTTTACGGATGAAATGGAAGTTTTTTCACCGGATAAAACGACATTTAACGGACCATTAAATGCCGCTATTGATATTCCGTCCGGTTTCCATTCTGCTATTTTTTCTTCAACAATATTTCGGGATGTGAGCACTGCAATCATGGATCCATCCCGGGGTAATTTTTGCATTAATTGTGCTCTGTGTGCGATCAATTTCGCCCCGTCTTCAATAGTGAAAAGTCCGGCTATGGTAGCAGCAGCATATTCGCCTACGCTATGCCCCATTACACCATGAATGCTTCCACCTAAATGTGTCCAGTAGGTTGCCATTGCAACTTCTAAAGCGTAGAGTGCCGGCTGGGTATTTCCGGTATTGTTTAAATCGGATTCATCATCAAACAGGATATCAATCAATGATGTCCCCAAAATGGGTAGCATTACAATATTACATCGATCAATTACATCTGCAAACAGAGGTTGTGACTGATATAGTTTTTCACCCATTCCTTTATATTGTGATCCTTGTCCGGTGAACAAAAGAAGTGTTTTTTGAACATCTCCATCGTGAAAAGATCCCATTGCGATGGTTGTAGAGTCTTCTGACCCTGCAAATTGTTCAAGTAGTTTAACAGCTTCTACATTTGATGAAGCCGGAAGGGCAATTCTATGTCTGAAATGGGTTCTGGATGCAGCAGAAGTATGTGCAAATGCCGGCCATGAATCGGGGGACAGTCTACGTAAATGGCTGGCGTAATTTTCGGCATTTGATTTAAGTGATTGTTCGGTTTTGGCTGAAAGTACCAACAAGTGGGAAGTGTCATCTTTCTTAGATTTAACCTTTCCATTCACGCCATTTATGCTCAATGTATGAGTTTGTGGGGTACTCCATTCACTCATAACCAAATGAACATTTGTACCACTGAAACCGAAAGAGCTTATTCCTGCAATGCGACCGGTTTGTTTATCAATAGGTGTCCACTCTACCGGTTTTAATGGGATTTCAACAGGAATTGATTTCCATGGTATCATGGGGTTCGGTACAGAGAAGTTCAAGTGAGGGGCAATGGTTTTATGTTGAAGTGATAACATCACTTTAATGGCACTCGCTATGCCGGCCCCTGCTTCAAGGTGTCCCATGTTGGTCTTGACAGATCCTACAAAAAGAGGGTTTGATTTCGTTCTGTAATCACCAAAAACGGAAGTCAAGGCACCCATTTCAATTGGATCTCCCAGTGGAGTTCCTGTACCGTGTGCTTCGATGTAATTAATGTGAGTAGGATCAATTCCTCCTTGTTTTAAGGCTTGTTTAATGACGGCTTCTTGTGACGGTCCGCTTGGTACAGTGAGTCCACCACTGGCTCCATCCTGATTAACGGCTGATCCGCGAATGACTGCCAGAATTTCGTCGCCATCTTTTTTTGCATCTACTAAACGCTTTAACAGAATTACACCACCACCTTCTCCTCGAACATAACCGTTTGCGTTTGAATCGAATGTTTTACAATGCCCATCTACCGACAGCATGTGTGCTTTGGTGAATGCCACAGAAACACCGGGATGTGTGAGTAATTGAACCCCTCCGCCAAGTGCAAGATCACATTCTTTTCGGCGCAAACTTTCACATCCTAAGTGTAACGAAAGCAGTGATGAAGAACATGCTGTATCGACTACAAAACTTGGACCTGAAAATCCGAATAAGTACGAAATTCGACCGGCAACAGGCGCCAGAGCAATCCCTGTTCCATAATAGCCGTCAATATCTGTCAATGGGGCTTCACCAATAATGCGAGTGGTATTATCAAGGCTACTGACGCCCATAAATACACCGGTATTTGACTTAAACAAGTGTTCCGGGATGATATTTGCATGTTCAATAGCCTCCCAGCATAATTCCAATAGCAAACGTTGTTGGGGATCCATGCTCTCTGCTTCACGAGGCGAAATTCCGAAAAATGATGCATCAAAATCGGCGACAGGAAGATTTAAAAAACCACCCAGTTTTGAACAGATTTTACCCGGCGCATCCTGATCAGCATCATAAAATTCATCTGCAGACCAACGATCTGCCGGAACCTCATTTATGGCATCTTTACCTTTAACCAGTAGATCCCAATAACTATCTAAATCATTGGCGCCACCGGGAAAGCGACACGATGCACCAATGATAGCAATTGGCTCGACAGCCTGATTTTTTGACGCATTTAACTGTGACTTAAGATTTTTTATCTCAATCAGGGCTTTCGCCATTAGTGCGCGGTAATCATGTTTTTGATCACTCATTGCCTAACTCTTTCATTAACATGGCTGCCAGATCATCATCAGAAAGATCATCCGAGAGTACAAAAGTTTCCTCAGATTTTTGGATGTTTTCTTCACTCACTTCATTTTCCTTGGTCCATTTAAATACCTGAGATCCAATATGTTCAACCAGGTCCTCGACGGTTGGATAATCAAATAATAGAGTGGATCGAAGTTCACTTCCAAGTAATCTGCTAAGTCGGTTTTTAAGTTCGACGGCACCTAATGAATCAAGACCGATTTCAAATAATCGTTTACGAAGCGGGAGTGTTGCAGGATCTGATATGTGGAGGAAGTTACCAATAACCTGTTGTATTTGTAATTGCAATAAGGCCCATCTTTCTGACGCGGCTGCATCTCTTAATTCATCACCAATGCCGTTTTTTAACTGAGATGATTGATGTTGTTGACTTGTCTTATGAAGGAGATTTTTTAACTGTAATTGATTGCCGTTGATTTCAGTATATCGGGCCCAGTCAACCGGAACTACCATGATGTTACTAAACTCTGACTGATTCACCAATGTCTCAAAGGTTTCCATCGCCCGAGTGGATTCCATCATTTGGATACCCTGTTTTTCGAAAATGGGAGCCATTTTAGCAGCCAATCCTAAATTCCAGGGTCCCCAATTGATCGAGATTCCGGTGAGCCCGTCAGATTTTCGGTTCGAAATGAATGCATCCATATACGCATTTGCCATGGCATAATTGGCTTGTCCTGCTGTGCCAAGAATCGAAGTAGCGGATGAATAGGCTACAAAGAAATCCAACTCCAACTCGTTGCTACACTCATCTAAATTACGGAGTCCGAATATTTTGGGTGACAGTACACTCTTAAATTGATCCCAGCTCAAATTGTTAGCGAGACCGTCGTCTGTGATTCCGGCCAGATGAAAGACGCCACGTAAAGGTGATTTTTCTTGTTTTAGCCCTGTCAACAGATGCCGGCAAGATTTCAAGTCTGAAATATCCGCTTGGTGATATAGAACTGTGACATCAGTAGTACTGATAGCTTCAACTTTTGATTGTATTTCCTTTGATATTGGGCTTCGTCCGGTTAGCACAATATTTTCAGCGCCTTTTTTGATGAGCCATTTTGTTAGCTCCATCCCAAGTTCACCCAGCCCGCCGGTGATTAAATACGTTGACTCTTTTTTGATTTTTGATTCTTTGGCATTTAAAGGATTAACCTTGGTCAGCTCCGGTTGCCAGATTTTGCCAGCTCTTATCATTATTTCATTCAATTCTGTATCTAAAATCGAATGCAATGGAAGGGTGGAGGTTTCATTTTCATCTATATCAATCAGATAAAAATTTGAATGGGACGATTCACGGTTTAAAACTTTTCCAAGGGCCCAAATGGCTCGTTGTGCTGCATTGGTTGATTTGTTTTTATCAACCTGAAAACCATCGGATGTTAAAATAATGACTGGAATACCGGAATTTTTGAGTTTTTTATTCAAACTCAACAGAGATGTTACGACCGATTCGTAGTCATGTTCTGTGGAATCCGATGTGAGGTTAAGTCCGCATCCCCACAGTATGCCATGGACGGATTCATCGATAGGAGTGTTCTCTATTTCAGATAAATCACTCTCTATCGACAATTGTTTGAAGCCGGATTTAGTCGCTAAAGTAGAGCTGAAATTTTTATCATCATCCCAACAGATCCAATTTTCTGTAATGGTTTTGGTTGATGGAAACGTTTCAGAATTAGGTGTCCATTTTAATGTATATGTGTCATTTTTATATCCCGGATTTAAATCGCCTAAGAGTAGTTCTCTTTTGACTTTTCTGACGCCAAATCCGGCGATTTCAAGAATGAGGCTGGAGTTTCCATCCGGTAACATTTCCCAAATTCTGACATCGGAAAGTGCGGATGTATCGTTCGACTCACGTTGGATGATCTGACTCCAAAACATGTTGGTTTTTTTTAATGCGCGTCCATGATACACAATTTCTTTCATATTGAAAGGAATTGTGACCTCATCGTCTTTCATGTCAACAAGTGAGGTTAGGCCCTGCAATGCGGCATCCATCAGGCCGGGAAACAACTCAAAATGGTTTGTAGTCTGAGAAATGGCCGGATTTTTTAATTCCACAAGGATTTGTCCGTCACCTTGATAAATCTGATTTATCCATCTGAATGATTCACTCAGATTAATATGAGTTTGCCATACGTCTGAATAAAAATCGCGAGGGTCTTTTTTAGGACATGCTTTTTGGACTGTAGGCAGGTCTGTTTTTTCAAGAATGAGCTTCGATTCTGTTAACTTTTCAATTTTGCCTAAAGCGTGATTATCAGCATCGACAGACTCATTTAAAGAGATCAGCTTAAAGGAACCATCAGCTTTATTTGAGTCTTTCGAAATAAAAAGTTGCACATTTTGTGAAGCATTCTCCGCTAAAATTAATGGAGTTGGAAATAGAACATCGGATATTCTACACCCGTGATTTCCCCATAATTTTTGAGAAGCTTCGAAAAGTAATGAGAGGTGTCCGGCCGCAGGAACAACAAATTCATCAAACACCCGATGTTCACGATAAAAAGGATAAGATTCCAGATTAAAATCTGAATGGAATAAGGTTCCGTTTATTAAAGGAGATCGAATAGGGTCGCCCAGTAACAGTTGAGGCCGTATATCTCCAGAATCAAAAGGTGAGTTTTTAGTTTCAATCCAATACCGCTGTCGTTCGAATGGATATCCGGGTACAGTAACTTTGGAATACTCAAATCCATCGTAATATTTTTTCCAATCCAAATGTAGTCCGGCATCCCACATTGTTGCCAATGTTTGATATAGAATTGCGGTATCTGTTTCATCCTGTCGCATGGTCTGTAACCACAGACAGTTTTCGGAACCATTAAATCTACTAGCCATCCCAGACATCACCGGTTTAGGGCCTATTTCAAGATAAACCTGGTAATTTTCGGAAAGCAACAGCTCCATACTTGCACCAAAACAGACCGGTTTCCGAAGGTGATCGACCCAATATTTGGGTGTTGACATCTCCTTCTTATTGAATTTTCCGTTTAAATTGGAGAGGATTGGCAGGGAGGCATCTCCAAATTTAACAGACTCAACGACCTTGCTGAAAGGTTTTAGAACATCATCCATCAATCTGGTGTGAAATGCATGTGAAACATTTAGTTTACGGCATTCAATTCCGGCGTCTTCAATGGCTTGGATTGCATTTTCGATGGATTCAACGGTGCCAGCCATAACTTGTCCGGCCGGACCATTCAATGTTGCAAGTTCGATTTCGGGGAAATCAGCCAGTATAGTTCGTGCTGTTTTTTCATCAGACATGATGGCTGCCATTGTACCCGGTTTACCAAAATCATCAACAAGCCTTCCTCGTGCTGTAAGAATTCTAAGTCCGTCTTCAACCGATAGGATGTCAGCAATACAGGCAGCTGCATATTCGCCAACACTGTATCCGATTACTGCATCGGGTTTTATACCCCAAGCAATCAGCATGCGTGCTAAGCTCACCTGTATAGCAAACATAGCCGGTTGGGTAAATCTTGTATGATTTAATTTTTCGGTGAAAGAGTCGTTCCAGAGTAGATCATTTAAAGAGCAACCAAGTAGGGGTTCCAAAATTTGATTGCAAAAATCCAGTTCCGATTTAAATATGGGTTCGTTTTGGTACAAATTTTTTGCCATACCCGTGTACTGCGATCCTTGACCTGTAAAAAGCCAGACAGATTTTAACTGATCCGGATTTTTAAGCAGTATTCTTTCAGAAGGTTGATGCGTTTTCGATGCAGAAAGTTGTTCTAAAATCGAATCTTTATTCCGTCCTGTTATGGTTTTTCGATATTTAAATCCAGTTCTGTCGACACTTGTAGTAAAACATAGATTGCCGATAGAGGCTTCATCCATGGAGGAAATAAATTGGTAAAATTGATCGATCTGAGACTTTAATGCCTTTTCAGTTTTTGCGGATAGTGGTAAGAGGAGGGTAGATTTCTTATTAGAATTTTTGGGTTTTGGAATCTCTTCCGATTCTGGTGGTGATTGTAATATCACATGTGCATTAGCGCCGCCAAATCCGAAAGAACTGATACCGGCTATTCTCGTCTTATGTTTCCATTTTTTCTGTTTGGAAGCAATGTTAAAAGGAGTCCCCTCAATTTTGATGAGTTCATTAAGCTTTTTGAAATTTGAATTTGCGGGGATGATTCCATGGTGAATACTTAAGGCCAGTTTAATGAGTCCGGCGATACCGGCTGCTGCTTCCAGGTGACCAATATTTGATTTAACGGACCCAATCGTACAGAGTTGGTCTTTTTTACGATCTGCTCCCAGTACGGTTTGAAGGGATCTTACTTCAATAGGATCTCCTAAAGCGGTTCCCGTTCCATGAGCTTCTACATATTGAATATCTTGTGGGTTTGTACCGCTGTCAGCCAGAGCTTTTAGAACAACGGCTTGCTGAGAAAGTGCATTAGGGGCTGTAAGTCCGTTACTTTTTCCATCCTGATTAATTGCACTACCTTTAATTGTTGCGTAGATTTTATTCCCGTCCCGCTGCGCATCACTGAGTCTTTTCAGAACAACCATACCCGCACCTTCGCTGCGCACATATCCATTTGCAGAAGCATCAAATGCTTTACAGTGTCCGTCGTTTGATAACATTTGTGCCTGTGATAGTGCAATTGACATTTTGGGCGACAACAATAAATTGATACCACCAACTAAAGCGCTGGAACAATCTCCATTTCTGATTGCTGATACTGCCTGATGAATGGCTACTAAGGATGAGGAGCACGCTGTATCGATCGCCATACTGGGTCCCTTGAAATCGAAAAAATAGGACAATCTGTTTGCGGCAATAGAACTGGATTTTCCGGGACCGGTGTATGGGTTTAGCCCAAACCGATCATTGAATTGCAGATCAGAGTAGTCGTTTGTACTTATTCCAACAAAAACGCCACAATCACTTCCTGTTAAAGTATCCGGATCCATACCGGCGGATTCAAATGACTGCCATGCCAACTCCATCAAAATGCGTTGTTGTGGGTCCATGACAGTCGCTTCGGCCGGGGATATACCAAAAAAAGCGGCATCAAATTGATCTACATGGTCAATAAATCCGCCATGAGTATTATTAATATATCCAGGTTTACCGGATTCCTCATCAAAATAAAGTTCTGCATCCCAACGGTCTTTTGGGACAGATGTAATGGCATCAACTTCGTTTAATAACAACTGCCAGAAAGAGTCAATATCCGGAGCACCCGGAAAGCGACAAGATAAACCGACTATTGCAATGGGTTCTTTTAAATCGGTATTTGAAGGTGGAGTATTAAAAGCAGGTACTCTCTCATTAGTCAGATAATGAGTCAGTGCCTTAATTGTCGCATACTCCCATAACAATGTAGAAGGCAGTTCCGGTCTATTTAGCCATGTTTCGAGCTGACCAACAATGAAAACTGCAGCTCTGGATGTCATCCCATATTCGGCTAACGGCCGATTTATATCTATTGAATGGATAGGTACTCCGAGTTCAACAGATACGATATTTTTTAGCCACTCTTCGATTTCATGGCGATTTTTCAACTGTTCTTTAATGGAGATTGATTCGGGTTGAGTAACCGATTCTTTGGTCCAGGAGAAAATAGTTTCGAATTTATCGTTTAAAAACGCTTCTTTGCATTTACGCCGCTGAAGTTTACCACTGGATGTTTTGAGGATGGTACCCCGACGAATGAGTTGTAAAGCATACAAATCAACTTCATGTGTTTCCGAAACGGCTTTTCGTATGGTATTTAGAAGTGGATTCCAGTCATCTTGTTTAGAATCTACTTCTGCGACTACTACTAATCGTTCTTCACCATTTGCTTCTACCGGAAATGAGACACAATGATCTGTTCGTATGATATCATCTGAATTTTGAACCGTAAGTTCGATGTCTTGCGGATAATGATTTACACCTGCGATGATAATTAGATCTTTGGCTCTGCCGGTGATGAATAAATTATTACGAAGTTTAAATCCAAGATCACCCGTTCGAAGAAAAGCGCCTCTATTTGGATCATCACTGAGTCGGGCGCGGAATGTACGTTCACTCTCTTCCGGAAGCTGCCAGTATCCTGCACCAACACTTTCACCGCCTACCCAAACCTCGCCAATTTGTCCATCGGGAAGGTTTTTTTGTGAATCCAGATCAGCGATGGCAACATCAACTCCATTTAAAACAATTCCACTGCTTGTAACCGTTCTGCCTTTGGGGTCGTCCGGATCTAATTCTATAATTTGATCGTTTTTGTAGGCTTCAGTGTCTACATGACAGAAAACGGGACCGCCTTCTCGAGTTTTGCCACTCACTACTAATGTTGCCTCAGCCAATCCAAATGCCGGGCAAACGGCCTCCGGTCGGAGGCCACAACTCTCGAATTTTGACATGAAATTTTTCACGGTATCAGTGCGAATCGGTTCACCCCCGCTACTGAATGTTACCATACTACTCAGATCAAGTGTATCAACTACATCTTCACTGATTCTTCGTACACATTGTTCATAGGCAAAATTTGGTGCTTGTGTGTGTGTACCATGAAATCGGGTAATAGCCTGAAGCCAACGTTCCGGTCGGCGAACAAACGTAAGGGGGGATAAAATGTAAGAAGGAACTCCATGATACATGGGTAGTATGAGTCCATCAATCAGACCATAATCATGAAAATATGGCATCCAGGTTACTTCAATACTGTTCTCGTCATAACTGAATCCATGAGTAATGACTTTGCAGTTTGCAATTACATTTTGATGAGTGACCATTACACCCTTTGGTGTAGAGGTTGAACCGGATGTATATTGCAGATATGCCGGGTTTTCTATATTCACATCAGGGATTAAGTCCCATTCTTTTCCATCATTCGGATCCACTTCATCAACAGCTATCCATTTCATTTTTGGAAGTTCTAAAAGGGCATCCTGATCACCATTTAATGAATTCGAAATGGAGCTGGTTGTAATCATAAAAGTGGCATCCGCATCCTGTATGATCGACCGCAACCGGGGTAATGTCCGTTTTAGTCTTGCTAAATCAGGTGGGGGGGCCGGAATTGGAATGGCTCCGGCATAAAGTGCCCCGAAGAATCCGGCTAAGAACTCGACTCCGGGAGGAAAAATCAATAAGGCTCGTTTTCCACTTACATTCTGGCCCATTTTTTTGGCTATTGCCCGGGCATGCAGATCCAGTTCGCTATAGGTATAGCTTTTGTCAATGTTGGTTCCATCTTTGAGAAAAGTATAGGCTATTTTATTGGGCGTGCTAGACGCTCGATACTGTAAAATATCAAGAATACTTTTCATCGATTTAACCAACTTAAAAATAATCTAAAACTTTAAATAACATATAGTTACATTTCGAATAAAAAGAACCTGTAACATTTTCAAAAAGTAAAAAATAGATATGCAGATTGGTGATTTGTAAATCAATCATCAAAAAAGTATATATACCTCAATTCATAATATGGAGTAATAACCAAAAAAAAAAATATATCATCTCTATATTCAAATTATAAAAGATTTTTCTACCTACTCTATGTATCTATAAAAAAAGTAACTTTGTGTCCCATTTACAGTAACTCAGTACTCCGGTTTTTAAATTCAGAACCCCGTAAAAAACGGTTACAAAGGTAGAGATATCACTTTCCGGAATCAGCATGTTATTGACTTTAAACAAACATTCAGCAGGGTCAAAAACTTCCGAACCGATCGCTTTCAGCATGGTACGACAGACCGCCATATAGATAGCTGCGGGCATGCCCTTGCCGGCTACATCACCGATAAAAAAGGCGAGATGGTCATCATCAAATTTGAAAAAATCATAAAAATCCCCGCCAACCTGTTTGGCAGCAATCATATTTGCAAAAATTCCAAACCGGTTGTCGTCGGGAAAAACCGGAAACTCCTGATGCAGAATTTTTTGCTGAATCCTGGCAGCCATATCCAAATCATAGTTGAGCGTCTCTAGCTGCTCCTGCATCTCCCTGATTTTCAAATGGTGTTGAATTTCTTTAAGTGATTTGTCGATTGTCATTTCAAGATCTTTGAAATCGATCGGTTTGGTTACAAAATCGTAGGCGCCTCGATTCATGGCCGTACGGATATTTTCCATATCCCCGTAAGCAGAAACCATGACCGTTTTCAGATCCGCCCTGTTTAATTGCTGTAATTCATTTAAAAGTGTGAGACCATCCATTTTAGGCATGTTGATGTCGCTCAGTATAAGAGAAAGATCGTCATGTTTTGCAACGGTTTCTAACGCTTCAGATCCATCTTCTGCAAAAAGAAATTCATACTCTTTGTTCCTGACTTTGGATCTGAATTTTTGAAGCATCAGCATCTGAAGATCAGGTTCATCATCGACAACTAAAATCTTTTGAATGGTATTCATGGGTGGTTTTGATTTTTAGTTATTGATCATTTTAGAGATTTCTTCTTTTAGTGAATCGAAATCAATCGGTTTTGTGAAAAACTCAGAGGCTCCAGAAGCGATTGCTTTTCGATAATTATCATCATCCCCATAGGCAGAAATCATACTTACCTGGATTTGTGGAAATTCATCTTTCACAGAATCCAAGAGGTCTAATCCGGACATTCCGGGCATATTGATATCTGAAAAAATATAGACGACCTCCGGCGGTTTTTTACTTCTTAAAACGTCAAGAGCTTCATTTCCTGAAAAGGCAAATTCAAACTCAATAACTCCGGATCTGACTTCTTTTCGGAATTTTTGCCTGAATAGCATTTCTACATCTTTTTCATCGTCTACAACAAGAATTTTCATGCGTTTTATGTTTGTTAATCAGTCTTATTCATCTTTTCGTTTGGCAATATGGATAAACAAAAACTATTTACCCAATATGATTTTAAATTTAGTAAATTTATCCTGTTCTGATGTAATCTCCAATTCTCCTCTGTGTGCTTTTATAATATCATTGGTAATGGAGAGCCCCAGGCCGGTTCCTTCTTTTCCTTTTTTTGTTGTAAAAAACGGCTGTAAGATCTTGTCCTTGATAGCTTGAGGAATTCCCGGTCCATTATCTTCCAGTTCTATAATCACATTTCTGTCTGTTGTATATGTGCGTGCAGTTAACTTTGGAAGATACTTTTGCCCTTTGTTAGCTCCATTTTGTCTCTTTTCCCTCATCGCATCAAACGCATTATTACATAAATTCACAATCACTCTTGAGAAGTCTTCAGTAACCAGGTTAACGTTACCGATCGATTCATCTAGCTGCAATTCAATATCGACATTAATGGGTTCCTTTGCGGCCCTCATACCGTGGAAAGAGAGGTTCACGTACTCTTTTATGACAGCATTTAAATTTGTTGGTTCCATTTTCCCGGAACCACCGCGTGAGTGCTGCAACATCGATTTCACGATACCGTCGGCACGCGACCCATGTTCGTGGATTTTGCGGAGGTTGGTTTCGATATCATCGAGAATTTCGAGAGTTACCTCTATTTGCTTAGTTTCTTTCGTTGAAAACTGACCGTTGAGAGCTGACAGCTCCACTCTCGCCTCCTCAACCATTTCAATACTCAATTCCGAAAAATTATTCACAAAATTAAGTGGATTCTTAATTTCATGGGCGATGCCTGCGGTGAGCTGACCGAGAGAGGCCAACTTTTCTTGCTGAATGAGCTGATCCTGAGCTGATTTCAGATCATCCAGAGCCAGCATCAGTTTCCGGTAAGCCTCTGCATTTTGCATAGCTACACTCACATTGGCTGCAATCGTATTGAGCAGTCGTAAATCATTTTCATCAAACCGGTTTTCTTCTTCGGTGCTCTGCACACTGATCACCCCATTGGGTTCATCGCCGGTCTGAATGGGAACTCCCAAAAATGAGGAAGTAACCCGGCCGATCTGTTTGGCCTTCATTTGTTCACGAATTTCGGCAAGATCTTTATTGATGAGAATTGGTTCATTGCTGCTAATGATTCGCTCTGTAAATCCATCACCAAATTTTCGCGGTTCATTTTTATCACCATATTCGTAAGGGAAATAAATTCTATCCGATTCGCGGTTATACAGTGCGATGTAGACAATATCGGCTTGAAACGTCTCCTTCATCTGTTCACCAACCAGATGAATGAGTGAATCAAATTCAAGCTGAGAGACCATAGCCCGGCTGATGTTATTGACGGTCTGCATTTCGGTTGCACGCTGTTCGGTTTCAGCCAATAATCGCGTGGTTTCATTAAACAACCGAGCATTTTCCAGGGCCACACTCATACTGTTGGTAAGAGTAGTAAGCAGGCGCAGATCGGAATCGGTAAAGGCGTATTCCTTTTCAACATTTTGCAGGCTGATGGAACCTTTAACTACATCACCTACAATCATTGGAACAAATACCGCTGATTTTGGAGGGAGCCCCTTTGATACACCGGAACCACCGTATTTCTCTGCCGTATCTACATAATTTTCATTGATCAGTAGAGGTTCTTTTGATTTAATCAAATGTCTGTTTGCCCAAATAAACGGACGGGGATCCATGTACAACCGTTCACCGTTTTCAACGGCATATTCCCAGGTTTCAAGTTCAGAATCATGGTCAAACGTACGGATTAGCATGGTTTGTGTTTTTAATACCTCACATATGCGGTTCCCCACCAGGCTGTAAATAGCCTCCATATCCATCTCTCGCACCAACCCTTCCTGTACGCTATTGATGACAGCCAGTTCTGCGTTTCGTTGTTCGGTTTCATCCAGCAGGCGGTTGGTTTCGTTAAACAGCCGGGCGTTCTCCAGGGCAACACTCATGCTATTGGCGAGTGTGCTTAGCAAACGCACATCAGAGTCACTAAATGCATGCTCACGATCCAGATTTTGAAGAGTGACATATCCCTTTACGGTATTCCCGATGATGAGTGGAACATATACCATCGATTTCGGGAATTGGGTGCCGGGTATGGGTTTTTTATTGGCACCATATTTTCCCATTTCATTAATGGCATTTTCATTGATGTGAATCAATTTTTTTGTTGTGATGAGTGTTTTTCTAATCCCGTCGTATAATCTGGGGGCCGGGTAGAAACGCTCGCCATCTTCATACATATAGTGGAATTTCTCTTCCCGGGAATCATGATCAAATTCTGCAATTCCCGTAACCTGTGAATCGAACAGATCGCGGATTTTATCTCCAACCAGATCATATATTCCCTGAAGGTCCATTTCAGCCACCAGGCCCTTCTGAATGCTGTTAATCACCGCCAGTTCCGCATTTCGCTGTTCCGTTTCATTAAAGAGCCGGGCATTTTCAAGGGCAATACTGATACTGTTGGCCAGAGTCATTAATAACTGTACATCAGATTCCTGAAAAGCGTTTTCTCTGTCCAGATTCTGCAGGCTCAGACAACCGGTAACTACATTATTTACATTCAGAGGGACAAAAACGAGAGATTTTGGTAATCGTGTACCGGGTACTGCTTCATGAACGGCTCCGGTAATCTCTTCAATTTTTTGATTGGCATTATCATTAACAAGCAGGGTATCTGCATGATGTATGATCCATTTTCTGATTTTGTTCAGCGGCCGGGATTCGGGATAGAGCCGTTCACCGTCCTCATACAGATATTGAAAATGTTCCTGTCTTGAATCATGATCGAAGGTATAGATCCCGGTAACCTGAGCCTTAAACAGTTCCCTGAGCCGTTCCCCAATCAGCTCGTAGATCTCCCGGATCTCTTTTTTTTCCAGCAGTCCTTTTTGCACCCGGCTAATCAGATCCAATTCAGCTTCGCGCTGTTTTAACTTCTCGTCAACATTAATTTCTTTTATCATGATGATTGATCAGGCATTTGGAAGCGAAATAATAAACAAACTGCCATTTCCTTCTTCTGTTTTGATATCCAAACTACCGCCGTGTGCTTTGATAATATCGTTTGTGATGGAAAGCCCTAAACCGGTTCCTTCCGTACCCTTTTTAGTCGTAAAAAACGGCTGCAAAATTTTATCCTTTAGCTTCTCCGGAATTCCCGGCCCGTTATCTTCAATTTCGAGGGTGATGGTTTTACTGTCTGATTTGGTCCGGACCGTTAATTTGGGAGTATATTTTTTACTACTGTCATCTACTTTCTCACTTTCATCCCTCATCGCATCAAACGCATTGTTACACAGATTCAAAATCACTCTGGAAAAATCTTCGGCAATCAGTGGTAACTCTCCAATCTTTTCATCCAGCTGAAGGTCAATATCCACATTAATCGGTTTTTTCCCGGCCCGCATTCCGTGGAAGGCAAGGTTTACATACTCCTTAATGAGAGGGTTGACAAGTGTTGGTTCCATCTTGCCATTACTCCCCCGACTGTGCTGAAGCATGGATTTTACGATGCTATCCGCACGAGTACCGTGATCAACAATTTTGGTCAGGTTCTTTCGAATATCCTGCAGATCCTCAAGAGCTCGTGTAATGGTGGCGGGTGTCACGTTTTTCGAATCCGGATTCTTCAGTTCTGTAATCACTTCATCCAGTATTTCGATGGAAACACCGGAAAAGTTATTGACGAAGTTGAGCGGGTTCTTTATTTCGTGGGCAATACCGGCGGTGAGCTGACCAAGTGAGGCCAGTTTTTCCTGCTGGATAAGCTGGTCTTGCAGAGCCTGCAGATCGGCCAGTGCTTCCTGCAGCTTCTGATAGGCTTCAGCGTTCTGCATGGCAACCCCTACATTAGAGGCAATAGTGGTAAGCAAACGTTGGTCGTATTCGGAAAACTGGGTTTCCGGTTTCATGCTTTGTACACTGATAACCCCGATGGCATGATCTCCAATCACAATAGGCACTCCCAGAAACGAGTGCACCCATTTCCCCTTTTTTTCCATCTTCATTTTTTCATACGCATCGCTCAGATCTTCGTTAATGAGAATAGGTTCTTTTTTCAGGATAATTTTCTCAGTAATTCCATTTCCAAACGGACGGGATTCGCTTTTATCTCCAAAATAGTAGGGAAAGTGCAGCATATCCGACGGTCGGTCGTGCATCGCCAGGTAGACAATATCTGCCTTAAATGTCTCCTTCATCTGCTCCCCGATAAGATTAATCAGAGAATCAAACTCCAGGTGTGAGACCAGAGCCCTACTTATATTATTCACCGTCTGCATTTCGACAGCGCGCTGTTCAGTTTCGCCCAGCAACCGGGTGGTTTCGTTAAACAACCGAGCATTTTCCAGAGCCACACTCATACTGTTGGTAATTGTATTGAGCAGGCGAAGATCAGAATCACTAAATGCGTGTTCTTTTTCAACATTCTGCAAGCTGATAGAGCCCATTACTTTATCTCCAACGATCATAGGAACAAAAATAGCTGATTTTGGAGGAAGTCCGGTGCTTACACCCTTATCTTTATCGCCATATTTTTTTGCCGTTTCGACATATTCTTCGTTGATAAGCAGAGCTTCTTTCGATTTGATCAGGTGTTTATTTGCCCAGATATACGGCCGCGGGTCTACATCAAACAATTTTCCGTTCTCCATGGCATATTCCCAAATTTCGAGCTGATTTTCATGGTCGAAAGTTCGGATTACCAGTGCTTGTATATTGAGTACTTCCGAGATACGATTGCCTACCAGGCGGTAGATGGCTTGCATATCCATTTCACGCACAAGTCCCTCCTGAATACTGTTAATTACGGCCAGTTCAGCATTCCGTCTTTCCGTTTCAGCTAACAATCGTGTAGTTTCATTAAACAGACGAGCGTTTTCCAGGGCCACGCTCATACTATTGGTGAGGGTGGCGAGTAAGCGCACATCCGACTCACTGAAAGCGTGTTCGCGGTCGAGGTTTTGAAGCGACACATATCCCCGAACGGTTTCTCCGACTATCATCGGAACAAATACGGCTGAAAGTGCCTGCCGGGTTCCGGGTACAGCCGTTTGGGGTTTGCCGGTAATTTCAGAAAATGCTTGCGCAGCATTTTCGTTGATGACAAGCATTTTTGGATCTGCAATTAACTTCTCCCGCACCTTATCGTAGGGTCTGGCATTGGGATAATAGCGCTGTCCATCCTCAAAGAGGTATTTAAAATCTTCGAGTGTTTCCGTCTGGTCAAAAATGGCGATTGCTGTGACCTGAGCATCAAAAACTTCACGGATTCGATCTCCAACCAAGTCATAGATGCCCTGCATATCCATCTCAGCCACTAATCCTTTCTGGATGCTGTTGATGACGGCCAATTCGGCATTCCGTTGTTCCGATTCGCTGAAGAGGCGAGCATTTTCGAGGGCCACACTCATGCTGTTAACAAGAGTATTGAGCAAGCGCACATCCGACTCTTTAAATGCGTGGTTTTTGTCAATGTTTTGCAGGGTTACATATCCCCGTACGCTATCGCCCACCATAAGGGGTACAAATATAACCGATTGCGGAAGTCCGGTTCCTGGTATGGCATTTAATTGTTGTCCATTGATTTCAGACATTGCCTTAGCGGCGTTTTCATTTAAAAACAGAGTTTTTTTCTCGATTATCAGTTTTTCCCGAACTTTATCATACGGACGCGGTGGTGGATAGACCCGATCACCATCTTCAAATACATATTTCCAGATTTCAGTTTTAGACTCCAGATCGAACATGCACAATGCCGTTACCTGTGCATCAAAAACGGTCCTGATTTTTTCACCTACCAGGTCATAGATGCCCTGCATATCCATTTCTGCCACCAGGCCTTCCTGTACACTGTTAATAACAGCCAGTTCCACATTGCGCTGTTCGGTTTCGTTGAACAAGCGGGCGTTTTCGAGGGCCACACTCATGCTGTTGGCAAGAGTACCCAGCAAACGGATGTCGAATTCACCAAACGCGTGTTCCCGATCCAGGTTCTGAAGGCTCACATACCCCTTTACTTCATCACCCACCAAAAGCGGGACATACACCATAGATTGTGGGAACACCGTTCCGGGCACTGATTTTGCGGCTTCACCGGTGATGGTCGTGTATGCTTCGGCCGCTTTCTCCGGAATATTGATCAGTTTTTTGCTGTTAATCAGGCGCTGGCGGATTTTATCGTATGGCCGTGGTTCTGCGTAATGCCTTTTACCCGCTTCCATATGATACTTAAAAATTTCTTGTCTGTTTGCATGGTCGAAAGTAGCAATCATTACAACCTGTGCGTCAAATATATCCCTGATCTGATCGCCTACCAGATCGTAGATCCCCTGGATATCCAACTCGGCGGCTATGGCCTGCTGTACACTGTTGATGACCGCCAGTTCTGCATTCCGCTGTTCAGTTTCGTTAAACAAACGAGCGTTTACAAGTGCCATGCTGATACTGTTCGCCATGGTGCTGAGCAGGCTGACATCCGAATTGCTAAAGGCGTGTTCGCGATCAAGATTTTGCAATGTGAGATAGCCGAAAACCGTATTACCTGCAGCCATTGGTACGTACAAAGCAGATTTTGTAGGTTTTGTACCCTCAGCTACCTTCGGGTCTTCACCGGTGATTTCTTTCCAGGCATCATAGACATTTTCGTTGATCAGAATCACTTCTCCGGTATCAATTAATCGATTGCGAAGATTGTCGATAGGGCGTGGAGGGATATTATGCAGTTGATTATCCTCAAATAGATAATGAAACTGTTCCGTTTGGTTTTCAAGGTTGAATGTACAGAGTCCAACAACCTGAGCGTCAAAAAGTTCACGAATTTTTTCACCAACCAAATCGTAAATCTCCTGCATCTCTTTATTGGCGAGAATGCTTTGTTGGATACTGTTTACAACGGCAATTTCTGCTTCGCGCAATTCCAGTTTTTTTTCAATATCAGAAGAACCGCTTTTATCTGTTTGATTTGATTTCATGAATGGTAAATTTGTTTAATAGTCATGATAGTACCATTTTTTTCGCTTTTAATCTCTAAAATACCTCTGTGTGCTTTAATAATATCGTTGGTAATGGACAGTCCTAAACCGGTACCCTGTGTCCCTTTCTTCGTGGTAAAAAAAGGCTGCAGAATTTTGTCTTTGATCTCGTCCGGAATCCCCGGGCCGTTGTCTTCGAATTCAATGGTGATGGTATTGCCGTCTGATTTGGTTCGTGCCGTTAATTTGGGCAGATAGGGAGCTGATGTCTGATCTCCCGACGGCTGTTGGGATGACAGCTTTTCCTTCATGGCATCAAACCCATTATTACACAGATTTAAAATCACACGCGAAAAATCTTCAGCTATCAGTGGAACTTCACATATTGAGTCATCCAGCTGAAGATCGATATCTACATTGATCGGATTTTTTCCAGCTCGCATTCCATGATAGGAAAGGTTTACATATTCTTTAATCATAACATTCAAATCGACTGGCTCCATTTTGCCAGATCCACCACGTGAATGTTGAAGCATCGATTTTACAATACCATCGGCCCGGGTGCCGTGTTCGTGAATTTTGGTTAAGTTCGACTTGATGTCGGCCAGGATGGCTACTGTTTCTGCAGCGTGTTCGTTCTTGCCGATTTTCTGTAATTCTTCTAAGGCTTCATCGATCATTTCGAGACTTACATCCGAAAAATTGGTCACAAAATTGAGTGGGTTTTTAATTTCATGGGCGATGCCTGCAGTGAGCTGTCCCAGGCTGGAAAGTTTTTCCTGCTGTACGAGCTGTTCCTGGGCGGCTCTCAGATTTGTTAAAGCAGACTGCAATTTTTGATATGCCTCTGCATTTTGAATGGCCACACCTACATTCGCGGCAATTGTGGTAAGCAGGCGCTGGTCATATTCATTAAATCGGGTACTTGTATTTTTGCTTTGTACACTGATTACACCGATCGACTCCTTACCCGCGATAATGGGTACCCCCATGAATGATTCAACCCAATCCCCTTTTTTTTCAAGTTTAAGTTGTTCGTATGTTTTTTCAAGTTCCTGATTTACAAGAAGCGGTTTTCTATTTTTTATTATTTTTTCGGTAATATTATTTCCAAAAGGTCTTGAGTGAATTGTCTCGCCATATGTGTAAGGAAAGTGAAGCATTTCTGATTCAGTATCATAAAGGGCAAGGTAAACGATATCTGCTTTAAACGTATCTTTCATCTGATTGCCAACCAGTTCGATAAGTTTATCGAGTTCTAGCTGTGAAACCAACGCCCGGCTGATGTTATTTACAGTTTGCATTTCAGCCGCACGCTGTTCTGTTTCGGTCAGCAGCCGGTTCGTCTCGTCGAAGAGTCGAGCGTTCTCCAGTGCGATCGTCATACTGTTTGTCAGCGTTGCCAGAAGCTGAACGTCGGATTCGCTGAAGGCATGTTCGCGATCAACATCTTGGAGGGTTACATAACCACGAACTGTCTCTCCGACCAACATTGGAACAAACACAAGCGACTGCGCAGGCTTGGTCCCGGGTGCGTTAGCCGCTGCTGTCACGCCAGTGATCTCTGTGAAGATGCGTTGGGTGTCCTCGTTGATTACCCACACGGTTCGATTTTCAATGATCCTCCTCCGTATGACATCGATCTCAGTTGGCGGGGGATAATACCTCTGGCCGTCCTCGAACAAGTAGTCGAACCGGTAGATGCCCTGATCGTGGTCGAAGGTGTGAATTCCGACAGCCTGCGCATCGAAAATTTCCTGGATACGATCGCCAACCAGGTCGAAAATTCCCTGCATATCCATTTCAGCTACCAATCCCTCCTGAACACTGTTGATTACAGCAAGTTCGGCATTTCGCTGTTCAGTTTCGTTGAAAAGGCGAGCATTTTCCAGGGCTATACTGATGCTGTTAGTAATTGTTCCAAGAAGTTGAATGTCGGAATTACTAAACGCATTTTCGCGATCCAGATTTTGAAGGCTTAAATATCCGGTCACAGAATTCCCGGTAATAAAAGGGAAAAAGACCATAGACTTCGGGGGTTTGGTTCCGGGAACTACCGAAGCAGCCTTGTCTGCATCTTCATTGACACAAATAAACTCTTTATTGTTAATGAGTTGCTGTCGGGTATTATTGAAAGTACGAGGTTCGGGAAAATGCAACTTTCCGTTTTCATAGAAATAATGAAACCTTTCTTTCTTCTCATCAGGTAAAAATGAAGCTATCATTACAACCTGCGCATCAAACAACTCCCTGATTTTATCACCTAAAAGATGATAAATTTCTTGCATTTCCATTTTTCCCGCAATTCCGTTTTGAACGGTATTTATAAGAGATAATTCGGCTTCACGCTGCGCCAGCATTTTTGCAATTTCAGAAGTACTGCTGTTTCCTTTTGACGTTGATTTCATTTTTGGTGAGTTAGTTTTATAACCATGATAGTACCACTTTTTCCACTTCTGATCTCTAAAATACCGCCGTGCGCCTTGATTATATCATGGGTGATGCTCAGTCCCAGCCCCGTTCCCTGTGTACCTTTTTTCGTAGTAAAAAACGGCTGTAGGATGTTGTCTTTGATATCTTCAGGAATGCCGGGGCCGTTGTCTTTGATTTCGATGTGTACCTTGCCGCTTTCAGATTTGGTTCGCACTGTCAATTTTGGATGATATTTTTTTCCGGTGCCCGGTCCTCCGTCTTCGGTCAGCTTGCTCCGCATGGCGTCAAATCCGTTATTCACAATGTTCAAAATCACCCGCGAAAAGTCTTCTGCTATCAATGGCACATCGCCAATCGATTCATCAAGTTGTAAATCAATATCCACATTTATCGCATCCTTGCCCGCCCGCATACCGTGGAAAGCCAGATTGACGTATTCTTTTATGAGAGGGTTGATGGGAGTCGGTTCCATCTTGCCATCTCCACCACGGCTATGCATGAGCATCGATTTTACGATACCGTCGGCCCGGGATCCGTGTTCGTAGATTTTAGCCAGGTTTGCCTTGATGTCGGCCAGAATGGCTTCTGTCTCAGCGAGAGTCACTTTTTGAGAGGCTATATCTTGCGTTTTTAAGGTTGCCAGCTCTTCAAGGGCTTCGTCTATCATTTCAAGGCTTACATCAGAAAAATTATTGACAAAATTGAGTGGATTTTTGATTTCATGTGCAATTCCCGCGGTGAGTTGTCCAAGCGAGGCAAGTTTTTCTTGTTGTACGAGCTGATCCTGGGCGGCCTTCAGATCCTTATGAGCCACCTCAAGATTCCTGTACGCTTTTTCAATCTCTTTTGCCTGCTTCAGTTCTTTTTCTCTGGCCTCATCACGCTCTTTTCGTAAGATTCGTTGCCTCTGAAACCGGTTAATTGTAAAAACTCCTGCAACGAACAGAATCAAATAGAACCCATACGCCCACCAAGTCCTCCACCAGGGGGACAAAACGGTCAGTTGGATAGACGTATCCTGATTGTTCCAAACTCCGTAGGCGTTTGAAGCTTTAACCCGAAATCTATAGGACCCCGGATCAACATTGGTATAGGTAGCCAATCGCTGTGAGCCTGCTTCTACCCAGTCCGGATCATAGCCATCCAGTTTGTAAGCATACCTGTTTTTTGCCGGATTGGCGAAATGGAATGCCACAAATTCAAAGCCGATTTCGTTTTGGTGATGCCGGAGTGTGATATCAGTGATTTTATGGAGTGGCCCGGTAAGCGGTGATCCCGGACCCATTGACACCGATTCGTTAAAGAGCCTAAAATCGGTAATGGCCATTTGCGGTGGAATCTCATTGATATGTAACTCCCCGGGTATGAATGACGTTACTCCTTTGGCACTGCCAAAATAGAGTACTCCGCCTCTTCCAATTGCATAAGCTCCCTGATTGAACTCCAGGGTATTTAATCCGTCGCCCAGACCATAATTCCGAAATGTCTCTGTATCCGGATCAAAGTTACTGATACCGGCGTTGGTACTCAGCCAGAGAGTACCCTTATCATCCTCCAGAATACCATACACGGTATTATTGGGAAGACCATGTTCTGTGGTATAATGCGTGGCAACGCCAGTTTCAATATCGTAGCGATTCAGCCCCCTGTTAAAAGGAGCAAGCCACAAAACCCCCGGATCACGGGTACGGCCATGAACACTTTCGATTTCATTACCGCTGATCGTCGACGGATCACTCGGATCATAAAAAGATACCAATGAAGTCCCTTCAGTTGAGTCGTATCGCATCAATCCAAATGAACTGCCGAACCAAAGTGTGTTGTTTTCGTCTTCAAATAGGCTTAAAACAGCCGGGTCAAACTCCTCATCTTCAATAGTGATATCGACACGCGTAAACTCTTTAGTGATGGTGTTGAAAATATCAAGTCCACCCATACTTCCAACCCACAAAAGGTTAGCGTCTTTCTGGGTTTGATACAGTTTAAATATGTGATTACGGCCCCAGTTTTCTTCTGACAGATCATGCAAAAAATGAGTAAAACTACCTGTTCCGGTGTTGAAAAGACTCAAGCCTCCGTCTCCTGCAACCCATAAATCACCGGTTTCATTTTCAGCGAAACCCCAGATAATACCCGGAAGAAGAGATCCCGGATCATTTGGGTCGTGCCGATATTGAGCAATTTGGCTTGTATTGGCATTAAAATGTGTTAATACACTTCCACCAACCCCTAATTCAGAGCTTGTCCAAAGGGATCCATTTCTCTCTTCGTAAATACCCCATACCAAGCCGGGTGCCAGACTTTGGTCTTTATCATTATCATGACTAAAGTGTAAAAACTTTACAGCTTGAGGATTAAAAGAACTTAAACCTTCCGTTGTGTGGCCCACCCAAATGGTACCCGAACGGTCAACAAACAGCGATTGAGAGAAATCATCCGGCAGGCTATTGGCATCTGTTGGGTCATTCTTGTAACGGGTAAACTCTTGGGCGCTGATATCAAATCGTGCCAGCCCTGTACCCGGACCTGCTACCCAGAGCATATTGGAATTATCCGGATCCTGAACAACTCCATGAATTAAATTGGCCGGATTTGGAACTCCATCAATATCGGGTTCAATCAAAAATCGTTCATATGTGCCGGTCTTTTTTTGGAGCCTTACCAAGCCATTGCCGGTGGCAAGCCACATAAAACCGGGTTCATCCGGGTGGACATACTGCCCAAATACATTTTGAGGTTCTCCATAATCAGGTGTAGCCAGTGAATCATAGAGGTACCTGGTCACAAGTTCTGTTTCAGGATCGATCTTGTTGATCCCATTTGCAGAACTGGCCCATATTTGTCCGTCTGCATCTTCGCTTAACCAATATAAAATATCACTTGAAAGGCTGTTTTGGTTATCAATATCATGCCAGTAGTCAATAAATTCACCCTCTCTGCCGGCCCGCATTCTGTTCAAACCGCCATTGAGTGTACTAACCCAAAGATCACTGAGACTGCTCTCAAGTACATGATAAACGGTATTACTTGACAAACTGTATGGATCTTCAGGATCATATTTGTAATGTTTGAATGCGCCCGTTGTTCGATCCATATAATTTAACCCCCCGACCTCAGTGGTAATCCACAGCCCACCGTCCCTGCTTTCTGTCACCGTCCAAACGTAATCATCTGATAATGATGTTGTATCAAATGGAATAGAAGAAAACAACTTGAATTCATAGCCATCATACCGATGCAAGCCGCCCTGAGTAGTAATCCAAAGATATCCCTGGCTGTCCTGCATTATATTGTTAGCACTCGACTGTGCCATGCCATCTTTAATTCCAAGATTGTTAAATCGCAGAGCAGGGGTGTCGCTCAAATTTCGGATTACGGATGGATTCTCCTCCGATTGCCCACAAACCGGAGCTGCAGCAAACAACATCCCTCCAGTCAAAGATAGCCAAACTGCTATGGTACCCACTTTTCCGATCATTTTCTGCTGCATCGTATCAAAAGTATCTGATTTTTCATTGTTTAAAGTGTAAATGTGTAGGTGTATTTCAAAAGGATTGTCCGGTTATTTGTAAAGGGCAACATGGGATTCATTCTGGACCTGTCGGTATGGCTCGCTTCGTTATATACAATGTACAGATCATTACCCTCACGTGGATTGTACCGGATTCTCAGATTCGAGACAATTCCATTTGACAGGCTGTTGTATTGTGAAAAGGCTGACACAGAAAATTTTGTATTCAGCATATAGAGTACTCTTAACCTTGCAACGCTTGCAGTGAGGCGTTCATCACGATCGGGGAATGTGACGTAATTGATCTGAAACAAGCCTGAAAGGTTTAAGCTAGGCGATACATTCCATCTGGGTGACAGCCCCACGGTATGTCTGTAGCCGTCAAAAAAGGTGCCGGTATATCCGCTGATTGTAACTCCATACAATTTTGAGCTAGACGTTTGATATGAAAAGTTACTGCCGAAATACTCGTAAACCCCTGCAGGTACCCTTACGTTATCACTTAGCCTAAAGGATGTCAGGATGTTTTCATAGAAATAATTGACTCCCAGTGTTATTGATTGAGCTTTTCTCGTTGTGAGTTCGTAAACAGGACCGATTTCAGCCGACTCTGTTGATTGAGTAGCATTACTGATAATCAGGAAACCCAAGGCGCGTAATTGATGACGATTTATAAAAGAATGATTCTCCGGAATCCAGCCAAATCCTGCACTATTTCCTATTCTTGTAAAATTGGCCCGGTTCTGAAACCCAAGCCCGGGATTATAATCTTCACCTGAATAGGAGTAATCCATATTATAAATAAAACCGGAGTAGTCTCTGTTTTCAAGATTTATCCAAACTCTGGCTGGATTTGTTGACAGTAGAGAATTCCTATTATTTCCATCAAATGACTGAGCCAAAGCAGCTGTGAGATAATTCTGGTTGAAAAGTTTAAAAACACCATCTACTCCGTAGGCGATATTCTGTGATCCGTCGGCACCCATAAGCGATGTCATCATCCCGCCCACGTAGGTGTTTTCGTTGAACACCTGTCGCCGGAGCCTGATTACGCTGTTATTTTCGCTGCTCACATTCCCCGAGGAAGCCGTCTGCATAGTGAGAAAACCCAAATCCCATGAACCCACTCTTCCCACAACCCGGGCTCCGCCATAAATACGGTTTGGTTCTCCGTTTTGAATGCCGATACGGCGGCTGTAAAACAGCCTGTCCTGAGCTCCAAAGCCAAAATCAAAAGTACTCGACCTTTCTAAAAAAAAGAGCCTTTTTTCAGGAAAGAACAGAGAGAACCGGGTAAGATTTACCTGCTGATTATCAGCCTCCACCTGTGCAAAATCTGTATTCAGGGTGATGTCTGCGGTAAGGTTACTGGTAAGCCCGAATTTGACATCCAGGCCCGGTTCCAGTTGCGTGGTGTTATCGAGTTTGTAACCGGATTCCGATCCATTCAGTAAATTTCTTTGTGTGACCCCGCCCAGTAAATAGGGTGCTATGTAGAGGGGTTTTCTGCTGGTAAGATTTTCAAAGGAGGCTTCACTGAACTGTGAGGGTTTAAACGGGCTCCAGAATCCCCATTGGTTTGAGATATTGGGATAGGTACTCCACTCGGATTTACGGGGCACAAATCGAAAAAACGTAACCCCCATATTAACCAGCTCATTTTCATCCTGAAAGCGAAGGCTGGATATGGGAATCCGCATCTCAACAGACCATCCCTCATCGTTTTGGTTAACTTCTACATCCCAAAATGTATTCCAGTCTACGTTAATTGGAAAACTACCTTGTGCGTCATTAAAGATTTGATAATCGGTGCGAAGTCCCGAAGGTGTTGTCATAAATGCCGGTGCATTCTCCTTGTCATTAAATGTATCAAGAAAAATGCCAAACCAATCATTGTTTAGGCCAATATCATCTCTTTTTTTAGTAGGAGACTGAATTTTATCGGCATCACTGTCCATCATTTTACCTGCTACATAGATATACCGGTCATCGTACATGATGTAGGCTGTTGTCTTCTCAGTGGGTTCAATTCCATTTGCGGGGGCGTGTATGAAAAGTTGAAATTGTGCAGATTCCATCCATGACTCTTCATCAATAATTCCATCCAGATTGATTTCAGCATTTACCTTTGGAATTACAGCAGACTGTTGTGCGTGAACAGAAGCGTAAAGAGATGCCACCAAAAGGGCAGTGGTTAGGATGTTCTTAGTCAAATTTATTCGAACAATCGTGGGAACTGTCTTGGCAAAACCACCATTCGAAAAGCCACATTGATGCCATTTACAATGTTTTCGTGTATTTAATGTTTGTAGATGAAATTGTTTCATAGGTTAATAAACTTCTGTAAGTAAAATGGTGAACAGAGACCCTTTGTTGGGTTTTGATTGTATAGTTAGCTCGCCACCATGAGCCTTAATAATATCATTGGTGATACTCAGCCCAAGGCCTGTACCCTGCGTACCTTTCTTGGTTGTAAAAAACGGCTGTAGAATTTTATCTTTGATCTCGTCAGGGATACCGGGGCCGTTGTCTTCGATTTCGATGATCACCTGCCCATTTTCAGTGCGGGTACGTACCGTTAGCTTGGGGGAGTAATTTTCAATTTTCATTTTTTCATTTTGAATTCCCTTCTCCCTCATCGCATCAAACGCATTATTGCACAGATTCACGATTACCCTCGAAAAATCTTCAGCTACCAATGGCACTTTTCCTACAGAATCGTCCATCTCAATCTGCAAATCCACATTAATAGCATCTTTTCCGGCACGCATACCATGAAAGGAAAGGTTTACGAATTCTTTGACCAGGCTATTTAGATCCGTGGGTTCCGGTTTCCCTGTGCCTCCACGGCTGTGTTCCAGCATGGATTTGACAATCGAGTCGGCACGCGAGCCGTGCTCGTGAACTTTCTTAAGATTCGCTTCAATATCATTTAAGATTTCAATGGCCTCATTAACTCTTTCCTGATCTTCCACTGAAAGCTGATCGCTAATAGCTGACAACTCATCTTTGGTTTCCTGTACCAATTCCACAGATAATTCTGAAAAATTATTCACAAAATTCAGCGGATTCTTTATTTCATGGGCGATGCCTGCGGTTAGTTGTCCAAGGCTGGCCAGTTTCTCTTGCTGTACGAGCTGTGATTGAGTGGCTTTGAGTTCACTAAGTGCATCTTCGATACCGACCTTGGCTTTTTCCAGTTTCACAAAATCCTCATAACGCGCATAGGCAATGGAAAAGGCTTTTGCGAGGGATTCCGACAGGTTGATTTCTTCATCATTTAGCGACCCGGTTGATCCCACATAAAGCATTCCCTGGTTGAAAGGGATAAAATGCAGGTGAAGGGATTCGGGTGCTTCTTCAGCTCCCTGATACGATTCCAGGTCTGATATCTGTTTCTGCTCTATCAGGCCTTTTCCGAAATCCAGAAACTCTTGTTGTGACCATCGCTGCGTGAATACCTCTCTGTTTTGCCACGCCTCAAAAGTATCAGCGGCCAGCTCATTGGAGTCGATGGGGAGATGCATCACTGCCAGGGATGTTCCGTCCGGTTTTGACAGATACACTTCAACTTGGTGCTCATCTTCATGAATGATGAATACGCCACATCGGATAAAGGAGACGTCCAGCGTTTTAAGCTCACTCCATATTAACGGAGTGATGTTTTCCAGATCATCGGAAGATCTCATGCTGGCAATTTCTCCGCGCACTCTGTCTAAAGATGCCTGTTTTATTGCCTCAGCAGCCTGTTTTTCCGCCTTTTGGAGATCCAAAAACCGGGTGTATGCCTGTTCAAATACGACTCCAAATCGTTTGAATATCGCATTATCTTCTTTACTGAATTCATTCAGTCCATTATGTTGAAAGATCAGCGCTGAGTTTTTATGAATCACTAAGGATCTAACCAAGCCGGGTGAGTTAAGAAGGACTGCTTGTCGTTCCTTTGGAACCGATTTAAAATCGGAATACTTAAAGAGTAATCTGAGAAACCGATTCTTTTCAACCTTAGAATATTTTTCAGTGCAAAATTTTTCTTTTTTCTTGAACGCCTCAAATAGATTGGAAGTGACAGGGTGATCTATGTACGGTGTATGAAATTTTTCCAGATAATCCATTTTTTCGACCATAATCCAAATATTCAATCCTTCATCAGGATCTGAAAAATCTGTGATTATCTGTGTCGCATCAACATTCTGAATTCCCAGTCCTTTGATCTCCCTGTCAAGAAGTCGAACCACTTCGATCAATTCAGTACTATGGTGCATGCCCATGGAACGTGCACGCAGACGCTCAAGAGCCGCTTCAATCTGGGCTTCCAGAGCCTGTGTTTCGGCTTTTTGAAGATCAAGAAAACGGGTGTAGGATTGTTCGAATACCCGGCCAAAACGCGCAATGATTTTATTGTCTTCTTCCGTATATGGCACAGATGCATAATTGGCCAGTATCAAGATGATGTTGGGATTTAGAGCAATGGATCTGGCAATACCCCTGCCCATGGTGTACTCATTCATCTCATTCGAAAAGACTTCCGAGCCGCCATGTTTGAGCAAATACTCATGCCATTGCCTGTTTTCATCCTGAGTCAGAATGTCTGTGTGAAATTTAACACCATTCTGTTGAGCTGATTTTAAATTGGTTAATATTGGAATGTCAATATAGGGCACATTGAATCGCAAGGGGTTCATGCCCTTGACAGAAGTCCAAAATTTATAATCCTTATCAATTTCGTTGTTGGCAAAACTTACATGGTCAAACCTAAAGTTGAGTAGCTGCAATTGATCAGACACCACGGTGATAACATCCAACAACTCCTCACTTTTATGCATGGCAAGTGAACGGGAGCGCACCTTCTCGAGGGTGGTTTCTATTTTTGCTTCTCTTGCCTGCGCTTCTGCTTTTTGCAGATCTAAAAACCGGGTGTATGTTTGCTCAAATACCTTGGCAAAACGTTTAAAAACCTCATAAGCTTCAGGCACCGGTTCGTATGTGATGAACAGGAGGAAGCCATGTTTAAAAAAAGCAATATGATCATACTGTGATTCAGGCAATGAGCCACCGGCATCCACCATCTCCTGCAGTGCGTCACCAATTACCGGAAGGGTCATCAGATAATCATAGTGGGCTTTGCAATCATCTCCCAGGAATTTTTCTACATGGAAGGTTTCCCCAGCTTGGCCTTTTTCATAAAACGTTAGGAAAAATTTTTCACGAGGTGTTTTGTAAAAAGGTAACGTCCCTTCGCGGCTGCTGAACCATTCATAGTCGCCTTCCGGATCATCGGCATAAATATGGAAAGCACAGCCCCAGGTTTCGATACCTAAGGCACGGACCTGATCATCCAACACTTCTGATGCTTCAGTTAACTCGTCAGAGTACTGCATCGCCATAGTTCGGGCACGTACACGTTCAATTGCGGCTTCAATCTCCAGCTCCCGATTTTTAGTATGAAGGTCGGCAGTCTGCTTATCAACCAGCTTCTGGAGCTTCTCTTTTTCCCTTTTCCATTCCTCTATGTGCCAGTGATCGTTTTCTGTATCCACAGGAGTTGAGGCGTGCCAGTGGGTTAGTTTCCACTGGTTGTCGATGTATTCCATCACGCAGCTGCACCTGATAAAAATGGTATTAACTTCTTCGGGTGAGGAGATGGTAAGGGTTACTTCTTCTGTGATAAACGCATTGTTTCCATCGCCCGATATTTGAGTGGAAAGCCGTTTGCGATCAAGTGAAGGTACAAACCCGGCCATCTGTTCGTACTGAGATTTAAACATCGCATCTAACTCACTGAATGAGAAAACCTTTTCATCTTTGGTAGTGCCAAACAGCATCAGTTCAGGTGCAACGAAATCGGACAAATCTTCATACGGTACGATACACAGACCCACATTGATGATTCGTTCGTAGGTCTCTTCCAGGTTTATTTTCTTTTTGGAATCCATACTAAAGGCTTTTTTCCATATAAATAGTAAATGTGGTTTTTTCACCGGCTGAACTGTTGATATCCAGTCGCCCACCGTGTGCTTTGATAGTGTCGTTGGTGATACTCAGCCCAAGGCCTGTACCCTGCGTGCCTTTCTTGGTGGTAAAAAACGGCTGCAGGATCTTGTCTTTGATTTCGCTTTCATAGATTCATCTAGTGTTTTAGCTTTCATCCAGCATAAGATGTATTTCCTGTTTCAGAAAATCAAAATTTAATGGTTTTGTAAAGAACTCCTTAGCTCCGGAATCGATCGCTTGTTGTTGGTAGTCGGAATCGCCATTGGCCGAAATCATACTTACCTGGATCTGCGGAAATTCTGATTTCACTTCTTCAAGTAGCTGCAAGCCCGACATCCCCGGCATATTGATGTCTGAAAAAATGTAGCGAACATCAAGAGGCTGTGTATTTTTGAGGTGATCCAAAGCATCCTGTCCGGAGAAAGCAAATTCCAGTTCAATGAGACCGCTTCGGATCTCTTTTCTGAATTTTTGCCGAAACAGCATTTCTACGTCAAGTTCGTCGTCAACTACTAAAAATTTCATGTACTTATGTTTTAATGTTATGTGTTATTTACTGATTCTACATAGGTGAAAGGTCCACCAGAGGGGGTAATTAAGCTTCCCCTTCCTAGGAGAACACTCGTCAAACCCCACTTGCAGCGGCATAATCACTGAACGAAATGTTTGCGGTTTTGAACGCTATCCCTAACTCCTGCTCAGCCTTTTTGCCACTGTAAACAAATCTCGGTTTTTCAACGACCGGCTCATTATTAAGCATCCGTGTGATGTCCGATACTTTCCAACTTTCGTTGCTCAGGTAGTATTGTTTTCCGTGAAGGCCGTCTGTGGTTGCTGCTCTGTAAATTCCCTCGGCGACATCGCGCACATCCACGATGGCAAATTCCATATCATAATCAAACAGCATTTGTACAAAGGGATTGGGGGCGATTTTGTTTTTGAACAGATATTGCAATCCCATAGATGTGGAATCGTCACGTTTGGAAAGGGAAGGTCCCATCACGCCAACCGGATAGACACTCACAATCTCTATGTCAGATTCGGGATGGTCTACAATAAACATCCGTACCACCTGGTCGGCATAATATTTGGCCTGGGCATAGGGATGCCCTTCTTCATTGAGATGGGGTTGATCCTTCTCGGTGTAGAGATGGTCGGGTGAGCGCCCTTCCACCGGCAGGGGATAGCCGGTATTGTAAGAGGCAACAGAGGCAATGATTACTACCTTCTTTACTGATGACGCTTCATGTATAACACTCAGAAAATTCTCCGTGCCTTTAATCGTGGGTTCGAATAAGTCTTTGGTTGGATCTTTTACATCAAGCTGAAAAGGGGTGCCGCCGTGTATCACAATGTCGCAGCCATCCACAAAATCCCTGACAGACTCGATATCGCGGGTATCGATCGGACAAATCTCAAGGTTCTCCGCACCGGGCAACATGTTCAAATGGTTGTATTTCTTCTTCTTTTTAATATCAGTTGCCGATACTTTAACGCTGAAGCCATTCTCAAGGAATGTTTTTGTAACGTAGCTGCCGATATACCCCGACCCGCCGATTATGCCTGCTGTTTTCATGGTTGTATGATTAAAGAGTTTATTGTTGAAAGCCCGTAACGAAACCTCTGTGTGATCTTCATTTCGGTATATTTTTATGACTATTCCGAATCTAATTCCATCTCTGCATCAGCCAGCTGTTTGGTATCAACATACTGCTGGAATCGGGTTACCATCCCATCCTCGAACCACCAAATATGGACTTTTTGTGCGTTAATCGTCTTTCCGGTTCTGGCGTGTGTTCCCTGGTATCTGCCCGTTACAAGTACCATATCTTCCCCAACTCCATACAGGGTTTGATCGGTTAGGGTGAACGTCTCCCACTCCTGTCCGAGCCGTCCAAATACCCCTTCGGCCACAGCCTGTGGGCCTACGTAAGGATTTCCGTCAGCTAGCGAATTGCTTTCTGCTTCATTCCAGATAATATCAGGTGAGAATTTTGCCAGCACAGCAGCACCATCTCCGGCTGCAAATGCATCGTACATTCCCTGGACGATTTCTACGTTAGGGTTATCGGTTGGTATCTGGCTGCAATTTGTGATTAAAACAACGAGTGATACGACAACTATAAGTAGGTGTAAACGCTGTAGTGTATTGTTCATGATTTTACGAGTTTGAATGTTTTGAGATTTTATCTTTGGAATCCAACCGTTTAAACCTGACAGGTTATTATAGGTCAGCGCTTCACTAATTGGTTTATCGATAATCAGTTTCCTTGATATGTAATCTACAAGAACCGATCCATGCAATCTTGGACTATCCGCGCAAATGTTTGGACTTTTCAGTCAAATGGAGAGCTTCCTGAATGCTGATGGACTTTTCCCAAACTGTTTTTTGAAAACCCGGGAGAAGTAAGCCTGGTCATTAAACCCGATCTCATAGCATATTTCACCAATGGTTTTATCCGTTTGGTTCAGAAGTTCAACTGCCCGTTGCAGCCTTACAGACCGAATGAAGGTTCCGGTGGGCTGATCCACCAGTGCATTCAGTTTCCGGTTGAGCTGGGAAATACTCATGTTGAGGGATGATGCAAACTTGTCAGTATTGAACTCCTCGTCTGTCAAATTTTTGTCGATAATTTTAATAGCATTTTTCAGAAACACTTGATCCACCGGATTTTTTGCAATAGCTGAAGGTGTAAAATAGGTCGCCGAACTAAACTGCTTTTTCAGCTTTTTCCGCTGCTGGATCAGAGTTTTTACCCGTATATGCAGCTCCCGAACATGAAAGGGCTTGGTTACCCAGGCGTCAATCCCCGCTTCAAGACCCTCAATTTTAGGATCCAGTCCAGCCTTGGCGGTAAGCATGATGATGGGAATGTGACTGGTTTTTTCATCATTCCTGACCTGTTTACAAAATTCGTACCCATCCATTTCAGGCATCATCAGGTCAGTGATGATTAAATCAGGAATAACCCTCTGTGACACACTGATTCCCTCCTGGCCATTTTCAGCCTCAATAACCTTGTACTCATCTTCGAGCTGTTCCCGGATAAATGAACGTACATCTGCGTTGTCTTCCACCACAAGAATCACCTCATCATGCTTCGATAGCATATCATCAAAATCGGGCATAGGCGTCGATACAATACCGCGTTCAATGGTCTCGTCACTTAGTTCTGTATGAACCACTTTATTCTGATCCTGAAAAGCCATTTCCTTGCATGGCAATAGCACTATAAACTCCGTTCCTGTACCCATCTCACTTTGTACACTGATCGTTCCCAGGTGGAGTTTTATCAATTCATGAGCTAGTGAGAGGCCAATCCCGGTACCTTCATACTTACGGGTGTTGGATGAGTCTGCCTGGTAAAAACGGTCAAAAATAAACGGCAGCCGGTCTTCTGAAATGCCAATGCCCGTATCCTTGATTCGTATCTCAATCCATGAGGACTCCGGTGTGCTGATAGACAGATCTACTCTCCCGCCATCCTGAGTAAATTTCAGGGCGTTAGATATCAGGTTAAAAAATACTTTCTCCATTTTATCGGCATCAAAATACACCTGTATGCTGGCTCTTGATGAAAGGAAATTAAGTTGTATTTGTTTTGACACCGCAAGTGATTCAAAGGAATTAAATATATTCTTCAAAAATGAAACGATGTTTTGTTGCTCCAGATGAAGGTCCATCTTGCCGGCTTCCAGTTTTGAAAGATCCAGGAGCTGGTTGATGAGCGTTAAAAGACGTTCAGCATGATGATTTGCAGAGAGCAGTTTTTCCTTTTTAGCACGGTTGCCTTCGCTGGATAACAGTGTTTCAATCTGACCAATAATCAGCGCAAGTGGTGTGCGAAACTCGTGTGAGATATTGGCAAAGAAATGGGATTTCAGCTGATCGAGCTTCCTCAGTGAGTCTATTTCAACTCTTTCATACTGTAGCTGATTTTTCAAATTGAACCGGTTCAGTTCATAGCGCCTCAGTAAATAGAGTCCATACAGAAATAGAATAGTGTACAAACCATATGCCCACCAGGTGTGCCACCAGGGGGGGAGAATGGTAAATGTGTAATCAAACGGTTCACTCCATACTCCACTCTCACCTATGGCACGAATTTGGAAGGTATAGGTGCCAAAGGGTAGGTTACGGTAATCTGCAACCGGGTCGGCGGTGGGTTGACTCCAAATTGGATTTAAGCCCTGCATCCTGTAACTGTACCGGATTTTATGTGGTGCCGCCCAGTCTATGGCTGCAAAATAAAAGGTAAGGTGGTTTTTATCATAAGGCGATTTTAAACTGAGGGGATAGTTTTCAAATTTTTGTACACCATCAAATTTGATTTGATCCTGATTGCTATCGGAACTATCTGAGATATTGCGATAGTCTATATATTGCTCGTTAATTTCTAATTGGGATAAACGGGGTTGCGGTATTTTATCTGAAAATGTAAGTGTTTTCAAATCCAGCATTACTAAGCCATTGGCTGTGCCCCACCAAGCTCGGTTTTTACTGTCTATAATGGCACTCGATGTGAATCTCAAGCCTGTCAACCCATCTTGGTTGCCAAAATTTTGAATATTAAACGCAATTTCCTTCTCTCCTGAAGATTCATCTTCACTTAATGAAATCTTTGACAGTCCATTTTCTGTTCCTATATAGACGCCGATTTCATTTAAAGAGGCACCTTTATCCTCTGTGATGGAGAAAATGGTATTATTGGATAAGCCTTCGTTTTCGGTGTAATGAGTAAAGCTATCTCCATTAAATACGCTCACCCCACCACCCCAAGTGCCCAACCAGATGTTTCCGCTTTGATCCTCTTCGATGGCCCTGACGATATTATTGGATAATCCTTCGTTTTCGGTGTAATGGGTAAAACTATCTCCATTAAATACGCTCACCCCTCCACCTTCAGTCCCCAGCCAGATGTTTCCGTTTTTGTCCTCCAGGATGGTCCTGACGTTACTATTGGATACGCCTATGTTTTCGGTGTAATGGGTAAAGCTTTCTCCATCAAACACGCTCACCCCTCCCCGAGTCCCCAGCCAGATATTTCCACTTTGATCCTCTTCGATGGCCCAAATGTAACTATTAGTGACGCCTTCGTTTTCGTTGTAATGGGTAAAGCTTTTTCCATTAAATACGCTCACCCCTCCGCCTTCAGTCCCCAGCCAGATGTTTCCGCTTTGATCCTCCAGAATGGACACGACAGTATTATTGGATAAGCCTTCGTTTTCGGTGTAATGGGTAAAGCTTTCTCCATTAAATACACTTACCCCACCACCCTGAGTCCCCACCCAGATATTTCCGCTTTTATCTTCTAAAACAGCCCTTACGATATTATTGGATAATCCTTCGTTTTCGGTGTAATGGATAAAGCTATCTCCACTAAATACGCTCACACCTCCGCCATCAGTTCCCAGCCAGATATTTCCGCTTTGATCCTCCAGAATGGACCAAACGATATTATTGGATAAGCCTTCGTTTTCTCTGTAATGAGTAAAGCTATCCCCATTAAATACGCTCACCCCGCCGCCCCGAGTGCCCAACCAGATATTTCCGCTTTGATCCTCCAGAATGGACCAGACGAACCTACTGGACAGGCCTTCTTTTTCAGTGTAATGGGTAAAGCTATCTCCATTAAATACGCTTACACCTCCGCCATCAGTCCCCAGCCAGATGTTTCCGCTTTGATCCTCTAAGATGGACACGACGTTACTATTGTATACACCTTCGTTTTCGCTGTAGTGGGTAAAGCTTTCTCCATTAAATACACTCACTCCACCGTAAAAAGTCCCCAGCCAGATATTTCCGCTTTTATCTTCAGCGATGGACATGACATCATTATTGGATAGTCCTTCTTTTTCAGTGTAATGGGTAAAGCTATCTCCATTAAACAGGCTCACCCCTCCGCCCCGAGTCCCCAGCCAGATATTTCCGCTTTTGTCCTCCAGGATGGCTCTGACGATATTATTGGATAATCCTTCTTTTTCAGTGTAATGGGTAAAGCTATCTCCATTAAATATGCTCACCCCTCCGCCTTCAGTCCCCAGCCATATATTTCCGTTTTTGTCCTCCAGGATGGCCCTGACAAAATTATTGGATAATCCTTCGTTTTCGGTGTAATGGGTAAAGCTTTCTCCATTGTATACACTCACTCCGCCCCGAGTCCCCAGCCAGATATTTCCGCTTTGATCCTCTAAGACGGCCCTGACGTAAGATGAAGCCATACCATGTTCCACATTTAAATATTGCAGGTGGGCAATAGAGGCATCTTTGGTAACGGGCGGCAGGGCTTTGGTGGGTTTAGAGTGAATAGCTTTTACCACTTTACCTTTAGCGGGGATAGGAATGCCGGTGGGTATAGTGTCACCTGTTGAACTAAGCAATACAAAATCCCGGTTGCCTTCTCCTAAATGTATAATTTTGAGTTGGCTTTTATCAATGGGTATAGTGGTTAGGTCTGCGGGTATTTGGCGCCGGTTGGGATGGGCATTTATAGTGGTTAATGCTGCGTGGTCAACGGTAAAAGATTGGGGTTTGGCCACGCTGTCGGGATGGATGATTTTTGGTGTGGCAGGGATGGACACACCTGCATTTATTTCAACTGTTTGAGGTTGAGGGTAAAGGGGTGGTGGGAGCGAGGTGTCCTTATCCCCGGACGTACCGCTGCAGGCCGCCAATAAAATCAAAGGCAGAAATATCTTCAGTATCCCGAAAATCCGGATAGATGGTGATAGCGTTAATATGAACCCTTTAGCAGATTGCACTTGAATTGGAACCTCGGTTTAGTCAGGTTAAGCCCTAATTTTTCAGGAATATAGTCTATTAATTCAAACTGTCGTCGGTTCAACGACTTTGATACAGGGCATGTTCATTACTCAATTTCTGATTCAATTAAATAGATCATTCTTTCAGATTGTGCAAAATATCTGCTTCAGATGCTCTGTCTTTTCGCTCTTCATTCCAGTTGTTAATCTGAAGCGCAATTAAAATCCCTATCACCACCAGCAGGATTTCGCCAATGGCGTAAAGAAGATACTTTCGAACATTATCTTCTTCAATGAGCTTTTTACGAATGGTGCGGAAGAATTTTAGCATTTTTAATTAGCTAGTTAAGCGTTACAAAAAGCTGGGATTGTATTTTCCATTCACCGGAAACAAGAACCCACTGCGCTGCATAGTTTCCATGATAAACGGGGGACTCTTCATTCGGATCGTCTGCGTAGAATCCATTCCAGACGCCCGCTTCCCAGGCCAGCCCGCGCTCTTCGTTTACGATGATTTCAACGGGAGTCCGGATCCAGTACATGGGTTTAGCATCTGCCACAGATTCGATATAGGTTTTCAATTCTTCCTTTCCAGAAAGAAGTGTTCCGCTACCTGTTGTGTTCAATACGTCATCGGTTAGGAATTCAAAATTTGCCTCTTCATCCAGGGCTTTCAATGCAGCATTTGAAGCTTCGCGAACGACGCGGATCTTATCTTCACCCGACTGTGCAAAAAGCGGTTCAACTTCTAAGTGGAAAAGAAGAAGGGTCGTTAAAAGGACCCATCCGGGTGTGCACCAATATCGGGTGTGCATGGTTTTTTGTGGGTTGGTGCGGAAGAATTTTAGCATGTATTAAGCTGTGAGTTTAATAGTAAAAATCGTCTGTCCCGGTTTTGAGTGAACATCCAACTGCCCACCATGCGCTTTAATGATATCATTCGTAATACTTAACCCCAGTCCGGTTCCCTGCGTCCCTTTTTTCGTCGTAAAAAACGGTTGTAAAATTTTATCCTTGATCTCATCAGAAATCCCAGAGCCGTTGTCCTCGATTTCGAGTGTGACGTTGTTATCTTTACGAAATGTTCGAACCGTTAATTTTGGCTCAAATTGGCCTGTCGTCTCACGTTTCACGTTTGCCTTTTCACGTAAAGCATCAAACCCATTATTACACAAATTCAAAATCACCCTCGAAAAATCCTCTGCCACCAGCGGTACTTCACCGACCGAATCATCCAATTGCAGGTCAATATCCACATCAATCGGATCTTTACCGGCTCGCATCCCATGAAAGGAGAGATTCGTAAACTCTTTCACCAAATCATTCAAATCCGTTGGTATTATTTTGCCCGAACCACCCCGGCTGTGCTCCAACATCGATTTTACGATAGAATCGGCGCGGCTGCCGTGTTCATGAATTTTGCGGAGGTTTGCTTCAATGTCGTTTAAGATTTCGAGAGCTTCTGCTATTAGGCTTGAATCTTTAGCTGAAAGTTGACCGCTGACTGCTGAAAGCTCAACCCTTGCCTCCTCCACCATCTCCAAACTCACCTCCGAAAAATTATTCACAAAATTCAGCGGATTTTTGATCTCATGGGCGATACCGGCCGTGAGCTGGCCGAGGGAGGCGAGCTTCTCTTGCTGGACGAGTTGATCTTTTGTGGCTCGTAATTCTTGGAGGGCGATTTCCAGGCGGTCTCGTTCTTCGTGGATGAGCCGGGCTTGTTTTTCTGCCGTTTGTAGATCTTCATAGCGGATGTGGGCCTGTTCGAAGACACTGGCGAATCGTTTTAGGATGGAACGGCCTTCATTACTGGGTTTACCAAGGGTGAAAGCATACAACGCACCGGTTTTGAACGGGAAGAAACTCACAAACTGCTCAATATCACTGTTTGGATCTTGCAGCTGTTTCAAATTCGGGATATCGGGATTTATCTGTCCGATTTTCCGGTAATAATCGGCGAGTTCTTTTCCCTTGAGTTCATAGATCAGTTCTTCGTGCTGTGCATCCCAGGCATCCAACACCTGAATGAGCATCGGGTGCCAGGTTAGGGAAATTTTACCGAACATGTCGAGGTAACGTCCGTCATCTACGGTGGAGGCCCATAGTTCGGCTTCTTTTTTCTCGCCGTCGATCATTCCCAAACCATAGCGCAAGGGATTGATTTTAAGAATTTCCATTTCCTTAAACATGGCCTCGGCGATCTGCATCAAATCATCACTGTGATTCATTGCGGCAGCCATTCCCCGTACTCGCTCCAAACTGGCTTCCACTTTAGACTCGTAGGCCTGTTTTTCTGATTTTTGCAGATCTAAAAAGCGAGTATACGTTTGCTGAAAGACTTTAGCGAATCGCTGGTAAATCTTGATGTTCTCATCCGATATCAGCTGCCATGCCCCAATTCCAAGGAATCCATATTTATGTCGTACATTTAATACATGAAAGTCTGACTGCTCTTTTTTATCACTGACATCCATACCGAAATTCTCTTTTACAGTCACGATAAAATCTTTTTTGGGCATCGTGATTTGTATGAATTCTTCACCTGATTTCCATGCAGCAATTTCCTTCTTAAAATTTTCATGATCCCGAGTGGAAACTATCCTTGGTTCTACTAATTGGTCATCAGCGGTCACCCAAATTTCCATCGTATTTTCTTCAGCATTTATAAAGGTGATCCAGCTTGATTCGGGTTCAAAACCAATAGCTTGTTTAATTTGCTTAAAGAGTACCAACCCAACATCAGCTAACTCATCACTGCCTTGCATAGCCATCGTTCGACTTCGGACTTTTTCCAATGCGGCTTCAATTTCTAGCTCACGGTTCTTTTTCTGAAGATCGGAGGTTTGTTCGGCTACCCGTTTTTCGAGTTTCTCTTTTTCCCGATGCCACTCATTTAAATGCCATGTATCATTTTCGGAACTCATAGTAGCCCATTGTCAGTGTGATAATTCTTCGTCTGTGTCATCTACTCATTCTTTTAATATAAAACTACTCAAAAACGTCGTAATGCAGACGAAATTCAGTCCAATGGAAGCGTCACAACAAACACACTGCCATTTTCTCCATCTGTTTTGATATTCAATTGTCCCCCATGGGCTTTAATAATATCATTAGTGATACTAAGCCCCAATCCGGTTCCTTGCGTCCCTTTCTTCGTCGTAAAAAACGGCTGCAATATCTTATCCATCATCTCCTCGGGAATCCCGGGACCATTATCTTCAACCTCGAGGGTTATGGTTTTTCTGTCTGATTTTGTCCGAACGGTTAGTTTTGGCATGTAATCGTCTGCCGTCTCACGTTGGCCGTTTGTCTTTTCCCTAATCGCATCAAACCCGTTATTACACAAATTCACAATCACCCGCGAAAAATCCTCCTCAATGAGTGGTACATTGCCAATCGATTCATCCAGCTCAAACTCCATATCAACGTTGATCGGATTTTTCCCGGCTCGCATCCCATGGAAACTCAAATTCACATATTCTTTAACCAGTCCATTCAAATCCGTCGGTTCCAATTTTCCGGTACCCCCTCGTGAGTGTTGCAGCATGGATTTAACAATCGAATCTGCCCGGCTTCCGTGCTCATGTATTTTCTTGAGGTTAACTTCGATGTCGTTTAAGATGTTGAGTGTTTCCTCTACTTGCTTTGCATCTTTAGCTGAAAGCTGACCTCTGACCGCTGACAGTTCCACCCTCGCCTCCTCAACCAACTCCACACTTAACTCCGAAAAATTATTCACAAAATTGAGCGGATTCTTAATCTCGTGGGCGATGCCGGCGGTGAGTTGGCCAAGACTGGCAAGTTTTTCCTGTTGCACCAATTGCTCCTGGGCGGCTTTAAGGTTTTCATAAGCTTTTTCGATCTCTTTAGCCTGTTTCAGCTCTTTTTCTCTGGCACGTTCTCTCTCTTTTTGAATCACACGCCTTCGCTGAACCCGGTCGATGACAAACACTAAGCATCCAAAAAGCAAGAAATACATAATATAGGCCGGGATTGTATTCCACCAAGGGGGAAGGATCGTGAATTCAAGACTGGCTGTTTGGGCATTAAATGATCCAAATTGACTGCCACTTTGTACTTCAAATGTGTAATCACCGGCCGATAGATTTGGGATAAATACAGATCGTTGTGTTCCCACCGGAGTCCACTGTTCATTTTCACTTCCAAGAATTCGATATCGGTAATTGATAGATGATGGATCTCTTAGGTCTAACCCAATGAAGTTGAAAGTCAATGTATTTTCAGCACTTTCTATCTCCGGTTTTTCAGAGCTGTAAATTAATTCAAAATTTTCACTACCGCTTTTCACAGATGTAATCAGGGTTTCACCGGACGGTTGGGTGCTTCTGAGATCTGCCGGATTAAAACGAATGTAGGAGCCATTTCCCGGAAAAATTATTTCTCCGTTGGATAGAATAGACGGATTAGCCCGGATAGAGATATATTCTTCCCGGGGTACTTCAAAATACTCAAGTTCTTCAGTCAAAGGATCCAGACGGGTCAATCCGGTGAGGTTATTGAGCCAGAGATAACCTTCGTCATCTTCAGTCATGAGCAGTGAGCCTTCTCTTAACAGAGACATTTGATCTTCGAACAATACCGTATAGCTGTTATTCAGATTATCAACACGTATTAAACCACCGATCGTATTGAGATAAACAATTCCTGGCTCATAGGAGGAAACCAACGGAGGCTGAAGTCCTTCAATTGGATAATCAACTACGATATCATGTGTTCTGATTTCGCCGTTCTCGAGATTCATGATAAAACGTTCCACTTCTGCACCACCGGATAAACCTAAAAAATAAACCTGAACGTATAATTCATTTTCGTATATAAAATGTGGTGCACTCACCGATATTGGAGAATTAGGATATTCGCCTTGCACAGGTAAATCAATCACTTCTACTTCTTCGGAATTCAAATCCATTTGTAATAGGCGATTTTCACTATATAATCCAATATAAAAATGATTTTCGAGGAGGGTTCCAACACCGGGTGTTATCTGTAGATCATTTGGGATTTGCAATATTGTAAATGGATCATCTTCCAGATTCTCATTAAAAACGATAAAAGCAGATCGATTATCCGAAGTCTGAGAATTCATATACACTTTGCCATCGTGAATATGATTTATTAACATTATTATCTGATTTTCATCTATCGACTCGTATGCTGATGTGTCGAAAAGGAAAAATTCCTGATTTTCTCCGCCAAGATCCCGTATTAAGCCATTTGCAGTTGTAGCCCAGAGCAGGCCATTTTCATCCATCATGGCATGAGTAATCGTATTTCTGAGATCTGAGGAAGGCAAATCGGGAAAAGGTGTATGTGTTTCATAATTCCAGGAGTCGTCGTACATAATGCTGGCACCCTCAAAATGATAGCCGAACCAAATATTGCCTTGATCATCTTCCAACGCATAATGGACATCATCGGAGGCAATTGTATTTTGGCTCTCTCTTGACGCTCGAAAAGTGAGTACCTCTCCGGTTTCACTGTTCCACTTAAGGGCTCCTGAAAGGCCGGTTCCTAACCAGATATTTCCTTCTGAATCTTCGGTTATCGATTGAAAAGAGGCTGCCCTTAGATCCCCGGTGTCGAACTCCCCAAGTTGTTTTACTTCCTCAATGACTCTCTCCCCGTCTTTCAAAATAGCAAGCCCTGTGGTAGAGGTAATGAGCAGATCACCCCCCGATGAATAAAGCATCGACCAAATGGTGCCTCGAATTATATTGGCTGCAGCATCGCTTATCAGATCACTATCTGTAAATGTTTTTGTTTCTAAATTGAATTTGAAGAGAGTTGAATCGGTTCCCACCCATAGATTTTTTAAAGAATCGGTAGCCAGGGCAGAGATATTGGCAGCTTGATTATCCTGAATCCCCGGGAGCTTAAAGAATTCTATATTTGGGTTTTCATTAGTGAGAGAAGCAGGATCTACATGATATAAACCGGAACCGGCTGCTACCCACATATTTTGTTCATCAATCAAAAGCAGATCTTGCACAGCAAAAAGATTCGGAATGGAGTCGGGTGTAGAAATGTGTACAAATACTTCAGAGGCAGGATTAAATAAGTCAAGCCCACCGTCGGTAGCCACTAAGAAGGTTTTTTCATCATATTCAAGAATATCATAGACCACTTCACCACTGATAGACGTACTATCTTCTGTGTCCGGGCGATATCGGGTAGTTGAGTATCCATCATGCTTTCCAAGCCCGGCATTCGTACCAAACCAAATGAAACCCTTGCTGTCCTGGAAAATTGTTTGGATGAAGCCAGAAGGGAGGCCGTCTCGAGGTGTAATATGCCGGAATTCCTGCGATTGTGCCTGTACGGATAGTTGTGTGCAGAAGAATAAGATGAAAAGCAGACCTGAAAACTTATTGAGTGCTGTTTTTTTAATCATTTGTAGTTCCAGTTTGTTAAAAATATGTAAATACGGTTTATAAGATTTCGCTGATAATCCATGTTGAGGCAATACAACAAAACTTGTCAATAGTGTAATGAAGCCGAAAATTATCTTCATCGACTAGTTTTTTCGGATGGTGTGGAAGAATGTTAGCATGATTTTTTATTCTGGTATAGGGAAAGATCAAGGCTAAATTGGGTAAAAGAATTCAAGAATCAAAGTTATTCAAAGCGAAAGAAATGTTTTTATAAAATGATAGGTAAATTGAATATAGCCGTTTTTACCTGTCATGGTTATTTTCAGATCAAATATGTATGAATAAGAAGGAAATTGGATCTAATAGGATTAAGAAACCCTGGCCAACCAAAGACGCCATGGAACAGATCTATGAAATGAAACTTTGGGGGGATAACCGGTCTGATTTTTATTCAGGTGATGGGTCTCATCATCCGGAGATCGTAGATCCATATATCGAAGTTGTACGTTCATTTTTGACCTCTTTCGAAACTACTCTTGTGGTGTGTGATCTGGGATGTGGTGACTTTAACGTTGGAATTAATTTGGTTATGCATTCCCGGAAATATGTAGCGGTAGATATCGTAGAAGATCTGATCGAGCGTAATAAAGAGATATTTAAAGAGGACAATCTGGAATTTCATTGTCTGGATATCGCAGTAGATACGCTGCCTTCAGGAGATTGTGCTTTGGTTAGGCAAGTACTTCAGCATCTATCGAATGATGAAGTAGAAAGCATTCTAAATAAGCTAACTGATTTTCAGTATGTAATTGTCACCGAACACCTACCTGAGGGAGATTTTATACCTAATAAGAACATTATATCCGGACAGGGAACCAGGCTAAAAAAACAGAGTGGTTTAGACGTATTGGCACCGCCCTTTGAACTTAAGGTAAAAGAGGAGAAACGAATATTGTCGCAACCGTCTGTGGATGGTAATGGGCTTATTGTTACTACGCTTTACAAAATGTTTTAAGGGGGACTCAAATGTTTTATCCCATTCAAAGCTTCCAATTCAATGCCATCTTTAGTATCATCATATATGGAAATATTAGGAATTGACGTTGGCGGATCTGGGATTAAGGGTGCTGTTGTAGATACTGAGAAGGGTGAATTAATAACAGATCGTTACCGTATACCTACGCCACAACCGCCAAAACCGGAACCAATGATCGAGACAATTGAGGCGATCATCACTCATTTTGACTGGAATGGACCTGTGGGGTGTGGTTTTCCTGCAGCTGTTAAGAATGGGATTATAAAAACGGCCTCCAATATTGATGATTCCTGGATCGGATTGAACGCATCTACCCGGATCGAAAAAAAGACCGGGTGCTCTATCCACCTGTTGAATGATGTGGATGCCGCAGGGTTCGCCGAGGTGGAGTTTGGAGCCGGACAGGATTGTCATGGCACTATCGTAATGGCCGCATTCGGAACCGGAATTGGTACTGCTATATTTCATAACCATCAACTGGTTCCAAATACAGAACTGGGTCATCTGACGATGTATGGCGGTCCGGCAGAACATTATGCTGCCAATTCTATCCGGGAGCAAGAGGATCTGAGCTGGGAGCAATGGGGACTTCGGGTAAATGAATACCTGCAGCTTGTGGAAAAATTATTCTGGCCTGATCTTATCATAATAGGAGGTGGAGTAAGCACAGATTTTAATAAATTCAAGTCATTTATTGATATAGAAGCGAAAGTCGTTCCCGCCGAAAGCCGTAACCACGCTGGGATTATTGGTGCAGCCCTAGCCGTTCATTCGCTCCAAAAAAAGTAAAGTTAGCCTGGAAATATTCAATCATTAATATTTTTGAGGCCTGCACAATGTTGTCATCTGAAAAATATAATAGAGCAATATATCCTAAATTTTTTCATAATTTCATTCGTTAAACGAACGTTACTGTCTGAAGACTTACCTATAGAAACACTCTCCCTTTAAAATTACGATACCATTCGTGCACATATATTCTGTCATCCCAAAAAATGTTAATATTACGTCAGTTAATAGTTTACTCTTGATATTAACGATCGTGGTACTTTTTACAAGTTCAGGTAGTATCCCCCCTTCCTCCGAGCCAATAAAGGAGATTACCCCTGAAATCATGCTTTCCGACTCATTGCCTTTCGTCTTGCCAGACACAGATTTCAAATCACTGCGCAGCTTGGTGCATATTGAACTGCAAAATAATCTGATCACTACACTGTCTGCCAACAGTAAGTGGAAAAGGCTTATTGATCAGAAAAAAATGGCTGTCGGGGTGGTAGATCTGAGGGATATCCATGCCATAAAGTTTGCCCGTATTAATGGCAATGAGATGATGTACGCCGCAAGTCTGCCCAAAATTGCCATTTTGTTGGCCGCCATGGATGCATTTGAGAAGGGTGAGTTGATAGAAACCGAAGAGATTCGCAGAGATCTGAGACTGATGATCAGTCATTCTGATAACCAAGCCTCTACTCGAATGATAGACCGGTTGGGTTACAAAAAAATAGAATCGGTAATGACAGATCCGGCCCATTCTTTTTATGACGAGGATTACGGTGGTGGCCTCTGGGTGGGCAAGCGTTACGCCAGCTCTGGTGCCCGATATCCTGACCCGATTAAAGGCCTTAGCCATGCCGCAACAGCTTCGCAAGTGAGCAGATATTATTACCTGCTTGCTTCCGGCAGGTTGGTCACTCCCGAGAGATCACGGCAAATGCTGGATATTATGGAAGATCCGGAGCTGAATCACAAATTTGTAAGTACTTTGCACACTATTGCACCGAATGCCCGACTGTTCAGAAAGTCGGGAACATGGAAAAACTATCACTCTGATTCCATTTTGGTTTGGGGCAATCCCAACCGAAGATATATTCTTGTGGCCTTGGTCGAAGACCCTGATGGTGAGCGGATTATTCGTCAGCTTGTAGAGCCGGTGGAGAGAGTAATGTGGGATCTTTCACCAAGACAATGAAAATTATCGGGTTTATATATTAACTTTTAAAAGTACAACCTATTAACTATAATAGGCCGGGCACGTTAAGTTATGGTCAAAATAGTATAAACTATGTCATGCTATACAACTGTTAATGGTTAGGATATGCCCGAGATGTCAACATTTAAAAAAGCGTTAAAAACCCTGCTTCACAAAGCGTTTGATATCCGTGAGGGGGAGTATCGCACGGCGTTATTAATGCAGTTCAATATTTTTTTGCTTATCTCCACGCTGCTAATTGTTAAACCTAACATCAATGCACTTTTTCTATCGAGGTTCGGTGCTGAAAGGCTACCGGAGGCGTTTGTAGCTGTTGCACTTACGGCATTGCTTTTTTCACGGCTCTATACTAGACTTCTGAACAAGAGATCGTTCAATCTAATTATAGAACGAACTCTCTTGATTTCTTTTTTGATAATGGTGCTCTTTTTGGTCTTGCTAAAAGTGGCTCTTTTTGATGGACCGGTTCTGTACCTTTTTTATATTTGGGTGGCTGTATTTGCCTTACTGGCCACGTCTCAGTTTTGGGTGTTAGCTAATCTGGTTTACAATATTCGGGAAGCCAAACGACTCTTTAGCTTTATTGGGGCGGGAGCTATCAGTGGTGGTATTTTCGGAGGATATTTAACTTTGTTGCTTGCACCAGTCATCGGCAGTGAAAATGTGCTATTTGTTGCAGCTTCATTCCTCTTGATATGTATCCCTGTCACCAGATTTATTTGGAAGGAAAATGTTTCCAATCTGTCCGTATTCAGGCAAAAAAAACGGGTAATGGACCTGACAAAAAATCCAGTGAAGCTCATTATGAGTTCCAGGCACCTGATGTATCTTGCTGGCATAATCGGTGTCAGTGTGATGGTAGCTAAATTTGTGGATTACCAGTTCAGTGATATAGCTCATAGAAATATTGAAGATGCCGATGAATTGGCTGCTTTCTTTGGTTTTTGGTTTTCCAATCTGAATCTGATTTCACTGTTCATACAGCTCTTTTTTACCCCGAGGGTCCTGGGATTATGGGGTGTAGGCACTTCCCTGCTGTTCCTCCCCTTAGGTATTCTCGCAGGGGCGGTGGTTCTGTTACTTTTTCCCGGGCTAGCGGCTGCCATACTAATTAAAGTAGCCGACGGGAGCTTCAAGCAGTCGATCAATAAATCGGCTGTCGAGCTGCTGGGCCTTCCTATCCCGTTGGAAATAAAAAATCGAACCAAGACATTTATTGATGTGGTTGTAGACAGCGTGGCTACCGGCCTTGCTGGATTTATTCTCATATTTATTGTGAATGGGCTTCAGATATCCACCCGTTATGTAAGTGTAGTTATCATTTTGCTTATCGGCCTCTGGATCTACCTGGTATTGCGCGTACGAAATGAGTATATCAAATCATTCAGAACAGAACTCAAATCAACCACTTCCGAGTTGGAGCCCCTTCCCCTGCTTCCTGTCGAGTCTGTCATACACGGTATAGAGTCGATTCTTAAGACGGGTTCTGAGGAGCAGATTCTCTTTATGCTCAAAAAAATCCGGGAAATTGAGAACAATCACCTTTTTGAATCGATTCGAAAACTGCTTCACCATTCATCGGCAAGGGTGCGGGCTGAAGCCATAAATACACTCTACCAGTTTCGAAGCCGTCCTATCGTGGAAGAGGTCAAGCCCTTTGTTCATGATCTGGATAATAATGTTAAGCTGGAAGCATTTGAATATCTGTTTGAACATGCCGAGGAGGAGACCATTCAAATCTTTGATCGTTACCTGGATCATCAAGATCAGAATATTGCAAATGCAGCTCTACTCAGCTTGGCGATTGAAATGAGAAACAATCAGGTCCTAAAGGAGCTTTACAATTTAGGCAATCGTATCCAGCAGCGGATTGATGATATTTCAACGACTACAAATCCTGCAAAGACCCGTGATCAAAAGCGATGTATACTTGAGGTTATAGGTCACGCCGACATGCAAGAATTCTTTTACTTTATAAACCAAAGCTTCGAAGACCATGATCCTGAAGTAGTGAGAGTGGCAATCTATAGTGCCGGACTGACGCTGAACCCTATGTTCATTGACTCCCTGGTTAGCTTTCTCGGCACGGAAAAATTTCGGGAAAGTGCCAAAAGCACACTTTTCGGTTTCAGTACCCTCATTATTGACCGCCTGGCAACGGTGGTGGAGTTAAAGAGTTCTCCTACAGAAGTCCTTGTCCACATACCTTCGGTTATTGAACAGTTCGATACTCAGCATGCGGTGAATACCTTAATGAGTTTTCTATACACAGACGACCTTGATCTTCGCCTTGAAGCGGTTCGGTCGCTGAGCAATCTTAAGGTTTCTTCGGAAAGTTTGACTATACACAAGCAAAAAATAGCGAAACTGATTATGGAAGAGGGGCAGCTGTATCTTAATACCCTGTCTGCCATGTACGCTGAAATTATTGTGAATTTTAAAAACCGAAAACATAATGAAAGAAAACAAAAAGAGGAGGATGCCCGTCTTGAACTTATAGATATACTGGAGCACCGACTGGATATCGATCTTGAACTGATATTCGGGCTTCTTGATCTAAAGTACCCTGCAGAAGATATCAATGCGACATATCGTGGCATTCAAAGCGAAAATCCTGAACGCCGCAACAATGCGATCGAATTCCTTGACAACCTGCTGGAGACCGACCTGAAGCGTGTACTTATTCCAATCGTAGAAACTACTATACTTGATTCCATCTCCGAGGACTCCCTTCGCTCGCTCAGCTTTAAAATTCCTGCGGAGAAAGAGTGCTTTGAGATTTTACTTTCCCTAAAAGACCGGCGGATTAAACTGGCTTTACTCAACCTTATAAGAGAGATGGGAGACCAGAGGTACCTTCCATTGGTAGAGAAGTATATCAATAATCACGACCCCGAACTAAACAGGCTGGCTACTGCGGCATTCCAAAGGCTTTCGGAATCATAAGTACACATATGTAACAGAAGGAAAATAAAGCCCGTATTTAAATTTTTGCGGAACGTGAGCAATCTTGGAGGTCAGGGTTTAATCAGTCTGTCAATTTTCGTGGCAAGTTCGTAGTGATCGCCACTGGAATTTTTTCGCAGCACGTTTGACATCAGGCATACCAGGTAGGTGCGGCCGTCGGGCTGTTCGACAATGACCACGGAGTTCATAAAGTTAAAAACGTTGCCCATATATTTTTTGCAGTTGAAATCCTCCTCGGGCTGACACTTGTACAGGCTTCCTGATTTGAAATAGACAGCTGCATTCGTTAGCGCCGGTGAGGCGGAGAAGCGAATTCTTCGGTCGGTAAGGTAAAGCAGCCGCTTGATCTCCAGGCTGGATGCTTTATCTACAATGGCTCCCTTTTCTATTGCCACTAAAAATTTCATCATACCCCTGGGTGTGCCGATACTGCCGCCTTGGGCCGGAATAATTTGTGTTGCCCCGGAGGTAAACAGCTTGCCCAGGCGCCACTCTTCACTTGATATACCAAGCTGACGAAGCGGTTCATTGACCAGTGCCATGGCCTTCATTGAAAGTTCTTTTTTAGGTGTTTCGCTGAAATATTTATCGGCCTGTTCTTCGGTCAGCCCGGGATAATCTAGTTTGAACTCATCCATCAAAATGAGCTCGCGCCAAACCACGCTAGCGGCCGCGTTACTGCTGGCTGAGATCATATGATCGGTCCATTCATAAAGCGAGAAAACGTCGCTTGTATTAACGGGGCGCCTCCAGAACTCATCGGTTTCCGGATTATAAACCGGTACTTCATGTTCGTTGTATATTACCCATGCGCCTCCTCTCACTTTTTTATCCCTCAAGAGCTGCTGCCTCTTTTCAAAGGAGCCTGGATATACCTTCTCCAGCTGATAAAAGAGGGAGGCAAGCACCGCCAGTTTGCCCACACTTCCGGGCTGGAATCCGCGTTGCTCTTCACGCGTGGCATAACGAATTTCACGGCCCGGGGTAATATCCAAAAGCGATATAGAATAACTTTCATCCAGTCTGGGAAAAAGAGCATTAAGCTCTTTTTGCAGCATCGGGTTAGGTGCCGGCAGTGACTGTAGGCTATCACCACGTCCATCCAACAGATGAAGATTGATTTCACTGATCGATTTCTGAGCACCCAGTGGAGGTTTGTCACCTTTAATTTCACCGTCCATAATACGCTGAAGTCTCAGCAGTCTGTCAATACCAGTCTGCTTATATCCGTCAATGGGATAGTGGATAGGAATCGGAAACACTGCAAGACTCAGTAGAACTATTAGTAAGATTTTAACCTGTGAGATCATTGACACTGTTTTTTAAAGATTGAGTGTTAAGTTTATTAGCTTATTGCCTTCTATTTTGGGCGTGATGGACTCCAGATAATCTGAGCTCATGGCTTTTCGGTTTTCAACAAAAGGTCGTACCTGGAACAACCAGAGCTTATTATCCTTAAAGCCGAGTTCCACATCGTAAGGGCCTTCGGACTCAATACCAGGAGTTTCCGGGAATACCCGTTTTATAGTATCCGATATTTCCATCATATCCCGGATATTCTGCTCGTTAAGGATCGACTGTTCAAAAGTGGCGATTTTTCGTTCTACTCCGCCTCCATAGGGCAATCGGATGTAGTATGATTCCCGGGCCGGAGCAAGTAGAGATATTTGCCCGGAAGGTTCAACCATGTACGATTCGGCCACCTGACCGTCTACGGCACCACCGGCACCCCTGCTAAAAGCAATCGTTAGATCATCGGGCTTTCCGGAGCTGATTCCCTTGGTAATCAACACACCCGAATAATCCACATCGACACTGGGAATAACCAGGATGGAGGGATAGACATTCTCGGGATTGAGCAGGTACTTTTGTCTCCACTTGTAGCTGCGTTCGTTGTATGGAGAGGCCCAGACGTCCTTAATGCCCTGTAAAATCCTGTCGCGATTCAGCACGTTGAATAGGGTAAGGTTGAGGCCGGCACCGGTAAATTCTTTTAGATCTTCCATATTGGTATCACTCCGCAGAAACACGGGCACTTGGCCTATGGGTTTCCCGAGAATCGATTCAAATTTGGTGTCGAGCTCTTGCACGAATGACAGCTTTAAAGGCATGTCCTTGATCGATTCCCGAAGTATTTCAAGCCGGCCAAGCAGATAGTTTTCAATTTCGACTTCTGAGGTGCCATTTTCACGCATCTGTTCACCATTGCTGAATGCATCGTTTAAAAACTGCCAGTAGCTGGTAGTACGGCCGGGCATTTGCTGTTCCATATGATCCCGAAAAATTCCAAAAGGAATAACCAGTCCTTCTACGACATTATCCGGGAACATCTGCTTGAGCTGTCCTAAATTAGCTGCTTTAGGTCCTGCAAGCTCGCCCGAGTCGCCGGATTTGATAGAGCGAAGGTTCAATATGGATGTTTGATCCAGCCGGATTTTGTCAACAGGAATGGTAATTTTATCCACCCGCCGTTGCTGTACCGAGAAGAGTGCCTTTTCACTGGCAGTCATCTCAGATTCCGGTTTCATAATAACCGTTCCCTGGTTTGAAACTGCGTAGAATACCTTCTGTCCCGAAAACCGCTTTAGATCCTCTACATTGGCATCACTGATGATGGCATTGGGTATACCGAGGTTTCGGGCCAGTAGCTGTACATGAGAAACCAAGCTCCCTTCTGTAACCGTGGCAATGCCGGCTACCGGTTTCAGATCGGAAGGCGGTCGATCGAATACATAGATTTTATCACCCGATACTTCAACCTCTTCCGGGTTACCTGTTACCACGTGCAGTTCTCCCAGTGCATAGCCGGGGTTGAGCCCGCGAATGCGCCCCTGGTTGGCAATATTCATAACTTGATTACTGAACCCCGACTGGATGGCTATAAAATCACCAAGCTGGCTGACACTATTGCCCAGTGGTAACAGCACAGAGGATCTGATTCTATCATCCATGAAACCGTAGGCAAGAGGTTCAAATTTGGAAAACGTATTTATTATATCCTGGTAGTTTGCCTTTACCGTGCCTGTGCCCCACTCCACCTGGCTGCGGCTAAAGTGAAGATACCGGTTCAGTTGATCTAAATTCATCTGCCTGTCGGGCACCTGTACCAATTCCCTGGAAACCTGTTTCCATTCCCAGCGCTCCACGTAGCCTGCACCAGCTGCAGCAAGGCTAAGGCTATAGATTTTGTCAAGTAACTCCTTCAGTGTTACGGCATTCCACTCTGACGCCTGTATGTAAACAGTCTCTTCCAGGGAATTGGATATGTCCAATAATGCCATCCGGGCAGCCGGTTTCTTCTCTTCCAAAAGATTTTGACGAATTTCATAAATCATTGTCGCGTTGGACGCCAGGATTTCCTTGCTCGAAAGATCGCCGGAATGTCGGTTCACATATTTAGAAAGGCTGCTTTTCAATGGGGAAGAGGATAGTAAAGAAACTTTTTCCCGCAATAGATTGATATCCATGGGCTGGAAAAATTGCTCCATCGTCACGATCAGTTCATCAATTTTTTCACGGATCTCTGTAGATAGTTTTCCGGAGTGGTTGCTTTTAAAAGCGCGTACTTTTTCAATATCATTCTCTTGGGGTTGTCCATGTATTTTCACCCGAAGATCCATAAAGGGCTGGTATAATTCGGAAATGGTTTGCGACTGGCTGCGCATTAGCTGGGACTGATTGGTGTCACCCTTATGTGGGATATCTTTCAGGGCTTGTCTGATGAGAAAGTAGTTTTCTTCTATCATCTCATCATTTGCAAGCAGCCAATTGAAGAAACCTACTCCCCACGCTTCTTCGTCCTCGGCCTGTATCGAACCCCGATAATACCGCGCTTTCTGTAGAATCCAGCCATTATCTATGCTCCGAAGATATTTCTCAAGCTGGTACTGTATAAGACGGGAGTGATTATTTTCGGCATCCCAAAAATCGGAATAGTCGGTTGTTGCCAGTATTTGTCCTAAAAAAATATGTCTGTTTTTCTGAAGAGCCAAAACATCATCTTTGTAACGGGCTCTTTGAACTCCTCCCCGCTGGGAGCATCGGTCTCTCGGCGGCACTACTGTTCCATCGGGACAGAACCATCTGATATCTCTGTAAGGCCCTCTATCGTCTATTTTAAATGTTTCAATTCTATTCCGGATGTTTGCGTCGCTTTCTGCATCCTGGGCGAAACTTCCATTAACGAAAGAAAAAATAAATAATAACGTGACGAGTGATTTAATGGAGAATGAAATCAATTTTTTCTATTTAATTATTTTATAACAGTGTATTTATCGATTTTAGTATGCCGATGATATTCACTAAAATTTTTCTCTGTGCGAAATTATTATTGAAAATTTAAATACATAATGGCTAAATACCTATTCTCTTGAACGCGTACCGTCAAAGTATGGGTTACTACTTCGATCGGTGCCGGAGATAGCGCCCGGAAGGAAATGTGGTTCTCTATGATATCCAAAAGCTGAACTAAAAATTTCTGCTCGGATAGTTTGATAGCCCGCAGGCTGTTACGTTTTTTAATTATGGTATTGACATTACAAATTTCCCTAAAAAGACAATGAGTAATAATTTCATTTTCACCTGCAATCAGGCATAACCAATGACTCATCCGGATCACCTATACTAAAAATCCCTCCGTTTCCGTAAGGGGTTGGCCAATACTAATCCGCATATTAAATACGAAATCATTGTTGTTCTGATCATTGATTATACACTACTCGAAATGAATAAGGTTTCAAGAATCGGACAGTGTTCCCCCATCTAGAACGTAGAGGGCATGGTTGGGATGATAATGCCAGATAGCTAAATCACTTGGGACAGTTCACATAATTAAATGTATTTGATTGCCAAGAAGGAAAGATTAATTTCGTCACCTGTTTGGATTCTCCATATAATCCAGTGTCATCCCAACAAAAGCCTTCACACCCAGATTCAATTGTGAATCATCAATAAAAAAATCGGGTGTGTGATGCGCAGCAGCTTCATCCTCCGCAATATCTGAAGGACGCCCGCCCAGAAATAGAAAGAGCCCGGGAACCTCCTGTGAAAAAAATGAAAAATCTTCAGCTCCCATCACCGGTTTTCGCAGAGACACACGATCTGAACCCGCGATCGCTTCAATCACCGGAACCATACGGTTAGTAAGATCAACATCATTATAGGTTACCGGGTAAGAAGTTGTGACCGGCAGAGTAAACGTAGCTGTGACACCCATCGCCTTTGCTGTATTTTCGATTATTTCCCGCATATGATCAATTATTTCCAGACGATCATCCGGATGTAATGCTCGCATTGTCCCCATCATTTCTAATACTTCCGGAATAATATTGGACCGGACTCCTCCCCGAATCATTCCTACCGTAACAACAGCCGGATTTTCAGTTAGAGTCACGCGCCGGCTTACAATCGTCTGCAAGGCAGAGATGATCTGAGCCGAAGCGACAATCGGATCCGCTCCATTCCAGGGATAAGCGCCGTGTGTTTGAACTCCCTTTACAATAATTCTGAAATCATCCGCACTGGCCATGGTGCCGCCGGGCGTGTAACTGATATGCCCAACTTCAAGCAGTGAATTAATATGAATTCCAAATACAACATCCACATCCGGGTTCTCCAATACACCTTCTTCTACAATCAACTCCGCACCACCCTCTTCTCCTTCGGGCGGACCCTCCTCAGCCGGCTGAAACAGAAATTTCACCGTTCCTTTCAAATTCTCTCGATATTGAGCTAATACCTCCGCAGTACCCATCAACATGGCAACGTGCGTATCATGTCCGCACGCATGCATCACTCCCACTTCCTGACCATTAAATTCGGTTCGAACATTGGACGCAAAAGGGATATCCACCCGCTCAGTTACCGGCAATGCATCCATATCCGCACGAAGGGCAACTACCGGTCCGGGCTGACCACCCCGCAAAATACCCACCACTCCGGTATGAGCCACTTCCGTCTGAACCTCAATACCCAAACTTCTTAAATGATCAGCAATCATTTCAGCTGTTCGAAATTCACGGTTTCCCAGCTCCGGATGCTGATGAATATCGCGGCGCCATTCAATCACCTTCTCCTCTACACTTTCTATAAGAGCCTGAAGCTCCGGTGAGAAGATTTCAGATTGTTGTGCATGGAGATGAATTGGAAGAAATAAAACGAGTAGGAGTCCGAAGCAAAGTACTTTTTTCATGGATCAAAATAGTAAGTGAATTAATTATAGACATCAATCTAAAAAATTAAACACTAAAATAATGTTCATTTTTTTGAGAACCGACTCAATTTAAAGTGATAATTAGGTCCATTTTCATCAGATGTGTCAGGTATTTTAATCCAAAAACCATCTTTCCAACCTTTGAACTCATTCCGAAGCATACTTTATTACATTTCAATTATTTTAGTACATTCATATAAATCAATTTCAAAAAAACTATTCTACCATGATATTAAGATCTATCCTGACAACTACGTTAGCACTGCTCTTTGCAGCTACATTGACTGCAACATCAACAATTGGTATTAATGTACAGGAGAGTGAAACAACTTCTCTGTTACGTCAGCCAACCGTATCTGCAAACCATGTAGTCTTTGTATACGCCGGTGATTTGTGGCGTGTCGATAGAGATGGCTTAAATCCACTTCGACTCACGTCCGCTCAAGCCGAAGAGAATAATCCATTCTTTTCTCCGGATGGTTCAAAAATTGCATATTCAGCCGAATATGAAGGAAATACAGATGTGTATGTCATATCTGTAGATGGAGGAACCCCGGAACGCCTCACTTGGCATCCGGGTGCAGATATCGTTTCAAGTTGGAGTTCTGACGGCGAAGCGGTCGCCTTTTTTTCCAGAAGAGAAACCGATAACGGTCGATCGGGTCACCTTTATCATGTCTCTGTTGCCGGAGGGGCTCCCGAGAAACAGATGGAAGCGAGGTATTTCAGGGGACAGTGGAATGAGGATGGAACCAATCTTGCCTATATCGATTTTGGACCCGGTTACAATAGCTTGTACGGTGGAACCGCCGGCTGGAGAGGTTACAGAGGAGGATCCACACCCTCTGTAAAGATTTTTAACCCTGCCGAAAATAGCCTGCAGCATATTCCGGGTGAGAGAATCAATGATATTCAACCTTTTTGGCTGGGTAATCATATCTATTTTATTTCAGACCGACATGAAGCGCGCTTAAATATGCATCGTTTTGATCCCGAAACGGAAGCGATTGAACGCCTGACCGATCAAAATGACTGGGATATTTTATGGGCTGCCGGACATGGAAACTCTGTGATATACGCCGCCGGAGGAGATCTCTACGACTTGAATGTAACTACAGGAGAAGCTCAAAAATTATCTATCCACATCAATCCGGATCTTCCTCAATCACGAGTAGAATGGAAAAATGTGAGCTCCAATATTCAAACCGGAACTCTTTCGCCTAATGGCAAACGTGCCCTGATCACTGCAAGGGGTGAAGTATTTACCGTTCCGGTAGATAAAGGCAGTACACGTAATTTGAGCAATACTGATGGAACCCGGGAATACACTGCGATATGGTCACCTGCCGGGGATGAAATCGCATGGATTGAGGAGTCGCTTGCCGGACAGACATTGGTGATTTCAGATCAAGAAGGATTGAGGGAAAACAGGCGATTGGCGCTTGGAGATGATTTTTATCAATTAAGGGTATGGGATGCTGAAAATGACCGAATTGTTTTTTCAGACAATAATCAGGCGATTCATGTAATTGATCTGAATAGTTCTGAAATCAGTCAGATTGCACAGAGTGACAGGCAAAGTGGTTATGATCTGGCTCTTTCTAATGATGGACAATGGCTGGCGTATACATATCAACAACCAAATTATTTCAGAGATTTGATGTTATATCATTTTGAATCCGGTGAGTCTCATCTGATAAGTGACGGGATGGGGGATGTTGCATCTCCGGTATTCTCCAGGGATGGAAAATATCTCTATTTTGCAGCTTCTACCAACTCCGGACCCATACAGTTTGGATTGGATATGAATACTCAGGAACGACCCTATCGCGCCGGTATTTATGCACTTGTACTGCAAGAAGACGGACAAACCCCATTCTATATTCAGACGGGAGATGAAGACACCAATGATGAAGACGCCGATGATGAAGAAGCGGGGAATGAGGAATCAGCAGATGTAGATGAATTATCGACAAGTATCGATTTGGAAGGTCTATTTTCCAGAAAAATTGCACTCCCTGTTTCTGAAGGAAATTATGGTAATCTGAATGTAGCCAAAGATGGAGCCCTGTTTTATCAGCGCTCCACACAACCGGGCGCAACAGTGGAAGCCCCGGGATCCAGTTCTGCAGAGGAGAATCGGCTGATTCGTTATGACTTTTCAGAAAGAAAGGAGGATGTGGTCCATACAGGAATTAATTCGTACAGTATGAGTGAAGGCGGAACGCATCTGCTGATCCGGCAAGGAGGAGGTATTGCAACGGCTGAAGCCGGTAGCTCGATAACTACAAAACCGCTGAACACCAGTGATCTTCGCATGAGAATCGATCCACAAGCCGAATGGAGACAGATTTTTGATGAAGGGTGGAGAATGCAAAAGGATTTCTTCTATGCCGATAACGCTCATGGGCTGGATTGGGATGCTGTGTATGCTCAATATTCTCCACTGCTTGAACATATAGGCCGCCGAGAGGATCTTAATGTTTTGATGGCAGAGATGATCGCTGAGCAATACGCGGGTCACAACCGAGTGGGTGGTGGTGATCTCTATAGTGAAAGTGGTCCATCCGGAGGATTGCTTGGAGCGAATTTCACGATTGAAAATGACCGATGGAGAATCAGCCGCATCTATACAGGGGAAAGCTGGAATCCATTTTTGGAAGGACCTCTTGCCATTCCCGGAAATCAGGCCAATGAAGGTGAGTATATTATCTCTGTAAATGGAAATGAGATTACATCCGATGACAATCTATTTCAACTGCTCGAAAATACGGTTGGAAAACAAGTTGTACTGGAGGTTTCAACGAATGCAAATGGTTCAAATGCGAGAGAAATTCACGTAGAACCGGTATCAAATGAAAATCAGCTCAGGCTTTGGCACTGGGTTGAGGCGAACAGAAAAGCTGTTTCAGAAGCTACTGACGGACGAGTTGGCTACATCTACCTCCCGAATACAGGCGGTGCGGGATATACCTTTTTTAACCGGATGTTTTTTGCACAACTCGATAAAGAAGCACTCATCATTGATGAACGAGCCAATGGCGGGGGTCAGGCAGCAGATTATATCGTACAAGTATTAAACAGACAACATCTCTCGAATTGGGTATACAGACGAGGAATGATGTCATCAACGCCTTTTGGCAGCTTACACGGACCCAAGTTGATGATGATTGATCAGGATGCCGGTTCGGGTGGTGATTATCTTCCATACGCCTTTAGAGAATTAGAGATTGGAACACTTCTCGGAACCCGTACGTGGGGTGGACTGATTGGAATTTCTGCCAATCCGCCACTTATTGATGGTGGTTTTATGACTGTTCCCCATTTCAGATTTGTGGATACAGATAACAACTGGTCTGTTGAAAATGAAGGGGTTGCTCCGGATATCGAGGTATTTCTAGACCCATTGGCAACAAACGAAGGGCGCGATTCTCAGCTTGAAAGAGCCATTGAAGAAATTCTGGTTCAACTTGGAAATTATTCAGATGACATTCCAAGAGAGAAGCCGCCTCTTCCGACCGAACTGGGGAATTAATAATGGTGATGACATAAGATTAATAATGAAAAACGTGAAGAGTTTTCTAAGATTTCATTGTCAGGCTAATTCATCCTTGCCTTAGCCGATTCTATAATGACATTGAGATCTTTTTTGGAGACCGTATGTTTTGTACCACAAAAGTGACATACGATCTCCTGATCTTCACCTTTCATCGCTTTCAGTTCATCATAACTTAGCATCGAAAGAGCATTTTTAAATCGGTCTGCAGTACATCGACAGAAGAAATGAACCGGTTGCCGGTCCAGCTCTTTTATCTTATAAGAAGCTGTAGCTCTCTCCATGATTTGATCAATGTAGTGCCCATCATCCAGTAGTGATGAAACAGGAGGCAATTTTAAAAGTCCTTCTTGTAATTTAGTCATCACTTTTTCAGAAGCGCCTGGCATTCGTTGAATCAAAATTCCACCGGCCTGTTTCACGTCTCCATTTTCTTCCAAATCCACATCAAGCAGAAATGCAGAGAGAATCTGCTCGGATTGGGCCATGAAGTGAGCCATATCACTCAGAACATCTCCTTTAATGATCTCGATGGTACTGGTTCTGGGTTCAGCTTCATTGTATAATATTTTTGAAACGGTCAGCAGTCCGACTCTAATTCCGTCCCCAATCGTCACGTTCTCATCGCTATAGTCGAGTTCTGCGGCAGGATTCAGGACATATCCCCGCATCTCACCCACACGATTTGCTTCGGCCGTAATCATCCCGACCGGGCCATTGCCTTCTAACCGTAATTTAATCCTCTCCTCACCTTTTAACTCTGAAGCGAGCAACATGGCAGCGGTCATAGTCCGGCCCAATAACACGGTGTTGAGCATCGAGAGATTATGATTCTTTTTGGCCGTTTGTACAACTTCAGTGGTTTTTACTACACTGATTTTAAACTGTCCATCCAACTCTATCCCTTTGATGAGCCGGTCTTTAAATTTAAATTTTTCCTTTAGCGACATGACTTCTGCAGATCAATTTTTTACTCTGTTTTCTCTAACATTGATTAACGAATAACCGTTGCAAAGGTACGCAGAAACGATGAAAATAAAATGAATCTACATAATTCTGTAGTACTGTGATCACTTTCACTAATTTTATTATCTTCAAATAATTTATATCTATTCATTAGAATAATTCAACAATGACTATGCGATCCATTTTTATATCTCTAGCTCTTATATTTTTCAGCATTATAACTCTAGCCTCTTGCACAGAAGAGGTTGAATACGAACCGGTTCCAAGATTTAATCACGTGGTTTTATATGTAACGGATATGGATCGATCGGTTGCATTTTACAGGGATGCGTTAGGTTTGGAAATACATCAGGAGATTGGAGAATTGATCATTACAAGTGAGGGGAGTGTACAGAGTAATATTGTAAGTGTAAATATAGTGTTAATGAGACTCCCTGGGAGTAAATTTATTTACGAACTCGTAGAAAGCCGCATGATACCGGATAGCCTCTCTACTGGTAGTCATTTTCAGCATATTGGTATTGAAGTTACAGATATAGAACATTCGTTGGACGTTGCAGTCAGAAATGGGGCTTTGGAAGCAATACCCATCAGCACGATAGAAGCCGGTGATATTGTTACCAAAACGGTTTATTTCAAAGGGCCGGATGGCGAACAGATTGAGTTGATGCAGATACTTTCCGGAGATTATTAACAGATCAATGTTCTTTTGAGTTTCGACGTGGTTATCATTGGTATTGATTGTAAACGGCATAATCAGCCAAAAAATCAGCAACCAATTCATTGGCGGCTTCATTGATCATCGGCAGCCTGTCAAGAGTTACAACCCCGACCACACTATTCTCCCAGGTACTGGCCGATGTTTGCAGGTCCCGGTTTAGTACCAGCTTCACAGGCTGATAGAGCCTGAGTTCTATGGAGAATGGCACCAACCCATTCTCCAACTCCATCGCATTTACATGCATATAGAGGAATGGAATATCCGCTGAGGAGCTGACCTCCTTATCTGAGACATATCGGATATCCGCATCTCTGAGTTGACTGACCGCATCCTGCCGTAACATGCCCGGTGTTAAGTTTGGATCGCCGGCGATCGTTCTGCTGCCTTCAATATTGGCTGTGAATCCGAACTCTTGCAATCCTTGCAATGAGAGCCTCTCTCTTTCAATTTCATTTTGGGCGAAAAGTTGTGCGGGTAAAGCCAGTAGAAAAAGGAGAAGAAGAATTAGCGTTTTTAAGCTGTCCATTGCAGGATTGTTTTTTGAAGGATACCATTTCTCTTGAAATAACTGAAATTATAGAAAAGTTTCCAACTTTCTATCAGAGAAGAAATCCTGTATGGAAATGTTATTTGATTATATGTATATACCATCAAGGAATGAACAAATCATTTCCATTACTCGGCTTAAATTCTCAGTCGTTAAGCTGATTAATTAAATCATAGATTGATACTCTATTAGAATTAATGGGTCTCATAACTATTCAACTAAATAAGAGGAGATGCTATGTAAAACAAAAGGAAAACCATTTTTAGAATATTTACTGCGTGCATTTTTGCAGTTCTAATGATGTTTAATGTAAACTCAACCGATGATGGATTTGATTTCAGCCTTTGTGGTGAAACTGTATTGGCAAATGATTTGCCGTGTGAAGAAGAAGAGCCTGAATTATTTTATAATAATCAAAATTGGATGGATGCAAGAAATTGTAAATTACCAGGTGATCAATGCTTGACCTGTACCGTCCCTGCTCCATAGAATCACAATGAAGTTTAATTTAAAATTAAAAACAAGTCATATTCCTAAAGAGGGAGTGCTACTTTTGGCACTTCCTCTTTTATTATTACTCTCGTTTTGCACCCGACAAGAAATTGATCAAGAGGTTAGCATTATAGAAATTACAAGAGTTGGAGGTGTAACTGTAAATCAAGAAGGGGATCAACTCTCTGAAATAATGGGAGATCTTGTAGTGTCAGACAGCTTGGAAATGGTATATGGAGTAGATCTTCGGGTTATGAAAGCATATCAGCTTTCGTTAGAAACCGGAGACGTTATGTATTTAGCACCAGAAGGAAGAGGACCTGCAGAACTAAATGTACCGATTCAAATCACAAAAAAAGCAGAGGATATTTTATTAATATTCGACAATGGATTGGATGTAATTGCTGAATATTATGATGGATTTATACAAAAAAAATATCCGGGTTTATCGGAGCACAAAGTTTGGGTGAGGAATTTGAAAGGATTTTACCATGAAGGCAACATTATTTCTGGTATTGTTGAGCCGGTCAAGGTGAGAAATATGGATTTTGAAAATGCCAGACCACTTGCTTTTCTGAATTACAAAAGTGGAAATATGATTAGGAAAGGTGATTTTTCACCGACAGTAGACAATCTTGATTCCGATAATAAATACCCTGTAATATACTTTGACGAAGAATTGAACAGGGTTTTCTACGTGTTTCTGAATGATTACACAGTGATGGCGTATGATCTTGATAAGGATACAACGACAGCTCTGGACAGCTTTAGGCCAACTGAATTTAGAACAAAATCCCTTGCTGTGCAGGGTAGTACGATGGGAAACATTAGCGCTGCAATGGCATTGGGGCTCGATGTGACTTTTGTACAGGGTATTGATCGAGTCGGAGACCATTTGATTGTTGTTTGGTTTAACTATAAGGAAGGCTTTTATGAAAATATGGGCGACTTTTCAGACGGCAATGTCGATTATTTCGGGGTAATATATGATTTACCAAACATGGAAAACCCTCTTGAATTTACCCTACCCGGTAGATTTTTTGGCGTTTACAAAAACAAACTGCTCATCGAAGAAGAGTATGGATCCATGGATCTGAAAATAGGGTTTTATGAGTTAGATCTTACTCTCCCGGCTGTTTTATAATACCCAATATCAAAAAGCACCAACCCAAAATAAAAGCAAATCCTCCGAGTGGAGTTATAGCACCCAGCCATGAAGTGTCGGTGAGTGTTAGGAGATACAAACTGCCGGAGAAGATCAAGATTCCTGCGATCATGCAACTACCGCTCCAGGTTATCCATTTGGAGGGTTCCATTCTTTGGCTAATTAACCCCATAATCAAAAGACCGATTGCATGGTAAAAATGATATTCCACCGCCGTTTTAAACACCTCAAAACGATCCGGAGTTAGCATGTCCTGGACGATATGCGCCCCAAATGCTCCAAACCCAACAGCCAGCGCCATGAAAAGTGAACCGGAAATGAGTAGTTTTTTGGAATTCATTGTATATGCAAATGTCCGGTTAATTTACCCTTTAAATCCGATATCTTTGTGAGTACCGTCACAAAAGGGTTTATTGGATGAGCCTCCGCAACGGCAAAGTGCAATTCCCTTATCAGAACTGTAGCTTCCAATTTCCGATGACTCAAGTGTATAACTGCCTTCCAAAATGGCCGGACCATTATCCATCAATTTGATAATCAGATTGGCATGCTTCTCTTCTTCAATCTCCGGCATACGGGATGTATCTGCTTCAACACCGGCGCTCCAATCCAACTTTTTATGCGAGTTATCGCAGGCCGGTTTGTTAGAAGAGCTTCCGCAGCGGCAAAGGGCAAAACGTGTGTCTTCTAAAATTGTCTTTCCATCCGAATCCTGAACCTCAAGATCTCCGAAGAAGTAAACAGGCCCATCTTTTTGAAGTTGGACACGATTTTTCGACGAAGGTTCTTCGGTTCGTGAGCTATTTTTCAGCTCGTAGTGCAAGGCCCCTGTCGGACACTTCTCAATCACATCCGCAATCTTTTCGGCTGAAGCGTTATCCGGTTGAATCCAAGGTTTTTTCTGTGGATCAAAAACATCACGTAACCCTTTTACACACTCCCCCGCATGGATACATCGGTTCATATCATAACTGACCTTGATGTCATCATTCTGATAACTAAATACTTTCTTTTCCATGAGATGCTGAATTTTAGATTAAATATAATTGGAATAAATTAATATGGAGTCTAATCCTGACTTTTGCAATCGCTACATCCTGCGAATCACTTCTCCGCAATTCATCATTCGATCTCCATGATATGGATTCTCAATCCGCTCTTCACGACTCAGCCAATCGGCAGACCCATCCCTAACCATCGGGCAACTTTGATGATAGATTTCATAACCAACCGGCTGAAACATGTCAACCATCTCTATCATCGCTTCAGAGATATATTCAAATCGATATCTCTGCTGCTCCACATCTGTAAGCGGGATTAACTCACCGGTTCTGATCGTAATTACTTCATAATATGAATCCCATAAAGCAGCGGAACTTGTACTCAAACTGCTTGCATCTACTTGTTCTGACTCGCTTAACAATTGTTCAGCACTCAATGTAGCCTTTGCAGCATCCGATTGCACCAATGCATCTTTCAAATCAAAATAACGATCCAAAATGGAGGACATTTGCTGACTAAACTCAGGTGTTGATTCGGCCAGCTGCGCTTGCAACTGCATCTGACGCTCATCTTGTTGTGATTGTTCTCTTTCCGACGGACCACATGCAGTAAGAATCAAAATTAATGTAATGACAGAGGCAACGGTTTTATTCATAGGAAACTCGTTTAATGTGTAATTTGATGATTCTTAAGTTAGAGAAAATAAAGATGGTTTAGAATTGAAATAAATGATTCATCATATCAGTGGATTGGTTATTCTAAATTACTTTTTTAGATTAAATAGAATATATTCGATGTAATCAATACGATATAAAATCAGGGTATCATGCATTGGGCACTTCTATTTCTTTTTTCGATTTATACGGCAATTTCTATTGGTGAATCCACTGATAGTATCCATCAAACAGATCCCCCAAAACATCTGATGCTTATTGCAGGCAGTGCGAGCCACAGTACAGGTACTCATGAACATCGTGCCGGTGTACTACTTTTTGAACGTTGCCTTGCCGAAGTGGAAGGCCTGCATGTTACCACTCATTTTGAGGGCTGGCCAGAAGATGAGTCACTTTTCGAAAAAGCAGATGCCGTTCTGTTTTATATGGATGGTGGAGGGAATCATCCTATAGTGCAGGCGAATCGACTTGCTCTCATTCAGTCACAAATCGATCGGGGGTTAGGCTTTGGTGCACTTCACTATGCGGTTGAAGTGCCTTCGAATAATGGCGGCAGTGAGTACAAAGAGTGGATTGGCGGTTATTATGAAACAAATTATTCAGTCAACCCCATCTGGCAGCCTACATTTGATAATCTGCCCAATCACCCGACAATGAGGGGTGTGGATTCGTTTACAGCAACGGATGAATGGTATTTTAATATGCGTTATCGGCCGGATCAGGTGGGAGTGACACCAATGCTGGTTGCCGCTCCTTCTGATGAAGTAAGAGATGGACCGTATGTACATCCTCAGGGGCCTTATGAGCATATTCAGCAGGCCAAAGGAGATAGTGAAATCATGTCGTGGGTGGTGGATCGAAAGGATGGTGGACGTGGATTCGGGTTTACGGGCGGACACTTTCATAATAATTGGGGCATTGACGGATTTAGAACATCTGTATTAAATTCATTGGTCTGGATTTCAGGATTAGACGTTCCGGCCGGAGGTGTTCAATGCACCGTAACAGAGGATGACCTTCTTGAAAATCTTGATCACTGATCACTCCATTTTGCAAATTTATATTGCCCTAAATAACAATTGTTAAACGAAATAGAATAGTACACTCAACTCTCAATGAGCCCTGCTCAAAAATTGTAATTCATACCTATGAAAACATTCATCACATTACTTTTTCTATCATTCAGTTGGAGCATCGCTTCTGCTCAGGAGGACCCGCAATGGATTCGCTATCAATCCATATCCCCTGACGGAAATCAGATCGCATTTACCTATCAGGGCGATCTCTACAGAGTCTCGGCTGAGGGTGGGGATGCAACCCGGTTAACTTTTCATGAAGCTCATGACTTTATGCCCGTTTGGAGTAAAAACGGAGAGAAAATTGCATTTGCTTCAGATCGATATGGGAACTTTGATGTTTTTGTGATGGATGCTATGGGTGGTCCGGCAGAACGACTTACCTATCATTCCAATGATGAAAGTCCATACAGCTTTTCACATGATGATCAGCATCTTATATTTGGAGCAGTCCGACAGGATGATGTAGATCATCGCCAGTTCCCGACTACTTCACAGCCAGAGCTCTATCAGGTACCGGTTGATGGTGGGCGCGTAGGACAGATATTTACGCTCCCGGCTGAATATGTGCAGGTGAGCAGTGATGGTTCATCCATGATCTATCACGATAAAAAAGGGGGTGAAAATGAGTGGCGAAAACATCATCAATCTTCCATCACCCGAGATATCTGGATCTATCATTCAGAGAATGATGAACACACCATGCTGACTACGTTTGAGGGCGAAGACGGGCAGCCTGTTCTCAGCAGTGATGAACAGTCGATCTATTACCTGAGCGAACAAAGCGGGAGTTTCAACATCCATAAACTGTCGATACAAGATCCGGAAACAAGTGAACAACTCACTCAATTCACACTTCATCCGGTTCGTTTTTTAAGTTATGGAAATGGAACTCTTTCTTTTGGTTATGATGGAGAACTATATACGATGAGAGAAGGCGCAGAACCTCAAAAAGTGGATGTATCCATACGGACTCAATCAAACCGAAATACTGACAAGTTTATTACAATAAATGGCGGCGTTCAGGAAATGGAGATCTCACCTAATGGAAAGGAGATCGCATTTATCGCACGGGGTGAAGTGTTTGTGACAACTGTTGACGGATCGCTAACCAAACGGCTGACAAACACTCCCGAAGCGGAACAGTTTGTCACATTTACACCGGATGGAGATGGAGTTGTTTACTCAAGTCTGAGGGATGAGCGATGGAGTATCTATAGAACAACCCGTATCAGGGATGAAGAGCCTTTTTTCTATGCATCAACTCTGTTGGAGGAAGAGGTTTTGGTAAGTGACTCTGTAGACAATTATATGCCCTCTTTTTCACCGGACGGAGAAAAATTGGCATATATAGCAGATCGCAGGACACTCAGAGTGAAGGATCTGGAATCGGGAGATACCGTAGATCTGCTAACCCCGGATGATCTGTTTCATATGCGTGATGGAGACCAGTATTTCACCTGGAGTCCGGATAGTGAATGGCTGCTGGTTGGATGGAGAAAACTGCTTCATAACGCTGAAGTGCTGTTACTGTCGGCTGATGGCAGTAAGCGAATTAATTTGACAGAGAGTGGCTATATGGATATGTCACCAAAATGGGTGAACGAAGGCAAACAGATGCTATGGTTTAGTAATCGGGATGGGATGAAAAGCTATGCAACCAGTGGCCGAACGGAGTTGGATGTATACAGCATGTTCTTTTCTCAGGAGGAGTGGGATCAATTTAACCTCAGTGAAGAGGATTATAAGCTGATGAAACAGATCGAAGAGGCCTCAAAATCAGAGGATGAGAAAGAGGATGCAGAAGAAGAGAGTGAAGATGAAGATGAAGTTGAAGAACTTCAGTTTGATATGGAAGGGATGAAAGATCGTACCGCCCGATTAACGATTCATTCCAGTTTGTTAAGTGATGCAGTGCTATCTAAGGATGGGGAGACACTCTACTATCTCACTCAGTTTGAAGACAATTATAATTTGTGGGAGACCAATCTCAGAACCCGTGAAACGAAGCAAACGATCAGTCTGAATACAGGTCCGGGCAGCTTGAGCTGGGACAAGGAGATGGAAAATTTATACCTGCTGAGCAGAGGCACAGTGTCTAAACTCAATATCTCCGGCAGCTCATCTGCTCCAATTCAGATCCGGGGTGAGATGCGATACGATGAGGTGATGGAGAGAGAAGAGATGTTTGAGCATGTGTACGTGCGGACAAAGAACATTTTTTATGAGCCCACGTTCCACGGGAATGACTGGGATATGCTTTATGACGAGTACCAAAAGTATCTGCCTCATATCGGTAATTCTTATGAGTTCGCTGAGATGATTTCTGAAATGATTGGGGAGCTCAATGTATCTCATGCGGGTGCGCGGTATAGTAAGAGCATCGATAATCCGGATCAAACGGCTTCACTCGGGATTTTTAAAGATTACAATCATACCGGTGTTGGAATACGTATTGCTGAGGTGATAGCGGGCGGACCTCTCGATAAAGCAGCATTTGATATCGAACCGGGCATGATTATTGAAAGAATTGACGGAGTGGTCGTCACTCCCGATCGGGACATTGCAATTTATCTGAACCGAAAGGCGGATCAGTTTGTCCTGCTTGATGTTGCCGGTCCGGGAATTGAAGGCACCAAGCAGATTACAGTGAAACCGATTTCACTCGGAGAAGAACGGAGTCTGCTCTATCGCAGGTTTGTTCGCATCAACGAAAAAGAGGTTGATGAAAAGAGTGAAGGACGATTGGGATATGTACACATTCCGGGGATGAGTGATGGGCCGTACAGAGATGTGATCCGCGACATGCTGGGTAAGTATAGTGACCGGGAAGGAGTGATTGTGGATGCTCGTTTTAATGGTGGGGGTGATCTGGTTGCCGACTTGGCGATGTTTTTTACAGGGGAATCATTCAACACCTACGCAACGGCTGATAAGGATGTGGGTGGTGAGCCTACGTCCAGATGGACAAAACCGACATTGTCGATTATCAATGAAGGGATGTATTCGGATGGACACTGTTATGCAAGTGCTTACAGTGAACTGGAGATTGGACCAACAGTGGGTATGCCGGTTCCGGGGACCTGTAGTTTTGCCGGCTGGGAAGGTTTACCCGACGGTACCCGATGGGGAGTGGTTCCGGTAAGTGCACGAAATATGTCTGACGAATGGATGGAGAATAACCAGACAGAACCGATGATAGAGGTGAAAAATATGCCGGGTTATATAGATCGTGGAGTCGATCAGCAGCTCGAGAGAGCAATTGAAGTACTGCTTGATGAGATATAATAATCGTCAGTTCGACCGAAGCCCCGACTCTTTCGTCGGGGGAGTAATTTTTAAAAAACTCCATCTACAACGTCATCCCGTATCAAGTACGGGATGACGATGGATGGTGTTGGGATACCCATTGATTAGTTCGTAATTCTAATTTGAGAAGTCTCCAAATACCCCCTAAACTTTCGGCCCGGCAAGGATAATTGCATCACTGCATTCTTGCTTATACTTTTCAAAATTTTTATGAAATAGTCCGCCGAGTTTCACCGCCTGAGCATCATATGCTGAAGCATCTTTCCAGGCTTTTCTGGGTATCAGAATGTCTGATGGCACGTCCGTACAACTGGTGGGAATATCAATCCCAAATACATTGTCTTTTTCGGTAGCCACATCATCCAGTTTTCCTTCAAGAATGGCATTAATGATTCCGCGTGTATTTTTCAGGTTGATTCGTTTTCCTGTTCCATAAGCGCCGCCAATGAGTCCGGTGTTGACCAGCCAGGCCTTAGAGCCATGTTTTCTCATTTTTTCAGCCAGCATTTCAGCATACCGGCTGGGAGGCCAGACTAAAAACGCAGCACCAAAACAAGCAGAAAATGTTGCCTGAGGTTCTGTTACACCCATTTCAGTTCCTGCAACTTTAGCGGTATATCCACTGATGAAGTGATACATGGCTTGCTCAGGCGTCAGTTTACTGACCGGTGGCAGTACCCCAAAAGCATCATAAGTGAGAAAAATAATATTATTCGGATGTCCTGCCTCACAAGGTATTTTGGCATTGGCTATATGCTCAATCGGATAAGCTGCCCTTGTGTTCTGAGTAATACTCACATCATTATAATCAACCTTACGAGTATCCGGGTCATAGACCACATTTTCGAGAACCGTTCCGAACTTGATGGCGTTGTAAATTTCAGGCTCTTGTTCCTCATTTAATCCGATCGCTTTGGCATAACATCCCCCTTCAATATTGAATACTCCATCATCACTCCAACAGTGTTCGTCATCACCAATCAGTTTCCTACTCGTATCAGCAGAGAGGGTCGTTTTACCAGTTCCCGACAGGCCAAAGAAGAGTGCTACATCGTTATCATACCCCTCATTAGCCGAGCAGTGCATTGATAGGACATCTCTTTTTGGCATCAGGTAGTGCATTACGGTAAAAATCCCCTTCTTCATTTCACCGGCATACTCTGTTCCAAGGATGACCATTTCGTTCGTTTTGAAGTTTACATCAACACTGGCATCGGAAGTCATCCCTTCCGTAAACATATTAGCAGGAAATTTGCCGGCGTTATAGACCACAAAGTCCGGTTCGCCAAAGTCTGCCAGCTCATCTTCAGTTGGTCGGATCATCATATTATGCATAAAGAGTCCATGATAGGGTCTTTCTGCGATAATACGCACTTTGAGGCGATACGTTGGATCCCAACCCGCAAAGCCGTCTATAACATAGAGTCGTTCCCGGGTGTTGAGATAATCAACGGCTCTTTGATGATTGATTTTAAACGTATGTTCATCCAGAGGGATATTGATATCACCCCACCAGAGATCTTCATTCATGTCGGCTGTTTTAACTACTCGTTTATCGGCCGGACTCCGTCCGGTTCGTTTTCCCGATCTCACAACCAATGATCCGTTATCTGTGATGACGGATCCTGGATCGTACTTGATGGCATCCTCATAGAATCTGCCGGGGGCAGGATTCCGAATAATATTCTCTACAGTAATTTTATGTTTGGATAGGTCCAAGTTCGTTTTTCTCATGATGATTATAGTCTATTTATTTGGAAATGATAGTCTACTGAAATTTAACCATATTCTACTTTAATTGCAGTCTGCCTTTTGGGTTTTATGAGACTGTCTAGGTAAAAAATAAATAAATAAAAGCGCTACCAAAAAAAAATTGATCCTGAGCTTTGAATTAGAGGGCAATAGCTGCTCAGTACGCGCAGTTTTTTTACTCCCTGAAACTTACTACAATCGAACAGGATCTATTTGCTGGCCTATATCAGTTGAGATAAAAGGTACTCTAGCGGGTCATATTCGATATGACTGAGAGCCGGATTTTGAAGTAACACCTAAGGTTAGCTTACTGGTGGACACTGCGAACCTGTAACTCATCATCCAGTTCGATGACAGCTATCCCTATTCCCACTGCTGTTTCCTGTTCGGGATGCACATACCGAAGATCCCGGATAATGACCTGCCAGCCGTCGTCCAGTCTGTTCACCTCATAAAAAGGAAAACGCATCCAGTTGCGGAGACCCCGGATATCGGGGGAATTGAGGGCTGCCTCTGCGATTTGGTTTGGAGCTTCGATAGGAATCGGGTCGCCTGATAGCTCGAAACTTTCGGATCGCATCCAGTTTACTCTAAAACGATAATAATGTGATTCCGAAGCAGCTATACCGGTTCGGAGAAACAGTCGAGCCGGAAGAGGATTTGCCATCACTTGTTTGATTATGATTCCTTCTTCGGCGAGATGAGCACGGGCATGATTTGCGGTTAGCCTGGACCCGGTGAACATGAATGCCACATAAAGCACGAGAGCTGCCAAGAGTGTAAGTGCTATAGACTGTGTGGCGCCGCGATGCCAGCCCGACCAACGGACAACGACCATCCCGGCGAGGCCAGTCAGCCAGAGCACTTTTAGTGCAAATGGGACTATATCGGCAGTTGTAATGAGTGCCGTTACAACCGTGCCAAGTACAATCCATCCGGTTATGCCAGCCCATGATTCCGATCGCGCCAACACCACACCTGTACCGGCAAGAAGCCAAAACCATGGATCAATGATAAATAATATATCTCCGTAGAACCAGGTGCCACTAAACGGCATGAGTAGACGGATACCGTAGGTGTTCAGCAAGTCTAAAAGAGGATGACTCCAGACTGCCAGAAAAGCGATGCCCAGGAGCATCGCAGGTTTCATGGGTAGGTCTTGATTACCCCGATTCCGGTGGGTTTTCCAACGATGTAATAAATGATCAATGCCAAGCATCATCCCCGTTAGCAGAAACGGCCAGATGAATAGTGCTAAAATTCCATGTGTCCAACCTCTGCGCATAAGGAGTGCATAGTCAGAACTTACAAACATGGCAATAGCGTCGATATCGGGAATATTTGCACCGATAATCAAGGTGGCTGTAGCCAGTGTAGTTTTTCGTTTGAGACCGGCTTCGGCCAGGGTAGCACCGAAGAGTGTATGCGCAAGTGGGTCCATAAGATGAAGAGTTTGAATTAAGTTATAGTTCAAGATGTCTCGCCCACAACCAAATTTCTCGTTAAATGATGCAGTCTATTTAGAGAAAACTATTTAAGCATAATAATTGTTTTAACTACAATAATCGTAAATTAATAGTTTTGGTATCATCTACCTTCCCGATAAAAGATAGTGGAAGTGTAAAATGATCATCTAAGTTTGTCCATTATTTTTAGTACTATAACCATTCATTATGAAATTTTTTAAAAGCAATTCTGAAAAACTCCTTGATCGCAGAAAGTCTGTTGTAGCCAATGGTGTCGGAGTATTTAATACGGCTACTGTTGCCTCTGCATCTGGAGCTACCATTACGGATGTAGACGGCAAAGAGTGGATCGACTTTGCCGGTGGCATTGGCGTGGTAAATGCCGGACACTGCCCTGAATCTGTTGTAAAGGCGATTCAAGATCAGGCGGCCAAGTATATTCATACCAGTTTTAATGTAGTGACGTACGAACCCTACATTGAACTGTGCGAAAAACTGACCGAAATTCTGCCTCACGGGGAAGAGACAAAGGCGATGCTGGTAAGTACCGGCGCCGAAGCGGTGGAGAACGCAATAAAGATTGCGCGGCAGGCAACAAAGCGTCAGGCTGTAGTTTGTTTTACCGGTGCGTTTCACGGCCGAACAATGATGGCCATGACGCTTACCAGCAAGATCGACTACAAGATTAACTGCGGTCCGTTTGCCCCGGAAGTATACAGACTTCCTTTTCCAAACTACTATCGGTACAACCGCAAGGGAGACATGAATGAATTTGCTGACTGGGAGCTAAAGCGCCTGCATGAGAGCATGCGAAACATGGTAGATCCAAAAAATGTAGCTGCTGTAATTATTGAGCCTGTTCAGGGAGAAGGCGGTATCAATCCGGCCCCAGAAAAATACCTGAAAGGATTGCGTAAATTTTGCGATGAGCACGGTATCATGCTGATCTTCGATGAGGTTCAAAGCGGGTTTGGACGCACAGGAAATTGGGCAAGCTGGCAGGAATACGGCGTCACTCCGGATATTTCTACCTATGCAAAGTCGCTGGGTTCCGGAATGCCAATAGCCGCTATCTTAGGAAGAGCTGAGGTTATGGATGCCGCCGCACCGGGCACCATAGGCGGTACCTATATCGGAAACCCGGTTTGCTGCGCAGCTGCCTTGGCTACCATCGATTACATGAAGAAAATTAACCTTAACAAGCTTGGTAAAGATGTGGGCAAATACACCAGGGGCCGACTTGAAAAACTTCAGGAAAAGTGCCCTCAAATTGGGGATGTAAGAGGTGTTGGAGCTTTTCTTGCTGTTGAATTTGTGAAAAATGGAGATCCAAGGCAACCAGACGGCGAATTGACTGGCAAAATCGTAAAAGCCTGTGCAGAACGAGGACTTGTTTTGTTGAGTGCCGGAACGCATAAAAATGTTCTCCGAATATTATCTCCATTGGTCATTACAAATAAACAGCTTGAACAGGGAATGAACATACTGGAAGAAGAAATTATGAAAGCTTGCGGAGTTAAATCATGAAGCCATTTGCAATAGCCGGTGTTCAGATGAAGGTGTACGCCACGCAATCGAACGTGGAAATGATGAAGGTGAAACTCAATATTCTGATGAATCTCTACCCTTGGGTTGAGATGGTGATGTTCAGCGAACTTTGTGCATATGGACCACTGATTCACAACGCTCAGGAAATAGATGGACCTTTTGAGTTTGAGATGAAAAAGATGGCCAAAAAGCACGGAATATGGCTGCTCCCGGGATCTATCTTTGAACAGAGGGGAGGTGAGGTATACAATACGGCCACTGTCTATAGTCCAGATGGCGAAGTTGTGACACGCTATAGTAAGATGTTTCCCTTTTATCCGTACGAGGTTGGGGTAAGACCAGGCAATGAGTTTTGTGTGTTTGATGTTCCTAATGTCGGCAAGTTCGGCGTTTCGATCTGCTACGATATGTGGTTTCCGGAAACCATCCGCACGTTAACCGTAATGGGGGCAGAGGTGATTCTCCACCCTACACTGACAGGAACTATTGACCGCGAGATTGAACTCTCGATTGCTCGGGCATCGGCTGCCACCAATCAATGCTACTTTTTTGATATCAACGGGCTGGAATCGGGCGGAAGTGGCCGATCTATTGTTTGTGGTCCGGACGGGAGAATTCTTTACCAGGCAGATTCCACCGAGGAATTTATCCCTATTGAAATTAATATGGAAAAAGTGAAACGAAGCCGTGAGCTGGGCCTTTTGCGATTGGGTCAGCCTCTAAAGAGTTTTCGGGATCATATCGGGGATTTCAAAATCTACCAGGAAGGGGCCGATCACTCCTATCTCGAGTCATTGGGTCCGCTTATTAAACCCAAACGGGTAGATGAATTGAGAAATTTAAAATTGCAGGAAAAAAATCTTGAATCTACTGAGCCCGGAACAGAATACAAACGGAATGTGGACGACGACGAATGAGCTGTAAAACTATTTAACATCCACTGAGTCCCTGATACCCATTGATGGCAAACCTGTTAAGTCCCTTTACTTAGGAATGGAAATGTATAAATAAGCGTTTAACAATCGTATATAGGCGTTAATTAATTTTATTGTCCGCTATACATCATATTAAAAAAATCCAAAGCTGATGAAATCCACAAAACTGCGCAGCACCCATCATTTTAATGTTGCCCAAATGCGAATTGATTTGTGGAACCGGTTGCGATCAGAGCTCCATCTACTCCAAAAAACAAAGAAATCGAGTATCGATCCGGAAAGTAAGAAAAGCGTACTTGCACTTCTCGAAGACCTGAATGTCATTGAAGAATACTACTCATTTCCGGGTAATAAGCGGGTGAAGAAGTTGCAGTCGATTGTAAATGGTGAGGAGTTTTATACGGCCTCAAACCGGGTAAATGAACTTGTACGGCAGCTGGTCAGCGAATCGTTCCGAAGCAACCCTCAGCTTATAAGGGATGATTATGAGGATGAACGTTCAGATAGTAAGAATTCTGATAAGAGTGGACCGGGCGGTAAGAAAAATCATTTTGAAGTCCTTTTTGTTGACAATCTTTCGAATCAAGAAGAGGAGGCGATGAGGTCAAAGATCGCCGAGCTGCGTGAGGATGATGAACAATTGGTGTATGATGTGAACGTTCAGCGCTCGTTTCAGGACGCGCTTATATCATTGCTGCTCAACTATAATATTCAGGCGGTTGTCATTCGCTACGCACCTCCCTATGCTTCCAAAAATATTGATTCACTCCTTAAGCCGTTTTTAGGTTACATACACAATCTGGACCTATCCTCCTTTTCCGAGGAAGAACTGGGCCCGATTTTGGGAAAAATCATAAAGCAATTCCGGCCTGAGCTGGATATCTATTATGTGACCGATACCGCTCTGCTTCAACTCAAAGATTCAACTGTGAAAAATTTCCGGAGAATTTTCTACCGGAAGGACGATATTCAGGAGCTGCATCTAGCTATCCTTCGGGGAATACGTGAACGGTACAATACCCCATTTTACACGGCGCTGAAAGAGTATAGTCAAAAACCTGTTGGTGTTTTTCACGCCATGCCTATTTCACGCGGCAATTCAGTTTTTAAATCACGATGGATCAGGGACTTCGGCCAGTTTTATGGGCGTAATCTCTGTCTGGCCGAAACGTCGTCTACGACGGGCGGACTTGATTCACTACTACAACCAACAGGTTCATTGAAAAAAGCACAGGAGATGGCTTCCAAAGCCTATGGCTCCAAACAGACCTTTTTTGTGACCAATGGCACATCCACATCAAACAAAATTGTGCAGCAGGCACTTGTTGAACCGGGAGACCTGGTTTTGATTGACCGCGATTGCCACAAATCACACCATTACGGACTAGTACTAGCCGGTGCGCTTCCTGTTTATCTTGACTCCTACCCGATTGAAAAATACAGTATGTACGGAGCGGTTCCGCTAGAGGAGATCAAACATACTCTGCTGGAACTGAAAGAGGCCGGCCGGCTGGATAAGGTGAAGATGCTTCTGCTAACCAACTGCACCTTCGACGGGTTAGTCTATAATGTGGAAAAAGTGATGGAGGAGATTCTTGCCATTAAGCCGGATATTATTTTTCTGTGGGATGAAGCCTGGTTTGCGTTTGCCGGGTTCACGTACACCTACAAACAGCGAACCGGGATGTTTGTGGCAAACAAACTCTACAATAAATATCGATCGATGGGTTATCGAGAAAAGTATGAGAAGCATATCGAATCACTGTCTGATGATGAAGTTCCTTTAATGCCCGATCCGGACAAAGTGAAAATCAGGGTCTATTCCACTCAGAGCACTCATAAAACACTCTCCAGTTTCCGGCAGGGATCGATGATCCACATCTGGGATGAAGAGTACAGGCGATTGGTTTCTGACAGTTTCCAGGAAGCGTACATGACCCACACCTCAACCTCGCCCAATTATCAGATTTTGGCATCTATGGATGCGGGCCGGCGGCAGGTACAATTTGAAGGTTACGAGCTGGTTGAAAAAAGTATTGAGTTGGCGATGTCGATTCGAGCAAAAATACACGATCATCCGCTTCTGCAAAAATATTTCCGGGTACTGACTGTACGTGATTTTATTCCCGATCAGTTTCGTAAATCAGGACTGGATGAGTATTACACGGATGATCATGGATGGAACCGGATGGAAGATGCCTGGGAGAAAGATGAATTTGTTTTGGACCCCACCAAAATCACACTTTCGGTTGGACTCTCCGGCATTGACGGAGATACATTCAAGAATAAATATCTGATGGATCAGTATAACATTCAAATCAACAAAACGTCACGGAATTCTATCCTGTTTATGACCAGCATCGGAACCACGCGGGGAAGTGTGGCGTATCTGGTGAACACCCTTCTGCAGATTGCTGAAAAACTGGATGAAGAGTACCCGGCCATGAATAAGAAAGAGAAAGAGATTCTTGAAAACCGAATTCATTCTCTCATGGAAGATGTGCCTCCACTGCCCGATTTCAGCCGGTTTCACTCCTCATTCCAGGCCGTTCCCGGTGTGCCGGGTGGGGATATCCGTCAGGCCTACTTTCTTGCCTACAAGTCTGATCATTGTGAATATATTCAGCTTAAAGATTGTTTGGATATTATAAAGGGCGGACGAGAGCTCGTTTCCACCACATTTGTGATTCCCTATCCCCCGGGATTTCCGGTCTTGGTTCCCGGACAGGTAATCAGCGAGGAGATCATTGAATTTCTGCTGGCACTGGATGTAAAAGAGATTCACGGCTACCGGCCGGAACTTGGGCTTAAGGTGTTTACAGAAGAAGTGCTGAAAAATCAATTATCGGTTCCTCCAAGGGCTGAGAGGATGACCGGGGAGTGAATGAAATTGCTAATTATACTAACAACTCAAAAAAAATGTCACCATGACTGAGCAAACAAAAGATGTAAAACCATTAAAGGGATTATCTGACATTCGACGGTTTTTTCATCGCAATGAAGTGCCTATCTATTTTATAAGCGCAACGAATTTCAACCTTTTGGGAGCCGATGAGTGGATCAAAAGTTTCAAGTTTATCAGCTACATAGAGTGTTTTGATGGGCAGCACCCCAACATGTTCTCTCCTAAAGAAGAGGTTGCACATGATGAATTTGAAAGCATCGAAGATATCAACAATTATCTGCTAGAGCATAAAGAGGTTGTAGACTATCTGAAGAGACGAAAAAAGGATGGAAAAGCGGGAAAGGCGATGTTTTTGATGTTTGATGAAAAGACAGAAAAACTGGCCAAAAAGAACGGGTTGGAGGTCTGTTTCCCATCTGCAAAGATGCGAACATTTATGGATAATAAAGTAAACACCAATCGGATTGCCGAAAAAGCCGGCGTAGCATGCGTTCCCTATGTACTGTCAAATGTGAAGAATTACAAGCATATGCGTGAAGTTTCAAAGAAGCTCGGGAATGATCTGGTTATTCAGACTCCATTTGGAGACTCCGGCCATACCACCTTTTTTATCTCCACTGAGAGTGATTTTAAGAAGCATGAGGCGGAGATTGTTAAGGAAAAAGAGGTTAAAATCATGAAACGGATTAATTGCCGTGGCGCTGCTATTAAGCGTGCGTAACCCGGCATGGGACCATTGTGGCTCCATTGATGACCGAACTTGTGGGTTTTCCTGAATTGACACCCTACAAGGGTGGCTGGTGCGGAAACGAGATTCATGCAGAGGTATTTACTCCCTCCATCAGGCAAAAAGCCCGAAAATATACACGCCTGTTTGGCGACCAGCTTCGTAAGGAGGGCTATAAAGGATATTTCGAACTCGACTTTTTAATCGATCAGGATAATGGCCGGGTATACCTTGGTGAGCTAAACCCCCGAATTACGGGTGCAAGTTCCATCACCAACCATGCAGTTTTTGCACTTGCGGATGCCCCATTGTTTCTGTTTCACCTGTTGGAGTGGATGGATGTGCCATATGAACTGAGTGTAAAATCGATCAACGATCGCTGGGCACGCCCTGAAAATATCGATAACTGGAGTCAGCTTGTGATCAAGCATACTGAAGACACGGTTGAGTATACAACGGAAGCACCTAAATCCGGCATCTGGAAAAAACAGAAAGACGGTACCATCGCTTATGATCGTATGGACACGCACCGCCGGGCTGTAGAAAAAGAGAACGAGGCGTTCTTTTTGAGAATCACCGGCGAAGGCGATTACCTTTATGAAGGAGCAGATATTGGTATTTTGGTAATGAGAGGACGTTTAATGACCGACGATTTTAAACTGACAAAACGTGCCAAAGAGTGGATCACTGCCATACAGGATCAATACAAAACAACAGAACCTAAAGGCACGAAAGCCGATCAGGATAAAATATCCGAGATCGCAGGATTTAAAATGTTGTGATAACCTGAGTTCATATTTTACAGCTGCAATCCTATGATTATCAAAATAAAATCTATTGACGAAGAGAAGCCGGGTGAGAAATGGAGGGAGGTATTTGAAAGAACCTGGCCCTATTACCGATCATGGTTTGTACAGGACGGTGTAACGGCACGTCCAGGGTACTTGTCATGCAGCGAGGCGATAGATGAGTATATGCCTGAGCTTGCCCCGGTTTATGAGGAGGTTTGTGAGCTTGCCGGCGGCGGTGATCTTCCCTCGCGATACCTTTCGATGTGGAATCCTCCCGCGTTTATGAGCGGATGCACTCAGGTGGCCTGGACAAAAAACACTCCGGCCCTGATTCGAAATTATGACTACAATCCCAAATGGTTTGAGGGTGTCATGCTGAAAAGTAACTGGTTGCGACCGGTGATGGGCATCAGCGACTGCAATTGGGGGCTGTTGGACGGTATGAACGACAGCGGACTCTGTGCTTCGCTCAACTTTGGCGGCCGTAATGTGGTTGGCGAAGGCTTTGGCATTCCATTGGTGATCCGCTACCTGCTTGAAACTTGTGAAAATGTAAATGAGGCAGTACAGGCTCTTGAGCGAATACCGGTTCACATGGCCTATAACGTGATGCTGATGGATCGTGATAGCAATTACGCTACACTTTTCCTGGGCCCCGACCGGACACCGGCTTTGATCACAAAGCAGGCTTGTACCAATCATCAGGAAAATATTATGTGGCCCGAATATGCCAGGGAGACTCAAACTATTGAACGGGAAAAAGCAGCGTTTGATTATTTGAATGATGACGAGATGGACCTAAACTCCATGTGCAAAAAATTTTTGCAGGCACCTTTACATCAGTTTGATGCCAAGAAGTCATTTGGCACGTTATACAGTGCTGCATGGTTTCCGGAGAATGGTGAGGCAAAAATTTTCTGGAAAGGAAAGGAGCTGAATCAATCCTTTCATAAGTTCACTGAAGATCAGGTGACCATTCGAATAACCAAACAGGTTGAATCTTTGTTTGTATAAATCAAATTCAGGGAAGTGTAAAAGCTGCTTCCACTCAAAGTAAAATTCTAACTTACAATATTGTCATTAACCATGGAATTCAAAAGTATCAATCCCCACAACAGTAAAGAGATTGCCACCTATAAAGAGCATAGTGAAAAGGAGGTTCATGATATCCTTGAAAAATCCCGGGTAGCATTTGAAACCTGGCGAGAAGTTCCTGTGAAAGAACGGTGTAAGCTGCTGGTAAATGCAGGCGGTGTGCTCAGAAACAATGTCGAAAAATATGCGAAGACGATGTCTCTGGAGATGGGGAAACCGATTAGCGAAGCCAGGGCAGAGATTAATAAGTGCGCCTGGGTATGTGACTTTTATGCTGAAAATGCAGAACGGTTTCTGGCCGATGAGATTATTGAAACAGATGCCCTGGAGAGCTTTGTAAGTCATGATCCCATAGGTACTGTGTTGGCCATCATGCCGTGGAACTTCCCGTATTGGCAGGTGTTTCGATTTGCGGCTCCAACTCTCGCCGCGGGAAATACGGGACTGCTGAAGCATGCATCTAATGTATTTGGTTGCGCAACTCATATCGAGGAGATTTTTCTGGAGGCCGGTTTTCCTGATGGCGTGTTTCAAAACCTGTTCATCCATCACGATAAAACCGAGAAGATTATTTCCAACGATATCATAAAAGCGGTAACGCTGACCGGAAGTGAGCGGGCCGGGAAATCTGTTGGTGAACTAGCCGGAAAATACCTGAAAAAATCGGTATTGGAGTTGGGCGGAAACAATGCATTTATCGTTCTGGAAGATGCCGACATGGAGCAGGCTGTTAAAACTGGGATCACAGCACGGATGATGAATAGTGGCCAGAGTTGCATTGCGGCAAAACGATTTATTCTGGTAGGAGATGCGTACGACAAATTTCTGCCGCCATTTATTGAGGGTGTAAAGTCAATCAAAAAAGGAGATCCAATAGACGACACTACCGGGATCGGTCCGTTAGCCCGCAAAGACCTGGCTGATCAGCTGCATGAACAGCTTATGAAATCTGTCAAAAAAGGAGCGAAAATTGAGGTGGGAGGCAAGCAGGATGGGGCATTTCACGAACCTACCGTTCTGACCGGAGTGAAACCGGGAATGCCTGCATTTGATGAGGAGACATTTGGCCCCGTTGCCGCCATCATTCGCGCAAAAGATGTGGATGAGGCGTTTGAGCTTGCAGCCAATTCCCAATTTGGTCTTGGCGTATCCCTGTTTACTTCAGATATAGAAAATGCTCGTCGCCACATCAGCAGAGTGCCCGATGGAGCCTTTTTTATCAATGAACTGGTGAAGTCCGATCCGCGCCTTCCATTTGGGGGAACCGGAAAATCAGGGTATGGCCGTGAACTGAGCCGTGAAGGAATTCATGAATTTGTGAATAAGAAAACGGTTTACATTAAAAAGTAAATCGTATACTAATTAATCGAACTGCAACCAATCACTTGCCAATGGAATCCATAAATTCTTTTGGTGACATCACCGGCAGAAACTCAATGTGGCGTTTGTAATCTTTGATGTTTCGTGTGATGAAATAGTCGGCGCCATGGTGCTGAGCTGTAAAATATTGAAGTATACATCGGTATCAAGAAATACCTCAGGCAAACTTCCTTTTAGTATGTTTCCGGATTAATTTTTTGTCATCTTTTGTAGCCGTATTGTCAGCCTGTTTCAGGGTTGCCAATAATTTTTTTGCAGCGCGCTGAGATTCTGTTTCAATTTTGTTGGTTTCTCCCTTTCCAATTATTTTATTAACCATTTGTGATACGGATATATTATGTTTTTAGCCTAATGTTTGATATAAATCATTTCAGTGTAACTTCAAGCTTTTCTTTCCATCTTTTCCAATTTGGCATCATAGAGTGAAGCAATTGATAGAACATTGCATCGTGTTTATGATGGATGAGATGGCAAAGTTCATGCAAAATCACATATTCAATGCATCGCTTTGGTGCTTTTATGAGATGTAAATTGAGTGTGATTGTACCATCAGAAGTACAGCTACCCCAACGCGTTTTCATTTTTCGGATGATAAGCTCACTCACTTTCAAGTCATTTCGTTCGAACTCGGGCAGTAAATCTTCTACAATATTGGTGAAATGAAAGTGGGCTTTTAAGCGATACCAGTCATAAAGCAACTCTTCAGCTTTAACAGGTTTATTGGTTTGTACTCTCAAATATTTTCCTTTCAGCTTCACACTCTCTGATTTACTTTTTTCCACCTTTAACAGGTATTGCCTACCTAAGTAAAGATGTGTCTCCCCGGACATAAAATCTTTAGGATTGGAAAGAGGCTGGTATTTTTCAAATCCTCGAAGCTGTTTCAGAATCCAGCGGGCTTTTGACTTTACTTTGCTGTAAACTTTTTTATCACTTGCCCCTTCAGGCGCAGTAACAACCACATTCAAATCCGGGTAGACCGCAATTCCAAGTGTTTTTCGTTTGGCAAATCTCAGTTTAAAATCAATAGTGTGTCTACCGTAGGTTATCGATTCCATCAATAATTCCTCTTTGCAAGCTCTATTGATTTCTCAATGATTTCATCCATCTCATCAAGCGTGATATCCATTCCATTTTCCTGATGTAAAAAAAGATAATCATCGATATCCTGTGCCATTTTCTTGATGACATCAGGTTTCATCTTCCAGTCAACCACAATATGCGATTGAATAATATCATCAATTTTTAATCCCATTGATGGAGTATCCGCCCGATATTTCCTTCCTTCACTATCTACTTTTGTGATCTCATTAATAATACCGTAAACGGCATGTGCCATTTTCTTATCACGAAGCTCATCAGGGGTATCATCAGACGTATTGGACCGAACCTTATCCATCACATTCTGGACGCGGCTCAAGTATTCTGCATCTGAAAGTCTTCTTGCTCTCCAGTCACTGATTGTTTGCTCCAGCATCTCGGAGAATTTTTTATAAAGTGCCGGATCTTCATCCATCTTCAGACTGATTGCCTTTTTTGTTCGTGAAGCAATGGTATCGGCTCTGGCGGCATCCCCTTCTACTTTTGCGAGCTCTTCTTCAAACTTTTCACGGTCAAAGATATTGACCTGTTCAGTCAATTTTACCACTTCGCTTGAAGTAACATGTGTATCAATTAGTTTTTGAACCTGATTTTCATACTGCCCGTAATCAATTGCATCTGAATAGCGTGATTTTACGGATGCCCGAAGACTCATAAAAAATTTCGCGTCTGCTTTATATTCGTTGACTTTTTTAGGATCCGTTTTCTGAATAAAGTCAAATGTTGAGAGTGCCAGTTTGAGTGTGCGTACAAAAATTGACACCCTCTCATAAAAATCATCCCGGAGTGCTTCATCTTCCAAATGCATTTCATACAACTGTAGATCAAGGCTTCGCTCCAAACCGTTAAAGATATCCCAAACATGGGCATGTCGTTCCGGAAGCTTTTCGATCTCTTCATGAATTTGAGTGAGAGTACCATCCAGTTCGTCCTCTTCAAAATCCTCCAGTTCACTGTAGGTGGTCAGCGCTTCATCGAGCTCACCAAGAACCCCGTAATAATCGATGATATATCCGAAATCTTTTCCGTCATACAGTCGGTTCACACGTGCAATTGCCTGCAGTAGTTTGTGCTCTTTCAAACTCCGGGCTATATAGAGGACAATATTTCGGGGAGCATCAAAACCGGTAATCAGCTTGTCTACCACAATCATGATTTCAGGACCTTCATCACTTTTAAAGCGATAGATCAACTGTTTGTTGTATTCCCGTTCAGTTCCGAACCGCTCCATCATTTTTTTCCAGAACTTTTGAACAATGTCTACATTCTCCTCATCGGTATCTTCGTGGCCCTCGCGTGTGTCGGGACCGGATATGATCACCTCAGAGCTCACTTTCCCAAAATCGTCCAGAAACTGTTTACACTTGATTGCGGCAGTTTTCGAGTGAACTGTTAACTGGCCTTTAAACCCGGAGTCCTGCCATGTTTTGGAAAAATGATCACCAATATCGTAGCAGATGGTCATCAGCTTCTGCTCCGCTTCGTTGAGTTGATCGGCCCGGCTGAATTTTTTTTTCAGGTCGGCTTTTTCCCGGTCATTTAACCGTTCAGAGATTCGCTCAAAATAGGTATCGATCGGGGTTTTGTTCACTTCCTGCGGAAGATGACGACCTTCGTAGAGTAATGGAACAACAGCTTTGTCATCAACTGCTTCTTTAATCGTGTAGGTGTCAATAATACCACCGAATTTCCGGGCGGTATTTTTCTCCTGTTTCATCAGCGGTGTACCGGTAAAGGCGATAAAACAGGCGTTGGGAAATGCCCGCTGCATATTAACATTAGCCGTTCCGTACTGGGTTCGGTGTCCTTCATCCACCAGTACAAAAATATTGGGTGACTCCTCTTTTACATCGCTCCGATTTACAACCGCTTCAAATTTGTTGATCACGGTGGTGATAACCGCCCGTTTTCTCTCTCTTAGCAATTGAATTAGGTGATTTCCCGTAGCGGCCTGAACCGGTTCTAGATCGCAATCATCAAACGTTTTATAAATCTGGTCGTCCAAATCCACACGGTCGGTGACCAATACGATACGGGCATCAGGAATTCCTTTGTCCAACGCAATGCCCTTGGCCAGCATCACCATGGTGAGCGATTTACCGGAGCCTTGCGTGTGCCAGATTACACCGCCAATCCGCTTACCTTGTTCTGGATTTTGAATTCTTCGCAGGGTTTTCTCTACCGCATAAAATTGCTGATAGCGTGCTACCTTTTTTTCTCCAGCATCATATACAGTGTACCGCTTTATGAATCGCAGCAGCCTCCTCGGACGGCAAAGTCCATGCAGAACACGATCCTGATCTGATACCTTGAGATCCTCTTTTTCCCACGCTTCAAAATGGGATTTCACATAGCGAAATCGATCGGAAAAAACAGAATCAAATACTGAGTCTTCGAGCGTACTATTTTTGAGATTGGAAAGAGTTGCTTCATACTCCATCTCTTTTTGAGATGATTCAAACTTCTCTTTCCAGATACTCCAGAATTTATATGGAGTACCGGTAGTGGCATATTTATTTGTATTTACCGCCAGGCCGAGCAGCAGTTGCGAATAGACGTATAGATTGGATATACCGTCGTTCATCTGATTGCGGAGATGCTGCGAGATAGCCTGATCCACAGGTTGTTTGTCTTTCTCCCGCATCTTCAAATCGGGGCGCTTGCATTCGACCACTACCAGTGGAATGCCGTTTACAAACAGAACAATATCCGGACGGTATTCATGATAGCTACCGGTACGCTGTACGCTAAACTCCTCGGCCACGTGGAATACGTTATTTTCCGGATGCTCCCAGTCGATATAGTGGAGGCTAAAGCTCTTCCTGTCGCCCTCAATTGTCTCTTCAAAACTGGTGCCCAGTGTAAGCAGGTGGTAAAGCTGCTCATTGGTTTTGATGAGCCCGCTCACCAGCGGCATGTCGCTGATTTTTTGGACCGCCCCCGAAATATTATGGTTGGAAAACGGATACTCCTTCCCGCGAAATTGGATGGTATTTATTTTGCGAAGCTGTTCTTCTAGCACCGGCTTCAGCAGCACGCCCGAACGGTTACCCCGCAATTCATCAGACTCTTCCGGTGTAAGGTACTCATACCCCATCCTGCACAGCATCAGCAGCGCCGGTATCTGGCTGGAGTGGTCTTCGATGTAGGAGGGGGTATTCATTTTAAACTGGATTCAGTTTTTTCATCCTTTTGCTATTACTAAAAAAATCTACCCTGCTATTATTTTGCTAAATGCATTGTGGATAAAATCAGTAAAATGTGGATAATTAGTTAAATTTTTTGTATAATATGTCTGTCATTGCCCAAAGGGTGAAGGACATGGTTGGCCGCAATACCGTAATTTGCGGCTTTTTTTATATTTGGGAGATATAATCAAGATATCTGCCTTCATAGTGTTTCCTGTTTTTTCTGTTATCAATATTGAATGAAGTGATCACGAGATAATCAGGACTTATTTTTTGCATGATCACTATAAAGTCACCCTTTCCAAACCAGAAATAATCTCTCACTTTTCCATTGCCTTCTTTGTATTCGAAGAACTTTATTTCATCATCCCCGTGGTTTAAAAGTATCGGTTTAATCCAATGAATTTTATTAGCCCTAAACGGGTCAAAAACTCGTCTTTTTTCGCGGTTTTTTCTTGTAATAAGGTGTACAAATGTCTCAGGATATCCTTGGAATTCACCATACCGAACAGGTTTAGTAATTACCTTAACCTTAAAACCAAAAACAGTAAAAGGATCCTCAACTAAGTCTCTTCTAAATACCTTTTGCAATGTATCAATTTCGTCTTGTTTAAAATCTATTGATAAATCTGGAATCAATGGTCTCAATTCTAATAAATCCATTAATCCAGAGATTTTGGCTGATGGTCAAAAACATTGAATTTTTCTTCCCAAGGTTCTGTACCCATACTAATATCATAACCAGCTTTTTTCTCAATATAACTCAGGACCTCTTTCTTAAGAGAACTAGCGTCTTTCTTTAAATGTTCATTTCTAGCTTTGTAGGTAATAGCCCCAATAAACAGATCAGTCAGTTGAAGCAGTTGGTTATCATGTGAACGTATATGCTGAAAATGAGCATAAGGTGAATTTCCTAGATGATAGTTTGCAAAAATCTCCTCTATCTTGCTGAGTTTTTCCCGACCTCTGGTATCTTTTATATCCAAAAAAACACGAAATCGATCAGGTGATTCATTAGGTCGCAATAAAAAATAAATAAGTTTATAGTAGAAATTGTCATGCGACCCTTGGTTAAACTGATCATGATCCAGCTTATCCTTATATTTTACTAATACTGACCGGAATTGTAACGGAGAGCTGAAAAAATAGTCTATGAGTTCAAAATATAGACCTTTTCTTGAATTCGATAACTTTGTCCATTTTATCTCAACTGGAGTATTATGCTTGCTTTTTATGGACTTAATATCCCGCACAATTTTTTCATGCAAAAATTGGGGTTCTTTTACATATCCAATACACATCACGTTGAAGCGATCGTTCTCCATGTGACAACTCTCGTCTATATAAATGTTAAAGTTTTGTACTTTCATTTTATTAGCCTGTATATATCATAAGAGAGTTCTTCTTCTGCCTGTAAAAACTAGAAGTTTTCATGCTATTTTTTATTTCTTTCCACCACCTTTAGGGGGCCGTACAGGCTTTCTACCTTTTCCCTGTCCTGGTGGTTGTTGTGGTCTTTTCTGTTCTTTTGCCATAGTACTATATGTTTAGGGTTACAAAAACTGAAATACAGATTATTCCTGCTGTAAACAAACCGAGGGATATTGGATTCAAAATATTTAAGGCTCTTGTATAATAGCCACCAAGGTCTGCATTCTCAAAATCCTTCCCGTTATCCAGTTCATCTATCGCTTTTCGGAATGCCAGTGTACTCAGATAATAAGAAGTGAGGCTGCACACAATGCTTGCACCCCATGAAAGCCAGCTCGCAATAAGCCAGACAACCAGTACCGGTTCGTTGTCGATAAAGTTACTCACAAATGCGAATGTAATCGCAAACGCACCGCCGGATAACTTGATCAGTGTCTTATCAAGCTCATCCTGGGAGTGCTGTTCGGACTTGATGTAATCCTGGCGGTATTGTTGCTTGGTGTTCATGATTTTAGTCTGCATTAACTCTCGTCTTTCCCGTCAACAACAGCTGCATCAAGCCCTTTTTCTCATTTTTACAAGCATTTGTTGTTTTTTTCATAACCTCAATTTCATCAGAAAACGAAAATAACAGCTTAGAAATCTTTTTTTGTTCTTCGAGGTCGGGACATTTTATTTTTAATGACTTAACGATTTTTGCACTTAAATTTGGTTGACCACCCTGTGTAAAAGTGTGAACAATTCTATCTTTATTAAATGAAAACCATTGCTCAAGAAAGCCTTGATCAATTTTATTGCTTTTTGGAATCAAAGCCAGTACTGCTTGATTTATTGTTGCTTCCTCCATCATATTTACTGAAATAACTCCTGCTGTTGCGCCATAAATTGCTAACAGCAATGTATTTTCTTTAACCAGTTTTGCAGAGGAATTCTTTAGACCATCTTTACTAATAAATTCTTCTGTACTGAAAATTCGTTTTGTATTTAATTCGCCTGATTTAATCCAGGGAATACTGCCATTGTAATATTCGGGCTTGCCTCTACTTGGCGTACCACCAGAAAAAGTAGTTATTAGTTTGCCCAGCTTCACCTCCTCCCACTCTCCCTCAAACCCCGGAAATCTCTTTTTACTACTCAGCAGCCCCTGCATCAACCCTCTCTTTAGCTCCTCTTTTTTGGCGATGAGCTGCTCTAGGGTTTCAATACCTTGGTTCCAGATGGATAGGATTTCGGCGATCTTTTTTTGTTCGGGAAGGGGTGGGATTGGAAACAAGACTTTTTCCAAATCGGTTTGACCAATATTTACACGGACGGCACCTTGTCCTTTACTGATAATTTGTTTTCGGATAAGTTCTGATTGAAATGAATAGCCATTGTACTGATGGTTTAGTTTACTGTTTTTAGGCCTACCACGTATTACAAATCCACCGAACACAGCTTCTTTGTCATCATCGTAAAGAGCGCTCATTCCAATTTCATCCTGAGTCTCAGAAGTTCTGTTAAAAAGAACATCTCCCTTTTTCACAAGATTCTTTTTGATTTGTTTTTCTGAAAGTTGAACCGATCCAATAATATTGTCATGTGAGATAAATGTGTTTTCAAAAACATCCATCACATTGACGAATTTTATTCCCTGCCCATAATCTTCTTTTCTAGCATTTACTCCATTTCTGAAACTAAATAGGTTACCCAGTTTTTTTACCTTCCATTCTTTAGGTATCCAACCCAGTTTGGTTTTTTTGTGGCCCTCATTCAACAAGGCTTCGTGGGAAAGACCCTCTATATTATCGATATGTTTTGATAGATTGCTCATGCTCTGTTTCCCAGCGTTCTATCTAATTCCACAATCACATTCACCGTCTGGAACACCACCCGTCGGGCATCTTCCCAGGTGAGTGGCTCGCCTTCTTTTTGGGCTCCGTGTTCCTGCCGCTGAACCAGGTCGGACAGCGTACCCCAATAAGCCAACAAAGCTTCCAAAAACGGTTTTACGGTTTTTCCTTTTTCAGCGCCTTTTTTTTCGATGATCTCCCGCAACCGCTTCACGGTAGAAGGCTTTGTATCTGCAGATTCCTTTCCAAACACACCATCATAGAGCTTATCAGTAAACTCCTGCATCGCTTCGCGGCAGTGGTGGCCGATTGCGGTAAAATGCTCCTGGCTGTCGTTTGTCCAGAGTTTCTCTTCGGCCAGTTTCAGTTTTTTATAGGCTTCACTATGGGTGGTTTTGAATTGATCAAGCTCAATATATTTCAGAATATTTTTTTCAATTCTTTCAACAGGTTTTCCCTGTTGTTTCATGAGCCATTCGAAATATTTATACGAAATTGGTTTAAGGGTAAATCTTTTGTTTCCCTTACTCGTAAATTCTAATCTCAACAAACCTTCTTCTGCTAAGATATCAAGATCGCCCCGTGCAAATCCTTCGATATCGGCTTGTCCGGGTTTTTTCGTTGGCATAATCAGGCATGTTCCGTCTTTAGTATTTGCCTCAATCATAGAACCCCTGTTCTCCCTCGGAATTTGTTTCATGGTCTCCAAAATCCTGATAAACAGATCCTTTTGTTCCTCTTCCAGTATGATGTGTTCGAAGTTCATTTTTCACTCTCCTGAAGATTAAATGTAAGCTTCAACTGCCCGATTAAATCTTCCGCTTTGAGTGCGCCAATTCCCATCGTTTTTAGCATTGGAGCTGTATCAGGGAGGTTTTCTTCCATGCGTGCAATGAAGGTAATTATGTCGGACCGGATGTGTTCGGAAAGCTTTATGTTGCGGTCGCCGAGCAGTATCGCAGCCAATCTGAACACATCGTTCTTATGTTTTTTGATATGCTTTGAGTCAACACGTTCTCCATCTGCCTTTCGCTTCGATAAATCCAGAAATGCTTTTGCTTTCAGACAGATCAATGCAAGATCATCGGCCCGGTTCAGGATGCCGTTTTTTTCCGTATGCGCAAGTGTGAACTCGTAATACTCATCGTCCATCAAAATGGCCGACAGGCTTGAAATATCTTCATCAGTCGGAATGGGCGTAAACTTCATATCCTCTCTTTCTTGAATTACATCCGGCTTTCTGCTGAACAGTTCCACCTGCACTGGAAAATCTTCTTTTTCCGGGTTGATAAACCTGTAATACTGTTTCTCCTCCTCTGCTTCCTTTCGTTCATATATACCTTCACGGATGAAATTCCAGAAATGTTCAATGAATGAGTCGTCCAGAGCTTCCACCACCAAAATCAGATCGATATCATTAGTAGCCCTGAATTCAATTCCCTGCTCTTCGAAAAGGTCATCACATGCAGCGCCTCCAATCACAATGTACTTATCGGTGTGATCTTTAAAGTGATCCGCAAACTTGTCTAATCCTTTCATAACACACCCTCCATCATCTCTTCGAGGGCAATTTGTACCCGTTCGTCGGGATCATCCTGTAATGACATGTATAGTGAAAATGGATCCACGTATTGGTCTTTTGCCAACAACTCCGGATCGTAGCTCCATGCTTCCAGCCTTATATCATCTTCGTGGTTCATATCATTTTCCAAATTGTACTCGCGCACTAATCTTTTATAGTTGTCCTGAAAAATAGCATATGCCACTTTTCCTCTACCTGAAAGATTTGAATAAAAGGACAATGCTTCTATGTCGCACAACTTGCCTTCGTATGGCGGTCTGAAGCCGGAGGTCCATAATCTTTTTTTAACAGGAGATTGCATATATGTTTTTGCAGTATTCCACACTTCCCATCTGTCTGTTTTAAACTCCAGGTGCTTTGCTTTAGACCCCAAAATTTCACAAACTCCGGATTCTTCCAGCTCACGTGCACTGCGTCCAATGGTTCGGGGTGTATAAAAAAACAGATCAGCCACTTCCTTGAAATTCAATCCGTCAATTGGCCCTTTCCATAGATGGTAGATAAGTATGCACTGTGTTGACGGCGAGTATTTTTCTGTCTTTATGTTTCTGATTCCTTTATGTTCATTCAGAGAGATAAACATAAACGGAATAAACAATTGATCACCGGGTACAATGAAAGCTATTCTGGCGTGAGCAAGTTTCTTCCGCAGGTAATAGGTCATGTGATCAAAAACCAATATTGCCGGGCATTCAAATGCGGCCTCAATTTTTGGGATTTGTTTTTGCAACATCCCCGGTGTTGGTATTTCATTACCTTTTATTTCCACAAACACAACATTGTGTCTGTGAATCTCTGCACAGGTAAATTGATAACCTTCCCTAATAAAGAAAGGAAGCTTTTCAATGGCATCTGCGGGCCATCCAAGCTCTTCTACTTCAAACCCGGTTAATTTTTTTATGTATGATTTAAATGATTCCATATCAGTATGATGACATTAATATTTAATAATAACATTAAATATGTCATCATCAAAAATTACTGTCACTAATGTTGGTTTAATGTAATGTTTACTATTGCGAAAGCAGTTGTCAAGTATTCCTTGACAACTGTCTTTCCAACTTGTAAAGATTTCTTACAAGTTGAACTTTACCCATTTCCAATACCATCATCTATCATATGAACTGTCAAGAAAGCCTTGATAGATGGTTTTTAAAAAAAATCATTCCAGTACCCCTAATTCCTTAAGGTACTTATCCATCTCTGACCGCACCTCTTTCAGTTTCAATTCAAGTTCTTTAATCTCTTTTTGCACGGCAGGTATATCCACAGGCTCTTCCTCTTCAAAGGTATCCACATACCGGGGAATGTTCAGGTTGTACTCATTCTCCTTCAGGTCATCAGGAGAGGCTACGTAACTGTATTTGTCTATCGTATTATAATCACTATAAGTTTGAGTGATCTTTTCCAGATCCTGTTCCCGAAGGATGTTCTGCTTTTTATTGTCTTTATATTCTCGGCTGGCATCTATGAAAAGTACATTGTTCTTATCCCTTTTCTTTTTCAAAACCATCAGTGCTGCAGGTATTCCAGTTCCATAAAACAACTGTGCCGGTAAACCGATCACTGCATCTAGCAGGTTCTCTTCAATCAACTGTTGCCGAATTTTCGCTTCACGGCTTCCTCGAAACAGTACACCATGGGGAACTACCACAACCATTCGTCCGTGTTCATTCAAACTCTCTACCATGTGAGTGATAAATGCGTAGTCGCCTTTTGTTTTGGGAGGAATACCACGCCAGAATCGATTATACTGATCGTGTTCAGCCTCTTTTACCCCCCATTTTTTCAAAGAGAAGGGGGGATTTGCCGCAACCACATCATACTTCATCAGTTTGTCATCATCGGTCGGTTTCGGATTTTTGATGGTGTCGCCCCATTCTATACGAGCATTGTCAATATCATGTAGAAACATGTTCATCTTGCAAAGCGCCCATGTACTACCATTGCTCTCCTGTCCGTAGACAGAGAAATCTCTTCCTTTAATTTGCTGTGTCAGTTTAATCAGCAAAGAACCGGAACCACAGGTGGGATCATACAACCGTTCACCGGGTTGAGGCTTCAACAACCTAGCCATGAGCTCGGAGACTTCAGCCGGAGTGTAAAATTCCCCACCTTTCTTACCCGCATCGGAGGCAAAGTTTGAGATCAGATATTCATAAGTGTTACCAATCACATCCTGATTCCCAATTCTGGAAGGGCGAAAATCAAGAACCGGATCACTGAAATCATCTATCAGGCTTTTCAGTCGAGCATTGCGATCTTTTGTTTCTCCAAGAGCTGTGGTGGAGTTGAAATCAATATTTCGAAACACTCCATCTAACTTCTCTTTGTTGTTCTCTTCAATATCGTGCAGTGATTTGTTTATGATTTCACCAATATTGGCTTCATTTCTTTTTTTATAAATATGATCATATGTGCAATGGTCTGGTAGGACAAACCTTTCACGTTTTAATGCTCGTGCTATACGCTCCTTATTACCGCCATACTCTTTATCCAGTTCTTCGAGACGTTCTTTTCTCAGGTCAGAGATATATTTGATAAATAGAAATACCAGAATATAATTTTTGTATTCTGAGGGATCAACAACACCGCGAAATGTATCGCATGCGTCCCAAGCTGCAGAGTTTATTTTTTGTTGTGAAACCTGTTCATTCATCATGTTCACCGATTAATCGTTTTGAAATTTCATTGTTTAGGAGTTCTGTTTTTGTTGAAAGCAATTCAGCATACTTTTTATATTTAGACTGAAGTTCCTGAAGCTCCATAATTTTTCTCTGCACATCAATTTCAGGAACCGGTACTTTAAATTTTCTAAACTCTTTAATGGAAATAGATTTTACTGTTGATCCCTCAGATACTGTTTTAATCCAGTTCATAACTCGCGTTGTTTTAAAATACCAAGCCAGATACTCAGGAATGACAACATCCCGATTAACCCGTATTACAAAAAAAACAGAGCTGGCCAAAGCTGGGAGAATATCTTCCCTTACTATATAAGGAATATTTCCAGTCCCTTTAGCAGCAAAAAGGAGATCACCATCTTGCAGAAGAGCGTCGGTGTCTATTTCCCCTCTGAAAACTGCCGAATTGTATCTCGGATCATATTTCCCCTGCTCATTGATGCTACGCATCTGAATGAGAGGAATAGCGCCATATTTTTCAGGAGAGTAGTTTACTCCAAAGGATACATCGGCTATTTCGCTTATATTTTTCATTGTACACAATCTACATAATTATAATATAATTATCAAATTTATGTTATTGTAGAAAGATTACAATATAAAGAATTGTTAATTTTCATAATCAAAAGCTGAAAAAACGGAATCCAGTAAATTCAATCTAAATGGTAAGTTTGTGAGGATTAATAGAATGGCGACTAAAATAAGAGGTTGCCAGAATCTAAATATTTGAACTAAACTATGGATTATCATAAAATTCATGAGTACATCATACTATGAAACGAACTCAAATCTATATAACAGAAGAGATAAAAGAGGCGCTAGATAAACTATCCCGCCAACGCGGGACAAGTATAAGCGAAATCATACGTGAAGCTGTCACTGAATATATTTCACGTCATGCCGAAAGTGGAAAAAAGGAAAAACTGAAAGCCAGTGCAGGTTTATGGAGAGGTAGAAATGATCTTCCCAATGTGTCAAAATTACGCCGCGAATTTGAACGGTTGAATTGATCTGTGATCGCATCTAAAACTACCCCTCCATCTTCAATAACCTCGCATTCACCGCTACAACAACGGTGCTGGCCGACATCAATACGGCACCAACTGCCGGGCTCAGAACAATTCCGCAGGTGAACAATACACCGGCTGCTAATGGAATCGCAATAACATTGTATCCGGTAGCCCAAATCAGATTTTGCACCATTTTACTGTAGGTTGCTTTTGAAAGACGAATCAGGTTCACTACATCTTTAGGATTGTTTTTTACCAACACAATATCCCCGGTTTCCACCGCAACATCTGATCCCGCACCGATGGCGATTCCCACATCGGCTTGCGCCAGGGCGGGAGCGTCATTCACCCCGTCGCCGACATGGAGCAGGCTGTTAAAACAGGGATCACGGCACGGATGATGAATAGTGGCCAGAGTTGCATTGCGGCAAAACGATTTATTCTGGTCGGAGATGCATACGACAAATTTCTCCCGCCATTTATTGAGGGTGTAAAGTCAATTAAAAAAGGAGATCCAATAGACGATTCTACCGAGATCGGCCCGCTTGCTCGCAAAGACCTGGCTGATCAGCTGCATGAACAGCTTATGAAATCTGTCAAAAAAGGAGCGAAAATTGAGGCGGGAGGCAAGCAGGATGGGGCATTTCACGAACCAACTGTTCTGAGCGGGGTAAAACCGGGAATGCCAGCATTTGATGAGGAGACATTTGGCCCCGTTGCCGCAATCATTCGCGCAAAAGATGTGGATGAGGCGTTTGAGCTTGCAGCCAATTCCCAATTTGGTCTTGGCGTATCACTGTTTACTTCAGATATAGAAAACGCTCGTCGCCACATCAACAGAGTGCCTGACGGAGCCTTTTTTATCAATGAACTGGTGAAGTCCGATCCGCGCCTCCCATTTGGTGGAACCGGAAAATCAGGGTATGGCCGTGAGCTGAGCCGCGAGGGAATTCATGAATTTGTGAATAAGAAAACGGTTTACATCAAAAAATAAATGGCAGTTTTTGTATTCGTAGTAATACTGACAGGAATCCTGGCCGACAGTATCAAATTGTGAAAAAAATGAAGCCGGAAGCAAAAGTGAATTGTAGCAAATTGGACTTTAATTATTTGTTGAATGATGATAGCATTATATTTGTTTTAGGACAGAGTAGGAAAATTTAAATTAAAACAAGGAGAGACATGTCAACAGTAAAAGTAATAGAAATCATAGCGAGTTCAGAGAAAAGTTTTGATGAAGCAACTAGAAATGTACTTGTAGAAGCTTCTAAAACAGTAAAAAACATTAAGTCAATTTATGTAAAGGAGATGAAGGCAAAGGTAGAGAACAATAAAATTACTTCATTTAGAGTGAATGCCAAAGTATCGTTTATTGTGGACTAGTAAGAACTTTTCTGAATTAGAATAACGAATTACTAAAAAGACCCGGTTAGAAGTCACCGGGTCTTTTTAGTTTGTTTTGTAAAATGTTTCAAACATCTCCGGCCGGATCGTAGGATATCAAAGCCCCCACCTTGAATGTTCGAATTTAATCGCATTCACTAAAATAGATTATAACTTGTTTATTACTTTTTCCAAATTGGATCGGACTTGTTCGGCAATCGGTTGCAGATCATCATTAGAAACGGCCTGCATGGAAGCAATCGGATTAACAGCAGACACCTCTACCGTGCCATCTTCATGTTCTTCCACAATCACATTACAGGGAAGCATTACCCCTATTTTATCCTCAGCCTGAAGAGCTTTATGTGCAAAATTAGGGTTACAAGCTCCCAGGATTTTATATTTCTTAAAATCCACATCCAATTTCTTTTTCAGTGTTTCCTTAACGTCTATTTCAGTCAATACGCCGAAGCCCTCTTCTTTAAGAAGTTCGGTCACCCTGGTAATTGCCTGATCATATGAAAGGTCTACATTTTTTGAATAAAAGTATTTCATAGTGTACTCTTTTTTTGTTTTTTTCTTGATTTATTATCGTCTCAACTTTATACCGTAACATACGGCAGAGATGCTTAAAGCACCATAAGATAATGGCCGATATCAGTTCCTTTAAGAAATACAAGAAAAAGGTTGAAGTTGGCTAATGATTTCATAGAATTTTATTATTTATTTAATTGTGTGAGCTCGATAGAAGAGATACTTACTAATCCGGTTCCTTCAATCCGAATTCCAATAGCTCCTTGTTCTGGAGCATCTCCATGCCCGTGTACCTTCATTTCCCGGTTTAGATATCCCCTAAAATGCGTTCCGTTAGCAACTACTCTGATAAATAATTCTTCTTCAGCTTCAAAGTCGTTTTCTTCAAAAATAGTGATCTCTCCGTTATCCATTCTGCCCTGTCGGATTGTTCCTACAGAATTCAGCGAAACGAAATCGTAGTTTTGGGCATCCTGTGAATGGTTTACCAGTGAAACCTCCCCTTCAAAACCAGACAATTCTATATAATAATCGACCTGCACGTTTTGATAACTTTCGTGCGTCACAAAAAAATTGTCAAGGTTATTGCCGGCCAGTCGCAGCAGATAGATATCCCCACTTTTGGCCGCAGCGGGTTGCAGATCCTGAACCGACCCCTCCACCCAATGAAACCGCTCCAAAAGGGTACTTACCGCATTCGGTCCTATTTGCCATGACCAATCGCCGTTTTCTTCTACGGTAAAAGTGGATTGGGCCTCTGAGATCAAGCCGTCACTTGAAGCGGATGTCGTTTCCTTCTCCGGTTGAAGCAACTGTCCTGTGCCGGCGCCATACCCGAACACCAATTGGGCCCCGTGGTCACCGGTTTGATAGAGTAAAAATACCCCGGGCAGGGCAAGCACAAACAGCCCGATTCGGAACGCCTTTTGATCTATTTTTTTGTACCAGTGCAACACAATTCTCAATACCGCAAAGATTCCGAAAAACCAGACGGTCCAGAGTGCCCAATCGGCATGATTATTTAAAACTGATTGTGCTTCGGATGGTAGGAAAACACTATCAGCCGCCCAGGTTCCTGTGTAATAGGCGGCAATAGCAGCAATGGCACCAATTCCATAAAGTATGGTTGTTTTTAAGCCATCCCACCACTTGTCCGGTAGAAATAGGTTTAGAAAGTCCATCAAAACCGCCAATAAAATAATAGCTATGGGAAAATGAATGATCAGTGGGTGTATGTTGGGAGCCCATTCGGGTACTAATAGTGATTCCATAGTTGATTTTAGTAATTGTTTATTGAATTTGAAAATTTGCCATCATGCCGGCGTCTTCATGTTCCAGGTTATGACAGTGAAATACATACATTCCATTCGGAGCATCAAACTTCATGATAACTTTCACGCGCTCACCCGGCAACACCAGTACGGTGTCTTTCCATCCGGTTTCAGTAGGTAAAAGTCCCCGATTACCACTCCTTTCCAGTACTTTAAAGTGGACGGCGTGTACGTGCATTGGATGTGGAAAATTGGTGTTATTTATGAATTCCCATATTTCAGTGTCCCCCTGATTAACCTCTATATCGACGCGGTCCATTTCGAAAAGCCGTCCGTTGATGGTATGGCCTTGACCCATCTGCATATCAAGCTGGATCGGTCGGGTGGTTGTTGAATCACTTTCACTTGGAAATTCAACTGTTGAAAGCTGTTCTGGAAGTTCAAATGTGGTATTGGCATCGGGTTTGGTGATACGAAATTCCAAGATCGAAAATCCGGTTCCCTGTTCGAAGTCGCTTCCCATCATATTTTGCATCCCCATCATACCGCCTGTGGAGATATCAAAAGGTTTGCTGATCAGCTTTACACGGTTCTGATTAAAATTGGTAGAAAAATCGACAATGATATCAGTACGTTCTCCTGGTGCAAGAAGCAGTTCATTGGTTTCAATAGGTTTTGGAAGCAGTCCACCATCGGTGCCAATGACTGTGAATGGTGCATCATTTTCAAAAGCGAGATTATAGATCCGCGCATTGGATCCATTAAGAATTCTCAGGCGATAAAAGCCGGAGCCGACCTCATGGAAAGGAGTAGGAACTCCATTTGCCAAGATCAAATCCCCTAAAAATCCACTCATCATTCGGTCCGACATGGAAAGATTATACACAATTTCATCGCCGCTAACTCTTCGGTCTTGTATCACCAAAGGTATCTCATGTTCACCTGATGGTAAGTTCAAAGCCTGTTCTTCCTCATCTTCAATAAGGTAAAATCCTGCCAATCCTCTGTACACCTGTGGACCTGTGATGCGATGAGGATGTGGATGATACCAATAGGTACCGGCCCGCTGATTGATGGTGTATTCGTAGTCATAGCTGCCTTCGGTAAAAGCATCCTTTGGATGCCCATCCATGTCCGGCGGGACAATCAGCCCATGCCAGTGGATGATACTTTCCTGCCCGATATTATTTTCGAAGCGAATACGTACCGTATCTCCGCGCTTTTTTCGAATTGTGGGACCGGGTAAGCTATTGTTAAACTGAAAAGCGGATAGTGAGTATGAATCTCCAATTTGAATATTGGAAGGAGATGCATTTAATGTACTACTGGTACCTGTCAATTCAGAAGGCAGGGCCAGCGGTAGTTGAAAATCTCCATTAAGCACGGAATTATCATCAATACAGGATACCAGAAGAGGCGAAAGTGTTATTGCCCCTGCGCCCAATCCCATTCGTTTAATGAACTCCTTTCGTTTCATATTCTATCAATTATTTTTTCCATTTTATATTAAACCTGTCAGCCAGATAAATACTGGCTGCAGGAAGTAATGTAATTTGCACAATCGGGGAAAGTCCGACCTCATAGCCGAATACCGTTATTACCGGCATCGCATTGGAATACTCCCACAGATCTAGTACAATTGCTATCCATTCCAGTAAAATGCTTGCAACAAAGCTGAGTATAATCAAAAACAAATAACTTTTACCGTCCGGCTGCAAGTAATTTAAGGAAGGCACAGCAGTTGCTGTAATCTTCCAAAGGGCCAATACGATGAGGATATCCCCCAAAACGGCACCCCACATCCAGATGGTGGCATTTATAAAAGGCCAATCCCACATATCGTATAGAAAAAGACATTGCCCAAATTCCCATCCGGTATGCAGGATAAAAGCCCAAAGAATGATTCGTTTGGTTTGATTACTCAATTGTTATATCCAGTAAATGTTAGGCTGATTTCTCAGAAAGACCAAAATTATAAATGGCCGCAATTAAGGCTCCTGATATCCAACTCAAAATAAATGTGAGCACAATTCCCATGGCTACTTCCCAAAACGAGATGTCCATGCGAATAAGGCCGGAAGTGTCTAGCCCGTGTAACAAACTGTTGAAGAAAACTGCAGTAGCTTCTCCCCCAAGAATGGACATGAGAATGATGCATCCGATATAGAATAACATGCCAGTGAGTCCAAAGGCTACTCCTAACCGATTTACATGTAAGTGTTTCATGGTATTCTAATTAAGAATTAAAACCATATACGAATTCCACCTACTAGGCCGAGCGTACCAACTTCTCCTCCTTCGAGGCGGCTAAAATCGGCTGTTTCCCCAAGTTTACGGGTCCACGAAATACCGATGTAGGGTGCAAACTCACGTTTTATCTCATATCGTAACCGGAAGCCGAGTTGTACATTGTTAAATCCGGAACCCACACCCCACTGTTCCACTTCCTGAACAGCAACTTTAGTGGCCAACCGTGGTTGTCCGATTAGTCGTTGGGTAAAAAGCAGGTCGTACTCTGCTTCAAAACTGGCTGATATATCACCGTCTTCACTGACAAACAGTCCTCCATCAACTTCGAAGAAATAAGGTGCCAGTCCCTGAAGGCCGATAACCCCAAAAGCTCTTGAATGGTTAAACTCCCTGTTGTAAGCAAAATCGTATCTAATACCTGCTTGCAGGTCAAAATACGGCCCTATTGCCCGACTATATAAACCCTGGAACTCCATTTCGCCCTCTTTTTCAGTAGTTAGGGCTTCGCCTTCGGCTTTAAACCAAAACCTGTTGACGCTGTTGCCGAGATAGCCCTGAGCGTCCCATACCAGCGGATTGGCCTCGCTGATGCTGCTGTATTCAAGGCGGTCAGCAATCAGAAAGAGGTAGGTTTTGTTACCCATCATCAGGTCATTGCTGAATTCAGGAGCCTTCTGTGCAAATGCTGAAGTGCCCGTGATTGCAACAATAAGAACAGTAAAAAGGAATGTAGATACGCGTTTCATCATAGTCATTGTTATGCAAGTTTGTATATCAGAAAAAATCTTTCAAAAGCTCGTTGGGCCAAATCATGAATAGTCCTGTCCATAAATACTGCCTTCTTCATCGGCCACCTGTACAACGCGGAACATGCCGCGCTCCATGTGATAAAGAATGTGGCAGTGGAATGCCCACCGACCTTTGTCGCGCGGGGTAACCCGGGCTGATATGCGCTGGCCGGGCTGCACCAGCAGTGTGTGTTTGCGCGGGTTGTACTGCCCGTTGCCGTTTTCCATTTCCATCCACATACCATGCAGATGAATCGGGTGCTCCATCATGGTGTCATTGACCAGGATCAACCGCAGCCGCTCGTTGTGTTTGAACTCGATGGGACCATCCACTTCGTGGAACTCTTTCCCGTCGAACGACCACATGTATCGCTCCATGTTACCGGTCAGGTGCAGCTCGACTTCACGATCGGGTTCCCGTTCATCTATATTGGGCTCCAGGCTTTTGAGGTCGCGATATACAAGCACTTTTCGCCCGTCGTTACCCAGGCCGATCCCGGGTTCATCCAGCCGGTCGAACTGGTAGTTGGCAATGGCTGCGGCGCTGATGCCGTGGCGATCCGGGCCGTGTTTAACCGGATCGGCGGCTTTGGCAGACATCTGCATGTTTCCATGATCCATATTCATATTTCCGTGTTCCTCATGGTCCATCCCTTCCATCTTCATGTTGCCCTCGTCCATATCCATACCAGCCATGTCCATCTTCATGCCCATATCTTTCATGCTGCGTACCGGGCGTGGGCGAAGTTCGGGCACCGGGGCTTCCATGCCCTTGCGGGGTGCCAGGGTACCACGAGCGTAGCTGCTGCGGTCAAGAGACTCCGCAAAAATAGTGAACGGTTTTTCCTCTTTCGGTTCCACAATGACATCGTAGGTTTCGGCAATACCGATGCGGAATTCATCCACCGGTACAGGCTCCACATTTTGCCCGTCTGTTTGAACGACAGTCATTTGCATTCCGGGAATGCGAACGTCAAAAGCCGTAGTACCCGCCGAAGCATTGATAAATCGCAGGCGAATTTTTTCGCCTTTATTGAACAGGGCCGTCCAATTGGAACCCGGTCCGTGGCCGTTCATCAGGTGAGTGTAAGTAGCACCGGTGATATCCAACAGATCGGTCGCGCTCATCCGCATTTTACCGAACATCCCATAATTTTTAAGTGCGCTTCCCAGGCCGTCTTTCCTTGAATCCCGGAGGAATTCACCCATTGTGCGTTGTTGGAAGTTATAATAGCCATCCTGTTTGACCAGATTCTCAAGCACTTCATAAGGGTCTTCGAAGGTCCAGTCGCCGAGCACAACCGGATATTCCCGGTCATACTCCACAGGATCATTGCCAGCCGGATCGATAATCATAGGTCCGTAATGCCCGAGCTGTTCCTGCAGTCCGGAGTGGCTGTGATACCAGTAAGTACCGCTCTGCCGCACCGGGTAGCGGTATTCAAAGGTTTCGCCGGGTTTAATGCCATCGAAACTTACCCCCGGCACACCGTCCATCTGGAAGGGGAGCAGAATACCGTGCCAGTGAATGGAAGTATCTTCATCCAGTTTGTTGGTAACCCGGAGAGTAATATCTTGCCCCTCCCGCAGGCGAATTAGAGGGCCGGGAACGGTTCCGTTGATGGTGGTGGCCCGTGTTTTTTTACCGGCTATAGTTATCGTTTTTTTACTGATGGTAAGATCAATCACATTATCGGGGCCCTGCGGGGTCAGCACGTCCTGGTTTTTGAAACCGGAAAAGGCGTATGCCGGCAGCAGAGAGCTTACCCCGGCCATGGCACCCATTGCTACCGTATAGCGTAAAAAAGTACGGCGACTAATCAAATTGGAGTCTTCCTTCATAAATAATAGTCGGTTTTTAAATTATTATTGTTGGTTTTTCTGAAATCGTTTTTACTCAAGTTTACCGGTTTCTAAAAGTGAATCCTTCAGTAATAACGTTCCGCCAGGAATTTCACAAATAACTGAGCCTAAAACTAAGAAAGGAACCTTAAATCAAACTTAAATAGGCGTCAGTAATTTTCCAGGAGTCCATAAAAAAATAACAAACACACTGGCCGGCGGGATTGCCACACTCAATAACCGGGTTTGGCAGCCCTGTAGACACACACATATGGAAAGTACTTTTCGAATTTTTAATTCAACCTGTAAACACGTTGTAATTAATGTAAAATCATCCATAACATCATTCCGGTCATCATTGCACCCCCTCCCCAAATCCATGGGGCCAAATTGTTTGAGTGGTGGTTATCAGTGTAGGATTCCGTTATGGAATAATTTTCTGAAACTGTAAATGAAGAAACTGTATTACCTTCAGAAACAGTTTCTATGATGAAGGAGGCCTCATACATACCCGTTTCATCGAACCGGTAGGGAAAAACAAATCGTGTTGAAGAGGAAAGAGAGGCGTCAGGACTTAAACGGATAGATACTTTTTCTGCGTTAACCCTATCTTTCTCGTTGATATACAGGTATACCGAATTAATATTGTTTTCCAACGTAGTTTCTGGCCCTACAATTTCGAGAGCATACAAAATGTCTTTACCAACGGCAGCAGAAGGGAATTCAGCAAATATTGAGTATCCGTTGACTTGCCGTTCTTTGATTAAGAGTTGATTTTGCCCACTTTTTTGTTCATAAGCACCATTAATACCGTCCCAACCCATCGTCATGCAGCCATTAAGTACAAAGAGTAATGTAAAGATAGAGAATAAAAAGAGTGTTCTTATAGGATTTAATATCATGTTCAGGACTATTTTTACTGATGCTTAAAGCAGTAGCGTAAGATACCGATCTATATTCTGTCTTAGACAGGAGGTGCCCGATCGATTAATTGTGACCTCCCCCCATCATTCCACCGTGACCACGTCCACCCTGTTCCCAGTGGTCGGACATGCCATTGCCGTTCATATCCACAAAGCCCGGACCGTGCCAGGTTGGACTGCCGTCCTGTGCCAGGTCGCAAACTCCGTCCTCATTCTCATCTGCAAAAGCGTGTTCCCCCCAATGGGTTTCTTCCTCCATATAATCATTTATGTTATTATCATTATTATCATGGAACCGCATGCCTTCGTGCTGTTGATGCATCGGGTGTGATTCATCCCAGTAGTCACAAACATCGTTGCCGTTTTCATCAACAAAGCCGGGACCGTGCCAGGTTGGGCTCCCGTCTTGCGCATAGTCACAGATGCCGTCATTGTTTTCATCTACAAAAGAATGGCCCGGGCCTCCACCCGGTACAGAAGAAGTATTGACAGATGAAATCGTTTTTTGTTGGCCTGCTTCGTGTGTTCCCTGTTCAACAAAATCGTTGACGTTGTTGGTATTTTCATCCAAGTACATAGGAAAGATGGAATCCGCATCCACTTCTGGTTCTGTTGAAGTTTTACATGCTGAAAAAGCCAGTATCATCCAGAGGAGTAATGGAAGCAGTTTGTAGACATTCATCACGGATCAATTTTTAATTGAAAGCTTTCTGATTCTTATATTCACATATTTTAAGATACCATGTCAACCTTAAAGTAACCTTAAAACAGTACCGGTATTCACCCCTTGTCTTGGTGCAGAATTCAAAAATACAGGTACATTCACGCACTTTTATCTTGACGTTCTCCCAGATCACTATGAGTTATCTTACAAGCACTAATTACTTTGTTGAAGGAATGTGACAATCTTTTCTGTATCTTCGGCCGTAAGTCCGGCGCGTACCCGCATGTGAGCACCAATTGTTTCCCATTGTGTATCACTGAAAGCAGTTGGGTCGGGGGCATTATGGCAGCGAGCACAATTTTCTCCCCACAACACCGCGCCCGATTTTTCCATTGCGAATGATCCCAGATCCCCCAGGTCATCTCCACTAGTTGCTTCCTTGCTGGTACTGCACCCAAATGCAATAAAGGTAGTTGTTACAACCACTAAAATTAGTATGAGTTTAATTATGTTTGATCGTATCATGGTCAATAATTCTTTAAGGGTTAAAATCCGAGTGCATAATGGATGAAGAAGCCCGGAACGGTTTCATCGTTGTTGGTAACTTGGTAGGAAAACTTCAGTGCCGATCGCCAACTAATCCAGTAGTTAATACCAAAAGCCCATTGCGTACGGTCGCCCTCGGCATGTACTTCCTCCTCTTCGTCAGGGCTTAGAAGCAGACTGGATGTACCGGAAAGTTTTAATTGGGATTCTTCGCCATGTTCCTCTACTTCAGTTAAATCAATACCTGAATAGCGCCCGACAAACTCCAATTTGCTTAAAAAATTGTTTTTTGACAAGGCAGGACGATAGGCAATTTGCGCATAGTATGCGTCGTTTTCCTGGTTTATTATCTGTTCATCCCCGTCGGGCAATTCGATATGGAAATCGTCAATATCCACAAAATTCCATTGTGCCTTCAGGTCGATATTTCCTTTTATTGCAGAAATACTGTTTTTCACCACAGATAAATCGAAGGCGTAATTGAGTGCGGCAACATCTTCGAATTTGGTATCCCGGTCGCCTATACCAGAAGTGTACTGGCCAGATACCCCGACTTCAAGTGCCGAATTGTTAAAGGGAAGAAACCCGATACGCCCGCCAATAGCTTTATCATCGTTGTTATCATCAAAATTGAGGCCGTTTAAATTAGTTGTAGGTGGTTCCAGAGAATCTTCAGCATGGACTTCCAAGATAGGGCCGTTGGAAACATAGAGTGAATAGTTGATTTTGGTATCACCCAGAGGTACTCCGCCTCTCAACTCTGCTCCGAACTCGCTTGTAGGTCCAACCGGATCGTGCCCCATACCGAGTGGTGCATTAGGCATTTTATTTATCCATGCAGGATGCAGGCGTTCGTTAAACGCACCAAAGGGCGTCAAAAAATTTCCGACCCGGAATATAAGATAGTCATTTAGTATATAGGAAATATTTGCATACTCAAGTGCAAACTGAACGCCATCGCCCTCGAATTCGATCTCCATCTCGCTTTCAAACAAAATTCGGTCTCCCTGTTGCCATAAAAAGATCGGAGCGAAGGCACCACTTACAAATGAGCTGTTTCCATCAATGCTCTCAAATCCAGCGTGTGAATATCCCCGCATAAGAAAATTGGTACTGCCAGGCTTAAGCGATTCAAGATCATCTTTAGCTTCTTCGTTATAGGTTTGTGCAAGTAATGGCCCTGCGGAGAGCAATAGAATAAAGACTAGTAATGGCAGTTTTTTTCCCATCATTAATTTTCTTGTGTTAGTTATGGTTGGTTTATTTATCTAGATATAATGATCGTATGTAGTGTACAATAGCCCAAGTCTGCTGTTCGGAAAGCTGGCTTTTAAAGCCGGGCATGGGCGGACGGCCTTCCTGTATCTTCCAAAAGATGGCACCGTCGGTTTGCTCCTGTACCGCTTCAGAGGTCAGGTCTGCCGGTTTGGGCTGCAAGGCTGATGCTGTGACACCGTCCCCTTCACCAGTTTTACCATGACAGACGGTACAAAGCTGAGCATAAATTTGCTTACCCGCATTTAATATTCTTTCAGAATGTTCTAAAGAGTTTTTTAAACTATCCGCTTCTTCAGGAGCCTGCCAGTTGTTTTGAGCAAACAAAATCCCCGATGATAACCAAAAGACAATGATGAAGATGAAACTGTATTTGAGTGAATTCATAAACAACTTATTTTAAGATAGAAAAAGAGTATGATTCGTTATAACTAAATGGCAATCTAACCCATGAACCTTAAATTAACCTTAAATTAACAAACAAACTCCCGGCCGTGGAATATGCATTTTTAAAATTAGTACTCATTTATTGCGATGTTGTATCGATCGTATTATAAGTTTGCGAGTCATTTTAAACCCTATATTATTACCAAAGATTAATACGCAAACTTATTAAACATTAAAATATTATTTTGCTGTGAGTCGAGAAGAAGGATATTTACGTATGGTGTAGACGGGCTAAATCCTAGATACACTTTTCATTTGTTGCTTATTTTTATCTTTTAAGAAATGTAACCCAACCTTAAATTTAGCTTAAAACATTATTCGTCATCGTCTTTTATCTTAGATGGTGTTATTTCATAAAACCAATCTATAATTTTATGTGGATTCTATTAGTAGAAGATGAAAAACAGCTTGCAAATTCTCTGAAGCGCGGCCTTGAAGAAGAGGGGTACGTCGTTGAAGTCATCCACGATGGAGAAGAAGCCGAGCTTCAGGGGATGGTCAGCGATTATGATGTGGTTATCCTTGACTGGCGACTCCCCAACCGAGATGGCGAGCAGATCCTGCAGCACTGGAGAGACGAGGATCGAAATTTTCCTGTGCTGATGCTAACGGCGTTGGGCGATCTGGATCACAAAATAACCGGACTGGATGCCGGCGCGGATGATTATATGAGCAAGCCCTTTTCATTTGAGGAACTGCTGGCCCGTATACGAGCTTTGAGTAGGCGTTCTTCTGATATTACCCATTTGGAAACGGTAACAGTCGGCCCTATAGAATTGGATACGCGCAAACATAAAGTTATAATATGCGGGATAGAGCGAACGTTGCGACCCAAGGAATTTACGCTGTTGGAAATACTGCTTAACGAACCAGAAACGGTATTTTCAAAAACCCAAATTGCCGAGCGGGTTTGGGGTTCCGCATATTACGTTAGTGATAATACGATTGAGGCCACCATTTCTACGCTACGGCAAAAACTGGCAGAATCATTTGATGAATGCGAAGAGGTTTATTTAGACGATCATTCTCACATTATTAAAACAATTCGTGGTGCCGGCTATCGACTAAACAGCAGTCTAATTAAAGAGGGCGAATAAATACATTGGGTAAATTAACTTCATTTTTCAACCGGCTTTCCATTTCAAAGAAACTTGCTTTTTGGTATGGGGTGAGTCTCTTTCTGATGCTCAGCCTGTTTGGATACTTCTTGTACCAGAGCTTTCACCAGTCTATTCATCACAATTATGATCGCCATCTACTGTTTGAGGCCGAGCAGTTGCTCCCATTTATACAAACCGAAGATTCCCTTTCCATTGATTTGAACGGGTACAGCAGGAATGAAGCCCTAAGAGGTGGGGTGGAGTATGGTACGTATGTTCGATTATATAATCAAAAGGGCAACCTTATATATAATAGCCCAAACTTTTCTGGTGTAGAAGAATCACTTGAGAGTCAGATCCCCGAAGAGACACAGGAAAATTCTTTCAGCAGTGAGTGGCAGTCATTGCCTGCTCGTACACTTTACTACCCAATAAAGAACAACAAGGGAAATCTGAGCGGCTGGCTCGAACTCACTGGTTTTGAATGGACCCTTCATGAAGAGCTAAACAGGTTCAGGCAGTATTTGTTTTTTCTCATAGCGATCAGTGTAATTTTTTCCATTCTTGGTGGATATTGGCTTTCCAGAAGAGCATTGTCACCGGTAGCCTCTATTATTGAGGCGGCCAAGTCTATCACAGCCACCGATCTTGACAAGCGAATCCCTGTCAATTATCAGGTAAGAGATGAATTGACTGACCTGGCCGAGACCTTTAATATGATGCTCAATCGCCTGCAAAAGGGTTTTGAACGGGAGAAGCGGTTTACTTCTGATGCCTCTCACGAATTGATGACCCCACTTTCATCAATGCGAAGTGATGCCGAGATTATGCTCCGGAAACCGCGTTCCAGAGAGGAGTATCACAAGACGATTGAACGGATGCTGGTAGAAGTGAGACGAATGAGTGAAATGGTGCACCTGCTTTTGCAGCTTTCAAGGGTCGAATCGGTACATCGTTCCCAACCGGAAGTGATCAATATCAGTCGCATAGCAAGTCTTATTGCTGATAAATACAAAGAGGTGGCTCAAAGCAAAAATATTGATCTCAAAGAAAACATTGAGACGGAATTATATATATCCGCCCATGGGGCATATATTGAAGAGGTTATTAATAATTTGTTGGAAAATGCTTTAAAATATACACCAGAAGTAGGTGCCATTAATCTGGAGCTTAATCGATCCAGCAGTAAAGCCGTACTTCATCTCAGTGATACCGGTATCGGGTTTGATGCTGATGCCAAGGACCGCCTGTTTGAGCGATTTTACCGTGCTACGCAGCAGGAAGTACAGGATCAGTCCGGAAGCGGTTTGGGTCTTCCGTTAGTGAAAGCAATCATAGAATTATATGGTGGTAAAATTGGGGCATACAGCGATGGCCCTGGAAAAGGGAGTACATTTGTAGTGGAACTTCCATTAGCTAAAGAACAATAATCTTAAGCGGATTTGATAGCCTCAATCCGTTTAAAGATTCCGCCCATAGTCAAATCCTTCACTTGTTCTACTTTCCATCCCGCAGCTTCCACATTTTCTACCGTTTGCCGGGCGATATGTACACCACTCATATAATGAATGGGGCCATCCAGCTTATCCATCGTGGCACCAAATAACGGGTTCCCAGATCGCATGTGTTCTAGCAGGTGAAGTTTACCGCCGGGTTTCGTTACGCGGAGGATCTCTGTCAAACCCAATATGGGATCGGGCACCGAACAAAACACAAAAGTGGCCACTATCTCGTCAAAATGATTATCCGGAAAGTCCAAATCCTGAGCATCCATTTCTTGAAGTGTAATATGTTCTTTCTGCTTATCCTTTTTTATGAAGTATATCTGCTGATTTATTACTTACCGCGATCATTTTCGGTGTCAATTGCCAAGCAGTATGAGATCGTTTCGTTGATCTTAATACGCAGAATTTTCAAAGATATCTCCTATCTGGACTTACAAAATATTCAACTATTAAGTAGTGAAAACTTAACTCTTTTATATGACATCATAGGCTTTGTGGTACTCTTTTTCCTCATATTTTTATTTAGATATCTGCTGGTAAATCGGAAAAGCCACACCGTAACGCCCAATATTGAGGGGTTCATATTATATAAAAAGGTGCTTTGTATTCTACTGGTGCCCGTGTTTCTATTTCTATCTATCTACAGCTTCACCCATTGGATCATTGAGCTCAATCAGCTCAGCTTAGGATTGGTCAATACCATTAAAGACTTCAACAAAATTTTCTACAACGAATTTTTCGTCGCCCTGATTATTGTTGACGTCTTGATTTTAGTGGCTTCATTCAGATATACTGATCGGTATAGCCTTCTTATTCGAAATACAGGATTTGTAGTGACTACGGTACTTATCAGGCTCTCCTTTTCTACGTATGGCTTGGCGAATATCTTACTACTCGTATCCGGTGTAGCGTTTGGTGTGATTATCCTTTACCTCTATTCCCTCTACGACAAAATTGATAAGGGAGAGAGTACAAAAGAAAGCTACGCCTACTTATAAATTCAGCTTAACTTTTTTTCAATTAAATCAAAAAATCCTTGCACCAATAAGGCTAATACAGCAGCGGGAATTGCACCTTCCAAAATCAGAGGCACACTATCTAACCGAATTCCAGTAAGAATAGGCTGACCATAACCTCCCGCTCCTATCAATGCTCCTAGCGTAGCCGTTCCTACATTGATTACTGCGGATGTTTTAATTCCGGCAAGGATGGTTGGCATCGCCAAAGGCAGCTCAATCTTTTTTAGAATAACAGAATTGGGAAGTCCTAAAGCATAAGCAGACTCCATGGTCCGATGCGGAATGTTCGTTATGCCGGAATGAGTATTCCGAACAATAGGCAACAGACTGTATAGAAACAAAGCGGCCATTGCGGGTAATGAACCTATTCCAAAAAGTGGGATCATAAAAACCAATAAAGCTAGTGAAGGAATAGTTTGCAAAATCCCGACTATTCCCAAAATAGCTTGTTCTATTGCGGGAACCTTCACTGCTAAGATTCCTGCAGGAATCGCAATCAGGATGGCAAGCCCGAGTGAAATCCCCACTAAATACAAATGACCCAGTGTATTAACCCAAAGCCGATCCCAGATTCCGGAAGATGAGACTTGAGTCTGCACACCAAAATTATCCCGAATGAAATTGGATGCTACAACCTGACTGTCCATTCCTTCCAGCTTAACCTTCGCATTCATAGAAACCATTGCGGATTCAGAAATTGAGCCTGAAAGTTGCTTTAACACTCGAATTACGTCCGGAGCTCTTTCTTCAATATCCTTCCGATAGAGAAATACAGCCTGATATTCTGGAAAAAAACCGCGGTCATCTGCCAGCACCTTGATATCGTAATATTCGATTTCAGCATCTGTGGAATACAAATCAATTACATCGATACTGCCTGACTCCAGTCCGCGGTACGCCAAGTCATGGTCTAACCCAATAACCGAGTTCGGACTGAGGTTATAAGCTGACTTAACTCCTCTCCATCCATCAGACCGGTCAATGAACTCGTTGCTGTATCCGTGTTTAAGCCCCGGATGTTTCTTTAGGTCTGATATGGTCTCAATGTTCAACTTTTCTGCTTGCTCACGTCGCATTCCCAATGCGTAGGTATTGTTGAACCCCAAGGGTTGGGTTGCTTTTATATTGAATGCGGCGAGTCTTTCCTGAAGTTCCTCAAAGCTATTGACGGAAGTTTCTTGTAAGATCTCCTGTGCAATCGTTCCGGTATAATCCGGATAGATGTCTATTTCTCCCTGCTGAAGAGCATTCCAAAGAATACGCGTCCCTCCGAGTTGATCGTAGTATTCCACTTCAATCCCTTCTGATTCTATAAGCTGTGATGAAATCTCTCCAAGAATTACAGATTCCGTAAATAGCTTTGACCCGACTTTAATGGCTTGCCGGGCTTCGGTTTTGAATGGTGTTAGTAAAAAGAGAAGCAGAAGTAAAGTAGCTAAGAAGTTCTTTACACCATCTTTAGATCTCTCCTTAAGGTCGAGATGACAAATGGGGTGGTTACAACTACCAAACTTCGTTCTACCCCCTTTGTCATTTCGAAGTAGCTTGCGACTGAGAAATCTAATAATATATTTATGGGGCGATAATCTCATTAACCTAACCACCGTCTTCTTTTAAGATCTCTATTATCTTCGTAAATACAGGGAAAGAGTAAAGACACAACTAAGAAGCCCTTTCCAAAATCTTTAGATCTCTCCTTAAGGTCGAGATGACAAACGAGGTTGTTACAACTACCAAACTTCGTTCTACCCCCTTTGTCATTTCGAAGGAGCTTGCGACTGAGAAATCTAATAATGTATTTATGAAGCGATAATCTAGTCACCGATTACCCCTTCTTTTTTTGATATTTCGTTCATCTGCATAATCACCAAAAGGATATAATCCCAAATCTTCATTCAAAAACTTCCAGTCTGGATTCTGTGTTTGAACGAGCTCTTCTTTTTTCTGCCGTCTCCACTTTTTAATTTCTTTTTCTCTGGTAATTGCATCATTGACATACTTGTATTCCTCATAATAAAGCAGATTGTTACAGTAATATTTCCCTGCAAAAGTCTCCGGATTACCAGCATTCAATCCATGCTCAAGAATTCTGGAAGGAATATCATTTGTCATCCCAACATAGAGAGTCGATTTCGTTGAGTTGGTTGTTATGTAAATGTAATACGTCAAATTGATTAAACTTTGCTTAGAATAAACGCGGTTTCTTTTCGAACATTTTTAGATCTCTCCTTAAGGTCGAGATGACAAACTAGGTTGTTACAACTACCAAACTTCGTTCTACCCATTTTGTCATTTCGAAGGAGCTTGCGACTGAGAAATCTAATAATGTATTTATGGAGTAATAATCTCATTTATCTACCCACCATATTCCTTTAACAGCTCTATTATATTCGTGAATACAGGGAAAGAGTAAAGGCACAACTATGAAGCCCTTTTCGAAATCTTTAGATCTCTCCTTAGGATCGAGATGACAAATGGGGTGGTTACAACTACCAAACTTCGTTCTACCCCTTTTGTCATTTCGAAGGAGCTTGCGACTGAGAAATCTAACAATGTATTTATGGGGCGATAATCTCATTATCTCAATTCCTCCAGAGGACTGCGCTGAGCGGTTACAAACTGCTTTACAAAGTCATTCGCCGGTTTTTCAACGATCTCTTTTATGCTGCCCTCCTGAATGATTTTTCCGGAACGCATCAATGCAATGCTGCTCCCGAGATAGGCGGCTTCACCCAAATCATGAGTAACCAGCAGAACCGTTTTATTCAACTTCTTAAAAATATCTTTCAAGTCCTTTTGCAGCTCATATCGGACCAATGGATCTATGGAGCCCAGTGGCTCATCCAGAAGGAGAATTTTCGGATTTAACATCAAAGCCCGCATCAGGCTTATTCGCTGTGCTTGTCCGCCGGATAGTTGATCCGGTTTACGGTCCAAGATTTCTACAGAAATATTCGTGAGATCGGCCAGTTCTTTCATCCGGTCTTCCTCTTTCTCGGAGTCCCAACCAAGATAATTAGAGACCAGACAGATATTTTGGCGAGCTGTTAAATGAGGGAATAGTCCACCATTTTGGATTACATACCCCATTTTTCGTCGGACTTCTAGCTTATTTGATTCATTAAGATGTAGTCCGTCTATAGTTATTTCGCCTGAGTCAGGAACAATCAACCCCATAATTATTCTTAGCAACGTTGATTTTCCACACCCACTGGGGCCAATCAGTGAAACAGTCTTTCCCTTGGGTATAAAGACCGAGACATCATCAAGTACTTTTTGGTCAAAGCTTTTATTGACCTGTTGTGCATTAATCATCTTTTACTCTAAGGAACTGATTATAGAAGTTTGAAGTTTTTCTTTAACCTATTCATAAATAAAGATTCTTTTGGGAAAAACACACAACTCACATCTTAAATATCAAATTGCGGTCGGAGCGGGTTCAATTCTGATAAATTTTTTATTCCCAGAGATTATTTATGAAATAAGATTTTGGATACTGGGGTTTGTTATCCTCATTATTGGAATGCCTCATGGAGCCCTAGATCATATAATTGCATTCAAGGCCTTTGATAGACCCAAGAACTTTAGAAATCAATTTATCTTCTACGCCGGGTATTTGAGCGTGATGTTTTTGTATGGACTGTTTTGGGTGTTTTTTCCCTTTCCCGCTTTTATGTTTTTTCTGTTGATGACACTCTACCATTTCGGGCAAGCTGATGCAGAACGTTTTTCGTTTGAGGGATGGCCTAAGCATGTTATGCTATATGCTCGCGGACTTACAATTGTTGGGTTAATTCTTTTTAGCAGTGAGCCATACTACTCTTCCTCTATTATTGAAGAAGTAACAGGCTATTCCATTGCGGGTGCTTTGTTTCCTATAATAGCCCCTGATATTCTTTCAAACACATTAGCTCTGATCTATCCAATTAGTTACCTGCTTTTATCTCTTCTAAAAAAGCCGGAAAACCTTTTCTCTGTACTTTCTCTTGACGCACTCATTGTGCCTTTTCTGTTTTATTACTGTGATCCCATTTTTGCATTTTCAGTTTATTTTGGGGGCTGGCATGCTTTTAATCATACCAAAACGATGCTAAACTATTTAGAGAAATTTGGTGAAAATGTTTCTTTTATGTGGTTTTATAAAAGCACCTTTCTGTACTCTGTTATCTCCTACGCCGGTCTTATCGTTCTATATTTTATCCTGCAGGCCTTTGGGAATGAGGAGTTACTCGTAGCCCTTCTTTTCATTTTAATTAGTGTACTTACTCTCCCACATATGTTTGTTGTTGAAAAGATGTATAGCAACTTCCATAAAAAATAAAGTCCATAAAAAAACCCTGCCGCTCTTAAACGACAGGGTCATTGCTCTCTTTATGAATGATAAGAACTAGGCACTAACCGTGCTTTGTCCTACTTCATAGCCTTCAGCTTCAGACTTGGCTCGTGCAATCGCATATATCATTACACCGTAACCGGCCTTAGCTAATACATCAGCAATGGAATAACCAATTTGGATAGCAATCTCTGACTCAGCGCCAGTCCATCCAAAAAATGGTGCCATATATACAATTGGGTAAAAACCCCAAGTAGCTAACAACAGCAATCTGATATTTCTGAAAAGAACTTGAACCTTACCAGACTGATCGGCCATAGCTGTTCCCAATTCACCCCATAAAACATACACTATGTAAATGAATGGAATAGTACTTAAGAGACCCCATAATCCTCGCATTGAGAACATGCTGTCATCCATTAAAATCTCTCCCGAATACCCCAAAAGAATCATTAAAAAAGCAGCTACTACTAATTTTGTTAGCATGCTACTTTGTTTGTCTTTAGCCAGACCAATAACTAATACTAGTTCTACAACTAACAGTGGTACTGTTAGAAGCCAATCAATGTATCGATAGGCGTCATTGAAAGGTTTACCGGATGCAATATAGTTACCTGCGTCGGTTATCATATATGCGGCTTCCCAAGAATTGAAAATCCTTAAATAGTGATATGCTGCAATACCCACTACGAGCGTTGAGACCACTAAAGAAATTCTATACTTAGGAGCTACTCGATCGCGGGCAAGTACAAAAAATAAACCCGAGAATATCATCGAGGCAATCGCAAATGATAACATATTATAAACGAGTGTATACTCGCCAAATGTTAAGGTTGGTTGTTCCAACATAGCGTCTCCTTTAAAGTTAATAGTTAGTACAAGCACAACTTTTATTTCATATTGAAAGTTCCTAAACACTTTGCCGGAATGATTAGTCTTTAATTTCTATTTACTAAGGCGAATCAGAACTAATATTATTACATGAAATTATCTGACTACTTTATACTTGGATCAGCATTTTTATCGATGTTGCTTTCGATTTATTTGTGGTTTACCAGTAACCCTGAGGCAGGAATATTTGTAGGTATCTGGGTGCCATCGCTTTTAGGCTTCGGAATTTATATCAAAAACATTTACAGGAGCCCAAATGAGTAATTCAGTTATACTATTCTGCGGAATTTTCACTACAGTTCTATTCTTGATTGGATATGGTTTAACTATTAAAGAATTCAGAGAATTGGAAGACGAGCGTAAAACAAATTCATTCCCTGAAGAAAGTAATGCTGAGATCAAAGATTAAATTGACCTCAGCATCATAAAAGGTCAGCTTACTTAATATCAGCGCCGGCCATTTCATGGATTTTTTTCCACTCGGCTTCTGTCACCGGGGTAATAGAAAGCCTGATCCGATTAAATATCACCATTTCTTCAAGTGATGGCTCTTTTTTCATAGCTGTGCGTGTAACCGGTTCATTAAACTTCTGGACAAACTTCACATCAACCAGCTGCCATCTTGGATCTTCTTCGCTGCTTTTATCATCAAAGTATTTTGAGTCGGGATCGAATTGAGTATGATCAGGATAAGGTTCACTGGCAACTTCAGCAGTACCCACAATAACAGGTGGAGAAACTCTGGAATGATAAAATAGCACCCCATCTCCCACTTTCATATCATCCCGCATAGTATTCCGGGCTTCATAATTACGGATGCCATCCCACGGCTCTACCCCATCACGTTCAAGATCATCAATGCTATATGCATCCGGTTCCGATTTCATTAACCAGTAGTTTCTATCGCTCATTTTATTTGCCTGTTTTAGCATATTTGGCGATAGATCGATACCTATTAGGTTGATCTGATCAGGATGGTAGGGGATATTTTTACCGGTACCAACCCCGATTTCCAGTATCTTTGGTCCGTTAACTCGTTTCCAAAGTTTTTTTCTCCATTTTTTATACCAAAGTTGCTCCATCGGCCACTCAAACAGGTTGTAGATAGTCGATGCAGCGTTATATCGTTTTTTGGTGAACTGCGTCTGTTGAGTGTCAGGTTTCATCCTAATTTCCTCTTAATTCCCCGGCCGTCCAGGCACTCGTACGATCACTGTACGTTTGTCCAATCCGAATCACCTCATCTTGCGTTATCTCAGGAATCTCTTCATCACTTATTGAGCGAAGATAATTCAATATGGCCGTTATTTCAGCAGCGCTTAATCGAGCTCTGAAAGAAGGCATCGTTCCCGAGTATAATTGGCCGTTAACGTCGATGCTTCCGGTCAGCCCGTTCATCAAAATACGGATGGGGATTGATTTCTCTGCAGTAATCCATTCAGAATTAACAAGCGGGGGGAAAGTATTCCCCAGCCCATTTCCATCGGCCCCATGGCAGGAAGCACAATTTTGAGTAAAAAGATTCTCCCCGTTCAACATTGTATGATCTCCCTCCTCATTGAACGGAATCTCACTCGGTTCATCCAAGCCCGGAACCATGCGCATCATTTCACCATATTCCTCTGAAAGTCGTCGGTTCATCTCAGCCATTTGCTGCTCGCCCTGTTGATTGTGCATAGCGGCCATCCGGTCGTGCATACTCATCATTTGTTGATACCATTCCCCGGTCTGGTTGCTTCGCATTTGCCTCATCATTTGCGTTCTATTTCCCATCATACCATTTTGGTTACCCATCATGCGGTTGCTTTTATCCTGCATGTTACCCGACATCATCTGTCGGTAAGAGGCCTCCATCCGACCGTGCATCTGCTGCAACTGGATATAGAGTGATCGCATATCCTGAGTCAGGGAATCCGGGGTAGACTCGTGCCGGGCTATCAGCGTTTTATATTCCTGTTGCAAAGAATCGTAGGCTGTTTCAATCTGCTTGCGCTGCCGATCGTTCATGTAGTCTGAGCGATCCATACGACAGGAAACAAAAAACAGAGCTGTTAGCAGAAGCAGAACAAGTGGCAGGGCTAATTTTTTCATGGGCTTAAAATTTTAGTAGTTGATTTTAGGAATATCGGTCTACTTGAGGGCATTACCGTTTCATGTAGTAAATTGTGCGGAAAATTCTGTACCCGAGGCATTCTCCTGATGGTCACCTTTGGAGTTCCTCCTCTCGGTACGGATTTCGAAAACCATTTTGTCGTTCCTGTAATACCGTTTTTGAAAGTAAACCGGTTTATCCCCGATAGTATACGATAACCTGTTGATCAACAGCACAGGTGTGTGTTTTTCTATATCCAGGTGGGTAGCTATTGTTGTATCTGCAGCTGCTGCTTCCAGACGGTAGCAGCCCTTACTGACCGGAATTTCAAATTCGTTTTCCAAAATTTTAAACAGGGTCGTCTTTTGCAGGTCATATCCATCTATAAGCTGCCCGTAGAATACGGGAAGCCAGGTAATGTCATAAGCGATAGGCTGCCCGTTCCCGAGCCGAACGCGCTCAACCCTAACCACGACAGCGTTTTCTTTAACACCCAGATAAGAGCAGATTTCCGGTGTTGCTTTTTCCTGTTGAAAAGATATTTCTTTAGTGGATACTTGCAACCCGGCTCCGGATAACTCTTCCTCAAAATCCTTCAGTTCAGCAAACGACGGATGAGTCCGATTATCACTCACAAACGAACCAAGCCCCTGGCAACGGTAAATGAGTTGTTCATTCTCCAATGTCTGCAGAGCCCGCCGCACCGTAACCCTGCTGACATTGAAAATATCGCTCAGCTCATTCTCAGAGGGTAGCTTTTCATTTTCCTTTAGCGTGCCGTCATTGACCTGATTACGCAGCCTATCGCTAATCTGTTTGTGAAGGGGGATGCCTTCTTGTATGTCCATACAATTCGAATTTATTGGTTTTAGTTTAAACCAAAATAATTGTAGTGGTCTAGAAAAATAGGACAGCAAAACAATAAAATGTTAATTTGCTGACTATGAAACAAAAAAGAAGAAACTTTACCAACAGTTTTAAGACCAAAGTCGTCCTTGAGGCGCTCAAAGAACG
>Ga0222673_1000008_pt1 | contig 155342 bp, 177 predicted proteins | sample AntAcemetagen801_FD_179845 | JGI IMG/M metagenome (GOLD analysis project Ga0222673, IMG submission 179845) | Saline water microbial communities from Ace Lake, Antarctica - #801 | ecosystem: Environmental > Aquatic > Non-marine Saline and Alkaline > Saline | place: Antarctica: Ace Lake...
CCAGGATTTCGAGATTTTCTTTACGCGCAAATTCTCGCAGTTCAAACAACTGCGCTTCAATACTCATCATTTGCTTATCATCATCTTCTGACGATTTCCGAGCGTATAGAAAATATTTTGGTTTGGACATAATTTTTCAAAAATTATCTTTTAGATTTGAAACAAGGACAAAACCGCCCACTTCGCCTGCACCCCTCCCAGCCACTGCGTGGCTGGTCGTCGGAGTTTTTTGGCTTCTTCTGCTTCTTCCGCGCAGCCAGCGCGTTCTGTTTCTGCTCTGACTTCTGACGAAGTCCGTTTCTGCGGTGAACTACTTACCTTTGCTCGAACCTATTTTGAACAGAATGATTAACCTGCAACGCGCGGAGCGCGTGGTGGCTTCATACTTCTGCGTACGCATTCGGGTTCGTGGTGGTGCCAAGCGCGCCTCACTGCTCGCTAACGCTCGCACCCAAAACAAAGAAATTTCCTTACCTTCATATTTTCGGAGGAGGGGTGCGGGGAGGAGCCGACAAAAGATTGAAAGGATATTTCTTTGTTTTTGGATCGCCGCAGTGAGTCCACGTGGGACAATTTTCCACCGTTTGACTATTATACTATAGTATAATAGTCGTGTATAATGTAAGAGTTGGGTATAATTGCGGATATGAATGAATCCGCAAAGCTTGGCAACAATTTGAAAAGAATACGCGAATCAAAAAAGATGTCCCAAGGTGATGTTATGCGAGGTATGGGTTGTAGTCGGAGCTATGTCAGCAATATAGAAAACGGAAAAACAAACCCTACTCTTGAGACAATTTCCAAATTAGCTAAGGTGCTCGAAGTTAGCACCACTGAACTGTTAAAATAGATTTTATGACAAAAGTACGAAAACCAATCAACTTAGATAAGGTTGCAACATGGAAAGAAGATGTTGCTAAATCAGTCGATTTTTATAATAAGTGGTTCCTAAAATTTGCTCCACAAGCATATAAAGACACTCGCGCAGCAACCGCTGAACGTGTGAGTAAGGCGCTCGACGAGACAGGATACCTTACAAACATAAAACCAGAGGTTTTGAAGAAAAATCCGAACGTACTTTCAATACTCCGAATGGCAACACGACCTCCGTTAGCGCGTGATCGTCTCATTGGTCTTTCGTATGTTCCCAAAAGTCTCGTAGGTTCTATGGAACAGAAAGGAGTACTCCCCGCTCGAATGCCCTCTGCGGAGCTTAATTTACATTTGAAGAGCATATCGCAAACGCTACAGAAACTTATTGATGTCGATATTTTTACCTGGCTTGAAGAAAAGAAAAAGCCAAACAAAGAAGAGCGAGCTAGAGCGTCTATCATTATCGCAGACAGACTGTGTGGCATGTTGGCAGACCCTATCATCAGGAACGCTCAGGAACAAAGACAACTTAAAGTTATCGGCACGTACTTGAAGAAGAAAGGATACAAACAAGTTAAGAATGGGGAAACAAAAACTATAGATGCACTTGAATCTGGCACGTTTTCTTTTCGTTTAAATGTTCCCGTTAAGCTTGGCACGAACAATCATAAAGTTAATATTCCCGTCGATGTTGTAATTTGTCCGAAAGACAAGAAACGAAAACCGATTCTTATCGAAGCAAAGTCTGCTGGTGATTTTACAAATACGAATAAGCGACGCAAAGAAGAAGCGGTAAAATATTCTCAGTTAAAGACTACTTATGGGGATGACATGCCGTTTCTATTGTTTCTCTGTGGTTACTTTGATTCAGGATACTTGGGCTATGAGGCCGCCGAGGGTATTGACTGGATTTGGGAACACCGAATGAGTGATTTTGAACTTCTTAACTTATGATCAAAAGTAAACTAATACAACATGAAGAAATACGACAACGTGAACAAGATATAGTTGACGCAAGTAAGTCAAAGAAAGACCGAAATAAATTGGGGCAATTTTCTACACCACGGCTTCTTGCCGATGAACTGTTAGCTTTTGCCAAGAAACAAATTAACTCAAAACAGGTTCAGTTTTTTGATCCAGCATTTGGTATGGGAAGTTTTTATACTTCCTTCGTCAAAGAATTTGGTACGAACACAAAAGCCCTCGGCTTTGAGATTGATAAAGATTACTATTCTGCGTCACGAAAGGTTTGGTCTGAATACAAAAATCTCACTTTACAGCAAGCTGACTTCACGAAAAGAGTACCGGAAATTTTTGGAGCTGATCTCATCGTTTGTAACCCTCCGTACATTCGGCATCAACACCTAGAAAAACAAGAGAAACAGAGATTACAAAAACTATCCGAGGAAATCGCTGGACAAAAAATAAGCGGTCTTGCTGGTATGCACGCATATTTCATGTTATTGACCCACGCATGGCTAAAAGAAAACGGTTTGGCAATCTGGCTTGTACCAGCGGAGATTTTGGAGGTCAATTACGGGAGAAGTATTCGTGAGTATTTACTAAAAAACACGAACCTGGAGCGTATCCACTTCTTTGAACATGCAAACGGTAAATTCGATGATGCACTCGTATCTTCATGTATTATCGTATATAGAAAAAGTGCACCAAAAAACAAAACCGTTTCTATAACTTCTGGTGATAGTTTTGCTGCACCTATATTAGAAAAAAAAATCACACGAACTCGACTTGAAAAAACAGATAAGTGGTCAAAATATCTACTACATAACCAGACGCAAACACCGCAGTCTACACAAAAAACACTGGGGGACTATTTTTTAATCAAGCGCGGTATAGCAACTGGTAATAATAATTTCTTTGTTCTCGACAAAGAGCGCGCCTTAGAGTTAGAGATACCCAAACAGTACTTAAAAAACATCCTCCCTTCCTCACGATACCTGCCCGAACAAACTGTTCGTTTTGGCGAAGACGGTTTTCTTGCGGTTGAAAAAAAATATGCGTTACTGGATATTGACTTGCCTTTGACACAGATAAAAGCCGACTATCCAAAGCTATACAGCTATCTTCTGGCTGGTATGGATAAGGATGTACATAAAAGTTATCTAACATCGCGACGTACTCCTTGGTATTCGCAAGAGAAGCGTGAACCAGCAAAATTTTTTGTCCGATACATGAACCGAGAGACGAAAAACTCGAAAGGGTTACATCCAGTATTTATAAAAAATGAAGCTGATGCTATTGCTACTAATTCTTACCTAATGCTATATGAAAAACCCGCCAGTCTTTTTGAAACAAATCGCTCGGAGTCTGATTTGTGGGATATTTTGAAAGAAGGTCTTGATAAGGCTATGTATCAATACGGAAGAACCTACGGAGGTGGTTTGGTCAAATTTGAACCAAGCGAACTTAAGAGCATCCCGATAACGCTATAACCAAGTATGCCTAAAAGATTTGAGATGAAAAAAATGCGAGTATTACTTGATTCTGATTCACTCAAATCTGACAGTGCCGAAAGATTACTGCATTACAATGACAACGAATTATTTGAGTTTGTTTCGCTTGGTAACTCGGAAAAACACACCGTCGCAGGCCTTAATCTTGAAACTGAAAATAGCGTAACTAACATCTCCATTGATAAATCCACGGATTACCTACATGGATACAAATCAAGTACTTGGTTTGGCTACAACACATTAGACATTCAAGCAGTAGCAAAACACCTAGACATTAAATATGGTGATTTAATTTTGGTGTATATTTTCAAAGCATTAACAGAAACAGGAAAAGATCAAAAAACAATCTTGGTAACGGAGAGAAAGAAATTACTCAATCCTTTGCACTGGAAAAAAGAGTCTTTTCCAAGTGTTCCACCGCACAGCATATTAAGTCCAGATGAAGCGATAATTTTTGTGGACTTGCACTGTAAAAAATACAACGAATTTTTTACTGCGCCAAATTTTACGGCAAATAAAGGGTTATGGTACTTGTACTCCATGAAAACGAAGCTCACCGCCTACCAACCAGCTTGGTCAACGGTCGTTTTTGATAAGGAAATAACACCTGACAAAGACAATCTGTTGAAAATGACTGCTTCGCTTGGCGATAGAATTACCGATATGTTGATTGCGATAGATGAGATTGGCACAAGTTACTACACTAATGTAAATAACGACACCCAATCCGAAATCATCTACCACTTCAACTACTGGATAATGCTCTTTACTGGTGTGCTCGATTCTCTTGCTTGGATTTCAAAATATCGCTATCAGATTGAATTTGAACAATTTGAGCGAATTGGCTTACGGACCAGTCGTCAAAAAGATTTTACAAAATTACTATTTGAGCAAAATCCCAAACTTAAAGATTTCTTAAGTAAAAATTCATCTGTAATTAAATTGATGTACGATCCAAGAGACTTAGTCATACACCGAGCTCGTCTAAGTGGACTGCGCTTCGACAATCAAAACGAAAACTTTTACCTCAATATGGTACGAATACCAGAAAGCTTTTTCGAGCAAATCGTGTCGTTATCAAAAGAAAAAGGAGATGTGCTGGCAACCTGGGGACACTACAAATCGAACGGTGAGTATTTTTTGGAGCCGTACCGATTTGTCCAAAAAGCAACTGCTGTTCTGATTGAGTTCACAAATAAATATCTCGAACTATTGGACTTTGCTGAATATAGAAAAATAAACCTGCAACTAGTTGAGCAATTGAGTAAAGATTCTAAATCTGAAAGTCAAAATAAATTTTCTCAAGATTTAGATAGATTTTCTAAGTATAAACTTGGTTACTAATTTTGTTTTTTTGAATTACCGCAATCTCGAACGAAGTCACTAAGCGAATGTACGTAAGTACCGCAGCAGCAAAGCAAGCAGGCGTTAGCCTGTGAGCGAGCTGTGCGGAGGTGCTAGAGTGTGCGAGCGGATATGCGAGTTACCACGCACGTCGGGACGGGAGCGCGCCTCACACGCCGCGAGGACGTAGAAAGGCAAAGTGGAAGTCTCTCAAATAAATGGAGACTGAAATGGAGCTTTTTGGAGGACGAAGCGGCGATCCAAAAACAAAGAAATATCCTTTCAATCTTTTGTCGGCTCCTCCCCGCACCCCTCCTCCGAAAATATGAAGGTAAGGAAATTTCTTTGTTTTGGGTGCGAGCGTTAGCGAGCAGTGAGGCGCGCTTGGCACCACCACGAACCCGAATGCGTACGCAGAAGTATGAAGCCACCACGCGCTCCGCGCGTTGCAGGTTAATCATTCTGTTCAAAATAGGTTCGAGCAAAGGTAAGTAGTTCACCGCATCTGTTTTACGAGACCGACCTTTGTGGTCGGTTTTGTAAAATAGGAGGACGGATTCAAAAAGGTTGCCTGCAATTTTATAAGTGGAGCGAAATAAAATAGCGACAACCTGTACTGAAGCTGTAAGCTTCGAATCCCTTACTCTCCGCAAATGAGTTGTTTGTACATGCTACAATTTCCACAATGGTAGAAGTTACAAACGCAATTACCTGGGAAGCTCCAGAGCACCATCATATTGAAAAAGGAAGTGACTGGTTTTGGGCACTCGGCGTGTTAGCTGTTGCAGGTGCTGCAGCAGCATTCGTATTTGGCAACACACTTTTTGGTGTCGTCATTCTTCTTGGTGCAATCACCATGGCACTCTTTGCGATGAATGATCCAAAAGTAATTCCGTTTGCAGTTACCGCACGTGGTGTACGTATTGGCAGCACACTCCACCCATACACCACACTTGAGTCATATGCGATCGATGAAGAGGACCTGCGTGGTCCACAACTCTTGGTGAAATCGAAACGTACCTTTATGCCCCTCCTTATCCTCCCTATTCCCGAAGAATATGTTGACGATATTGAAGACCTCGTTGCGATGCGTCTTCCCGAAGAAGAGCTTGAAGAACCCTTCTCGCACCGCCTACTGGAATTTTTCGGTTTTTAAGGTACTCTGGTGCGACGTGTGTGAACACTGCTTCTTCCACGGTCGTCTGTCTCACGACAGACACCGAGCAAACAGTGCCCCGCACTATTTGCTCCCATAGTTTAATGGATAGAATGCGTCCTTGCGGAGGATGTGATCGAGGTTCGATTCCTCGTGGGAGCACAATCTAGTGAGACCTACCGAGAGGCTTAAACGCCTCATAAAATTAGGAAAGTCTAGCTAAACACTAAAACCACCACTCTGGGTGGTTTTAGTGTTTCAGCGATTGAATTGCAATGTTCCCTAGCTATTTTATACGTAAAGTACTCTAAATCTGTTAAGATTTATAAATGTTCGAAGATATTAACCGTACTCAGACTGAAGAACCAGAAAAACACGAAGGACCTAGCGCCCTTGAACAACTTTCTGACGACGAGCTAGAAAATAGAGCACGTCACTTTTTAGGTGAAGAGATAACAAGTCTTACCCAAGAAGAGATTGAGATTAAGATCACACCGCTACTAACAGAGTTAGCCAAGAGAGGAATTAGTGGTTTTGGTCTTTTTTCATTTACTCTCCCCGACAAAGTAACAGCTGAAGAAATTCAATCTGGTAACTCTTCATGGGCAAAAGTATATAAATCGTTATTTAGCCTCTCAAAGACTGAGGAATATAAACAAAATCCTGAACTGCAGATGATAGTTCGAGAGCTAGAGAACATCATTGACCGAAATCCACAAATGATGGGACCAGTGGCAATGTGGGACACGGCTAAGGACGTAATGTGGCGAAGGGATATTCCGTCCCACGCAAAAGGCAGTCTTATGGGTAGTATGACGTACGCCTTAGCTTTTTTTGATACTGATCGTTACGAAGCAGAATTGCTTAAGAATTTGGATTTTGAAGATACTGAGAATTATGCGGAAGTCGCTCACATGCTTGAAGCTCTCAAGCAATTTTGGTCATCTGGTCACGAATCGTACGCAGAAGACCGTGTACCCAACTTTTACTTAAATGCACTCAGGAAAATCAAGGAGACACCTGGTGCAAACTATTTATTGTCAGTACGGGCGCGAGAAATTTTATCCATGCTTGAACAAAGCGAGGATTTTCCAGCAGAAGCGAGAGATTTAAAACCGTTTGAACTATCAAAAGGTATGTATGCATCAACACAGATTGGTGAGGGTCTAACTGTAGTACCCAATGAATCTACTGAGGATGTGGTTGGGTCTATCGAAGAATTTGATTCTAACGAAGAACAAATAACTCCACCACGGTGGATGGTGGACGAAGCTATCGCTAATGGAGAATCATGGGTTAGTTGGCAACCGCCACAAGATTTAATGCAAAACAGGAAGCATTTATTCAATAAAATGCATCAGTACGCTACAGTCCCCATTGATGAGCAGTTTGGAGATTTTTCTAACTTAGAATCGGATAAAAAGGATGAGATGATGTTTGACTACGAATATCTCGTCTCTCGTCCGGTTCGTGAAATGGTTCAGCGTGAATTTGACTTTGAATTAAAAAATCTTTCAATAAAAGAACAGTTCTATTTTTTGAATTACCTAAAACGTGTAACTGTAGAAAATGCTGATGTAATGAAGCGCTTTACCGCCCTCTACGGAGTTGATGGTATGCGCACATTCCTCTCGCTTGAACGGGGTGACGAATCACTCGGTAACAATATCGTCGCTTTTGGCCAACACGACGAAGTTGCCGGCACTGTATTTAAGTACTATGGAGAACTTCTCAATAGTGCAGAACGCGCTGAGGCGTTGGTACGTGAAGTGTCAGACTGCGAGGGAGATATATGTATTGAACTAGCTAACCAGGTTAGTGAAAATATTGTTAACAGGGCTCAGAAAGATCTTGAAAAAGCAGTACGAGCTCATGACCCTAGTGAAGTAGCGGCTCAGATTGAAAACTACGTAGCAGCGGCAAAAGAATACGTGGCGCTACTGCAAGAAGTAGGTGCTGGGAAAATTGAAGAGGTTAACTCATCAGAACTATCTACTGAAGAACAAGACAGAATGAAGGTTCTGATGAAAGCTAACTATGAAAAAGCTTACCCAGAACCAGAAAACGAAGATTTTAAAGCAGCAGTCGCTGGTTCATTAGATAAAAGTTTTGGCAATCCAGACACATCTTTTAGAGTACTTCGCGATAACGGAAAGATTGTTAGCTATAACCGTTTTGATACCATCCGTGATTTTACTGGCAAAGAGGTTTCATACTTTGGTTCTTTTAATGCGGACCCTGCATACAGTGGTGTTGGTGGTGTAATGCTTGAAGAGACTATCAAAGACCAACTAGAGACTGGTCGTCCGATGATGGCTCACTGTGATCCAATCCAAGCAATTACTCGAAAGTATATTGAAGACGGTTTTGTTGCTACTGGTTTCTATGAACTTGCAGGTAAACCAAGCTTTGAGATTTGGCGTTCTAAAGACTCATCTGCACAATTAGAAAGTAAAGAGCTGTCCGTTGATACCAATACCCACAAATGAATCTTGTGCACATTGAAGAGGAGGCAGTCGCTCGGGGCGACTGCCAAGTTTCTGCTACGCAGCATGCTACTCCAGAACTGCAGCACCTCGCTGCAGTGCTTCTAGTCGACTGCTGCGGCGAAACAGTTGCCCACTGCGATAGTAGTAGAGCTGACCGTAGTGCGGCCTCCTTGTCCGATTCCAGCGACTGTAGCCGGTGTCTTCAACTTCCGACTTACGCTCGGTCAGCGAAGCAACTCGCTCGAAAAGAGCGGTGTCTCGGTCAGCACGAGTCCGAACGAAGCCCTTGAAGCCACCGCACTTCGTCTTCTGACGTTCGGACAGCTTGCTGAACTCTTGGTACGCGTACCAGAGCCAGCTGGCGTCTTCAACAGGGAGCTGGCTCTGCTCAGCGACCTCTTGCGCGTAGGCAATCCGCTCGCTCGTGCACAGCCTAGCGAGCTGTGTCCTGACGAATCGGGAATTCTGCTCGTAATTCTCGAGCAGAAAATTGATCGCGGCTACGTCGCCTTGCCTGCGCACAGCATGAAATTCTTTTTGAAGATCTTTGGCCATTTCGGCCTCCTTTCGCTCCACTTCTCGGCAAGTAGATTGAATAGTGTTTTAGAATGGCCTGTCCGAGAGCCGGTAAAATAATAACATTATTTGATATAAAAGTCAATATATGCGCCTCATGCAACAAAAAATCTCCAGAATATTCTGGAGATTTTTTGTTGCACTTTAAGAAAATTATTTCCCCTTCTTTATTGCCTGCACCAGGCGAGACTTTTTGCGGGCTGCGGTATTCTTCTTGATAACGCCACGCTTCTCTGACTTATCGATCGCCTTGTAGGCTTCCGGTACCAGCTTTTCTGCTTCACCTGCGTTCCCAGTGTCTAGAAACTTGCGGATCTGCTTGATTACATCATCCATAGTTCGTTTGCGGCGCTGATTGAATACTCGTTTATTGAGTGACGAGCGATGTGCCTTTTGTGCTCCTTTTGTAATTGGCATAGTGGGGCACACTATACGTTAAAACAACATGTGGCGCAAGAGTGCGGCCCTTTACTTGCAAAGGCGCCCGACTCCCCGTAGCATAAGGGGTACTCATCTCAGGCTCGACCACAAGATAATGATGCTGGGTTGATGCGAGAGAAATTTTTTATGATTGCATCTATTGAAGGAACAGTGAGTGCCGTAGCCACAAACGACATTATCGTCGCGGTGAACGGTATTGGATATCGCGTATTTGTCTCCTTGGGAACTACACAATTCACCGTCGGCGAGACTACCTTTCTCTACACGCATCTCGCGGTACGCGAGAATGCACTCGATCTCTATGGCTTTAAAACCCAACAAGAACGGGAGCTGTTTGACCTTCTCCTTGGGCTTCCGAAGATTGGACCAAAGACGGCACTCCAGATTCTCTCACAGGCAGGAGTGAAACTTATTTATGAATCGGTGCAGCGCGGAGACGCTGCACATCTCTCAAAGATGTCAGGTATGGGAAAGAAGACGGCAGAAAAAGTTGTCATGGGACTGAAAGACAGTCTCGCTGATTTTGCAGACGACGGTTCATACACGAACCAAAACGGACAACATGGCGACCTCATCGACGCACTCGTCGCACTCGGCTACTCAGGGAAAGATTCGCGTGACGTTCTCCAAAATATTGACGACGAAACAAAAGACACCGAAACACTTTTGAAGGAAGCACTCAAGACACTTTCTTCATAGACCAAAAGCTGCAGCGATACCGGAAGTTCAGTATACTTAGCCTATGGATACCATCATATTTTACCTCAAGAAACTCATACCAACTCCACTTTTCCGTGCACTCCAACCGCTCTACCACTACACCCTCTCGCTCAGTGGTGCCCTCCTCTATCGCTTCCCCTCTAAGGAAATAATCGTGATTGGCGTCACCGGCACAAAAGGAAAGTCGACAGTTGTCGAACTCATCAATGCGATTTTTGAGAAAGAAGACAAGCGCACTGCGGTTGCCGGAACGATACGATTTAAGATCGGAGAAAAGAGCGAACGCAACATGCACAAGATGACCATGCCCGGACGCTTTTTCATGCAAAAGTTTTTGCGCGACGCCGTGAATGCTGGGTGCGAAGTAGCCATTGTGGAGATGACTTCTGAAGGGGTGAAGCAATACAGACATAAGTTTATTCATCTCGATGCGCTCGTCTTTACCAACCTCTCTCCGGAACACATTGAATCGCACGGTTCGTATGAAAAATATATTGCTGCAAAACTGCAGCTTGTCACTGCACTCGAAGAGTCAAAGAAACGTCCGCGGTACGCTGTTTCCAACATAGACGACGAACACGGAGAACTGTTTCTTGATGTTGACGTGGAACACACGCTCCCCTACTCACTTAAGGATCTTGAGCTTCACACACTCACCAAAGAAGGAGTGAGTTTGGTGATTGAAGGCACCACCATACGTGTACCGCTCATTGGACTTTTCAACGTATACAACACCCTTGCTGCAATCACGCTGACGCGCGCATTTGGAACCCCACTTGCCACCATTGAGAAAGCACTTGCAGAATTAAAACCGATTAAAGGACGTGTCGAGATCTTTAAGTCTCCAAAAGACGCGCCGAAGAAAGTAATTGCAGTCGTCGACTACGCCCACACTCCTGATTCACTCGAAAAACTCTATCAAGCTTTTGGAAAGGAACATAAAGTGTGTGTCCTCGGTAATACTGGCGGTGGCAGAGATACATGGAAACGTCCTGAGATGGGACGCCTCGCTGGGCAGTATTGCGAACATGTCATCCTTACCAATGAAGATCCGTATGATGAAGATCCTGAAAAGATTGTACAGGATATGGCACGCGGTGTTGAAGATGAGTCTAAACTCTCTATCATTATGGATCGCCGCAAAGCAATCCGTGTCGCACTCGAAGAAGCACCAAACGGTAGCGTGGTTCTTATTAGCGGCAAAGGCACTGATCCATACATCATGGGGCCCGCAGGAACGAAGATGCCGTGGAGCGACGCCAAAGTCGTGCAGCAAGAAATGAATGCGCTCTTTGATCACCAATAGAACCTACGAACGATTTGTATTAAAAAGTATCACACCCACAGCAACTGAGACATTGAGTGACTCTTTCTTTCCGTACATTGGGATTTCTATTTGTACATCAGACACACTACATACCTCCTGTGACACACCCTCAACCTCATTTCCAAAAATAAATGCACATAGCTCGCCAAGAGAGGCTTCTCGATAGTCAGAAGCAGAATTACCCTGCTCTACCGCCACGATTTGCACACCATCTTTCTTAAGGAATTCTATACATTCCAAGACATCGTCGTACTGTTCCCATGCGACACTCTCGCTCGCACCGAGTGATGTCTTTTGTATGTCCGATACCGTGCGCCCAAAACGATCGACCGGACGTGGTGTGTATCCGGTAAGAAATATTTTTGATACACCAGCGCCGTCTGCTGTGCGAAAGATTGAACCAACATTGTGCGCACTGCGTATATTGTGGAGGATGACGTATATCATCGTGATACACTACCAGAACAATTATGTTGAATCCATTCCCTATTCAGTTCCTTGCACTGCTCGCCTACTTCATACTCCGCGTCTTTGTTGGTGGTATCCTCCTTCATCTTGGGTGGAAGCACCTACAACATCGTGACACACTGATGGTTAAAAAGGCGTTTGCCACACTCAAGAACACGGCCTTACTCGGCATATTCTTAGGAGCAACAGAGATAGTGCTCGGTACACTATTTATCCTCGGCTTGTATACACAAATCGCCGCCCTTCTCACCATGGTGACTGCAGTGAAACTCATTGTCTTCTCAGGCAAATTCAACGCAAAGTATCAACAGAGTCGTTCGTTCGCGCTCCTACTTTTTGCCGCATCACTCTCACTCTTCATCACTGGTGCTGGTGCATTTGCATTTGACCTTCCAATATAAAAACAAATAGGTCGCGCCATCGGCGCGACCTTTATTCATACTATCTTCTACCCAGAGACCCTTAGCCCTTGCGGCCGAGATAGTCCATGGTCGGCAAGAAGCGATCCTCGGCAGCTCCGAACGCCGCAACCAGATCCGGATGCAGTTTCTCTTGAGGAACCTCCCGGAGCATCCGACCGAGTCCGTGGAGCACGGTAGACTCGCTGTTGGTGTCACGTCCACCCACCATTTCTCGCAACCCCTTCGCAAGGGCGGCCTGTACCGGGTCAATGTCATTCATGGCATTCCTCCTTGGTTCAGTTCATAGAAACTAATACTTCAAAAGACACCGTCAGTCAACTTCAATCGACATTCACACTTTGTATGTTATAGTTTCGAACACCATCCGCCCATAGCTCAGTCGGTGGAGGTATACAGTATGGGATACTGTATACGCCTTTTAAGCCCTTTTGATAAATATTTTGTCCGCCCATAGCTCAGTCGGTAGAGCAGCTGCCTTTTAAGCAGACGGTCCTAGGTTCGAATCCTAGTGGGCGGACAAAGTATTGATCTTACTAAGCAGACGGTCCTAGGTTTGCGTTTGCCAGAACGCAAAAGATGAGCGATGTGAGGAGCTTTCCTAATGCGACGAAGCAGCGAGTCCGGGCAGGTAACTCTTATGAACGTAGTGAATTAGAGTTGGACGCCGAATCCTAGTGGGCAGACATGACAGAAAACGGCACCTTCGTGCCGTTTTCGCGTACATATCTGATTTGTAAACCCCTTCAACAACTTTTCTCTCTCGCCAAACGTTTTAATATTTGGAACAGCTATACAATCATCCACATCAAGGAGTTCTCCGATGCATCCTGACGACGAGATAGAGACCATGATCGGCCGAGCACTTAACGGTGATCACAAGATTGCACTAAGCATATACATCACTGCTAAAGCTCGAAAGAAGTCTATTACCCATTGGGCTGGAATGCGAGCAGACATGGGAAAAATCTTGAGCACAATACTTGTTCAGATGCTCAATCAGCGATCAGCAAGAACGAGACGTCCCCCGGAAGGACCCTCACTGACTGACGGTGTTGTTGTACTAGGGAATGCACGTCTCTTATGGAGATTTGATACGGACAAATTCGAGAATGATGAACTTCATCTACATATTGATAGCGACACGCTATAGCGTTATCAACACTCACCAAACGCGAAAGTCCGCTTCGGTGGGTTTTCGTTTTCTACAACCCAAGCACCCACCGCTCCAATGCCAGATCAATATCATGCACACCTCCATGTCCGTCGTGATAGAGCCTTAAGAGAGAGCGTGAAAGCACGTCGAGTTCTCCCTCTTTAAATTTATTCAGTGCGCCCTTTGCTTTATTAAATACAAACGGTTTCTGTCCGGATTCTTCTGGAGACGACGTGCGCGACACGAGTCGAAGTACCTTGAGTTGCCAAAATAGTATTCCGATGATTTCTTCTGCCGTCACCCCCTCCCCTTTCGCAGTCGCACATAGAATCCACAACGATTTTTTGTCTCGACGCCCGAGTGCATCCGCAAAACCAAACACATTAAACCGCTCTGCTTTTCCACCGGTGACCTCTACCAATTCTTCTGCATGTCTTGTGAGAGCCTTTTTCTCCGCGGCCTTCAACTCTCCTTCGATAAGCACAAAGGTATGTGGCGACTCTTTCAGTATATCGAGATGCCCAAAGACGTAGTCAAACATACTCGCGTCTTCCGAGGGTGTATCGATAACAAAAATGTATTCACTACCGAAGAGTGAAGTGCTGCCTGCAGCATCCTCAAGAGCACTCGGTACAAACTGCTCAGGCAGAATACGTACCAGTTCGCTCCCCTTCTCTTCATTCGACACCACAAACGCATGCACCTTCTCGCGCACACCCACAGTATCGGTACCAAAAAATGCATGGAGCATAATGTTTTATAATTAACGCATGAATTATCTGAAATATCTACTCAACGCCCCATGGACCTTTCTCGGTATCATTCACCTACTTCTCTGTCTCCCCTATAAAGTAGAGGTTCGAGAACATGCACTGATTTTCTACTCTATAACATGCGGATTGATCCACTTGTACAAACCTAAGGTTCGCGGTTTCGTGGTTGGAAATATAGTGACTATTCGAAGGAATGTGCCACACAATATATTGGAGCATGAGCTAGTACACATAGATCAATGCATGCGATATCCATTTATATTCTACTTTTTATATGTATATGAATTGTTACGTAAAGGATACTGGAAAAATCGTTTCGAGGTAGAAGCCTACACAAAGACCGACACGTGGCCAGCTGAACAACTACCACTCTCTATTTTGCAAAATACAAAGTATCCAAAATGGCCTGAGATGCGCGGCGCACGAGGAAAATAATGTGAGACGTATTTACATACGGTGAACATTATTTTCCGAAGTGCAACAAAGCAGATTGGGTTATTTTGGATACTTTGTCATCTCCTCCCAGTTGTCGCCCAACTTAACCTCAACCTCTATCGGCACCCCGCCACTTTCTTTTTCATCCACAACACCCGTCATGAGTGCGACAATTTCAGGAAGCACGACATCGACTTTTCCCTCCTCTATTTCAAAGACCAACTCATCGTGCACCTGAAGCAGCATCGCTGCGTCGTCGTGCAGCTTCATGGTGGTGAAGTATTCGTAGATTCTGTTCATTGCGATACGCAGCACATCGGCCGCAGTCCCCTGCACCGGCGCATTTATCGCCATACGCTCTTGTTGTGCGCGAATAAACGGAGCGCTTGAAGTAACGCCAGGAAAGTGTCGCCGGCGTCCGTAGAGTGTTTCAGTGTAGCCATGTGTCCGCGCAAACCGCTTTGTATCCTCAAGATATTCAGCAAGACGTGTGAATGTATTAAAATATGCATTCAAGAATTCCTGTGCTTCGCCACGTGAAGTCTCTGCGCCAAGATTCTGCCGCAATGCATTGACACCCATACCGTAGAGGATACCGAAGTTAATGACCTTGGCGCGACGACGCATTTCCGATGTCACCTCGTCGGCATTCACCCCGAAGACACGCACCGCAACCCCGCGGTGTACATCCTCGCCACGTTTAAAGATATCGACAAGCTTTGCGTCTTCTGAGAGTATTGCTGCGATACGAAGCTCGATCTGCGAGTAGTCAATTGCCACCAACGTGCACCCCTTCTTTGCGACAAAGGCACGACGGATTGCCCGCCCCTCTTCCGTACGGATAGGAATATTCTGCACATTGGGATCTTTCGACGACATTCTGCCGGTGGTCGTCCCTGCCTGCAAAAAAGTTGTGTGAAGTCGACCATCGTCTGCGACCATTCCCGGCAGGTTATCGATGTATGTTGAAACCAATTTCTGTATTTCCCGATAGCGCAGAATTTCTGGAATAATCTCATGTTCATCGTGAAGCTTTTCGAGTTCTGACTCACGCGTTGATCGTTGCCCTGTCGCAGTTCGTTTTTGATTTTTTGGTTTCAGACCAAGGGTGTCGTATAGAATCTCGCCTAATTGCTTAGGTGAATTGATATTAAACTCAGTACCCGCATGTGTGTAGATATTCTTCTCCAGCGTTGCGAGCTCTTTGTGCATCCGCTTTGAGAGTGACTTCAGATACGGCACATCGACGGTAATTCCCTTCTTCTGCATTGCATCAATTACTTCCATAAGCGGTAACTCGATGTCTTTATAGATGGGTTCAAGTTTCTGTTCTTTTACATCGTCCAAAATAATTTTTCGTGCAGTTTCAAAATCAGCCTCCTTGCCGCGCTCGCGCGCGTACGCAAGTATGTCCTCCAGCGTTGGGTTGGTAGTGTCCGATTCAAGTAGCCACAGCGCGATAGCGGTTTTCTGCAACTCGCCTTCGTCAATCACCTCGCCTTCGTCAGTGAGTTGCGCATCGTCTTCGACACCAAACAGCGTCTTCACACGCCCCGCAAGCGTACGAAAACCAAGCTCTGCAAAGAGTTTTAAAATGATCTCAAGATCAAGCTTTTCGCGCCACGTTCTTTCTGGTACGAAAAACTCTATCGGTACGTCACGACGAATGGTCGCGAGCATCTTTGAAAATTCTGCCTCCTCTTTATGTTCCTCAAGAAGCCTTACAATACGCGGCGTAATACCTGCCTTTTCAAATGATTCCTTTTTCTTCTCGAGCGCTGCGTAGATTGCATCGATCCCGCCAAATGAGGTGATGAGTGTGGTTGCGGTTTTTTCACCGATGCCGGGAATGCCCGGAATATTGTCGGATGGATCACCACGCAGACCTTTATAGTCAGGAATGAGTTTGGGACCAAACCCAAAACGCTCAAGTGTCATCTTCTCGTCGTAGAGAATGGTGTCTTTAATTCCCTTCTTCAAGGTGTAGACCTGGACACGCTTCTTTTCAATAAGTTGCAGCGTGTCCATATCGCCTGACGCAATAATCACCGCAAGATCTTTCTGTGTCGCCGTCTGCGTTGCAATCGTCCCCAATACATCATCTGCCTCAAACCCAGCATGCTCGTAAATTGGAATACCGAATGCCGCGAACACATCGCGTGAACGCTCTATCTGGTCGACAAGTGCGTCATCGGTTTTTGATCTCGTGCCCTTGTATTCTTTATACGCTTCGTGCCGATATGTTGGTTCAGGAAGATCGAAGCATGCGGCCATGTAGGTAGGTTTCAGTTCCTCGACAATTTTTAACAACATCGCAACCACTCCATAGAGCGCGCCGGTTGGCTCACCTGTTGGTGACGTAAACTCTGGCAACGCATGATACGCACGATGCAGAATTGCATGTGCATCAAGCAATACGAGAGTTTCTTTTTTCTTTTTTACCTGAGCACTCATAACTGCTACTGCGACATAATTATGCGACTCCCGTCATCGTGTGCGGAAATGAGAATGTTGTATGCATCCTCCGGAATTATTTCTTTTACACGCTCAGGCCATTCAATACACACAATGGTACCGGTACGGCTGAATATTTCTGGGATCCTGAGTACTTCCATCTCTTGTATATCTTCAATCCGGTATGCGTCGATGTGGACGAGGGTATCAAACAAGTCGTGATCCGCCTCATAGGTACGCATAATGACAAAGGTTGGACTCGTCACATGTTCGGTGACGCCAATTTTCTTAGCGAGAATTTGGGTAAAGGTAGTTTTTCCTGCACCCAAATCGCCAGAGAGAGCAATGACGTGTGCACCTTCTTTCTGCGGGAGTGTTGCCAACACCCCATCGACATAGATGTCCATTTCCTCAAGCGTTCGTATCGTACGTGTAGCCATAATACCTGCATGATATCACTCTCAAGAGCACTCTGTGTACCAGAGCACATCTACGACACATTTCAATTTCTTGTACATGACCGTGATACCATTACACAAAATGCCGCAGTTTGACGACACTAGTATTAATACACGCGTAAGTGAACTCCACCACAAAGAGGAGGAGGCTCTTATTCAGTCCATGGCATCGCGCTATGGGGTGCAATATACCGATTTGCACGGCATTACCATTGATACCGATGCGCTCAGTCGCATTCCCGAAGAGACTGCACGCCAAGCGGAGCTTGCTATCTTTTCAGAACGAAACAAATCACTCAACGTCGCGGTGCGCAACCCCACCAACCCCCGCACAACAGAGCAGATCGAAATACTCAAGGGCCAAGGATACGATGCGGTTATCTACCTTGTGTCACCACGAAGTCTTGAACATGCATGGGAGCGATACAAAGATGCTACGCACGCAAATGCAGAAAAGAAAGGGGTACTCGATGTCGACCCCACCGCGATTGATGCACTCTCAAAAGAAATCGCGACACATCTTGATGTGCAGACAAAAATTCTGGAAGAGCAAGCATCGAACGATGCTGCGAAAGTGTCACATATTATTGAAATTGCATTCGGCGGCGCACTCGCACTCGGCGCTTCAGACATACATATCGAACCAGAGAAAAATTCCATCCGACTTCGCTATCGTATTGACGGCGTGCTCTGGGATGTCACCGACATCGACCAAAGCATGTATCGCCTGATCAACTCCCGCCTCAAGCTGCTCTCTGGACTGACCCTTAATATAAAAAACGAGGCACAAGACGGACGCTTCACCTTCACAGTCGGCACACGTTCTTTGGAAATACGTGCCTCAGTCATTCCTGGTGCCTATGGAGAATCCATCGTCATGCGTCTCCTCGACCCTGGCGCACTCAGCTTCACACTTGCCAACCTCGGACTCAATGACGCACTCCACAAAGCCGTTACCGAGGAGCTTGCGCGTCCTAATGGAGCAATCATTACCACTGGCCCAACGGGATCAGGAAAAACAACAGCGCTCTACGCCTTTTTACAAGAAGTGCACACCTCTGAGAAAAAAATTATTACCATCGAAGACCCTATCGAGTACAAGCTTGAAGGCATTGTGCAAACACAAGTTGAAGACGACTACACGTTTGCAGCAGGACTGAGAGCTGTACTCCGTCAAGATCCAGACATCATCATGATCGGTGAGATCCGTGACCGTGAAGTTGCTGAAACCACCGTCCATGCCGCACTCACCGGACATCTCGTCTTCTCTACCCTTCACACGAACAGCGCAGCAGGTGCATTCTCGCGCCTTATTGATCTTGGTGTTGATTCACGCAGTATTGGAAGCGCGTTCAATATTATTCTCGGTCAACGTCTTGTGCGAAAACTCTGTGAAGCATGTAAAACAACGAGGGAGACAACTACTGAGGAAGAAAAAATAATTGCTCGTATTATTGGCGACACACCACATGAGCACATGGTGTACAAATCAAAAGGATGCGCTGCCTGTAGCGGTAGCGGGTTTAAAGGACGTATTGGTATATTTGAAGCAATTCGTGTTGACGCTGCGGTAGAATCTGCAGCACAGAGCGACTCGCGGGAAGAAAATATTTTAGAAGCAGCGGCGGCACAAAACATCCCGACCATGGCAGAAGATGGAATACAAAAAGTCCTCGCGGGTGTTACCTCACTTGAAGAGCTCGCGCGTGTCGTAGACCTCTACAATTCACGCGTCGCGTCGAAGGAGACGGCAGAAACTGCTGAGACTGTACCTCAATCTCCGGAAGAGTCTGTCAGAGATTAATTTTTTTAGTCGGTCAATGAAGGAAAAAGTGGTTGTGTGATATAGTCCAAGAAATCTTGGGGAATAGTTCAGCGTATCCAGAATATAACCCTCTAAGCAAAGCTTTCGAAATAACAAAAGTGTCTACTGAACTAAGGCAGATCCCAGTAGAATCGCTCAAGGCGAGCACCAAAATGACCTCGCCCAGCATCCAATGTTGCTTAGAGGGTTATCGTCTGGATATTTAATTGAAAAGAGAATGCAACCCACGCGCGGGAGCAAAGAACGTATTACTGTCAATTTTAACATAAAGGAAAAATTTGTCAACCTTTTTTCTCTCTGAACCTCTCCCTACTATTTTTGCTACAATAGCCCCATGAAGAATGATTCGCCTGATTTCACGAGAGACGTTGCGAGCAATCTCGACCAAACACTCCGTCCAGGAACATGGGAGGAGTATGTCGGACAAGGAAAGATAAAAGAAAATCTCCGTATCCTCCTTACCGCCGCACGTGAGCGCGGCCATGCAGCTGAACACGTACTACTCTACGGACCTCCAGGACTGGGAAAGACAACCCTTGCACACCTTGTCGCCAAAACACTCGGCACCAACATGAAGACCACCTCCGGTCCTGCCATAGAGCGTGTTGGCGACCTGGCCGCCATTCTCACTAACCTTGGTCCGGGAGACGTACTCTTTATCGACGAAATCCATCGCCTCTCAAAATCAATTGAGGAAGTCCTCTACCCTGCCATGGAGTCTGGGGTGCTCGACATCATCATCGGCAAAGGCCCGTCGGCACGCACGGTGCAACTTGAACTGCCGCCCTTCACACTCGTTGCCGCAACGACCCGCATCTCTCTTCTCTCATCACCGCTTCGTTCGCGCTTTTCCGGTGGCACCTTTCGACTTGAGTTTTACTCCGACGGCGAAATAGAGCAGATACTAAAACGCTCTGCGTCCCTACTCAACATTGATACTTCAGAAAGTATTCTCGGCGACATCGCCCGCCGCTGTCGTGCCACACCACGTACGGCAAACTACCTTCTGAAGCGCTGCCGTGACCTCGCGCAAATTGAAGGCGACGGCATTACCTCAGATATCACTGCACGGACATTTGAACTGCTTGAAATCGACATCCTCGGGCTCCACGGCCCCGACCGCGCAGTGCTCGATGTTATAGTGAATAAATTCAATGGTGGCCCTGTGGGACTCAACACCATTGCGGCCGCAACGGGTGAGGAGCAAGCGACGATCGAGGATGTACTTGAGCCCTACCTCATCCGCCAGGGCCTCCTCGAACGAACGCCCCGTGGACGTACTGCAACCGCAAGCGCCTACACACATATAAACAATATCTGAGGAGAGGATTTGCGAAGATTATATTTTACGTTACACTCACACCCAATATGTCAGGACACAATAAATGGTCAAAAGTTAAGAACAAAAAAGCCGTCACGGATGCGGTTAAGAGCAAGTTGTTTTCAAAGCACTCTGCCTTGATTGCAATGGAGTCACGGAAAGCAAATGGTGACGTGTCAGCCCCAGGACTTATTGCGGCAATTGAGCGTGCGAAGAAAGATTCAATGCCGAAAGATAATATCGAGCGGGCTGTTGCAAAAGGTAGCGGCGGGTCTGGCGCAGCGCTTGAGGAAGTAACCTTTGAGGCCTTTGGCCCCGGTGGTGTTGGAATGATCATTACCGCCGTCACCGACAACAACAACCGTACTGCTCCGGAGATTCGTCACATTCTTGGCAAGGTTGGATGTCAGCTTGGTGCTCCCGGCTCTGCAATGTGGGCTTTCACCAAAACTGATGCCGGGTACGTCCCCACCACACCCGCCGATCTCTCTGACCAAGACGGTGAAAAACTCGCCAACCTCATTGAACTGCTTGAAGAACAGGATGACGTACAAGATATTTATACAACCGCCGACACTCCGGAAGAATAAAATGAGTGACTGACGTCGTCAGACTTAAGTACATTCTCTCTCGCTGCATATATCTCATACATCTTGAGATAATTTCTTCATCTTCCTCGCCTCTCATCTCATTTTAGACTTTTACTCCCCGCCCCTTCTTTATTGTTACTATATGTATTATGAGAGTACTCGCTATAGACCCTGGATACGAGCGGCTCGGTGTTGCTGTTATGGAAAAACAGAATGGTGCTGAGGTACTCCTCCACTCATCCTGTGTAGAGACGTCAAAAGAGCTCGAGATTGAAGATCGACTACTCCTCATTGGGGAGCAGCTCCAGAAATTGGTTGCTGAATATACACCAGACCTCGTTGCGGTTGAGACACTCTTCTTTAACAAAAATCAAAAGACAGCTATTGCGGTAGCGGAAGCACGAGGTGTCGTGCTGTATATCGCAAAATCTTGCGGTGCAGACATTCTTGAGTTGAGCCCACAGCAAATCAAAGTAGGAATGACCGGACATGGCGGAAGTGACAAGAAAGCAGTGACCGACATGGTCAAACGGCTCATAAAAGGCGTGCCTACAAAAGCACATGACGACGAATACGATGCTATCGCTATTGCCGTAACAGCTTTAGCACACTATCGACACGTATAGCTATTGCATACTGCACCGAGGTTTGATAAAAAATACAAGTAAAAATTATTTATCATTTTTTCTAGACCCATGCCTGACGACGAGTTACAAAATGACGAGAACGATCTTGAGGAAGCGCTTCTCCCTGAGATTGATGACGAACTTGACGAAGATGAAGATGTGGAAGGAGATGAAAAAGAATCTTCAGACGATAATGAGCTGGACGAAAGTGATGATGAGGAGGAAAATTTATTTGAAGATGACGCAGAAGATGTCGACTACGACTCTTTCGACGACGTAGACCACACATAATAGAAACCGGCGCTGCCGGTTTCTACTCTATTTCTATAACAACACTGTTCATCTTCTTCTTCCCACGCTGCAGCACACCGGCACGCACTGGTGATTCTGGGTCAGCGACCTTCTCCCCATCGAGCGTCACGGCGCCATCTGCAACAAATTCACGCGCTTCACGTTTACTACTCGCAAGCTTTGCGTCAATCAACACATCAAGTACCGATGTACCTGCGACAACAGCGAGACTTGGCGTCTCGAGAGCGGCATCGTCTCCATGCACAAATCGCGTCACCTCTTCCGCAAGTCGACGTTGTGCAAGTCGTGCGCTTTTATCCTTCATGAAGTCCTGCTCTATGGTCTCGATTTCCTCCAACGAGAGGAGCGTAAACAATTTTAGGTAGTCGATCACGCTCTCGTCAGATGTATTGAGCCAAAACTGATAGAACTCATACGGGGACGTCTTCTCTGGATTAAGCCAAATTGCATTTCCCTCACTTTTTCCAAACTTCTTTCCCGTCGCTTTGTCAGTCACAAGCGGGACAGTGAGTGCGTGTACCGCCACCTGTTTCTTACGGCGAATCAAATCCACACCCGCAATGATATTTCCCCACTGATCCGAACCACCAACCTGAAGATCGCATCCGTACTGCTCATGGAGTTGTAGATAGTCGAACGCTTGCAGCAGCGGATACGCAAATTCGGTGTACGAAATACCCTGCTCACTCTGCATACGTGAGGCAATTGCATCTTTTTTCACCAGTTCATTTACAGTAAAGTGTTTCCCAATGTCACGCAAAAAAGCAATGAGTGGCTGCTGAGTGAGCCAATCTGCATTATTTACAAAGGTAATCTCATTTCCTCCACTCACAATATTTTGCACCTGGACTTTTATTGCAGTGACATTTTGCGCGATAACCGCTTCATCCTGCAGTACGCGCTCTGCATCAGGTTTTGGGTCCCCGATCATGCCCGTACCACCACCAACCAAGAAAATGACCCGATGACCAGCATCAGCAAGGCGTCGGAGTAGTACCCAACTCACAAAGTTCCCCGCATGTGCAGAATCTGCCGAAGGGTCAATGCCGTGATATATCGTTCGCGCATCGCCATCAAGCACTTCAGATAGAAGTTCGCCTGTATGCTGTTGCACAAATCCTCGTGCTTTAAGCTCTTCTGAAAGCGTCATTGGGATAACTTTACCACACACTTCTCGTGTGTATATATAGACAAGACAGTGCTACTATTGGCAATATACTCCGCTATGAAGCAGTTTAAACGATGGTGCAAAAAACACTGGAAAGAGCTCGCCATTGACGGCATGGTTGGTTTCTTTGTGCTTGGACTGGCAACAACAGGACTGATGTTTGTGTGGGTATCCACACTGGATATACCCGACCTCTCGTCGTTTGAACAGCGCCGTGTGCTGCAATCAACAAAAATTTATGATCGTACTGGTGAAATTCTTCTCTATGATCTCCACCAAGACGTGCGGCGTACCGTGGTGCCCTACGAAGAAATCTCTCACCACATAAAAAATGCAACAATCGCGATTGAGGATGACACTTTCTTTGAACATGGTGGTGTGCGCCCATTTGCAATCCTCCGCTCCATGATTACCAATACACTGAAAAACGGTAGTCCGTTCAGTGGTGCAGGAGGTTCGACAATTACCCAGCAAGTAATAAAGAATGCACTTCTTGAGCAAGAAAAAAAGCTCACGCGGAAAATTAAAGAAGCGATTCTTGCGATCCGCCTTGAACAAGTCCTCACAAAAGAAGAAATTCTTGGACATTATCTCAATGAATCTCCGTACGGTGGAACCATCTATGGCGTCGAGGAAGCAAGTGTCTCGTTCTTTGGAAAACCCGCTTCTGACATCACCCTTGCTGAAGCAGCGTACCTTGCAGCACTCCCACAGGCACCAACCTACTATTCCCCATACGGAAATAACACCGATGCGCTTGAGGCACGAAAGAATCTAGTGCTTGAACGAATGGTAAAAACTGGATTTATTTCTGAAGAAGAGCGTGAGCAAGCAGCAAATGAGGAGGTTGTCTTCCGCGCGCAAGAAACGACAGGTATACGTGCACCACACTTCGTCTTTTATGTACGCGAATATCTTGCACAAAAATATGGAGAAGAATCGCTCGCCGAACGCGGACTACACGTCGTCACCACCCTTGATTGGGAACTGCAACAAGAAGCAGAAAAGATCGTGAACGAATACACGCTCCAAAACGAGGAGAAATTTAATGCTGAGAATGGTGCTCTTGTTGCTGTAGACCCCACAACCGGAGAACTATTGGTTATGGTTGGTTCACGTAACTACTTCGATGAATCGATAGATGGAAACTTCAACATTGCGGTTGCAGAGCGGCAACCAGGATCATCATTTAAACCATTTGTGTACGCACGAGCACTCGAAAAAGGCTACACGCCTGACACAGTTGTGTTCGATCTTGCAACACAATTTTCAACCCGGTGTGAAAAAGACAACTTCACCTCCGGAGGTGACTGCTACTCGCCAGTAAACTATGACAATAAATTTGTTGGGCCAATTTCTCTTCGAGATGCCCTCGCACAATCACGTAATATTCCTGCAGTAAAGGTGCTGTATCTTTCTGGCATCAGTAGCGCAATAAAACTTGCACGTGATATGGGCATTACCACGCTCACCAACGCAAACCAGTACGGACTTACACTGGTTCTCGGAGGTGGTGAGGTAAAACTCGTTGACATGGTTGCTGCATACAGCGTCTTTGCGAATGAAGGAATAAAAAATGACCAAACATATATTTTACGCATCGAAGACAATAAAGGAAATGTGCTTGAAGAATTTAATGAACCAGAGGAGAGTCGTGTGCTTGATAAAAATATTGCACTGCAAATCTCAGACATCCTCTCGGATAACATTGCGCGTACCCCGCTCTATGGATCAAATTCTCTTATGAATTTCCCCAATAGTGACGTCGCCGCAAAAACTGGTACTACAAATGACCGACGAGATGCATGGATTGTTGGCTATACCCCAAACATTGTTGTGGGCGCATGGGCTGGAAACAACGACAACCGATCAATGAATGAAATATCTGGATTGATCATTACCCCAATGTGGCGAGCCTTTATGGATATCGCGCTCGAGAAACGCGAAGATGAGTCATTCCCACAACCAACACGAAGTGCAACCACAAAACCAATCCTCAACGGTATCTGGTTTGACACATCCTCTACACCAGATGACTCTGAGGAAATGGACGAAGAAGGTACCCAAGCGTTCGATATCGGCACCTCGATCGGCGGAGCACACTCCATTCTTCACTACGTTGATAAAGACAACCCAACCGGCCCCAATCCTCAACACCCAGAAAATGATTCTCAATATGAGTTATGGGAATATCCAGTTGCACTCTGGAAAGGCTCACTCACCAATGCGCTCGATGCAACTGACAGTAACAACTAAAGGATATTAGTGGGAGCACTCTGTACACCAAGACGTCCTTTCATATGGAGGAGTATTTCTTCTTTTTGAAATAGTATCTCTGACTTTATTTGCCCTGGAGCACGAAGTGCAAGTGTGCGTGACGAAGGGGTGTACGACACCTCACTTTCCTTGAGATTAATTTCACACACATCACGCACCACCTCAACAAAGGCAAGTATGACACTCTTTTGTGGTGCCTTAAACCTCTTTTTATACGAAGCAAAAAGATCCGAGATTTTTTTAATTCCTTCGCCACGAGCCATACCAATTACTTATTCATCGGCATAACAAGATATCTAAGTGATCGATCATGCACCGACTCTATGACCATCGGTCTCCCAATACCAGTAAAATGAATAACCAAACTCTCGTCAATAATATGAGGCATAATATCCTGCACATATCGTTGGTTGAAATTGAGTATAATCTCTTCCCCTTCAATTGACACCTGCACACGCTGCCGCGTCTCCCCCTCATCACTTTTTGAGGTAAGTACAAGCTCCTTCTTTGTCACCTCTAACGTGAGTCGAAGAAATTTATTAAGAAACACGTTTGTTTTCTTAAGAGCGTTTTGTAAATCTGTAGCAAGGAGTGTGGTGTGTGTTGTATATTCTTTTGGAATAATACTTTCGTAGTCTGGAAAAGTCCCTGTTACCAAACGCGAGGTAATGTACATATGTGGGAATGTTAATGCGCACTGGTTCTCAGTAATACATAAAACAGGATCTTCATCTGAAAGGTCGCAAATACGCGCCAATTCAATTGCATTTTTGTACGGAATAAGAATCCCATTCTCAAGCACGACATTTTGCTGCGACACTGTCTTTTCAACAAGACGAAATGAGTCAGTAGCAACAAATGTGAGTGTGTGCTCTTTTTTCTGATATACGTACACACTTCCTAATTCTGGCTTAATAGAAGACTGTGATGCGGCAAATACAGATGTCTTAACACCAAGCGCAAACACCTTTCCTTTTATCGATTGTCCATCTGCACCTATCTTTTGTATACGCGGAAAATCCTCACCAGAAACCGTTGCAATTTTAGATTCAGATGTTGGTGTTTTTACCAACAGAACATCACCTTCTGTAACTAACTCTACCTCTCTCTGGTCAAGAAAACTGACTGTTTGTAGAAATAACGTCGCAGGAACCACCACAACTCCCTCTTCTTTTTTTTCCTTTACCGACAATGTGCCTTCAACACCAATTTCAAGATTAGTTGCACGTATGGTGAGTATTGCATCTTTTACCTCTAATTGAACACATTGTAATACAGGGAGGGTGACGTGCTTCACGCTTACACGTGCGACGTATTCGAGTGTCTTTAGAAGCTCTTTGTGTATAACTGTAGTGTGCATAACGGTGTGGTATTACTTTTTATTTTTATCTCAACTACTCCTTATTAGGGGTGTGTATATGTGGAGAAAGTGTCGTAAAGCTTTGTAGTGCGCAGCGAAAGTAATCTCTACACTACTGCTCTTCGTGTGCACAGTGCTGTACTTCTGTGTGAATAGTATCGCACTTCCCTTTATAGTATTTCCTACGTGGCCTTTTTCTAGATAGTTGTTCGGTTGTGTGTACATCTTATCCATAGTAGTTTCCACATTTTGTTTTTTTTGTACACCGCTATTTTAAGAGTGCACGAATTTGTGATACTTCCTCTTCAAGTTCTTGGTCGTCAGGAAGTGTTCTTTTTATTTTTTCGCATGAGTGAATAACAGTTGTATGATCTCTTCCTCCAAGTTTCTGGCCAATTGCGGGGTACGATACATGAAAGTCTTCACGCAGAATATACATAATGAGTTGGCGTGGCTTCACCACCTCCTTTCTGCGGGTCTTTTCGTAGATACTTGAAGGATCAACATCAAAGTAGCGTGCTATTTTTTCTACAACGTCAGCAACCGCAAGCGACTTCTTCGGGCGGGTACTGTTTTTTATAAGTGTTTTTACTTCATCAAGTGCAAGTACCCTTCCAAGAAGTTGCGATTGGCACATTATCGTGTTGAGTGCACCTTCAAGCTCTCGAATATTACCTTCAATGGTTTCACTGAGGTAGTCTACTACCTCGTCGGTAAGCATAATACTGTTCTGTGCTGCTTTTGCCTTAAGGATTGCTCCCCGTGACTCTGAGTCTGGTGCTGGGATATCAATGATCATTCCTTGCACAAAACGTGACTGCAGTCGCTCCTCCATACCCGAAAGAAGTGAAGGGTGTGTATCGCTTGAAAATACAATCTGCTTATTGTTGTCGTGCATCGCATTAAAGAGGTGAAAAAGTTCTTCTTGCGTCTTCTCTTTCTTTGTCAAAAATTGCACATCGTCCATAATCAGTACATCATATTGGCGGTATCGATCTTTGAAGTTGTTTGCGGTACCTTTTTGAATTGCGTTGATAAGGTCAATGGTAAATCGCTCACTGGTAACATAGAATACCTTCTTCCCAGTTTTCTTCAGTTGGTTCCCCACCGCTTGGATGAGGTGGGTTTTTCCATGTCCTGTTTTTCCATAGATAAAGAGTGGGTTGTAGACAATACCTGGTTTTTCAACCACTGCTTTTGCGGCGGTGTGTGCAAGCTGATTGAAGGGTCCTACAATAAATGTGTCAAAGATGTATTTTGGGTTGAGATTATCGCTTTTGTTTATGTAGTATTCGTCGAGCGGGAGCGCTGCGTTCACGGTCTGGGTCTTTGATGATTCATGCTTTCGGCTACTGCGCTGTACAACTGTGTATTCAATGTTACGAACGTGGGTATTGATTTCCCGAAGTGTTTTAAGGACAAGTGGTTGGAATTTATCCTTCAACCAGTCGCGCACAAACACACTCGGCACACCAAGTGTCACTGTCCCATCTTCAAGAGAGATGATGTATGTGTCGCGAAACCATGTTTTAAAGTTTGCGGGAGTAATGGCGAGTTCAATATGAACCAATGCGTCATCCCACAGTTGTTTTACATCAACCTGTTCTGTGTAGACGATGCTTTGTGGAGAATTAGATACTGAACTCATAGAACGATAGTAAGACAATAGCACGTATTATACCCCCCGATGTTTTGCCGTAAAGGAGTTGTTGAAATAAGACCGGTACTCCGCGGCACTGTCTATAAGTGTGTGGACAAGTATGTGTACAAATAGACATTCAACCACCTCCTTTTGACGCAGTTGATTTTAGTGGTGTGGTGGTGTACAGTAGTGCTCTTCATAGGATAACTAACCAGTATTCATGCCGAAACGAACGTATCAACCAAAGAAACGTAAACGAGCCACTACCCATGGTTTCTTAGCTCGTGCGCAGACAAAAAATGGTGCACGTGTACTCCGCGCACGTCGCCGTAAAGGACGTGCAAAGCTTGCGGTCTAGTAGTAGACCTCCACACCCACTTTGCGGCCTTCAGCTGAAATGTTGACGCCATAGGCTGACAAAAAGTAGGTGTGGGGGTAGACTACAGAGGTCATGCTCAAAAAGAAGGAACGACTAAAACGTGCTGATTTTAGTCATTTTTTTTCGCTCGGGAAGCGGATACATACTCCGTACTTCACCATCGTGTTTGTGCCATATACGACGTCGCATGGGTCTGTGGTGGTATCAAAAAAGATTGCGCGGAAAGCAGTCGATCGCAATACGTTGCGTCGGCGCATCTACGATATACTGCGTCGAGAATTACGTGCAGATGCGCCGAAGGGTGTGTACATTCTCTTGGTAAAAAAGGAGGCATTGGGAGCCTCACATAAGGTCTTGTTGGAGACCTTTGTAAAAGCAGTTCGTTCATTTGCTCATAAAAAACAATAAGCGTACCTATGTTTGGAACTATTTGGCATACATTCTTCTTTGATCCGGTCTACAACAGCCTTGTATTTTTTATCGATGTTGTCCCTGGTGGTGATGTGGGGCTTGCTATCATCCTCACCACGATTTTAGTAAAGGTCATCCTCCTTCCTCTCTCTTTGAAGGTTGCGCACACGCAATTTGTAACGCAGCAGATTACCCCAAAACTTGAAGAGATTAAAATAAAGTTTAAAGATAAGCGCGAAGAGCAAGCACGCGCAATGATGGATATATACAAAGAAGCGGGTATTAATCCGTTTTCAAGCATTCTGTTGCTCTTCATCCAGATTCCAATTGTGATTGCACTCTATCTCTCCATATCTCGTGGTGGAGGTATTACACTTCCTGAGATTAATACCGATCTCCTCTACTCATTTATTCCAGCACCTAGTACTGCATCAATGATGTTCCTTGGTTTTGTTGATATTGCCGCTAAGAGCATTGTGTTAGCTGCATTTGCAGGTATCTCTCAATTTATTCATACGTCGCTCGCAATGCCAAAGCCAAAACCGCGAGAGAACAAAGGCACACCTGATTTTAAGGAAGACCTTATGCATAGCATGCAGTTTCAGATGCGGTACATAATGCCGATCATCATCTTTTTTGTCGCGTACTTCTTCTCAGCCGCAATTGCACTCTACTTCACCGTGAGTAACATTGCAGCGATTGCACAAGAGTATTATGTTCGACACAAAGGGTTGCGCCATACCAACTAAGGAGAATGTCTATACATTAAAAAGCCGCAGGAGGACGAAGTCCTCCTGCGGCTTTTTATATCTTTATACACGTAGCTAGAAGATCGGTTCAAAGAGCCACAATGCGTTGTCGTTCTTGTTTATGAGGAGGAATTGAGTGCCGTCTTCGTTTACACCAATCTTCTGTACGTCAATTGAGCGTCCGGTGTCATTCTGTGGGTCAGCGAGGAGGGCTGCTTCTTCTTCTTGTACCAATACAAGCCAGAGTTGATCTTCGAAAGATATCGCTCCCTTATACCATGCGTCAGGATAATCGCCTGTTGAGGCAACAAATGGAGCGCCGCAAAGGAGTGCACTCACTCGTGTGTGTATCACCGCGCATTTCTCTGGGTACACTTCAATCGGTAATTCGTACACATCTGCACCTTCATACGCGAAGCCAGCCACTCTTCCCCCGCGTTGTGTTGATGTAATTACACCATTGGGGTATCCGAGTGCGGTAAGCCCAAAGCCTCCTTCTCGTACGTGTGTGAGCGATCCGTCGCTACCAACTTCGTATACATATCCAAGAAGCTCAGCAGTTGGTGTGGTGTATACGTAGTGTGGACTTCCCCACGACACACGCGCTGCGGTAAATGGAATGGTAAAGAGTATGCGGTCTTCGCCTTCTGCAAGTGAGTATTCGTGCGCTTCTGACGTATCTCCAGTTGGGAGAAGGTAGTAAATTTCAGTACCACTGTCTGAGAACGTTGCGTTGTGCGCACCGCGCGGCAGAAGAAGTGTGGAGAGTTCGCTGACACCTCCGTCGTTCTTTTGAATGGTGCCAATACTCACGCGCACTTCCTCACCCTCCTCCTCTTCGTGTGTGAGGAGGATGCGGTTGCCGCTCACTGACACCTCTGCATCAATGATGCGCTCGAAGGTTGTGTCCGTAATTTGGGTTTCTTCTCCCGATACAAGGTCAATTTCGTAGACGTAGCCAGTGCCGCGCTCGACGTATCGTATGTCGTTTTCACCACTAAACTGCATGCCAGCAACAGGCCGAAGAGTAAGTTGTCGCAGGGCGCGTACTTCCCCGTCAGCTCCTACGGGAGAAGTGTCAATACGTGTGTCGTTTTCATCTACCACAACAGTGGTGTCGACAATGCCAAAACGCGCAAAGACTGCTTTTGCAGAATCGGGTGTACCAAAGATGAAGAGGTACCCCCATGTCAGTGCGACCAAAAGGACGATTCCAGAAATTATTGCGATGAGTGTGATACGGTTCATGTTTTTTAATTACGAAGGCATTTTTCAAATTCAGCATTCCATCTAAATCCTGTACCCAAGAATGATCCGCACTCCAGCTTCTGTTGTTCAACTGTACCTTTTAATTTTAATTCAGTACCTGAGTATGTGAGACACTCTCCATCTTTGTATTGTCCCCTGCCTCCTGTCAGATATCTACACTGTTCCGCAGCGTCAAACTCGTCCTCTGCCGTCGGAGTAGGTATTACGTTTTGTTCTCCTGGCTCACCGCACCTATTATTTCCATCAACACCTTTTATAAATACTTGATCTTCAGAACAATCTTTGATGAGAGGTGTGGTGTCCAGGGTCTCAGTTGAGGGAGGGCCAGATTTGGTTCCACTAGCATTCCTAAGAATATTAAGGTTTACAAGGTCTTTATTAATGGTCGTCAGGATGATGACTGCAGAAAGAAGGATACCAAGTCCGAGGAGTGCGCCAAATATTCCTTTCCGTGCGCTCTCTCTGCTTGAGGCGTTATCTCCTGAGGTCATGTATTGGAAACCACCAATCGCAATTTTCAGCACCGCAAGCAACCCACCAACGGCGATGGAGAGTAGGAAGAGTGCATTGATATAGTCAGCGAGTCCACTGCCGCCGCTTTGATCTATTCCTGGTATCGCGGTGAGCGGCTGGTAATCAACCGCAAGTGCAAAGTGGGGTATTGCAATCACAGCAAAACCAACAGCTGCGCTGAGTAGGGAAATGTTTGGTTTCAGGAAGGTGTGCATATTACTCAAAGTGTATTAGGAAATTCCTCTGGACGCTTTGTAAATAGAGTTGAGGATGTGTGAGTGAGAAGCCAACACGCGCTTCCCCGCTTCCACCCTCGGAGCGAAGTGTGAGTGTACGGACGTCTTCCCCATAGTTTGCATTTTGTCCGTCAATAGTCCATCCCGCAATTGGTCCTACATCAAAGATGTTTTGGGCAACAAAGTATGGTTCTGCACGTACTGTTGTCTCTGTATCTACCAGTGTGAGGGTATCGCTAAGGGCGCGCTCAGTGATTCCGCGAAGCGGGTTATGTTCATAAAAATACAACTCAGGTGTTGCTGGTTTGAGCGATATTGCTTCTCCGCCGAGGACGGTTCCGTTTGCGTTCGTTATTTCCAGGAAGAGTGTTGATTGACGCTTTGGCATGGTAAATGACGCAGTCGTTTTTCCTCGTACCGGCCCACCAAAGAGTACCGTGCTTCCGAGTGTCCACTTATACATCAGGCCGCTTGTGTTTATGTATCCCGGGATGTGTGGAATGGCAGTGATGGAAACAGGTTCGTCTGAAGCTGGGAGCGCTCGGCCTTTATAAAAACTTGGGACACGTGTATCAGCCTCCACAATCATATCTATCTGACTTGGAGCAATGGTTTCTTGTACGATCACGGTACCACCATTCTGAGGAGTGATAGTTGCCCGCACTGATTGCGATGTACCAAATGGTCCAGTAGTCAGTGTCATCGTACGCGCATTATCGGAATCAGAAAGAGCTACTCCGTCTACACTCCAGCGTATGGAAGCTCCGTCGAGACTCAGGGAATAGATTTCAAGAGAGATGGTAAGTTCACTATTAGGTTGTGGATACGTAGGTGATACGCGAAAATTCCCCCCAGTATCTAATCCACCTACTTGTGCAGACGCCAGAGATGAAGTATAGAGGAGTGACCCAACTATAATGAGTGCGGGGATAATAAAAAGCCGCACCATATCACCTATATACGTACACAACTTCATTACCTATAGCTTAGCATGTACACAACATTTCTTACTCTGAGGCTGAGGACAGCCACCCGAATTCCATAAGGACAACCCACAGCACAAGCCAAGGAAAGAGCTGTGTAATAAGCACCATGTCGGCTGCGGCGCAACATGCGGTCACAAACATGCCGACCGTGGTATTTGGGTATTTATTCTGAGAGATTTGGTACCACAAACCAAAACCGAGATAACTACAAAATGCGATAAGGGTGGCAACTGAGGAAAGAAACATCCCTGCTCCTGAGGCGGTGATGCCTCTTGTGTTGAGCCCAGTGACAAACGAGAGAATGGAGCCAAAAAAAGAAATTGTATTATCGACCTTGATGCCGAAGAAAAGTTCTGATTGTCCAAGTCCAATGATACTTATGCCGAGAACGCCAAAGATAAATATAAAGAAAGATACCTGTGCGGCGATGGCAATAAGTACAAAACTTACTCTTTTTGTAAGATTACTTGTGATCTTTGGATGTAGCCGCCTGCGTATGGACCTGGATACGGAAGTGTTGCGTTGCGTAGCCTCCTGTTGGACAGTTGCGCTTGTGTCGTCGTATCCTCTTGTAGGTTCCGATTCTTTGTCTTGGATACCGGTGCGCGATCCAAGACGTTGCTCCGCTATAAAACGTTCTGGTCCAGTTTGAATACGTGACCGATGTGCGTTTGGGTTTTGTGCACGTCGCAAGGAGCCACTTCGCGTGTTGACGACTCGTCGTGAGCGCGAGGCGTTCTGCACGCCACTTTGCACACCTTTTTTAACCGCAGCTCCTGCCGCCGCTCGTGCACCAGCTGCTATTACGGGAACTACCATAGATGCCTACATCGTACCACGCAGTTCATTTCGTGCGGCTTTGATCTGCAGTAATTGTGAAGGGTCTGAGGTAATGATTTGGTCTTCGGTGTATGAGGCGATCACTTTTATCGCAACGTGTTTTCTACCGGCAAAAAAGATTCCCTCCCCTACTCCCGATTCCAAAAGGAGAAACTTTTCTTCGTCGGTGAGATTAAAAACACTCTGCAAAGTCTCGACAGCAGTCGGCGATTGCTTCATGAGCATCTGAATCGATGAGTTGGTGATCATCGGTACGCCATACGGGGAGCGAAGAAAGTCGTCGACGTCTTGGGTGAGTGTGGCGAGGCCAAGATAGTATTTGCGTCCGCGCTTTGCAACACTGAAGAGAAACTCCGCAGTATCTTCTTGTTGGAGCATCCACCATGCCTCGTCAATAACGAGGAGGCGCTTCTTCAGTTCACGGCGCACGGCGTTCCAAATATGATGGGTGACGATGTACATTGCGACTGGCTTTAATTCTTCCTCCATATCGCGGAGTGAGAAGACAATGAATTTCTGGTTGATGTCGACGTTTGTCGGCTGGTTCATAAAACCTGACCATGAACCTGACGTGTACTTTTGCAGACGGCCGATGAGTGAACTACTCCCCTCCATCCCTGCAAGCACCATTTCAAAGTCAGAGAGAAGTGGCGGCTCTTGCTCGCTAAAGTCTGATTGTCCGGTGATGTCTTTGAGCGCGTACGTCTCGCGGAGCGCTTGGTCGAGGATCGCATCCTCTTCAGGTGTCACCCCGCTTAACATCAGTTTAAAGAGTCCTGAAAGTTCAATAATGTGCGAGCGGAGTACATCTTCTGGATTTTCGTCAGGAAGTGGTTTCGGTAGGTCAAACGGATTAATATGATGGCTTGAAGAGAGCGAGATGTTGAAGAACCGTCCTCCGGTCGCCTCGGCAAGGTATTCGTACTCTCGCTCAGGGTCGATGACGATCACTTCGGTACCGAACATCATCGAGCGAAGAATCTCGAGCTTCACTGCATACGATTTTCCTGCGCCAGATGTCGCAAAGGTCACCGAGTTGTAGTTAGCGAGTGAGAAGCGGTCAAAGAGTACCAGTGAAGAGTTATGGCGATTGATGCCGTAGAGAATACCGTCGTCTGAGGTGAGGTCGAATGAGGTAAATGGAAAGAAGCTCGAGAGTGGCGACGAATTGAACTTGCTGTGTACCAAGAGTTCGTCGCGATTAACCGGAAGTATGCTGCGAAACCCCTGTTCTTGCTGGAAGAGCGCCGGCTTTATGTAGATAAGTCGTGCGTCGAGAAGTCCTTTAAGCTCCGTCTCAACTTCATTGAGTTCTGCTTCGTTTTCCCCGTAGATTGCAATATAAAATCCAACGTCAAAGAGCCGCTCTTCGGCCTGCTGCAGTTTGTCGCGCAGGTCCTCAAGGTTGCGGTATGCTGCATCAAGCTGTGGATCACGCACCTGCCCTTTTTCTGCCCGTGCATTGATCTGGCTTTGCACCTCCGCCACCTTCTTTTGAAATTTGCGGAGTGTGTCTGCAGTATCTACCGGGTGGATAGCAATTGAAACATCTAATTCTCGTTCCAGATTGAGTATTGGTTCGAGCCAACCGTCGTTTAAGTAGCGCGGGTAAGAAACCGCGTAGAAAATACGTGAGAGACGGCCGCTGATACTGATGCTCTTGGAGCTGATATTGACCGCAGAAGGTGCGATGACGTCAGGGATAGAGAGCGTCGAAGGGTCACGCACAACATTCGTCGCCTCAGTTGGCTGTGGTTGCGGTGACACCTTTTGTTTTAGTGTATCGAGAATACCCATTGTGTTGTTATTGTACCTTAGCGCTGTGGCGCAGATGATTTCTCGTCCGGATTAAACATATGGTAGTAGAGTTCGGTCAATTCCTCGTCCGCAAGTGGAATGGTTTTTACCCCGATGCGGGCAAGTCCTTGTTCAACGACGGTGACGCGTTGGTCGAGTTGGGTGCGATATTCTTCAAAGCGTGCAGCGTCAAAGGTTCGATCTTCCTTCTTCTGACCGAGAATACTTTTAATATTTGACTTCACATTGGTGTCGATCGGTGTGTAGGGCACAACGATAAAGAAATTTTTAGACATGATGTCTACCTCGGTTGTGAAGGTTCGGATGAATTCCATATATTCACGCAGCTGTGTGCGCATAAGATCGTTGTGCTGCGCTCCCTCAAGTGAGGAAAGTTTTTCGAGGTATGGTCGTATGTCGAGTCGTCGTGACTGTACAAAAATTTGGAGTGAGAAATCGAGCGTGTTTAAAAATGCTTGAAATTGTGAGAGGATCGCTGCTTGCTCGTCGCTCGACTTAAGGGCAAAGTTGATTGAGGATGCAAGAAGTACTGCGCACAACTGACCGTTTTCAAGCACAACCGTACTCTCGCGGATGTCGCGGATAGGTACAAATTTCTGTGTTGATGTTTCTTTTGCCATGGTACGTTACTATTGATTTTCTGTAAGCGCTTCAAGTTCAAGTTTGCGTGACAGTGAAGTAATTGAGTCTGTCGCGGGAGCCGGAAGGTGTGATGCAGGACGTGCAGCCACAACTTCGTCGGGAGCTGTCTGTCGCGCTGCAAGTACTTGCTGGTTTGTTTTCCTCCAAAGATAGAGTTTATTGCGAGAAAAATATCCAACGCCCGACTCAAGGAAATCTGCGAACGGACGGTTGTTTACCTGTTGAAACGCAAGGAAGCCAGCAAGCCCAGCGACCGGGACACTGAAGAGTACGAAGAGAAAGAATGGCAGCGTGAAGAAGAAAATCACTGCTGCACCTCCCCCTCCGGCAAGGTACACGAACTGTTTCCAGGTCAGCGGACCGATTATTTTATCTTCCACTTCAATAAACTGCGGGACTTCGAATCGCATGGACACATTGTACCGTACTAAAAGCGGTTTCGAAGTCGGCTCTCTGGATTGTGGTTGTTACGAGCGTGATGATCCGTCGTTGTATTGCGGCGTGTCGGTAAGGGGTTTTGCGTAGCGGGGCACTGTGTTTTGTGTATTGGCAGATTGCGATGCTTCCGAACCGTTGGTGCGGTTGATTGCATGTATATCGCGCTGCATGGTGCGTGTCTTCGTGAGTGTTGAAGGACGTTCCGTTGTTGCGGGTGTAATAATTTCTGGTGTTTTTTGGACAGGTTGAGGAGAGTTTTGTTGTGACAAAGCCATCTGTGGTATGGGGTCCGGTTTGGGTACAGCAGGTCGTGTTGGTGTGTTTGATGTAGTGACTGGTGAATTCACATTCGCCTCTCTCTCAAGAGACTCCCTACCCGTCTCTTCGTCGGGTAGGTTGATGAGTAAAGGAAGCACTGATTGAAGTAAGTTGGTGTGTATCCAATTCTCGAAATTAAGCGCTGTCGTATACTCAAGTCCGAAATCTGTTACGAGCTCTACTGCAAGTTCATCAACGGGCTTAAGTTGTAGAAGTACAAGAATAAGGCAGTATTTTAGTTGTTCAGTTTTTTCGTCGGTCAAGCCTAAGTCTTCTGCCCGTTCAGCGAGTTGCTGAAACAAACTCTCGTCAGCGAGACTCGCTTTGAGAGCAGGAGGAAGTTTTTCGTATCGCTCCTTAAGGTACGTATCTATTTCTGTTGTGCCAGTATAAATATCCATAATCAAGACTTATCTGCGCCACTTTTGTTTACCGCACTTACAATATTATCAGTAGCCCTGTCCTCTTTCGTTTTTCTTATCTTCTTTCCGTATGCTTTACCTAATTCTTCTGCAACACTTCTATTAATACCGCGATTCCTTCTCATGGACATAGATGTAAAGAATCCCCTGTTACCAATGGTGTCTATATATCCTGCGTTGCCTCCAGTGACTCTGCGAATGGATTCCTCCTGAGCTTGTTGTTCCTTCTTTAGGCTTTCAACAAGCTTACTGACTGTCTTATCAAGTTCAGCACGTTGTGCATTACTAGTCGCTGCACGATATTGCGCAAGTTTATCTCCCAGGAGCTTTTTTGCAGCAGTGATTCTTGTTGTGGACTTTTGTATTTCCTCAGTGTCTTCTGCGGGTGTGAGCACACTGCCCATCTGCCGGCGATTTTTCTCTCGCTCCAGAGCGTTGCGCGCATCCTGCAGCCTTTTCTCAGTATCCTGTATATCACCAGTAATTTTTGCGCGTTCCTCAGGCTTATCGGTACCCGCAAGGTCCTTCTTCTGATTTTTCAGTTGTCCTTCAAGTTGATCAACCTGACCTTGCTGTGCTTGCACTCGTGTATCGTCATCAGAGACAGTACCAAGTTCTTCGAGGAATGCTTTCTCTTTCTCTTCCGCTTCCTTAAGACGTCCAACATATCCACCTTTCCTACCTTCTCCAACACCAAGTTTCTTCCCTACTCCAGCAACTTGCCGAGCGTCATAGCTTGCCTTAGACGCCGTACTTGCAAGCTTGAAAGCCTGTCTCGCAGTCCAATTTGTTGCTGCACTATCCCGTAGACCTTTATTATTGGCAGCCGCATTTCCCATGCGACCAACCGTACTTCTAAACGCGCCAGCCACTACACCGGATGTCTTGTTACCAAGGAACTGTTGTCCTCTGTTCCGAAGTGCTTGTCCCGCTTTCACAAACTGCTCACCGCCTCTGATGGATAAGTATTTTGCAGACTGGAGGGAAAAAATCATAAACATGATTGCGATGGTAAATTGCAGGAATACGGCGTATGCGTCAAGAGGTTTGGCGCCATTAGCGGTTGCAGAAGTCAATCCTGCGTGCAGGTCACTTTGGGAGAATGGGGACGCCTGCAGTACTTGTATGGATATGTAGATGAGGAATAGAAAGATGGGTGCAAAAAAAGCGTAGGATATAAGTTTCTTCCCTAGTTTTACCGCATGCTCTCGTGTTTTAGGAAAGATATAGAAAGCAAACATGAGTGGTGAGAAGATCATGATGAAGATAAGTGCCACAAAACGGATGATGAGCATAACTGCTCCTCCGAGGAGTACAAATGCAGTGATCAGTAGGAAGAGTGCTCCCATCATGAAGAAGGCAAATGCGCCGTCGCCGGTTACGTTGGCAAGGTTCTCGGTGCTCAGCGGGTTGTACCAGCTCCCGAGCCCTGCGCTATGCGCAATACCCCAGCCGATACTCCCTCCCTCCCCAAAGTGCATCAAGTTATATATCTCGAGTGCAAAGACGTTAGCAACGTCGATAACTACTTTGGTGAAGAAGAGACTGAAGTTGATAAGGAGTGCTGCAATGACCAACTGTGCCAGGAAACGCTTCGTGTCGGCACCGTCAGGTTGGAGGATGGTGCGTATACCGATGTATATAAAGCCAAAAATAAACACCAGATTGGCAAAGTCACGGACAACTCCCCATACTTCATTTACCACAATTCCTATACCTCCGTTGCGGAGTCGTTCCCCCATCCCGAGCACAAGATGGTTAATGGATGTGTCGAAGAGGAGTCCGGCGACCCCGGTAATCGTGGAAGCAAGGCCAAGTATCATATTTCCGATAGCGAGTCCAAAGTCAAAGCCGTATGCGATTGCTGGTGCAATGTGCGCATCACTTGTGATTGCTACAGGAAACAACATCACAAAAAGCATAATGCACAAGAGTGTGCTGAGGTGCGTATGCAGTAGTTGTGTAAAGTATTTCATAGGTTAATTGCAACTCCTCAGAAACTGATTACTCTCAGTTTGTACCGCGTCAAGTTCAAATTCTAGGTTGATGAGGTCAAATTGTGTATGGAGATCTGCCTGGTTGCGAAGTGCTAAAAATTGTTGGTATACATTATTTTCTGTGGCGCCAGAGGATGCGTTTACGTACTGGCTACTCAGCAGTTCGAGTTGTGCAATGTTCCCTGAAGTATTTGAGGCAAGCGTCTGTATTTCTGCACGTTCATCCATAAGATCGCGTGAGAGTGTTGGACTACATTTGTCAGCAATTGCTTCTTGCTCAGTTCTGCTAATTTCAGCAAGAATGTCTTGGTATAGTGCGCGCGCTTCGTATTCGCTTGCAAGCGTGTCTCCGATAGGATTGTCGGATGAGTTGGTCAAACCGATTCTTTCATTGTCCCCGTCATTGTTTGTTTCAAGTCGATTGAGGTACGAGGAAGAGCCACTCCCGCTTTGTGAGAGTCCACTGAGTCCACCGATGCCAGTGATGGCTTGTTGTGCGAGTTGCGCAAAGAGTGCAGAGACGACTTCATTGATTTCGTCCGAAGAGATAAGAGTATCTTGCCCGGCACCGAGTGCCTTGTTGATTTGTTCTGAAATGACTGAAGAAGGTGTAGCAACATGGCAGTCTGGTTCTCCGCCCTGCACCTCAGTACACACCTTGAAAGAGAGAAAACCGTTACCTTGATCAACTTCACGTTTGGCATTCTCCTCTGCGTTTGCTACTTTTTCGTCCAGCCCTTGTTGCTGGAGGAGCATTTGGCCATACTGGTTGTTTTGAGGTACTGTCGTCACGGCGAGCCAATCCTCCCAACCGTTCATCGCATTTGACACACTTCCTACATCATTCATGGCAGTTTGAAGTGCATCAGAGAGTGTGCAGGCGTACCGCTCTCTACTCGACGATTGGTAGTACTGCAGTTCGATTGCTGCTGATACTGAAAATTGGAAAGGTGTACAGAGGCCATTCAGATTATTCTTTGCAAAAAATTCTCCTGCCGCCTGATCAGCGACGTCGAGGAGGAATCCTTCCATGTCAGTGACAAATGCCGGACTGCCCTCAAAACCTGAATTAATCCAGCGCACAATACTCGTCGTCATCTGTTGTACCGCATGCTTTGCAAGTGAGTTTGCAATTCCATCAAGAAATTCTTTCTCAAGCAACCCACTATTTTGTGTAAAATTGGCAGGGTCAAACACTATCTCTCCACCAAGGAGGCCGCCGAGAAGTGCGTGTGCTTCTTGTTTTTGAAATGTTGTGTATGAAAATGGCGCGCAGAGGAATACAAATGTAACCAGCGACATCAGAATAGGGGTGATGTACTTTCCTCCCATTGTTTTTTTACTGTCTTTTTCTCTCATGAAAAACTACTGCGCACCTACTTGAAATAATGCACCAGGTTCATCCTTCGTGTAGCGAATTCCTGCTCTATACATAAGTGTGTAGATACGAGAAAGTGCATCGAGAAGTGCCTGTGCATCAGATTCATATCGCTGCACACGAACAAGTGCATAGACCGGATCGGTCTGCCCTGCCGCCATTGCGTCAATATCATTGCCAAGCGCCTGGTATGCGTTGAGGAGTGCAACGTGTTCCTCAATAAGTTGTGGTGGCGCGGCTACCTTTAGTGTATCAGCAAGTATGTGCTCGTACGCGTCTGCTATGTTTGTAAGTGTGTCAAATTTTGAAGTGTCATTTGCCTGCAGCGCTTGCGCAAAGAGTGCCAGCTCATCCTCAGTATAGTTTGATAGATGGTGCTTCATGATCTCTACAAGCCTATTTCCATATGCGCGTATGGAGACATCGGTAGCTGCACCGATCACGACATCGTTTGCGGTTAGAAGCGGATCTTGTCCTGCTGAGGCAAGGGTTGCAACAGAGTCATGTACAAAAAAGCTACTGTTTGTCTCGTCGATATTTCCCGAGAGGTTTCCACGAAAGTATGATTCAAAAAACGAGCGCGCGAAGGTGTCGGTTACGGTGTTTCCTGCTGCTTCGCTTGCGGACGCCTCTCCAATCGTAATCTCAGGAGCGTCCTTTGCAGCGCGGAGTGTTGCTGCCTGTAATTCCCGAGTCCAGTCCGTACCTTTGCTGATGTAGGTGCGGGTACTCTGCGGTTGGGTAATCGCTACTACATCCACACCTTCACTATCGGTAGCTGTTTGTTTTAAAAGAAACGCGCCACCAATAATAAGCGTACCGACCACAAACGCAGCAGCAATCCGTACACGTGTTCCCCCTCGGTGTGTTCGCATCATTATGTTCGTAGTATATCAGGAAGCGTGACATTCTACGTGAGAAAGATACTCACACTTCCCGCTCTGAGAAAGACTGAAGCGCTGTACCAAGTGTAATCCACGTCTCGATATCGATATCCTCAGCACGGATGTCTTCTTTGATGTTGAGTGATGCAAATGTCGTGAGGAGTACCTCGCGAGAAAATCGTTTTCTGAGGTTGCCGAGCAGTTGCTTTCTCTTTTGACCAAATCCAAGGTGCAAAAGCTCAAAGAAAAATGCTTCGTTGAGCGTAGTGAAGCGCTTTTTTGTAATGTTGTTGACTGCAATAATTGCAGAGTCGACACGGGGTTGTGGTTTGAAGTTGTTGCGACCCACAGTGCCAATAAATGTCGGTGTGCCGTACGCTTTGACGGAGAGTGAGAGGAGTGATTCTTTTGGATCGCGTGCGATCCGTGCAGCAACCTCCTTTTGTATAAGAAATACGAGTGTGCTGGGTTGGCAAGTACTACTGAGGAGCAGTCGAAACAGTATGCCCGAGAGGTGGTATGGAATATTGGCGACCACTTTGTACTCTCCACACGGTAGTCCTAGGTTTTCGAGTGGAACATCTCGCATATCAGCATGGTGAATGACCAATGTTCCCTGCTCCACTTCTGCGTTAAAAGTTTCTCGGAGAACTTCGACGGCGCGTAGGTCGGCTTCAACGGCAATGACACGTGCGGCACGCGCGAGTAATACGCGCGTGAGTGCGCCCGCACCGGGGCCAATTTCGAGCACCGTGTCCTTAGTGGAAATATCTCCCGCATCCGCCATTTTTTCTGGCACGTGCGTGTTCGTGAGGAAGTTTTGGCTGAGCGATTTTTTAAGTGTGAATGGAATGTCCATGTGTATGATCACTCTATCTCAATGACTGCTTCATAGCCAGAATCCTCACCTCTTCCCCCGGGGTTGATGTACTCAAGGAGATCCTCGCTGATGTCACTTAAAAATGACGACGGTGCATTCATGCGCTCGCTCCCAAAAATCATACGCATGTGTGCGTATGAGAGAAACACCTTCTTCCCTGCTCTGGTGAGTGCCACATAGAAGAGTCGACGCTCTTCCTCGTTATCGGTTTTTTCGTCTGACAATCGTTCGTGCGGAAAGAGCCCTTCCTCAAGGCCGGTGATAAATACGTATGGAAATTCAAGTCCTTTTGAGGAGTGCACGGTCATGAGTCGTACTGCGTCACGTTCTTCTTTGTCCTTCATCTCGTCCTGATCACTTTGGAGCGCAGCGGTCTCGAGAAGTTGCTCGATAGCTTCTTCGTACGGCAGATCATCGTACGTACTCACAAGCGTGACCAGTTCGCGTAGGTTTTCAATCTTCTCAAGTCCTTCTTCACCGCCCTTTTTCAAATGCGCTTCCATCCCACTTTCGGTAATAATGAACCGAATCGTCTTGGAGAGTGGTTGTGCCGCGGCATGTGCACGTATCTTCGCCATCAATGCTTCAAAGACAGCCACTTTCTTTCCCGCTACACCGGTGATTGATTCACGTGTCCCTTCAATCATTTTAAGCAGCGTCACCTTTCCGATGCCGCGCGGTGGTACGTTCGCAATGCGTGCGAGATCGCTCGTGCTCTCAGGATTGTACGAAAGACGGAGAAACGAGAGGACGTCTTTAATTTCTTTCCGTTCAAAGAATCGTGTACCCAAAACTTGGTATGGAATGTCAAAGTTGAGAAATACTTCCTCAAGCACACGCGACTGAAAGTTTGTGCGAAAGAGTATGGCAATTTCTGCAGGTGACACTCCATTTTGTATGAGTTTCTTAGACTGCATTGCTACGTGTTCCGCCTCCTCAATACCATTGAATGCGACGTAGAGTGCGATAGGTTCACCATCATCGTTGTTCGTGAACACATTTTTATCAGGGCGGTTGGTGTTTTTTTTAATAATGTCGTTTGAGGCAGCGATGATGGTCTTGGTTGAACGGTAGTTCTCTTCAAGAAAGATGACGCGCGCATCACTAAAGTGGCGTTCGAACTGCAAAATGTTTGCGATGCGCGCGCCACGCCACGAGTAAATATTTTGGTCGACGTCCCCCACCACACAGAGGTTGGTGTGAGTGCCAGCGAGTAGCTTCACGATTGCGTACTGCACAGTATTGGTGTCCTGGTACTCGTCGACATGAATAAATTGAAAACGTCTTTGGTACGAATCCAAAATATTCGGATGATTTTTCAGCATTCCAAGTGTTTTGAGCAAGAGGTCATCAAAATCAAGAGCCTGTTCTTCACGGAGATATGCATCGTAATGTATCCACGCTTCTGCAGCGACGCGCTCGGGAAAGGTCTTCGCGGTCCCGACAAATGCTTCGCGGTCGAGCGCGTCGCCTTTTGCACGAGAAATAGTAGAGAGAATGTTGCGCGGCTCAAACTGTTTTGGGTCGTACCCAGCTTTTTCAAGCGATTTTTTTATTGCGCGCACTGAATCACTACGGTCATAAATGGTGAAGTTGCGCGCTAGTCCAAGTGCTTCGTGATGTTCGCGCAGCATGCGCACACCGAGCGCATGGAAGGTGGTGACCGTCGGAAGACTGTCTTGGCTTGCGCGCGCAGCACCGTGGTGAATTGGTGGTGCACCGCGCAGGAGCGCGTGAGTTCGTTCACGCATTTCTTTTGCTGCTTTGTTGGTGAAGGTGACCGCAAGAATGTTATGGGGCGCGACGCCTTTTTGTACGAGGTTCACAATACGGTGTGTGATGACGCGCGTTTTCCCCGATCCTGCACCCGCAAGAATCAAAAGTGGTCCGTCGGTACACTCGACTGCTTCACGCTGTTCCGCGTTGAGTCCTGTGAGGTGCGCGTTAGTATGTAGGTGGTCGCTCATGGACATCAACTATAACCCGCGCGCAGCAATTTCCCATAATTTTATGTAAAAAATCGCCTGTCCGGCAGATTCTGAGTGCGCCACAATGTCTGAAGGGCCAAAAAATATGTCGTGAATACGTAATATTGTCAATATCTAGAGAATGCCTATTCTCAGCGGTATCACACCAAATTTCACTACACTGTGGATAGCCGCAGGTGGCAACCTTGCGTTCATCTGTAGCAGCGCTATCATTGTCTGGTACGAGAGCGGAGGACGCTCTTTTTCTTTCGGAAGCATGACTGTATATGGACGCAATAGCGGTGAGCCCAAATAAGAATTGCATATAAAACAGAACGATCACGACTCCAGTTCGTCTTTGTACACAAAGGTACGATATTGGATGACATATATATATAGAAGACTGCGCACGCGATACGTCATGGCAGCGGTCTCCTGTGCCGTACTTTTTGTTGCGGTTCTCCCGTCTCTCGTCCATGCAAGTGTCTTTTCATCTCTCATGAGCGTGCTCAGTGAGGAGATTTTTTTTGAACGCACCCCTCGAAGCAATGAAAACGCACAATCAGTGTCACTCTTAAAGGCGGCACTCCACACAGATCCAAATCCAGCGAAAGGCGGTGGTGACGTGATTGTGACAGACGGCGCACTCGTTGCTGAAGGGCGCGGGAGTGATGTGGGAGATATTAATACCGAGACTGCAAATGGCGAAATTAGTGTCTATGTGGTGCGTGAAGGAGACACGCTCTCACAAATCGCGCAAATGTTTGACGTATCTGCCAACACTATCCTCTGGGCAAACGATATTACGAAGGCTGACCTTATTCGCCCGAATATGGAATTGGTCATCCTCCCTATTACTGGTATTCGCCACGTGGTGAAGGATGGCGATACGCTTGCGTCGATTGCGAAGAAATATGATGGCAACGCTGAAGAAATTATTTCATACAACCAACTTGCGGGAGCAACCGACATCAGTATTGGTGACACGGTGGTAATTCCTGGCGGTATGGTCGAGATGTCTGCAGTGTCTCCTTCTTCAACAACTTCATCTGCAGGCACAGTGGTAGTACAAGGTGGTGGCAGTTCTGGATTTACACATCCGGTACCAGGCGCAGTGCGCACTCAAGGAATCCACGGCTATAACGGTGTCGACCTAGGCGCTGGAAGTGGTACGCCTGTACTCGCAGCAGCGTCGGGTGAGGTCATTGTCTCAAAGGGCTCAGGTTGGAACGGTGGATATGGAAATTATATTGTGGTGAAGCACGCAAACGGAACACAGACACTCTACGCACACCTTTCAAAAAATGCGGTTGGTGTGGGTGCACGAGTGAGTGCAGGTGAGGTGATTGGGTATGTTGGAAGTACGGGACGGTCGACGGGGCCTCACCTGCACTTTGAAGTTCGCGGCGCCAGAAACCCATTCTAACTTCAAGCCGCGTGCGCGGAACATTTCTTTGTCACGCTACACAAAATAAAACTCGCCCTACCACCAAAGTAGGGCTCGTTTTATTTTATTTGCGTTCCTCGAACTGCCCTCGCGCACGCGGCTTGAAGAATCCTCGGTCCAAAAATTTTTAAGCTCCTCGCTCCCCATCTCATTTCTGAGCTTAGATTTTCGCAATCTTGCCAGCTTCTCGTTTCTCGGCGGTTTGTTAAAATAAAATTATATGAAAGAAGGCTATCAGGTGCCGCAGCAGTTTTTGCAGGGAGTTGAATTAGTTGAAAAAGACGGGCGTGGTTTTGAGAGGTATCGGCTTCTGCCAGGTGTATATCAATTGGATTTCGGTTTTCGAAATTTTGGAGAACATGAAAATGACTGGCGCTCAGGAGCAAGTGACAGGGAGTCCGATCGAGAGACACCTTTTCTATTTGACCACAACAACCCTGAAGTCGCTCGGTTTACACGAGACTTGTTTGAAAATCAGTCTCATTTTCAGGGTCAAGAGGAAGTACGATTACTCGCCCAACGTTTTGGGCAGTTGATAATGTCCATGTCTATAAGTGAACCAGAGTACAACAACAGTCTGAGTGATATTGTGAATTCTGGTCAAGGGATGTGTGATTCAAAATCTGTGTTGTTTGGATCGCTAATCGCTCATAACACCAATTTGGAAGCACAAGCGATCATCGGACAATATGGTCAAGTGAAAGACAAAGTCTCATACCCTTTTCACCATCAATGGATGAGGATTACAGATGGAACACAGATTTATCTCTTTGATCCAATGTACGAACGCTTTACTGCGTTTGAACAAGAAAACGATACTTTTTATGCGATGGATGATGGAGATTCCTATTTTTCCAATCTTACTCCCGCATGTTACGCCGCAGGAAAGTTGATTTCCCAAATGAATATTCAGCGCTTTGGGGGTATCCGACTTGTAGAAACGCATGCAGGTGATGGTAATGAAGTATATGTGAACAATGAGGAAAGTCTGGCTGCTCAGTTGTCCAATAGTACTACCTTAGCTTTTGAGATTGAGAGTGATGAAGAACTCGATATACACGATAAAGCAATTAGGACTGGGACTGAGACAACATCTCTCTATTTCCCAATAAGAAGCTTTACAAAGATTGAGTAACAGCTTCTCGTCATCTTAGAGCTTTACCCTATACTGCAACGCCTCTAAAACATGAGGTTCCCCAATATGTTCGGCATCGGCCAAATCAGCGATCGTCCGGGCAACCTTGATAACGCGGTGGTAACTGCGTGGGGAGAGGTTGAGTTTTTGGGCGGAGGTTTTGAGGAGCTCCTTCACTCCGTAACTCAGAATAATAAGCTCATCGATAACGCGGGAGGACATTTCTGCGTTGGTGCTGATACCAAGATGTGAAAATCGGAGACGTTGGTGTTCTCGTGCGCGTTCGATATGCTCACGTGCGTGTGTGGTCTCATCACCCTTTTCTCTTTGTGAGGTGAGGGTGTCGTGATCAACGTGCGGTACGGGTGTCCAGAGATCGATACGGTCAAGAATTGGTCCGGAAATTTTCTGTCGGTACGTGTCGAGCATTTGCGCAGCGTAATCTCCTCGCTCGTCACCACCACGAGTTGGGTTCATGGCGGCAATTAAAATAAAGTCTGCAGGAAAGAGTGCCGAGGAGTGTACGCGTGATATTGAAACTATACGATCCTCAAGTGGTTGGCGGAGCGCATCGATTGAACGTCGTTCAAATTCTGGAAACTCGTCGAGAAAGAGTACACCGCGATGTGCGAGAGTTACCTCCCCCGGTGTTGGGTGCGTGCCGCCGCCAACGAGTGATGTGTGTGACGCAGTGTGGTGTGGACTTCGAAATGGTGGTCGGGAGGAAATTTCTCCGGAAAGCGTCCCAGCAACAGAATGTATTGCAGTGACTTCAAGTGCTTCCTCCACATCGAGTGGTGGAAGTACACCTTGCATTGCGCGCGCGAGCATCGTCTTCCCTGTTCCTGGTGGGCCGACAAAAATAATATTGTGTCTGCCTGCTGCTGCAATAATGAGCGCGCGCTTTGCACTTTCTTGTCCGCGAATATCCTCAAGACGAATAACGCCTTCATCCCAAATTCGTGGAATCTGTGTTGGTGGTTGTGGTTCGAGCAGTGTGTGGTCGTCGCGTTTTGTATCAATGTGTCGTACGACGTCGAGCAGTGTCGCGGCAGGCGTCACCGTTATGTTTGGAATGAGTGCGGACTCCTCTGCGTTTTCTTCAGGCACGATTACTTCGGTGAATCCGCGTTCAGCAGCTTCCTTTACAATCGGTAACACGCCACGTACACCACGGAGCGCGCCATCGAGTGCGAGCTCGCCAACAAAGAGAACTTCTTTTGATACTGGTTTTATTTCACCAACGGCGGTGAGATACGCAATTGCAATCGGGAGATCAAAAAGCGGACCTTCTTTTTTAAGGTCCGCTGGTGCGAGTGACACGATCACTTTATTGTTTTCACTTTTTGGAGATGGAAAACCAGAATTTTTTATTGCAGCACTCACACGATCTTTTGCTTCTTCGACTGCTTTTCCAGCGAGACCGACGATGGTAAATGAGTGGAGACCACGCGTGAGATCAACTTCAACGGTAACAATGTTTCCGTTAAGAACTCCGGGTTGTGCTGCGTACACCTGCGCGACTGCCATACAAGAATAGAGTTATGGAATAAGTTTCTCTTCCTCATCCATGTGAGCTTCACAGGTGCGTGCTGCAGGGTTTGCATTGAGACGCGCTTCTTCAATTTCTTCTCCACTAACTTCGCACGTACCGTACGTTCCGTCTTCAATTTTTTTCAATGCACGAATTACATTGTTGTATCGCGTTTCAAGTATAGCCAGTGTCGCGCGACGCTCGTCCCATTCTTCAGTACGATCAGCAACCTCATTCGGGTCTGCTGATACGGTGTCGAGGTCGTTCGCCTTCTCTACCCAATTAGCTTTATTTTCAGGATCATGAATACCAATAGCTTTGAGTTCTTCAGTAAGTTCAGCGAGCATCTGCTCAAGCTGTGTTTTGTATACTTCTGTGTTCATAAAAGCAGTATACGGGAGCGCAATTTCTTTTGCAAAAGAAATTGCGCTCCTCCCCCTCCCCGCTCTTAAATCCGCTCCAGAAGCGTATTGAGCGTCTCCGTGTTTGTGGTAATGATCAAAATATTGTTGGTCACGAAAGAGTAGCGGATGCGCTCAGTGCCATCTGCGTTATAGAGAACGCGTGTGTGATAGAGACCAATCGTCTCATCGACGAAGGTTCCTGTTGCTTGTGTGCCAAAGAACGGTGCGAGGTCGGCGCTCATGGTTGCTTCCCATGCGAGTGTACCGGCAAATGCGATGTCGAATGAGTCGACGGCGAATACCATGAACGGTTGTTGTTGCGAAACACCGATCGTCATCTGTGGATCAATACTGCGGACGAGTGCGTCAGGTGCATTTGATTGCAGCACGGCAAAAAATTCTACCGAGGTTGCCGGACGTTTTCCACCAGCTGTTTCCTGTACCAGTTGGATTTCAACCGTCGCATTTTCATGTGCTGTTGTATCGGTGAGTGCCGCAAGGAGCGCGGTGCGGTCAGTCGGTAGTGTAAGCGAAACGATATTACTGGTGCCGAGGAATTGTGAAACAACTATCGGTTCTGTGTCTGTCGGCGCAGAAAGATATAAGTACACGCCTCCACCAATGGCGGAGCCGGCGAGTATGAGTACGAACAGTGCAACACCAACAATACGGAAGATGCGAAACCGCGATTGCACTGGTGGTTGTGCCGCCACCGGAGCGGGTGGAGGGGTCGGTACTGGTGGTGGTTCGACTGCTGGGGATACTTTTTCTGGCTGCGGCTGTACTTGCTTCTCCACTTCGTGTGCAATATTTTGCTCTGGTGCAATCGCTGCGGTTTGTGTTTCTGTTGTAGGCGCTTCTTGTTGTGGAACAGTGGTGCGTACATCAGTGTCCGGTGCAATACTTTGCGAAACACCCTTGGTGGTCATGTCACCGCGCGTCACCGGATCAGCTGTAGTTGGATTTTTTGTATAGTCGCTCAATTCTTTCTCCACATGTCCTTCGACATGCGGCGCAACCGCTCCAGCGTCTGTACCTGAATTGGTAATTTGCTCGCGTCGTACGTATGAATCCTGCGTGCTGGCAGATTCGCTTTCAACTGCATCTGATCCGGTGACGTGTGTCCAGCTCCCTTTCGCGTTTGGATCCTTATCCTTTATTACAAACGGTTTTCCAGTGACACGTTCTGCATCTTGTTGCAGTGTTTTAATACGCTCGATCACTACCCTATGATCATCCTGCGTGACTTCTCGCGCATTGTGAACAGATTTCTGAAGCACTTCTTTTCTCTCTGTTCCCGGTGTCACTTTTGGTGCTTCCGGTTTTTTAAAGGTATTGAGTTTTTGTTTCACCGCGCGTGCACGATCGCCACCCCACTCACCGGCGGCATCTTGAATGACGTCGAGTACTGAGTCACTACTTTTCTTTTTGTCGGTGACGATCGTGCCGGTACCAAGTGATGCTTCGTTTGCTGCATGCACGTTCACTTCCTTTCCGTCAGATCCACGTACGGCCGTATCGACATTTTTATTTTCTAGTGTTTCCACATCTGGCGACGGGGTACCAAGTACGACGCCAAGATCATTATCGTTAGCAGATGAGTTCGGAGTTGGTTGTTGGTGTTGATCAGCCACAGTACATCAATAGTACCGCACTCATGAATGAGTGCGGTACAGATGATGTTGATGCAGATTATCGCGAAGACGTTTCCGGAGCGGTGAGACCTTTCTTTTCTCCAAACTCAGGATCGGCTTTTTTGAGTGAGAGTCCAACTTTTCCATCTTCAACTTTGGTGACAACGACTGGCACACGCTCGCCGAGTTTCAGTATGTCTTCAACTTTTTCCAGTCGCCATGGAACAATTTCGGAAATGTGAATCAGTCCTTCAGTGAAGTCGTTCAATTTTGCAAACGCGCCAAAGGGTGCGAGGCGTGTAATCTCCACGTCCATTTTTTCACCGATTTCAAAAACGTGTGTGATGGAGAGAATGGTTTCTTTTGCACGCGCAGCACTTCCATTTTTTCCAGTTATAAATACGGTGCCGTCGTCTTCAATACTTATTTCAGTGACACCCGTTTGCTCTTTGATGCCGTTGATCGTTTTTCCGCCCCCGCCAATAACGAGTCCGATTTGTTCAGGCAGAATTTTGAGTGAAATAATTTCTGGTGCGCGCGGTGAAATAGTTTCGCGCGCTGCGGCAATCTCTTTTTCAATCACGTCAAGGATGTGTAGTCGCGCTGCGCGCGCCGCCTCGAGTGCTTCCGCAAGAACTGCAATCGGAATCCCAGACACCTTTACGTCCATTTGAATGGCGGTGATACCCTCGCGTGTTCCTGCGACTTTAAAATCCATGTCACCATGTTCATCTTCCGGACCTTGAATGTCAGTGAGGAGTACGTACTCACTTTCATTCTTCATCAAGAGCCCGGACGCAATACCGGCAACAGGTCGTTTAATTGGCACGCCGCCGTCCATGAGTGCGAGCGTCGAGCCACACACCGAACCCATAGAGCTCGAACCGTTTGACGACATCGTCTCTGATACCAATCGGATGGTGTATGGAAATATTTCTTTTTCTGGAATGACCGGTAGAAGTGCTTTTTCTGCAAGTGCGCCGTGTCCAATCATGCGGCGATTGAATCCGCCAACGCGCCCTGTTTCCCCAACAGAAAATGGTGGGAAGTTGTAGTGGTGCATGAAGCGTTTTTTCGTCTCACGTTCTTCAATGGTGTCGAGCAGCTGTGAATCTTCTGGCCCGCCGAGTGTGAGTACCGAGAGCATGTGCGTTTCGCCGCGATAAAAAATTCCAGAGCCATGCAGTACTGGAGAGAGCCCACCTGCTTTTGCATAGAGTGTGCGGACTTCGTCCATTTGGCGTCCGTCTGCGCGGACGCCCCGCTCAATCCCACCTCGATGCAGCGCTTCATCAATAGCGTCTTCAAAAAGGTGTGCCGCCGCTTCGGTATCAGGATTTTCAAGTTCAGCGCGGAGTGTATCAAACCACTCGTCTTTCAATATATATATGTGTCCCTTCCCCGCTTTGCCGGAGAAGAGCACTCCGTCTATCTTCGGCGCGATTTTCTCATCAAAGAGTTTCTGTACGTCAGGGGGAATGGCGGCCGGCTCGATCACATGTTTCTCTTTTCCAATTTTTGCAACAACGTCTTTTTGGAACGCTTCAAGCTCAGCGTGTATCTGAGCGCTTGCGGTGAGGGCTGCTGTAACATCTTCTTCACTAATTTCTTCTCCTGCAGTCTCAATCATGTTGATACTGCCGTTTCTTCCGCAGGCGAGTACTTCGTAGAGCAGGTTCCCTTCCGTACGATCTGCATATGTGGGGTTGATGAGAAGTTCCCCGTCACTTTTTCGCTTCCCAATACGTACTGCGCCCACGGGTCCGTTCCATGGAATGTCTGAGATAGAGAGTGCGAGTGAAGCACCAATAACCCCGAGGACGTCTGGGTCGTCCTCGCCAACCGCAAGCACGGTTACCACTACTTGTATATCTTTGCGTAACGTCTGATCAAAGAGTGGACGGATGGTGCGGTCGACGATGCGTGCCGAGAGCACTGCTTCATCGCTCGGTCGTCCTTCGCGCTTCATAAAACGGCTGCCGAGGATCTGCCCGGCAGCGTAGTGCTTCTCTTCAAATTCAACAGAGAGCGGAAAGTACGACACATTGCTTGAGCCATGTGTGTCCATCACGGCGGTGACGAGAATGACGGTCTCGCCGTACCGAAGGAGTATTGATCCGTTGGCTTGACCGGTGAGGTCGGTGTATTCGGCGGTGAGGGTTTTACCCCCGAGCATCATCTCAAATGTTTGCTGTTGCATGATGGGGTCAGTGTAGCAAATCGGGCTTCAAAGACAAAAGAAAAATAAAAAGACGGTCGCGCTGCAGATGCACGTATGTGCATCTGCAGCGCGACCGATCGCCGCTAGTCGTCCCAGAGCCCGGCAAATTCTAGTGCGTTACATACCAGTCCTGCGGTAGCCGGCGAGATGCCCGAGGTAGTATCCGCCAAGTATCGTTTGAGTCCGTCTGGAGTATAGCGGCGTGCCACGTCTGCTGCGGTGAAGATGTCTGCGTCCTTGCCCAGCTTTGTCAGCAGTTCTTGGAGTGCTTGCAGAACCCGGACATTACCCGACTGTGGAGAGGAGCTCGAGGATAGCTGTATCTCCGCTTCAGCGAACACCGTACCGATCGGGCGCTCACTCGCCTTGGTCGGGGGATGTTCGAAGGCTTCGAGCGCGTCGGCAATACGCTCCAGTGCATTGCCGATTTGCTCGAGTCGCTTTATTGCCAGCATGTCTTCCTCCTGAGTTGCGGACGACCTCGTAATTTCGAGGTCGTTTCTAGGCGCAACAGTACACGAAGTTGTCACACAATACAAATTTCCTCATTCAGACGTGCGTATAAAAATAAAAAAAGCCCGATCGTCCCGCGAAGCGAGTGCTTGCGCACTGCTTCGCGGGACGATTCGAACGTGTCGACGGAAATCACCATCCTCTTGACCACTCGCCTGTGGTCGTTCGATAGTCTGGGTTGATGTCCTCCAGACTGACTACTGCCAAGACCACAGCGCCGGCCATGGCTATGAGCAAGATCCAGGCCACGGCCATGTTGGCCATATGCCGAACCTTCCTCAGGAAGGATCGTCGAGACCGTCTTCGCTTCATTCCATCTCCTCTGTTTCCGACATGATCGCCGCGAGCGTTTCGATGTTGGGGATCGGCATGTGGAGAAATGTGATCCACAGCAGCCCCGCAACAGCAAGGCTGGTGACCACAATGATCAGGACGTGCCTGATCACTGTTTGTCTGCGCATCCTCTCGGGCATTTGGTTTCCCCCATCTAGTTCTGGCTGGTTGGCTAGAGCGACATCTCACCAGTCGCTAACGCGAGGCAAATGACGATGACGATCCCGATAAGGGTTGCGTCCAGAGTGGCTTCTATCGGGTTCGCTCTCGCCCACCCAAAGATTTTCCGCATGCAGACACCTCCTTTTAAGGCTTGAGGACAGACTATTTTTTACTACAATAACCAAATTTTGTCAAATACCCGCTGCCAAGGAAATTGGGCTATCTTGACAAATATACTCAAATATGCTATAATATAAACTGAATTCAGAAACGGGAGAAATTCACATGCGGTTCGATTTTCGTGCAGTGATGCGCTTCTTCGTTCGCCTGATTGCTTGGGGGGGTGGCGTTGTGTTGGTTCTATTTGTGTGGTTCAACTACGCGGATGTGATCGTTGCGATGATGGACGCGAATCTCGCGTTCATCAAGTGGACAACACATGTTGTCCCGCCGCCATACGGCGCCATGGCGGAGAGTGCGCTTCGCGGCGCGCTCGCGGCGGACAAGGCTCTCCTCTTCTTTGAGGGAGGTATGGCAGTTCGGACGTTCATTTGGCTGGTCTTCAGCCGGAGGATGCCGTTCACCCGCAGAACCAAGGAGGCGCGGCACATCGTGCCTAGAGGCTGATTCAATCCGCTGCAGTTCCAAATGAATGGAACTGCAGCGGGTTTTTCGTTTTGCGTATTATAAAAAATATCGCCACGGTTTGATCCGCGGCGATGAATCGTGTCTGCTTCCGGTGCCGTGTTTGGGGCTACTCAGCTTCGGGTGGCCAGAGTCCTTGGAGAAACTCATCGATCGTCTCTGCCTCCCTGAGCTCTTGAGTGACACGTTTCCACCAAGCGATCCGTTCCAGAGCGTTCAGTGTTTCGACGGTACCTTCGAGTTTTCCGATGATGTCGAGCTCGTGCGCCTGAAATAGATCCCGCGTTTCCTGCTCAAGTACACTCACCTGATGCTCGTACGAGCATTCAAGTTCCGTGTTGCATGTTTGTTGGACTGCACTTTCTTCTGCGTTGCAGGCAAGGATAACGGTGCATACAGCGAACGCCGCTGAAATCGTCGCGGTAAGGAACTGTTTGAGTGTCATCTTGTCCTCCTGTGACTCAAAACGTGATTTAATTGGAGTATGAATTTATTTGCTCTCTTAGTCAAGGATCGTGAATTCCAATCTCGAAATGCAACCACACCGCACTATCATATATGATAGTGCGGTGTGGTTTAGAGAGTCATTCTAGAGAATCGGAAATGTGTTCCTACTCCTCCAAGTCGTCGGTATCCGTTCCAACGATATGTTGGATTTGTTTGCGGAATCCACCGCCCTTGCCGCGGTAGCCGAGGAGGTATTTCTTTGGCTCTTCGTCCATGTCGATAAAGTCGTCGACGAATTCACGTAGTCGTGAAGAGCATGAGCGACCAAACGTGATCGCCTCAATCTGACATCCTTCTGAGCGGACGTATTCAACAAGTGGGATGAAGTCGCCGTCGCCAGTAGCGATCACGATAGCGTCCACTTTGGATGAGAGTTTAATAGCGTCGATCGCCATACCTACGTCCCAGTCTGCTTTCTTGGCACCGCCAAAAAAGATTTGCAGGTCTTTGGTTTTAATTTCAATACCGATCTTTTCGAGTGCCTCAAAGAAGGCTGACTCCTCCCCACTCTCGGTGGTGACCACGTATGAAATTGCGCGCACGAGCTTGCGGTCGCCAAGTGCTGCCTTCACCACTGCGTCGAAATTTACCTTTGCTTTATAGAGATTCTTCGCTGAGTGGTAGAGGTTTTGTGTGTCGATAAAGATTGCGACACGTTGTTCTGGATGTTTTATAACTGCCATATATAGAGATTATTATCTTTTATTAAAAATGTGGTTGCGCCTTCGGTAGATGTTTCTATTAAAAAGCATTACGCGCAGCCTTTAGTATACGCCGTCTGCGGATACACTCAAAATCATGTGCTTTGAAACGCACACGCTGCGCCTATAGGCGCAGCGTGTGAAGACATACAATGGAAATAAAATTACTTCTTTAAGCCGAGTTTCTTGATAAGTGCGTTATATGCACGCTTGTTTTTTCGTTCAAGATACTTAAGGTGCTTTCGTCGGTCAGCAACCATTTGGAGGAGACCACGGCGTGAGTGAAAATCTTTAAGATTTTTCTTAAGGTGCTTCGCAAGCTCATTGATCTGTTTTGTAAGGAGTGCTACCTGCACTTCTGGAGAACCAGTGTCAGTATCATGACGCTTCGTATCTTTTCGGGCGTTTTCTTTCTGTCGTTTAGTCAACATGTTCCTAAAATAAGTCTAAAAATGAATGTAATGCAGATTAGATAGCATCTGCGAAGGTGCCCACACTCTACCACACATTGAATTATGGCGCAAGTCTGGTACGCGACCTGTCGGAGGCTTGGATAGCGTACATATATTGTGCGACCCCATTAGAAGCGCAAGGGTATTTGTTGTTTAGAGTGGAGCGAAAGTATGTCTTCCATTTTTTAACAGCTTCTAACGGGGCAGGCGCAGTAGTTTATAATAGTTCTCATGACACTTTCTGATCTAAAACGGGAATTTCTCGAGCATTTGGAGATTGAGAAGGGACGAAGTCTCAATACTGTGCGAAATTATGAGCATTACCTCGATCGGTTTTTGGAATACGCGAAGATTGATGACCCAAAGAAGCTCACTGAGGAGACCGTACGTGAGTATCGACTCTGGCTTAATCGACAACCTGGAGTTAAGAATGGTCGGAATACCGAGACGCTGAAGCGGAAGACACAGAATTACTACCTGATTGCACTCCGTGCTTTTCTTAAGTATCTGCGCAAGCGTGGTGTGGAATCACTTAATCCTGAGCGTATTGAGCTTGCGAAAGTATCAGAGCGTTCACTTGACCTCATTTCCCCCGCTGAGCTCGATCGACTCATGAAAGCCCCCGATGTTGCAACTGAACGAGGGTTGCGTGATAAGGCGATCCTTGAACTTCTCTTTTCTACCGGACTGCGTGTGTCCGAGCTTTGTGCTCTCTCTGTTGACGATATCGATCTCTCTGGAGTGGAGTTTTCTGTACGAGGAAAGGGAGATAAAGTCCGCGTCGTCTTTATTTCTGAAAGTGCAAAGGAGGCACTCCGTGCATACATAAAAGCGCGCAAGGATATGAATGACGCCATGTTTATACAGTATGGGAAAAATGTGAAGAAGGCAGCGAAAAATAATGAGGACCTGCGGCTCTCGCCGCGGAGTGTGCAGCGGGTCATTAAGCGTTATGCAACAATCGCAGGTATTACCCGCAAAGTCACACCGCATGTCATTCGTCACAGCTTCGCGACCGACCTTCTCTCAAATGGCGCGGATCTTCGTAGTGTGCAGGCGCTTCTCGGGCACGCAAATATTGCGACTACACAAATCTATACACATGTTACTGATCGTCATCTGCATGAAGTACATAAGCGGTTTCATTCCCGGAAGTAACAAGTGGACGGGAAGCAATGAAAAGCACCGCGCCCCCATGGGGGCGCGGTGCTTTTCATTGCTGATACCTTCTTGAGAGTTACTCAACAATCAGTGTACCAACCATGCCTTGCGCACGGTGATTCCCGACCGAACAGTAGTATTCATACGTGCCAGCTTTGTCAGCGACAAATGTCACTGACGTTGTACCGTCTGTGTTTACTTGCGCGGTCGCTGCATCAAATTCGTCCACGACCCAGTCGTGGAATCCACCGTTTGATACGAAGTTAATGGTGACCGTGTCACCCTCCTTCACGCGGATTTCTTTCACGTCGAATGCGAAGTTCGTACCGCCGACATTAAATACCCGTGCTTCTACTGAAGCGTCAACATCAACGTCGACAGTTGGAAATTCCATTCCGTTGTCAGTACCTTCTTCCATTTCGTCATGTCCTTCCATGGTGTCTTCTGACTCATTCTCATCTTCTACAGCTCCCCCTGTTCGCTCGAGCGCTGCGTGATCAATCGGCTCCGTTTGGTTTTGGTATACGTACCATCCGATTCCGGCAAGTACGACAATTCCTAGTACGACAATAAGTTTCATATTTTAATAGTTAGCTATGTAGAGCTCTATTTTAAAGTCCAAGCTGCAATGCTGCAAGGACGACGCCAATCCAGCTGAGGGTTGATGCCCCACCACTGAGCGCCAAGAGCAGACGTTCCCTCTTCTCTACCTCGCTAAAAGTTTTTTCTACTGCAATATGCATGAGTGAGCCGATAAAAAATGAGTTGATGACGAGCGTTGCAACAAAGAACATTTTTATATAAAACACTGGTACGGTGAGGAGATATCCAGACACGGTACTAAAGAGTGTGAGTCCACTGCCGATCATGAGCGTCAGTCCTACAAGTACGGTGCGGTGAAGAAGTTTCAGCTTCCGTGCGGGAAGTGTGATGTCCCCCTTCAGTATCCAGCGCGCGCCGAGATGATCGGTGTAGAGAATGATGGGGATAAGGGTGAAGAGTGTGGTGAGGTGTACAGTGAGTGCAAATGAGTAGAGTGTCATAGGGAGTATTATACACAAGAAATGGTGGAGCAAAATAAAACGGCCGGGCATATATGCCCGGCCGTTTTATTTCGTATCACTACGCGCGCTCTATGTTTGCTGCAGCTGGTCCCTTAGGGCCATTTTCTACATCAAACGTAACAGCATCTCCTTCCTTAAGGTCGTCGAATACGAGACTTTCAGAAAGTGATCGAGCGTGAAAGAAGACATCCTTGTCTCCACCTTCGTCCGGAGTGATGAATCCGAATCCACGATCATTGATACGTACGATTTTTCCTGTCATTAGATTGTGACATTACTTTGATAATGAAGCACTGCATCTACTTTATAGAGCTCTACAGTACTTCACAAAACGTTCACCACACCTGATCCATATTTGCCTCAAGAGCGTTCCTGCTTTGTTGCAGAACATTAAAGCATATTCTGAGATAAATACAATGATTTTATCCTAGACAAGCACTTCGACTTCTGATTCACCTCGCAACTTCTCGAGAAGCTCCGCAACGAGTGCTTGTTGTTTTTGAGCTATAAGCTCTGCTTCGATTTGAGTGCGAACCTCTTCAAGTGTCGGGACATCTTGTCCGCTTGCACTGAGTGAATCGTAGAACGTGGTGATTTCCTCTTCAGACACCTCAATATTTGCGCTTTCAACATACGCTGCGATGTAGGCTTCAATAACCAGCTGTTCTCGGATGTCGTTGCGTAGGTCATCTTGATTTACATCGAAGGTAGCAAGTTGTGCACGAAGTGCTTCCTCTCCTCCAAAGTTATCCACGATGGTGTCAAATTCGCTCGCAACAGTTTCATCAGGAACACTAATGCCGGCGGTAGCCGCATTTTGGATAAAGATTTCTGAATTAACGAGTGAGGTAATTGCTTGTTCTTTGATTTGTTCCTTCACTGTTGGGTCAGTGATATCAAGACCTTGTGCTGCCGCATTTTCAGCAAGGCTCGCGATACTGTTTTCGTAGTTTTTACGCTCAATTTCCACACCGTTCACTCGTGCAACAGGACCACTTTCGCGGTCAGTACCGAGTACGATGTCGACCACTGACTCCTCAGCATTTTCTTCTGCGATTGGTCCATCTTGATCAACGTTGGTAAGGTAAAAATATCCTGCTACCAGTGCACCGACAACAAGTGCAGCTGCAATAAAGGTAGTAATACCCCCTCCGTTGGAAGGAGCGGCTGCTGTCGCAGACGTGTCCGAAGTCGTTGTCTTTGGAGTTGAAGTCTTTGTTTTTTGTTCAGTTGTTTCTTCTTTTTTAGCCATAATGATTACTTGATTATCGTATTTCCCCACCACTTTACCATGGGTGTTGCCCATTCGCCTAGTTATGACGCGATTGAAGCGAAAAGTGATACACTACGCGCATCGTAATGTAGAAATATGAAACTATTCTCATGGAATGTAAATGGTATTCGTGCTGTTCTGAAGAAGGATGCACTGTATCCGCTTCTTACCAAACATGATCCCGACATTCTCTGTCTTCAAGAGACGAAAGCAAGTAGTGATCAGGTAGATATCGATCTGCCAGGATACGAATTGTACTGGAACTCTGCAGAAAGGAAGGGGTATGCGGGCACTGCCATCTTTACCAAGAATACGCCACTGGAGGTTTTTTGCGGTATTCCTGCCGACCTCAAGGAGAAATACGAGCTGAACGATACCTATGGAGACACCACTAAGGAGGGTCGGGTTATCACCCTAGAATATGATGAGTATTTTGTAAGTACAGTGTACACACCAAATGCTAAAGAAGACCTCTCGAGACTCGTCATGCGTCAGCACTGGGACCCAGCGTACTTAGAGTATATGCAGCGCTTACAGTCAGAGAAACCGGTTATTTACTGCGGAGATCTTAATGTTGCGCATACTGAGGAGGATATTGCACGACCGAAAGAGAATAAAGGAAAGAAGGGGTTTACGGACAAGGAGCGAGAGGGTTTTGATAATATGCAGGTCGCGGGATTTGTTGATACCTTCCGTCTCTCTCACAAAGGTAACGGATACTACACTTGGTGGTCTCCTTGGGGTGGCGCGCGCGAGCGGAATGTTGGTTGGCGTATAGATTATGTAATGGTTTCCAGTGAATTGGTGCCGTTGGTGAAGCGATCGGAAATTCATCCCGACGTGATGGGAAGTGACCATTGCCCTGTATCGGTAGCAATAAATATATGAAATGTATTCATCTCGCGGGCCTATAGATAAGACAATGTCTTTTATAAGTAGAGCCCCCCTGCCCCCACTCAAGAATAAGCATAATTCCCCACTGTACGCGCTTGTTTGGTAGTAAAGGACACTTATACACAGTTATCCACGCATATGTCCTTTACATGAAATTATAAAGGACATATTATTATGTCAGGCCCAGAAAGGGCGGGCAGATGCTTCCGAAACTCTGCACTGAACATTTTCAGTCTAGAGTTTCGGAGGCTTCTCCTAAAGTGTTCGTTAAAAATTATTGAGTTAATATTTACCTCCAAATGTAACTCTAAAATCATGTTCCACTGGTGAACCAAATCTTTTGTATCCTCCTGATTCAAAAAATTCGGCTCACAGAGTTGTCGCAATGTAGGGTATGGAGACTTCCTCCACCCAAATGGGACCTTGTTCCATGACAACTCAAAAAAAGAATAACGTTGGTCGCCACCCCATTTATTAAAGCCCGAAGGGTTCGGTCTCTGAGCACATGCTCGGCATTCGAACCCCTCGGGCTTTTTTTATATCTAACTTCGTCCTTAGACTACATGATGCTTCTTTCGAAGTGCCTGCACAGCCTCCTCCTCCTCCTTGGCTTGACGTTCTTTTCCTGCATCTCCCAGTGCAGATAATGCTTCGTTAGAGAGTGTAGAAAGCTCAAGTGTGCGCTTTTCCAGGTACTCTTCGGTATTTTTCTGTGGATCATCGAGCACTTCCTCAAGAAGTGCATGGAGCATGTCGCCAAGCCGTGGTCCAGGAGCTTCTTTGGTAATGTCTATGACACGTTCCCCTTTTATCTTGAGCATCTTTACAGAAATTGGGTCTTTAAGGGCTTCGTCAACCATAGATTTATACTTCCTAAAGCGGAATGGTTGTGCTTTAGGTCTTCCGCTACCAATACGGTCACAGACACGTAGACTGAGGAGGTCTGCAATATATTCCTCCCCCACGTTTCGTATTGTTCTCCGTACTGCAGAAAGTGTTATCTGGTCAGGATCAGAAAAAAACATATGCCAACGAACAAGTCGCACGACAATTTCACTTGTTTCACGTGAAAATCGTAGGTCTTTCAGTATCTTCCTACTCATCCTTGCGCCGATGACTTCGTGTCCGTGGAATGTCCAGTCTTTCTTAGCATCTCCCCATCGACGTGATGCTGGCTTCCCTATATCGTGAAGAAGTGCGGCAAGTCGTATGTGGAACGGAAAGTTTTGATCAGCAGCATACTGGAGGGTGCGGAGAAGGTGTTCATATACCGTGTATGCGTGTGCTTGATTTTGTTCAATGTCGATCCCTTCGAGGAGTTCTGGTAGTACGTGTGGTAGTAGCGTGAGTTTTTCAAGAAAGACAATTCCTTGCATAGGAGCGGCGGAGTTGATTATCTTTACAAACTCATCCCGGATACGCTCCTTAGAAATCCGGCTTAGATATTGGCTATTTTTAAGAATCGCTGCCATTGTATCCGACTCGATAGTGAAGTTAAGTTCTACCGCGAGGCGTACAGCACGTAGTATGCGCAGAGCATCTTCGCTAAAGCGCTCCTCCGCCTCCCCGACAGTCACAATACGTCGCTCCTCAATGTCCTTTTGTCCGTTATGAGGATCAATAAGGCGTTCGTTGGTAACTCGATAGGCAATTGCGTTTATGGTGAAATCCCGCCGTTTGAGGTCTTCTTCGAGAGATACACCGAATTGGACGGCATCAGGCCGCCTTGCATCAGAATAGGTCGATTCTGATCGATATGGAGTCACCTCTACAACTTTGAGTCGCACATCTTCTGATTCAGTTACTACACCGACTGTTCCGTAGTCATTGTTTGCATAGGTCTCCTCAAAAAGTCTGATTATTTCTTCTGGATTTGCATTTGTGGTAATGTCCCAATCTTTCGGCTCCTTCCCTATCAAGAGGTCGCGTACGCAACCACCAACCAAATGCGCCTCAAATCCCCCACTCTCGAGAGTGTCGGCGACATTTTGTATTTCTGTAGGGATGTCAGTGCGTACGATCATGAGTGACGTCATTCTAGCAGAAATTCATTGCAATATCGCCCTTTGGCACGTATTATGTGCACACACAGCACATTCCTGCGCCTATAGTGAAATGGATATCACAACTGACTTCGGATCAGTTATTCTGGGTTCGAATCCTGGTAGGCGCACCGAGGTACAAGGAAAAACACCGGCTTTTTGCCGGTGTTTTTCCTTGTAGTAAGCCAATTTCTTGGCTTACGTGCCTCGGTGCGAGCCGCAGGCATGTTTTTCTTCCAAATCCTAGGAAGAAAAACGGCCGAGGAGGGGTCGCGAGTACTTAGCGCAATACGAGTGTAACGAAGTATTTTGCTTAGTAACTTGTGACCACTGCGTAGCGAGTTACAAACTTGTGTCACCGGAAATAAAGTGGAGGAGGAAGAATCTTGAAGAATCGGTCAGGAGCTACTTGGGGTCAAGTTGCTAAGTATAATTTTTCTCTACGCTCAAATTCTACTAAGCACTTCCTCCCCGAACTCACTCGTGCTCGCATCTTGAAAGCTCGCACATCGTTCCGGTTCACAAAACGCAGAAAACGAGACGCAGGTCTCATTTTCTGTCTGTTTTGTGCGGCCAGGGAGAATCGAACTCCCGACTGATCCTTGGCAAGGACCCGTTATACCACTTAACCATGGCCGCAAACTACTGAATGGTGGCGCAATTATAGTGTATTTATGTATATCAAGCAATTCCCTCTCTAAAGTTGAGAGTTCCTTAATTAAGATAGTCGTCAAAAATGTCCCCAAAAGTGTATAACTCAGTGGATATGTGTATAAAGGACAGAGTATAAAAGTCATATTTTTTATAAAATCCTTATTTTGAGCCACCATAGAGGTAGCTACCTCAAAACTCCCCGTATTATGTTTCACGTGAAACATAATACGGGGAGTTTCATGTGAAAACTCTCAAGAGTGGGTCGTTGAGTATGCTACGATTTGTTATATGCAGAATAAACTTGCTCCTCACCTTGAGACAGGTGCTCTTGGTGAGGATATTGCTTTGGAGTATTTGGAGAAGCAAGGATTTTCTTTGATAGAGCGTAACTACAGGGAGAAATGGGGAGAGATTGATCTCATTATGCAAAAAGGACAAAAAATACACTTTATTGAGGTGAAGGCTGTTTCCCATGAAACAAGGGAAAGGCTCGAAAAGTCAGTTTCACGTGAAATCTTTCGCCCTGAAGAGCGAGTGCATCATAAGAAATTGCAGCGTCTTGGGAGAGCTTTTCAGACGTGGATAGCTAAAAAGGGAAGTACGAACCCATTTCAGCTTGACGTCCTTACGGTACGTCTTGTTCCACGTGAAAAGTACGCGGTGGTGGATGTTATAGAAGATGTGAACTTTGACTAGTTTCTCATGAAACTATATTTGGTCGGGGAATGGGGTGAGAAGCGAATATTTGGAGCTTCGCAAGAGGTTGTATGATATGTCACTGTAAAGTGACATATCATACAACCTAAACAGTGCCTGTGAGGCATCGAATCGCACCTTTCCCAGAAAGCCACTGTTGGTTCTTTGATTAATTTCAATCTAAGTCGGGGAGCGGGGAATCGAACCCCGGCCGCACGGTCCCAAACCGTGTACACTACCATTATGCTACACCCCGACTTAAATAAAAATTGTAAAAATCAAAGAACCCCGAAAACATTACGTTTGTAGGCAAAATCATACCATCCAGATATTAAAAAAGCGAATGGTATACTATTAATTTATGAACGAGACTCATTTTGAAGGAAAAATAGCACAGAAAGCAATTGTGCTCGACAAACATGATCGGGTACTTCTTGTACGCGATCCAAGAGAGTCTGAGGAGATATGGGAACTACCCGGAGGTCGACTCAATGTGGATGAGGGTGCACGAGAGGGGTTGGTACGTGAATTAAAAGAAGAACTTGGTGTTGTCTTCAATATACACGAGGTGATTCACATGGAACAGTTTATACAAGGAAGTGAGGGCAACAGAGCGTTTGTGGTGGTATACAGAGGGACACTCGAAGACACGGAGGCATCTTTTGTGCTTGAAGATACAGAGGTTTCTGAAGTGCGGTGGGTGAGTAGGTCAGAATTACAGAATGTACCATTGTTTCCAGAGTACTCCAGGGCTCTGGAGAGCTTTTTTAGTAAGAATACCGACATATGAAAAAACAAATAGTTTTTATAAAAGGAGGGGAGGCGTTTAGTCACTACGAAGACTTTTTGAACTATCTGAGGACTGTGGAGGTGAGAGATCCTGCTGCATTGGAACAAAGACGTTGGACGAAGACTCTCCAAGAGGACTTGGGTGCTGACTTTGAAGTATTTATGCCAACAATGCCGAATAAGCAAAATGCGAAGTATGAAGAGTGGAAGATTTGGCTTGAGCGGCACTTTCAGTTTTTACACGATGACGTCGTGCTTATCGGACATTCCCAAGGAGGATATTTCTTATTGAAGTATCTTTCTGAAAACGATATGCCTGTAAGGGTGCGGGCGCTATACTTACTTGCGTCTCCTGCGGGCCCCGATGACTTCGGCGCGGAAGATGGGGGAGATTTCGCTTTTGAAACAGAGCGTATAAAGGACATACAGAAAAATGTAAAGGACGTATATATCTTTCATTCAGAAGATGATCCGGTTGTGCCGTATAGTCATGCGACGACTCTAAAGGGATTATTGCCGAATGCGAAGCTGATCACCTTTTCCGATCGGGGCCATTTTCTCACTGAGACGTTTCCGGAGTTTGTCGAGCACATCAAAGCAAATAGTTGACAGTATTGATTATTTGTTTCCCAGAAAGTACACGGCCCGCCCAAATGCTTTGCATTTGGGCGGGCTCTTTTTTGTATGAAAGAAGTCGGCATTTCCTCCGTCTTCGCTTATAATGGTGTCCCATGGCGGAACATGAATCAAAAGCCAAAGAGGGAGACCAGGAAGAACGTTTTTTAAAAGCGTTTGAGGAATATTCCGATGCACTTTTTCGCCATGCGACGTATCGGCTCTCAGATCGTGAGCGGGCCATTGACCTCGTTCACGATACCTTCACCAAAGTCTGGAACTATACACGTTCCGGACACACAATAGAGACCTATCGTCCGTTTCTGTACAAGATACTCAACAACTTAATCATTGATGAGTATCGAAAACGGAAAGATGTGTCGCTCGATTCGCTCTTAGAAGAAGAGGGTACGCACGAAGGATCATTCGATGAACTCTCTGAAGGTTCACTCGAGGAACTCACATTTGCGCTCGATGCACAGAAGGCAGCAGTGCTTGTGGCAGAGATTCCTGATGTGTATCGAGAGGTCATCGTACTCCGCTTCATTGACGGACTCGGTCCAAAAGAGATTGGCGATCTCATTGAAAAATCGGAGAACGTGGTTTCGGTAAGAATACACCGAGGGATAAAGATGCTTCGCGATTTGATAGAAGCACAGGAAGAAAAAGCACAGACACGACGTTTACCATACAAAAAATGAAATCGTTCGGAACTGAACTAAAAAAACACGCAGAGAAAACACGCCTCAAGGCGAGCGAGCGAGCAGAATTGCGCGCACGCATTTTGACATACATGGAGTATCACCCATTGCCGAAGAAGACGGCTGGGGTTCAGACAAAACCGGTATATCAGCTCGCATACTCATTTTCAATATTTCAACAGTTCGGAGTACGTATCGCAGCAAGTGCGTTTGCGATACTTTTTGTCGTCGTCGGTGTGCCGATGGCGGCAGAACGCGCAGTGCCGGGCGATATTCTGTATCCGGTCAAGACACAGATTACCGAAGGAGTACGTGCACAATTTGTAAATTCGCCGTACGAGCGGATTGCATTTGAAACGGAGCTCATGGAGCGACGTATTGCGGAAGCGCGCCTTCTGGAAAAAGAGGGGAAGTTGAGTGACGAAATTGAGGCACAGATTGCTGAGACTGTGCGCGGACATGCGACTGCAGCATGGGAGGGTATCGCAGAACTTAATGTCACTGATGCGGAAGAGGGTGCAATCGCGAAAATAACGTTTGGCACTGTGCTTGATGTTCAATCAGCAATCATTAAGGGTGAAGGTGGTGGGGAAGAAGGAAAGGGTATTGCGGGAGCAGTCTCAAGCGCGCGTGCGTCTGTTGCTGCCGATAGCAGCACGACAACACCGTCATACGCACGGCTCTCTGCGCGTGTAGAGCAGCACACGACACGGGCGTATGAACTCCTTTCATCAGTTGAATCGTCTGCAACAGCAGCCGAGCGGACTAACATTGAGCGCCGACTTGCTGATATCGAACGAAAGATAGTTGCTGCCCAGGTTGCGCACGAGGAAGAGAGTGAAGAAGATGTCACATTGCTTTCTGGCGCGCTTGCTGACATACAAAAACTCATTTCATTTATGACTGACATTGATGTGCGAGCAAATGTGTCAATCGAAGACTTGGTGCCGGTAGTACTCACTCCGGAAGAGCGTATTGAGACACTCGAGCAGCAGCTCAATGAATATCGTATAGAGACAGAAGGAGGAATTGAGGACATGTCTACCGGTAGTACGACAGTTGCGGTAGACATTGAGCTCGGCATTGAGGTGGTAGATGGTGAGGAGGAAGTAAGCGCGAGTTCTACAGACACAGTCGTGGAAGGAAAAGATAGTTTTATGACAACGCTACAATCATATATTGAAAAGGCAAAAACATTACTCACTGAAGGGAAGGTGAAGGAATCAGAAAATGTAATTGGAGAAGCTGAGACGTTTGTAGCAATGCCTATTGAGGATTCGTCAGAAGAGACAGAGGGTGTAGAGGAGGATGTTGCAGAGGAAAAAGAGGCAAACTAAAACCCGCGCGTTGCGGGTGTAAAGAGCGGTGGTCGGCGGGCGTAATGCGCCCGCCGCCATGTTGGATCAGGTCGGAAAGTGTACAGGTGGACGTGTATTGTCCTGCATTGGCCGACCGTGGGATCCCCGGACGATGTGATGACGAAGTCCGTTCTCGTCAGGACATCCGAGCCCCAGGTACTCTCCGGTGCCCTTGGCCTGGTCGCCTGTGACAGGGGTCTCAGACGTCGGTGCGTTCGTCTGCATTGAATACCTCCTTAAATATTTGCTGACCTCCTCCCGAGGTCAGTTAGTAACCACCATACTCCTTTTTCCATCAGCTTGTCAAAGTCGATATTTTATTTTCTTGTGCATAAGTATTTTGACAGCCTGTAAGAGAGGTGTATATTCATGAGTATGCGTGGTATATACACAGCCGACACGACGAACCTGGTGCGGTTCCTGTACGTGATTCTTGGAAATCCAAGGAGTCGGCATGGTGTGTAAACCAGTTTTTCTTAAAAACAAAGCCCGGCTCCAAAGGAGCCGGGCTTTGTTTTTAAGAGGATTGTGTTTCGAGAAGAGATATGTGCAGAATATTTCTTCCCGCGACGTAATCACACGTTTGCGGCTACCCCGCGGTAGGGTAGAAATTCTAGGGAGAAATTCAGTCATGGACAATGAGGATGGTGGCCTTACCAACTACCTGAGAAGATTTGTGAAATGGGTTAAGTCCCTTTTCAAGAGCGAGTTCTCTCAGGTGTCGGTCATGGCGGACAATTCGCATGCATCGGTCCTATTTCATGACGTCATCAATGGAGACGTCGATCCCAAGTGTATTCCCCCGAGGAGACGTCCCCGCTAGGAGAGCTTCCGGGAGGAGCGGATTTAAGGCGCGCCGCTTGCGGCGCGCTCCTTCTTTTTATAAAGCTTGCATGACACGTCTATATATGGAAAATAGGGGACTATACTACTCGATAACATTTCTGACTTTGTATGAATGAACTTTTAGAACTCATGACAAGTTGGGTACCCCCGCTTTCTGTTAACCTACCGTTGGTTGGTGTCACGGACGTGCGTCCGTATGTGCTCGTTCTCGTACTATTTATCGGTACCACAGCACTCTTTTGGCTTATTCGTGCTGTGGTACTCGTCCGACTTCGAGCGCTCTCAGAGAGGACGACAAACGACATTGACGATGTATTTATCAATGCAGTCGGCAGCATTCGTGCATGGGTATATACGTTCCTCTCACTCTATATTTCACTCCTACCCGTTTCTCTACCGAATCTTGCCGATACAATCCTCACTGCGGTAATACTTTTTGCGGTTGTTTGGCAGCTAATAGAGGTTGCAACGTGCTTTATCAAATACGGCGCAAAGCGTTTTGTAGAGAAGGACGAAGATGGCGATGGTGTCGTGGATCCAAACGCAGCGATGATCTCAAGTATGATCACACTCATTGCACGCATTGTGCTCTGGGCGTTTGGTGGTATGTTTGTACTCTCAAATCTTGGTGTAGAGATCACCTCACTTATCGCAGGACTTGGTATCGGCGGTATTGCAGTCGCCTTTGCATTGCAAGGCATTCTCTCTGATCTCTTTAGCTCATTCTCTATTTACTTCGATAAACCATTCCGTATTGGGGATTTCATTGTGGTAGGGGACGATATGGGGACGGTAGAGCGCGTCGGTATTAAATCGACACGTATCCGTACACTGCAGGGTGAAGAGCTCGTAATCTCAAATGCGGAACTTACAACAGCACGCGTCCAGAATTATAAAAAAATGCAAAAGCGGCGTATTGTGTTTCGTATTGGAATCAAGTACGAAACGCCGCGGGAAAAAGTGCGAAGTGTCCCCGATATTGTAAGAGAAGTGGTTGCGCAGTCTGATAATGTCGAGCTGGACCGCGTACATTTTGCGGAGATGGGAGATTTTTCACTTATCTTTGAGGTTGTGTACCATGTGCAGTCTTCTGACTACAACGAGTATATGGATCGGCAGCAAGAGATCAATCTCGGTATTATGGACGGGGTTACTGACGCAGGGATAGAGATTGCGTACCCGACGCAGATGCTATATCTCAAGAAGGAGTCGTAAAAATGTTGACCCGTCTGATCTCTGTGCTTTGTACAGAGATCAGACGGGGGGAGGGTAATTTCAGAAAAGAAATACAGGTATTCAAAAAGTGCGCCCACCCCGGGCGCACTTTTTGATCAAAGAACTAATAAGCGTGCTCAGAAAGAAATCCCAGATACTGTTTTTCTCAGTACATGAGGTGCCCTTCTGAGCACGCTCTACTCTATTTTGTCGACAAAATATGCACCACCCATTCGAGTGGCACAGAGGAGTATCATACGGTATTGATGGGGGAGGTGGCAAATGGTGGGTGTGTATATTGTGATGAGGGATTGCACACGAAACTAATTTTTGTGCGGGTAGAGAGAATCGAAACTTACTGTTTCAGTACAGGTTGTCGATATTTCTATTCGCGAGCTCCGGAAATATCAGCCAACCTCTTCGATTCTCTGCGCAACAGAAAAAACTGGACACAAGGCCCAGTCTTTTCTATTGCAGTGCGGGTAGAGAGAATCGTCCCGCTTTTTCTAATTCACTACGTTCACAAGAACGCTGGACGCAGCTCACTTGTTTCGGTATTAGACATAACCGAAACATCGTTCCGCTGTTCGATTCTCTACACAAAGTATGTTGATACTTTGTTCTACCCGCACACGCAAAACGCCCCTTTTGGGGCGCTATTACGTGTGCGGGTAGAGAGAATCGAACTCTCGTCTACTGCTTGGAAGGCAGTCATTCTACCACTAAACTATACCCGCATTTAGTGGGCAGATTCTAGCATATTGGCCCACTATTATGAAGTCTGGAACACACAACGTCCCCGCAAGGGGACGTTGTGTGTTGTGTGGGAGATAACGGCAAACCGTTATCGTAGTCGTGCACCACCCCATTACGAATAGTACAAACGCTACGTGTGTATTATATCATGCAGGGTAAACAACATGCCCACATCACAAAGTGATGTGGGCATGTTGTAAGGAGGGATTTATTTAACCGCGTCTTTAAGCGCCTTTGCGGGACGAAATTTAGCTGTCCGCATTGCGGGAATCTCAATTGATTCACCAGTGCGTGGATTGCGTCCTGTGCGAGCATTACGCATCTTTGTTGAAAAAATACCGAGACCGGCGATTGACACTTCAGTACCGCTCTTGAGCGAATCGGTAATTGAATCAATCATTGTCTCTACAGCACGTTCAGCATCTGCTCGGGTACCACCGAGTACTTCATGTACCTTATTGATGATGTCTGCTTTGTTCATAATCTGAAATAAAATTGAAACTAGTATAGCTAATGTGCATTTGCCAGTCGGGAATCGACGGGTACCGCCGACTCGGTGACTTCAGCTCATTATATAGCACGGGTTTTGCCACGCAATACTCTATAACATTTATGATTTGTGTGTCCTAGTTAATAATAAAAAGACCTATAATACGCCAGATCTCCACGACAATAGACGATCTGTGGTATGCTTTTTCACACACATATGAACAAAACAAGAATCGGCGTTATGGGTGCAAAAGGAAGCTTCTCTGAGCAGGCGGGAGAAGCGTACATAAAAACAGAGCAAGTATCGGACACAGAAATCGTCCCGCTGATCAGTGCCGAAGCAGTACTTGCTGCAGTGGAAGCTGGAGAAATTGAGCGAGGGATCTTCCCGATCGAGAACTCTAACGGTGGTATTGTGATTGAGGCAGTACACGCAATGGCAGAGCATCGCTTTACCATTGAGCGGATGTTTGAGATTGATGTCCACCACCACCTCTTGGTAAAAAACGGCATAACGGCGTCACACATAACCTCAGTTACGTCACACGATCAAGCAATCAAGCAATGCAGAATGTATCTGAAGCGTGTGTGGCCGGATGTAGATATTGTTGAGTACAAAGACACTGCCGCAGCGGCGGAGGCGCTCCATACTGGTGAATTACCGGATACGACAGCAGTCATTGCACCACGACGTTGTGCGAAACTCTATGATTTAAAGATTTTAGAAGAATCGATACAGGATCTCAAATTTAACTTCACGACGTTCGTTGTTGCCGTCAAAATCTCCTGAAAAAAGAGAAAACCGCGACGCCAAAGGCGTCGCGGTTTTCTTAACTACATTCTCTCTCGGTCTATTCGATAGCTTAAGTGTGGATGACTAACGAGGAGATGGAGAAAAATAGTATGAGTCGTATTAGACATACGATGAAGATATTTTTCGAACAGCGACGAGGTTAGGCGCCGCAATTATGCTAGCGAGCATATTCGATGACGCGCGTTTCGCGAATTACATTAACCTTAATCTCTCCAGGGTAGCGTAACTTCTCTTGGATATTTGCAGCGATCTTCTGCGCGAGTTCGTGCGCTTCGATGTCTGAAATTTCTTCTGGATGTACTATGACGCGCACTTCGCGTCCCGCTTGAATCGCGTACGCTTTATCAACGCCAGGCATATCTTTTGCGACATTCTCTAGCTCAGCGATGCGCTTTATGTAGTTCTCCAGTGAATCTCTGCGTGCACCAGGACGTCCGCCTGAAATAGAGTCGGCAACTTGCACGAGCATTGCTTCCACAGTCTCGTACGGATACTCTTCGTGGTGTGCCTGCATAGCGACAATAACACGTTCGTCGACCTTGTACTTCTGGAGAATTCTTCGCCCAATTTCCACATGCGTCCCTTGCACTTCATGACTTACAGTTTTTCCAATGTCATGCAGTAGTGCGCCTGCACGTGCAATCTCAACGTCAGCGCCAATTTCTTCAGCGAGTATTGCAGCGAGGTGCGCCATTTCGACTGAATGCCAGAGCACGTTTTGTCCGTAGCTTGTACGAAAGTGGAGACGTCCGAGAATTTTGATGAGGTCAGGGTCGAGGTTGGTGACACCTGCTTCATAGGCTGCCTTCTCGCCCATTTTTCTCACTGTCTCAGATACGGTCTTTCGTGCATTTGCAACAAGTTCTTCGATTTTTGTCGGTTGAATTCTTCCGTCAGCAATGAGTGCTTCGAGTGCTGTGCGTGCAATCTCTCGGCGAAGCGGATCAAATGAGGAGAGAGTAATATATCCTGGCGTTTCATCGATAAGTACATCAACACCTGTTGCGCGTTCAAAGGCCCGCACATTTCGACCTTCTTTTCCAATAACCTTGCCTTTCATGTCGTCATTCGGAAGTTCGACGACCGATGTCATGATGTCAGTTTGCATCATGTTGCCGATACGGTGAATAGCGGTGGTAAGTAACCACCGCGCTTTTTCTTCGTATTGTTCAGATCCGATTGACTCCACTTTTTTGATGCGCTCAAGAAGGTCGTCTGCACGTTCACGCTCCATGCGTGTGGCGATTTCTTCATACGCTTCCTCTTTTGTCATCTGAGCGACTTGCTCGATTGTGTGCTCAATTTCATTTTGCCGCCCATCAAGTCGTGTGCGGATACTTTTTATTTCATCGATCTTTTGTCGGACGTTCTCTAATTCCGAATCAACGTCAATCTGACGTTGATCGATAAGTTCTTCTCGTTTTATAAGTCGGTCCTCTGTCCTAGATAGTCGGTCTTCAAATTCTTTTAGTTCTGTACGCTTTTCCTTTTCGAGTGCCTCTACTTTAATTTCTGCTTTTTCAAGTACTTGTATCGCTTTTTCTTCTGCAGCGAGCAGTCGTTCTTTTATTTCAAGTTCAACTGATTCTTTCTTCGAAAGTGCATGTATGTATCGAAGGTAGTAGCCTGCTGCGATGCCAAGGACTCCGCTCGCGATAATCGCGATGAGTGTGATAATCGGCATAATAATTCAATAATCTCCTGTGGTGCGTGTCGAACGTTCCGTGTTTCTCTCGAAAACTGTCGTGTGATCGTATGAGGGATGCACCGTTAATAAACCTATTCGACTCTGCCCACAGTACCAGAAGGAAAGGAAAATGACAAAATGTCAAAGAAGCCGCGAGCTTCGCTCGCGGCTTCTTTGTGCTGTACGCGCCTGACTATTTTAAGATCTCGTCAATGAGCGTCAAGTTGCTAAGTATAATTTATCGCTACGCTCAAATTTCTACTAAGCACTTCCTTTCTTACGGGAACTGTTCAGGTTGTATGATATTTCTCCTTACGTCGAAATATCAACAACCCCTTGCGAAGCTCCAAGTATTCGCTTCTCACGCTACGCTCATAAGTGCCTCCTGGCCGGCCTCACTCGTGCTCGCATTCTGAGAGCTCGCACATCGTTCCGGCTCGTCATTGTTAGTGATCTTAAAAAACTTATTTTAAGATCTCGTCAATGACGCCATATTTCTTTGCCTCAGGTGCGGTCATAAAGAAGTCACGATCAACGTCTTGCGACACTTTCTTTTCAGTCTGCCCAGTATTTTTCGCCATCATCTTGATGAGCATTTCTTTGGTGCGAATGATGTGTCGTGCGGTAATCTCAATGTCAGATGCCTGTCCTTCAGCACCACCGAGTGGTTGGTGAATCATTACTTCAGCGTGGGGAAGTGCAAAACGCTTTCCTTTCTTTCCAGAAGAGAGAAGCCACGCACCACCAGACGCTGCCATACCGACACATACGGTAGAGACATCAGGCTTAATGTGGTTCATAGTGTCGATCATTGCGAGTGTTGCGCTCACTGAACCGCCGGGGGAGTTGATATAGAAAGAAATGTCCTTCTTGGGGTCTTCAGACTCAAGAAAGAGGAGTTGCGCAATCACGAGATTGGCTACCTCAGTACTAATACCGCCTCCGAGGAAGATAATACGCTCCTTAAGAAGTCGGGAAAATATATCGTATGCGCGTTCGCCGGCATGGGTCTTCTCAACCACCATTGGTACGAGCTGCGCCGTTGGTTCTGTATGTTTCATAGGACAAAACAATACCATCGGAAACGACTTCTGTAAAGAAATTTATCTACTGACTCTCCAACATTTTCATCACCGCGTCGTTTTGGAGGGTTGAGGTAACATAGACACGTACACGCTCTTTGTCAGCATCTTTATGCTGTTCAAGAATATGTTCCATTTGGTGTTCAACTTCTTTTTCGTCGACATCAACGTCTTCTTTTTCAGCGATTTCATTGAGTACGATTTGGAGCTTTGCGCGCTTTTCGGCAGCGGGTGTCCATTCTTTTTTAAGATCCTCCTTCGTTTTTTTGATATGTTCTAGGTATCCGTCCATGGTGAGCCCCGCACGCTTGATGTCTTCATCCATCTGGGCGAACATTTGGTTGAGTTCTGTCTCGATGAGTACTGCAGGGAGGATCATGTCAGTTTTCTCGATGATTGCATCGGTAATACTTGCACGATGTTTTGCATCGACATCTTGTTTCTTTTGAATTTCGAGATGCTCACGGATTTTTGATTTAAAATCGGCGACAGTTTCAAACTGCCCAGGCTGCCCAAGTGTTTTTACCAGCTCGTCAGTGAGTTCCGGTAATTGTTCGTCTTTTACCTCTTCTTCACTTGGCACGTCCTCAATTTCTTTTGGGTTGTCAGTGTCTTTTTTCTCTGCAGCTTTCTTTTGTATACGTTCATACGCAACTTTTTGTCTGAGGATTTCTTCGGTCTGCTTCTCGACCTCTTTGTCAGTGACGTCGGTCTTTTCTTTCTTCTTATTTTCTTCTGCCGCAAGCTTTTTATAGTCGGGAAGCGCTACCTCAGGCATCACGGCAACAGTGATAGAGAAACCAAAGGGGTTGTCGGTAGCGAGTTTGGTAATTGAAATTTGAGGATAGCCGATCACCTCAAGTGCGTGGTGTTTTACTACGTCTGGATAGGTCTTTCGGAGTGCGCGTTCTGCCATTTCTTGAAGGAGTGCCATTTCGCCGACGCGCTCGATGACGACTTTTTCAGGGATATGTCCCTCACGGAAACCGTCCGCCTTTATGCCTTTTGACACGGCAGCGAGGGCACCAGCGCGCTCTTTTTCTAAGTAGGTAAAAGGAATCTCACCCTCTATACGGACGGTTGATTCTTCTTTATTTGGCTCTACAGAGATGTTTTTTAGTTCTGTTTCAGTCATGGGTTTGTAGTGTACATATGAAGGTGTATTAAATCAAGGAACATAAAAAAGCGTTCACATTTTGTGAACGCTTTTTTACAGCGCAGCTTCAATGCTCGTTTGTTACGGTGTTGTGGTTGCTTCTGCTGCGACGGCAGCATCGAATTCTGCATCCATCTCGTCAAATGCAGTGTCGATGTCACTAAAGTCTTCTTCGAGATCTTCTTCAATTGATTCAATGCTGTTGGTGTCAGTGGTCGCTGTAGTTTCTCCAGACATCGCGTCATCGGACATTGCTTCGTCATCTGACTCCATCATCGCAGCGTCTTGGTCATCCATGTCAGCAGCCTGTTCTCCTGCGAGGTATGAGCCCCAGAGGTAGAATCCGCCAAGTCCGAGTACGATGAGTACGATAATGACGCCGAGTATCACACTGAGCCATACGTATTTGTGGCCGGTTTCTGCCGGTGCTTCTGCGGGCTGCGCGGGTGCGCCAGGTGTAACGACTGGTTCTTTGGGCATATTCATCGGTGCCGACTGTGCTTCTGGTGTTGGTGTCGGGGTGGGTGTCGGTTCGTTTTGTGGTTCCATAAATAATTTTTTGAGGATTAATAAAGATTATTCACCTGAGGTGTCATCTGCAGAGACGGCATCGCTTGCGCCGCGACCAAGGCTTGCGTCAACAACCGCGTCTTTGAGTGCAGCAACCGCTTCTCGAAGGAGTTCGCGTGTTTCCTTGAGTAGATCGCGAATTGTGCCAAAGAGCGTTCGTAATTCTGCGAGGTCGGTTTTTGGTTCGTCAGAAGTGAGCGCATACTCAACATTTGTATCGATTCCAGCAAGGAGTTCAGTAACTTCGGTGAGTTTCGCTTCTGCTTCTCTCAATTTCTCTGTGGTGATGGCTACATCAACGCCACGGAGTGCGAGTTCCTGCGCGCGTGTCTCGATGCGGTCATGGATGTCCCAAAGTTTTTCTGTTGCGTCTAACACACGATCTTGAAAGTTTTTGATGAACGTAGCGAGCCGTGTTTGACGTGCGTCGCTGAGTGCAGCTCTGTGCTCGGTTGCATCTGTACGGCGTTCTTCGAGTGCTGCACGTTTTACTTCAACATCAGCACGATGTGCTTCAATGCGGTCTTGAAGAAGTAACTGTCGTTCCTCTCGTTCTTGTGCGGTTGGTCGAGCAGAAGTTGTAGCTCCTTCTTGTGCAAACACCGATGCGGCAATCGCAAAGAGTCCGCAGATTATGGCGATGAGCAGATACATGCGTATGTGCGAGTGTGAAATATGTTTCATTGTTAGATTTAGTGAATAGAGTATAGGTTACCAATTGCTACTAGCATACAGAGAATCAAAAAGAATACCTCCTTTGCTCCTCAAAGTATAAACCCGGATGTGCCTTCGCACATCCGGGTTTATACACAAAATAGGGAACCGTTAAGTAGCCCGTTACAGTTTAAGTGCAGGGAGTATTTGTTTTTTTCGAGAAAGAATTCCTGGAAGTACTTCCGTGTCACGTTCAACTGTTACTCCAAACGAAGATTCAATGATCTGTTTTGCGAGCGGACTGTGAGTGAGTACAGTCGCTTCTTCCTTAAGAATGTCCACAATAAAGAAGAGTACCTCGTCTACGTCATGCTCTTCTGCAATAATTTCCCCCATCGCAGCAATAATGCCGTCCTTTCGGTCGAGGACCATTGTTGGATTGGTTGTCTCTATGACAGACACGCGGAGATTTTTTCCGCCCACCTCGAATTTTTTGCTGTCGAGACGTACGAGGCCAACATCGGTGAAATCTGAAATATCTGATTTTGCCGCAAACATCTCGTTGGCGTAGGTGGCGATGTCGATACCGAGTTGAGCTGCGAGTTTCTCCGCAACATCCTTGTCGTGAGGCGTGGTTGTGGGACTACGAAATCCAAGTGTGTCAGAAAGTATGCATGAAAGTATCAGTCCAGCGATATCGTCTGGAAGTGTATCAGTGTGTTCTTCCATGAGTCCATAGAGCACACTTGCCGTGGAAGCGAGCGGACGCATGGTTATCTCAACCGGAGTCTCTGTTGAGAGACCCCCGACGAGTTTATGGTGATCGACGAGCTGTAGTACTGTTGCTTCGTTAATATTTTCGGGTAGTTCTTGTGGGTTGTTTGTATCCACTACGACAACCTCATCGCCAGGAGCGAGTGTCTCGAGGAGGTCGGGAGCCGACACTGACCATTTGTTGAGTACAAAGCGCGTCTCAGAATTAAGTTCACCAAGTACGTATGGTGTGGCGTCCATACTTGTGTGCGTGTTGAGGTACCATGACCAAATGATTGCGCAGCATGTCGCGTCAGTGTCTGGCGCAAGGTGTCCAAAGACTTTTACCATTATGTAGTGCTAAAACTATTAACCCTCTTTCTTTTCGTCAGCCTTCTCTATATCTGACACTGTATCACTTTGTTCAGCTTCCTCAATCTTCTTGCCTTCTTCCAGCTCAGCCTCTGCTTCTTCGGGAGTGTTGACCTCATGCTCTTCTTCCATATTTGCTTCAGTCATGTCACGGTCAGTTTCTTCTGCTTTCGTATCGTCCTCCGGCACCACTTCTGCGTCAACAGGATTTGGCGCAGCTTTTTTTGGAGTCTCTTCTCCTGCGACTTCTACTTCGCCGTCTGAGTCAGCTTCTGCAAGCTGATCACCGGTTTGTGCTGAGACAATGTCGATCTTCCACCCAGTGAGCTTTGCAGCAAGTCGTACGTTCTGTCCGCCGCGGCCAATAGCGAGTGATTGCTGGTCAGAGGCCACTTCAACTATTGAGTGTCCACGACCATCTTCTGATTCCTCGTCTGAAATAGTTACCTCAAGTACCTGGGCAGGTGAGAGTGCGTCTTCAATAAATTCCAATGGATCTTCTGACCACTCAATAATGTCGATTTTTTCACCACCGAGTTCACTCATCACGGTTGAGACGCGTACACCGCGCTGTCCGACGAGTGATCCAACAGGATCAATGTGCTGATCAGTTGCATGTACAGCAATTTTTGAGCGTGCACCTGCTTCGCGCGCGATTGCCTTTACCTCTACCGCACCGCTCTGGAGTTCTGGCGCCTCAATCTCAAAGAGTTTTGCAAGGAAGTCGGGGTGTGAGCGAGAGAGTTTAAGGAAAATTCCCCGAGGTGTTTCCTCAACAGCGAGGAGAATTGCGCGAATGCGTTCTCCTGGACGAAAGCGTTCTCCTGGAATTTGTTCTTCGTACGGCATGATTGCGGTCACACGCCCGAGGTCAATATAGAGGTTGCCGCGCTCAAAGCGCTGCATGTGTCCGATGATGATGTCGCCAGCTTTCTGGCCAAACTCGGCAAGCGCTGATTCTTTTTCTGCTTCACGAATCTTTTGGATGATGACCTGCTTTGCAGTCTGTGCCGCGATACGTCCAAAGTCGTCCTTTGGTTCAAGGGGGAAGATGAGTTCTTCACCGACCGCAATGTCTTTCTTGATGAGTCGTGCGCTTTCAACCATGATGTGTTTCTCTGGGTCAAAGCGGGGGAGTCGATCTTCGTCCTCTTGTTCCTCATCGTGTGCGTGATGTGTGTGACGAGTGTGCTCCTCCTCTTTTTCCTCTTCATCCTCGTCGTCTTCCATGCGCACAGTTGATTCATCAACAACGAGTTTCACCTGCTCAAAGGTGGTCGCTCCGGTAGCAACATCAAAACGCGTACGCACAATTTGTCCGCGCTTTCCGTATTCTTTCTTATATGCAGTTGCGAGGGACTGCTCGATTGCGTCGAGCATTTTTTCGCGTGGAATGCCGCGTTCATCTTCCATCTGATCGAGTACTGAGTGAATTACTTTTAGGTCAAACATAACTATTCAAACTACTGCTGTTAAACAAAAGTGCCGGCCCCCGGTGGGCCGACACTTTCATGTCGTGTATTAAAAATAAGTATAGAGGAGAATTGGAATGTGTCAAGTATAACAAAACCCCGAGCACGTATGGGTTTCGTGTCGGGGTTGAGGGGCGCGGCTGGTGCCGCGCCCCCGGTTTGGGTCAGTTGGGGTAGATGAACCACCCTGTCGGCTCCGGGAGTTCCTGGAGCACTATGGTGTGCGGCTCCCCCGTATTGGGATCGACGCATTCACCGCCGAAGGCGAACAGGAGAAGTTTTGCCAACAGGAGATTTTCCCGGACGAAGGGCATCCTCCCATGAAGGAAGTCGAAGAATTCGTGAACGTCGGTCTCTTCCGCTTCCGCCAAATCGAACTGTGCCTGCAGCGCTCGTCTTGCGGCTAAACGCTGTGCCATGAGGTGTCCAGGGGACACGATTTCGGGAGCGCGGCGAAGTGCCTGCACCGCCGACTCCAGCTTCGAGGCGGCGTTGCTGAGAGCGTCTTGTGACGCCTCATACAACGCGTCTGCTTTCATGCTCTCCGCTCTCGCGGAAATGAAGTGCTTGCAGACGCCCTCGAGCGTCTGCAGGTCCACGATTTCGACAAGTGAGACGAAGGTTAATACCAGCCCCCGGATGCCTCTCAAGGCATCCGGGGGCTGGTATATAGAGACGTACTCCCAAAAGCATTGACCAAGTGGAGAATATATGTTATCTTTGCAGAGCTTTTGATACTCGTGTAGGACTCAGGGGCTCCAGATAGACGAAAGAATATATCTGTAATTTATTACCTGCACAGTCCTTGAGACGCACGAACGTCTCACTATTACATTCAATACATGCACACAACACAAAGCCGACAAGGTCGGCAGGGATATGGCGCGTCACCGCGTCGTACCAGTACACGCGGCAATTATCGTCGCACAGAACAGAGTAGCAACTCGAGAGGTGGAGGAGGCCGCCGCACAGATCGAAGCGGTGGCAGCAGAAGCGGCGTAGATGGTCGTCGACCATTTCATGCACGTTCACGCGCACCGCAAGGGCGTCGCGGAGGTGGACGAAGACTCCCAACCTTCAACCCGTCACAGTTCATCAATACCAATCCGGTAGATACGGTGGTAGAGACATATACACCAAAACATAAGTTTGGTGATTTTGGTTTGGATAAGCGGTTGGTACACACGCTCAGTAAGCTTGGGCTTGCGACGCCGTCGCCGATTCAGGACCAAATCATTCCAGAAATTCTTGATGGAAAAGATGTTATTGGACTTGCAGAGACCGGAACAGGGAAGACCGCAGCCTTTTTGCTTCCACTCATCCACAACACGCTGAAAGACTACAAGCGACAGACGCTGATCTTGGCACCAACGCGCGAATTGGCAATTCAGATCGAGCAAGAACTCAAGCGACTCAGTGAAGGATTTAAGCTCTATGCAACTGTTTGTGTCGGTGGCGCGAACATTCGTCCACAGATTCAACGATTGCGCCGACAAAACCATTTCATTATTGGTACCCCCGGTCGTATTCTCGACCTTCTTGAGCGCAAGCACCTCAAGCTCGAACAGATTTCAACCGTCGTACTCGACGAAGCCGACCGTATGCTCGACATGGGATTTATTGTCCCTATTAAAGAGATTTTGAGCAAACTTCCAAAAGAGCGAGAGACGCTCTTCTTCTCAGCGACGATGGATGACAAGACCAAGGCATTGGTGGGAGACTTTCTCAAGAATCCAGTGATGATCTCGGTAAAAAAGAAGGATGTGACCAACAGCATCAAGCAAGATGTTGTGCGTTATGGTACGAACGATAAATATGAAACACTGGTGAAGTTGCTGAAGAGTGACGGATTTAGTCGTGTCATTATCTTTGGCTCAATGAAACACAGCGTTGAAAAGCTCGCACGACAACTCTCACAAAGCGGTGTGGTAGCCGAATCAATCCACGGCAATAAGAATCACTCGCAGCGTCAGCGTTCACTCGCACGCTTTAAGAGTGGTAATGCACGCGTGCTTGTCGCAACAGACGTTGCTGCGCGTGGTATTCATGTCGACAGTGTGTCGCACGTGATCAACTACGATCTGCCGAACACGTTTGAAGACTACGTACACCGTATCGGCCGTACTGGTCGTGGTGATAAGCGTGGAGAAGCATTGACGTTTGTTGCAGGTTCATAGGACACCAATACTTCCGAAACAAAAAAGTGCGGCACATGCCGCACTTTTTTGTTTCGGAAGTATCTTTGTCGGTATTACAACAACCCCTCAAACGTTGCTGTGTATGTATTGATAAATGCCGGAATGGCAAAGAGGAGACCGATAAATGGGAGGACGATCATTGCGATAGTTACCCAAAGTACAATTTGAAAATACTTCCGTGTTTTCTCTACCGACGCATAGATTGCATCAAGCTTTGCTTCGAGGGCGTTTAGTTTAGTTTGGATATCTGTTTCCATATTGGGAATTATAGCAGAGGCTTTGTGGGATGGAGTTGGAACCTTTATTTAGAACGGAGATAATTTTTGTAGACCTCTAGATCATGCTGAAGCGTCAAAGATTTGTCTAATTTATCCGCTTCTTCAACAGTAAACCAGTCTAATCCGTCACAGTTTTCGGGTTCCATGATCTCCGGTTCACCACTGACTATCGAAGCTAGCCAGGTAGGACCGGCCCAATGTTGTTTTTCCTCCTCGATGATGTCATCGACAAACCCCATCAAATCATTAATTTGAATATCAATATCAAGTTCTTCTTTTGTCTCTCGAATAACGGTTTCTTTAGCTGTTTCACCAAATTCCACCATACCTCCTGGTGCTTCCCACTTACCTACTTGGTTTCTTGCCTGTGGGCCACGTCTGGTTAAGAGTATTTTTCCTTCTTCACTGACGATAAATGCTCCAGTTCCAACTCCAATGTAATCTATACCTGGTTTCATAATTTGAAGTATAGCAAAACATCAAAATCACTTACTGGTATTAATCTTCTCATTTCTAAACAGTTACTACACAAAAAAATGACGTAAACCGGTATAATAAATACAATGTGTAGCTCTTTGGTTGAGCTCATTTAAATTTCTATAATTTTTGGGAACTGTGCGAATTCAAGATACAGAATTAAAGCGTTTCATTATCGATTCCGGCTTGGTGTCGCGAAAGGATATTGATGCCGCAGCGAAAGCTGCCAAAGAAAATGACACGACTCTTGCCGAGACGCTCGTGTCAGGAGGTGCTATTAGTGAAGACGATTTGCGTCGGGTGGAATCGTATGTGCTTGGGATCCCGTTTGTTTCTTTGAAAAATCGAAAAGTTGATCCAGCGATCCTTTCCTTGGTACCGGAGCCGGTGGCACGTAACCACAACATCATCCCGTATCGGAAAGATGGCAACGCGCTTGAGGTTGCCATGCTCGACACTGCCGATTTGCCGGCGATCGATTTTGTGAAGAAAAAGGTTGGGCTGAAAATTCTCCCACGGCTCACCGACGAGGAGTCAATGCGCAACGTGTTACGACAGTATCAGAAAACTCTCAAGGATGAATTCGGTGACATCATCATGAAAGAGTCCTCGGCGCTTAAGGTGGTACCGGAGGGGGAGGGTACAGAGATGAGTAAGGAGGAGCTTGAAAAAATGGCAGAGGATTTGCCGGTGGTGCGCATTGTGGACACACTGCTTCGGCACGCAATCATTCAAGGTGCATCTGATATTCATGTTGAGCCAACCGAGACAGAGTTGCTGATTCGGTATCGTATCGATGGTATGTTGCATGATGCGATGACATTGCCGCGACATGTGACGTCGACTATTACCGCACGTGTGAAAGTACTTTCAAACTTAAAACTTGACCAGAAGCGATTGCCTCAGGACGGGCGTTTCAAAATGGAAATGGATGGACAGAAGGTTTCGTTTCGTGTGTCGGTGATGCCGGTATATTACGGTGAAAAGATCGTCATGCGTTTGCTCCGTGAAAACCAATCCAATTTTACCCTTGAGGGCATTGGTTTTCACGGCCACTCGCTCGAACTCATTCATCGCGCTACCAAGCAGACAACCGGTATCATTCTCGTCACTGGTCCTACTGGCTCAGGAAAGACCACGACGCTCTATACGATACTCGATATTTTAAATACACCCGAGGTAAACATTTCAACAATTGAAGATCCTATCGAGTACCAGATGCCGCGCATCAATCAAACACAGGTAAAACCAGATATTGGATTCACCTTCGCCAATGGACTTCGTTCACTCATGCGTCAAGACCCAGACGTGATTATGGTTGGTGAAATTCGTGACAATGAAACTGCGAGTCTTGCGATCAATGCGGCGCTCACCGGGCACACGGTGCTTGCAACACTCCACACCAACTCCGCCGCAGCAACGGTCGCACGACTTATGGATATGGAAGTTGAGCCATTTCTTCTCGTATCAACGCTTCGTGTTGCGGTAGGGCAACGATTGGTGCGACGACTCTGTGAATCCAAAGAGTCATACACACTCTCTACGCACGAACGCGAAGAGCTTGAAAAGCATATGGATCTTGACCGCGTACTCACCTCACTTAAAGATGAGGGAGTGGTGAAGAAAAGTGCAACATGGAACAGTATTCCGTTTTATCGACCAAAGCCATCGGCTGAATGTGAAGATGGCTATAAGGGACGATTGGGAATTCATGAGGTGTTTGAGGTATCTCCTGCGATCAAAGAGGTGGTTATGAGCAAGGGTACTGCAGATGCCATTAAGGCGCAGGCACAGCAAGAGGGAATGCTCACCATGGCAGAAGATGGCATCTTTAAAGCTGCACTCGGACAGACGTCGATTGAGGAAGTGTTGCGTGTGGTCTCAGAGTAGGACGTTCTTGATACTATGAAATTTACCTATAAAGGAGAAACAAAAGGAGGGGAACCGGTCAATGTGACGGTCGAGGCATCCGATCGTTTTGCGGTGTATGAAATTGCGCGAAAGAATGAACATGTTGTGCGCGACGTGCGAAAGGCGGGCGGCAAGTTTTCACTGAGTGGATTCAATATGGACCGCATTAATGCTTTTATCTCTCGAGTGAAAGAAGATGAACTTGTGTTGTTTACCCGCAATCTCTCATCGATGTTGACTGCGGGACTCCCGCTTTCCCGCGCACTTTCAGTGCTTGAACGACAAAATAAAAACCCGAAACTTCTACAAATCACCGGTCAGATCCGAGAACGTATCACGCAAGGAGAGTCGTTTAGTGATTCGCTCAAAGATCATCCGAGGGTATTTTCAAACCTCTACACGGCAATGGTACGTGCAGGGGAAGAGAGTGGAAAGTTGGCAGAGGCGCTCAATATGCTCAGTATACAGCTCGCACGAATGTCTGAGTTAAAGAAAAAAGTGAAGGGTGCAATGATTTACCCAGTCATTGTTATCTTGGTCATGGTCGTGATCGCGATTTTGATGATGATATACGTGATGCCGACCATTACCGCAACATTCCGTGGACTCGGTATTGAGTTGCCGCTCTCAACACGAGTATTGATTGGGGCGAGTGAGTTCCTTAATGCGAATGCACTCCTCACACTTGCAGGTCTTGTCGTCATCATTTTTGGTTTTATTTCCTTCATACGCACTCCTTTTGGAGAGAAGATAGTACACTTTTTGATCATTCGTTTGCCGGCGATTGGGAATATCGTCAAAGAGGTGAATGCAGCGCGTACGACGAGGACGCTCTCGTCACTCCTTTCCTCGGGAGTCGACGTTATTGATGCTATAAAAATTACCGAAGACGTGGTACAGAATGTGTATTACAAAGTGGTCATCCGTGAGGCAGCAGTGAGGGTGGAAAAAGGAGATTCTCTCTCTAGTGTGTTAGTGGCACATACGAACTTATATCCACCGCTCGTGGGTGAGATGACGCTTGTAGGTGAGGAGACGGGTGAGATGTCACAAATGCTTCAGAACACCGCAGATTTTTATGAAAACGAAGTGTCATTAAAGACAAAAGACCTCTCAACTATTATTGAACCACTCCTCATGGTCTTTATCGGTACTGCAGTTGGATTCTTTGCACTGGCGATGATTGTACCTATCTATTCCATCTCTGATTCCATCGGATAAAAAACCCACAAAATCACCCCATCTACTTTGTCGCTCCATCGATTTTCTCAGTCACGGTAGGTCTGCCTACTTCTTCTTCGCAAATCTCGCAGCTTCGCGCATCTAAAGCAATTTTGTGGATTTTTATAAGCACTCCCACCCATTTTTTGGAGATGTAGACAGTGGTGAATGGTGAATTTGTACTTCGAAATTTGAAATTACACTTCGTGTAAATGCTATGATTAACGACAAATGTACGTGCGTCATGACAAACGCTCATCCCCGCGCACTGCGCGAAGCGCGTGCGCGGGGATGAGCTTGGTGGAAGTAGTTATCGCTGCAGCGATCCTGGCTCTTGTATTTGGCGGGCTCTTCGCATCGTTTCAGTTGATGGTGAATCTAATTGGTAAGTCAAAGGCTGAGGCCGGAGCGCTCGCGCTTGCGAACGAACGTCTAGAGTACATACGTTCGTTAGCGTATGACGATGTGGGAACGGTGAATGGTATTCCCGGTGGAGACATTCCGCAAAATGCTACAAACGCACTGAACGGCATCGTGTATGACGAACGTGTTTTGATTGAATATGTTGACGATGATGATGATGGAGAGGGAGCTGAGGATGAAAATGGCATTCTCGCTGACTATAAGCGGGTGAAAGTTGAGTATAGCTGGAACCACAAAGGTGAGGTTGAATCGATTGCACTTATCTCAAATATTGTGCCGCCAGGTATTGAGACAACTGCGGGCGGGGGAACGATTCGTGTCAATGTATTTGATGCATCCGTACAGCCGGTTGCAGATGCAGAGGTGCATCTCTACAACGATACTGGAACGTCAACGATCGACATCACGCGCTTCACTAACGATGCTGGCGTGGCACTCTTCTCCGGTGCACCTGCGCTCTCGCTCTATCACATTTCTGCGACCAAAGACGGATTCTCAGTCGATCAAACCTATTCCGCGACGGGTGCGAATCCAAATCCAATTACACCTCCTGTCTCTGTGCTGCAGAGCCAGGTATCCACAATGAATTTTCAGATCGATGCGTTGTCCGACCTCACGTTGCGTACTATTGGAGAACCGACGACGGAGTCTTTCGAGGATACGTTCACCGACGGGACAGGCGTGGCACTGTTTTCAAATACTGTGGTCAGTAGCGAAAGTGTGCAGCTTGCTGGAACCGCACCATATCCAAGTAATGGAACGGTGCGGTCGGACGCGGTCACTCCGGGAGTCATATCGGCGTGGGACACCTTTTCATTCTCTGTTACTACACCAGAAGACACCAGTGTACTAGTGCATCTCTACAGTGTCAGTGGGACAAGTACAGCACTCGTGTCTGACAGTTTTGTGCCAGGCAACAGTGTCGGTTTTGCCACAGGAACTATCTCACTTCTTGCAGTTGATCCGACGATATATCCGTCACTCGCACTCGGTGCAACACTAGCGACGAGTAATGCGTCAACAACTCCGGAACTTCGTGATTGGGAGCTTGCCTATACGATCAATGAACCACCGATCGGAAGTGTGCCAGTACTTCTGACGAGCGAGAAAACAATTGGTACAACTGGGTTGGGGGAGCCGGTATACAAATTTCAAGAAACACACACCACTGATTCTGGAGGAACAGTAACGGTAAGTGATATTGAGTGGGATACGTATGCCGTGACGCTGGGCACGTCGTCGTACGATATTGCTGAAGCCTGTGGCGATATCCCGTACACACTTGATCCTGGTGTTTTGGACACACTCATACTCACACTGGCGAGTGCAACCACGCACTCACTGCGAGTGAGCGTCACCAATACAGAGGATACGCTGCTTGCGGGAGCGTCGATCGATCTTGCACAAGGTGAGTTTAGCGACGCAGATACAACGTCGGCGTGCGGTCAGTCGTTCTTTGGTGGGCTTCCGGCAGCAGGCGAGTATCAGCTGGTTGTGAGTGCTCCTGGATATGTCACCAAATCTATACCGGTGGTGACAGTCGATGGCGCATCAGCTGAAACAGTAACCCTTTCAAGCGAATAAATATGCAGAGAATATATAGCAATACGATCTCTACCAGCGGCCTGACGCTCGTTGAAGCACTGGTAGTTGTTGCACTCTTCACTCTTCTTATGGGAGTCATCATGATGAGTGTCGTACATTTTTATTCATTCAATGCGTACACTCTTGCGCAAGCATATCAGGTGCAGGATGCGCGACGGGGACTTGAGCGGCTTGTACGTGATGTGCGTGAAATGACGTTTGCGGACGACGGAACATTTCCGTTGGCACGAATGGAAGAACATCTCGTCGGGTTTTATAGTGATATTGATCGTGATGACAGTGTTGAGTATGTAGAGTATGAAGTGGACGGATTGCTTTTGGAGAAGCGCGTATACAACGCGACCGGATCACCTCCGGTATACAATACGTCTCCCGATGAAATGTATACATTGTCAGAACATGTTCAAAACAGTATTCAAGATGTTTCAACGTTTCGGTATTATGATGCGTACGGCGCTCTGGCTACAGCAACAAGTACAGTGACCGACATTCGATACATTGAGGCGGAGATAATAGTGAATATCGACCCGGTGCGTGATCCAGGAGAGTTTACACTGAAGAGTAGTGCTGCATTACGTAACCTAACCGAAGGCTTTTAAATTTTTATGAAAAGAGCGATCTACTTTGTCATGCTGCATAAAAAAGTACTTACCGTAGTAAGGAATACGGCGTGTACTTTTTTTCTTGCATTTCGCGTAGCTCATCTCTTTTCAAAAAAATTTGGGTGGGCGCACAGTGGTGTGAAATATACAGTATGAACATAGCGAGTGCATCACAACACAATAAAGGCTATCTCGTCGTCCTCATACTTGTTTTTGGCGCGATATTTTTTGTCATGATCAGTGCCTTTATGGGGTTTGTGATTGTCGAGAGGCGGGTACAAGAAGCGTCGTATAACAAAGAGCGGGCACTCGACATTGCTGAGGCGGGGTTGAATTATTACAAATGGTATCTTGCACATTATCCTGACGATACGACGAATGGTACAACGACACCTGGTCCGTATGTGCACCAGTATGAAGATCCTGAAGGTGGGGTTGTTGGCGAGTTTTCTCTTGATATTGCAGGTTTGACGTCGTGTGGTGACATATACGCGGTTGATATTTATTCAACGGGCTATACCTATGATGATCCAGACAGAGAACGAATTGTGTATGCACGGTATGCACGTCCGACAGTGAGTGAATTTGCATACATCATCAACTCAAACGTATGGGCCGGTGATGACCGGACAATTGTCGGTCCGTATCATTCGAATGGAATCATTCGTATGGATGGTACAAATAATTCAACGGTAACCAGTGGACAGGAGAATTGGGTATGTGACGACAGTGAGTTGCCGTGTGACCCACATGATGATGGCGACACGATCGATGCTGTATACGGAGATGGACCAAACAGTGATCTTTGGACCTTTCCTTCCACACCAATCAACTTCACAGGACTCACTGTTGATCTTGCGGATATGCAGGACAAGGCAGAAAATAACGGTGGAATCTATATTTCGCCGTCGGGTGAGTATGGGTACCGGCTCCATTTTAATGGTGACGGTACCGTTGATGTGTACGAAGTAGACGAGGTGTACACGTACGAAAGCTATACGAGTGAGAATGGTTGGCAGACAGAGAGAGATGTTATTGAAGATGATGACTTTGTAGCACAGCACACGATTCCAGGTGAGTGCCCATTAATTTTTGTAGAGGACCAAGTTTGGCTTGAAGGGGAAGTGTCGGGCAGGGTTACTGTTGCTGCGGCTGATGTCGATACATCGGGGAAGGATCCTTCAATGATTCTCAATAACACTATTACGTACGCTGACGAAGCGTCAGGACTTCTTGCGGTTGCAGAACAGGATATGCTTATTGGCTTTGTTGTCCCTGACGATATGGAGCTCAATGGTATTTTTATTGCGAAAAATGGGCGGTTTGGTCGTAATCATTATGATGCAACACATCTGCCGACGGTATGTGTGTCATATTGGTGGATCTTTTGTTCTGGTTGGGACACGCTCTTTTCTGAGTATATTAAGCGGGATACGTTGACGATGCACGGAACCATCGTCTCTAATGGTCGTGTTGGTACGAAGTGGACATCGAACGGATCGTACTCATCAGGATTTGAGACACGGCATAATTCCTATGATCGAGATCTCATCAGCGATCCACCACCGCTTACGCCCGAGACGTCCGATACCTACCAGTTCATCGAATGGAGAGAAGTGGAGTAAACTCCACTTCTCTCCGATCCGCCCGAGAGGGCGGACGCCCGATGCGAAATGTAATGCCCTGTTAGGGCAAGGAGGCGGAAGTCCAGTGATTACGTGAGAAAAAACCGATTGTGATACAATCATCGTAATGCAGCTCAAACACACCCCTTTGATCGTCGGCAATTGGAAGATGAATCCGCAGTCCATCACAGTCGCAAAGACACTTTTTTATGATGTGCAAAAAGCAATGACACGCGTACGTGGTGTTGATGTAGGGATTGCGCCACCGTCAATTTATCTGGCAGAACTCCGACCGTTTGCAAAAGGAAAACGACTCCGTCTCGCGTCACAGGATATCTTTTGGGAGCCTAAAGGCGCCTATACGGGAGAAACTTCAGCATCAATGCTCAAAAGTGTTGGTGTTAAATATGTAATTGTCGGTCATTCTGAGCGCCGCGCGGGAGGTGAGACTGATGAAGAAGTAAACAAGAAAGTGGTGGCAGCTTTGAAGGCGGAATTCGACGTCATTGTGTGTGTTGGTGAAAAAAAACGTGATACACAAGGTAATTATCTAGAATATGTAGAGAAGCAGGTGCGCGCAGCGCTTGCTGGTGTCGCGAAATCAAAGCTCGGACGCATCGTTATCGCATATGAGCCAATTTGGGCCATTGGTACGGGAAAAAATGCGACACCGACTGACGCGCACGAGATGAAGCTTTTTATTCAGCGAGTGCTCACCAATATGTATGGACGACCAGTGCTTTCAAAAATACGTATTCTCTATGGCGGCTCGGTTAATGCAAAAAATGCCGAACTACTTCTCAGTGAGGGAATGGTTGATGGTTTTCTTGTTGGTGGTGCGAGTCTACGCGCTGCTGAATTTGCGACGATTGTAACGTTGGCGAGTAAGAAATAGGTGTAATCTCTGATACAAATGGAGTCAATAGAATCGAGAACAGACCTCAAAGGCAAACAAGTGCTCCTCCGAGCAGCACTGAACGTACCGCTTGGTGATGGAAAAGTAGAGAGTGAATTTCGTCTTCTTCGTGCACTTCCGACGATAGAATTTCTGCAGCAACAAGGTGCGCGTGTGATACTTGTTGCACATATTGGGAGAGAAAAGGAAGAGACGTTGCGACCGGTGTATGAGGCGCTCAAAGCGCGTGTCAAGAATGTGCAGTGGACTTACACGAAGATAGGCGATGATGCATTGCGCACGGAGGTTGATGCGCTCGCTGATGGTGACGTGCTAATGCTTGAAAATCTCCGTGCGTACGCTGGAGAAAAAGACAATGATCCTGAGTTCGCAAAGCAGCTTTCAGCGCTTGCTGAGGTGTATGTAAACGATGCATTTCCTGTGGCGCACCGTGAGCATGCGTCGATTGTGGGCGTCCCCACACTCCTGCCGAGTTACGCAGGACTCACATTTTTAGAGGAATATACTCAACTGCAGAAGGCAATGCAGCCAGCATCACCGTCACTATTTATTCTTGGCGGTGCAAAGTTTGATACAAAGTTGCCGCTTGTCGAGCGATATGCGGAGTTGTACGATCATGTGCTTATTGGTGGTGCACTCGCGAACGATCTCTTCCGGGCACGCGGATACGCAATAGGAAAATCAGTGGTGTCTGACACCTCGCTTGCGCTTGATGCAATTTTGAATAATGAAAAAGTAGTGCTTCCCATCGATGTCACCGTGTGGAATGGGGAGCGTTCGCGTGTCACGACACCTGACGATGTGAACGATGACGAATATATCTATGACGCAGGACCGCAAACGCTTCTCCAGATTCGGGAATATGTAGTGGAGGCGCAGACGGTACTTTGGAATGGCCCTCTTGGATACTACGAGGAAGGGTTTGATGAATACACAAAACAGTGTGCGACGGAAATTTCTGCAAGCGATGCCTACTCGATTGTCGGTGGCGGCGATACTGTTGCAGCGATTGAGTCACTCGGGCTTCAGGATGAATTTAGTTTTATTTCAACGGCAGGTGGCGCGATGTTAACGTTTCTTGAGAAGGGGACACTTCCTGCAATTGAAGCACTCCAAAAACCAGCAAAATAAATTCATCTACTTTGGTGCATTTTGGCATTGGGCGGAGCGATACATCACAAGGAGGATTTAATTTTTGCAGCTACTTCTGCAGATTCTCCCTCCTCGTACGTGGTATGTTGCGCAGGCTGGAAGACATTGTCGTCTATATATCGTGGAATAACGTGTAGGTGCGCATGCATGACTTCTTGTCCTGCAACCGCTTCATTATTCATGATGATGTTTACTCCTTCTGCACCTACGCTTTCCTGAAGTGCTCGCGCAATCTTTTGTGCGACACGCATCATGTGTCCGAGTACTCCTGCGTCGCCATCAAAGATATTGGTAAAGGGTTTTTTTGGTATGACGAGTGCATGTCCTTTGTTCGAAGGATTGATATCGAGAAATGCGAGAACCTGCTCGTCTTCGTACACAATATCTGCCGGTATCTCACGTGCGATGATCTTTGAGAAGATAGTTTCCATAAAAACATTGTGCCATAGGTGCGTGGTAAAATCATCCGATGGTCCCAAAAGCAATGTACCGACTCTCTGATGCTGTGCCGGAGGATAGTAAGGGGCACTATGGTGATATAGAGCCGCTGTTAGCACAGTTGCTCTGGAATCGAGGACTTCGTGATAGGGAAACTGTCGAGAAATTCCTTACTCCCGACTATGACACACAGCTCCATGACCCGTTCTTGCTGACGGATATGCAGAAGGCGGTTGAGAGAATTCTCAGTGCGATACAGCATAACGAACATATCGTCATTTATAGTGACTACGATTGTGACGGTATTCCGGGCGGTGTGGTGTTGCACGATTTTTTCAAAGCGATCGACTACGAGAATTTTTCAAACTACATCCCACATCGTCACTATGAAGGGTTTGGATTAAACAGTGAAGCTGTGGAGAAGTGCAGTACAGACGGAGCGAAACTCATCATCACGGTTGATTGTGGTACGGGTGACGTTGAGGCAGTGGCAAAAGCAAACGAGTTGGGGATCGATGTGATTGTTACCGACCACCATGAACCAAACGGAACTGTTGCAGATGCATATGCACTCATCAACCCAAAGCGTGACGACGCCTACCCCTTCACAGGGTTGTGTGGCGCCGGCGTTGCGTACAAACTGGTGCAAGCGTTGATTGCAGAAGGTACGAAGCAGGAAATTTTCACCTTCAGCGAAGGGAAAGAAAAATGGTTTCTCGATATGGTTGGGCTTGCGACGATCGCGGACATGGTGCCGCTCGTGGGTGAGAATAGAGTGTTTGCACACTTTGGACTCACCGTGTTGCGGAAGTCACGGCGCCCAGGGTTGCAAAAATTGTTTCGGAAGACGCGGACCAATCAGTCGAAGCTCACTGAAGACGACCTCGGCTTTACCCTTGCGCCGCGCATCAACGCAGCGTCGCGTATGGATACGCCTGAGGATGCGTTCAATATGCTTTCGACGCAAGACGAAGGTGCAGCGGGTGCACATGTTGATCATTTAGAAAAATTAAATAATGAGAGGAAGGGAATGGTGGCAGCAATGGCAAAAGAAATAAAGAAGCGCATTGGTGGGACAGAGGATGTTGGGTCGGTCATTGTGATGGGGAATCCCGATTGGCGACCATCACTCGTAGGGCTTGCGGCGAACACACTTGCTGAAACGTACAAGCGGCCAGTGTTTTTGTGGGGTCGCGACGGCAAGGGCGTGATCAAGGGTTCGTGTCGGTCGTACGGAGGAGTGAGTCTCATTGCGCTCATGGAGGCAGCAAAAGAATCATTCATAGAGTATGGCGGGCATCACGGTGCGGGAGGATTTTCAGTCGATAATGAAAAAGTGCACCATCTACTCGAACATCTTCAGTCTGCGTATGCAGCATCGCCTGAAGATGTGTTGAAGCACACGGACGAGCAGGCGGTCGACGCAGAACTCTCGCTCGCAGACATAGACAGCACGCTCCTTCGCACGCTCAGTACACTCGCGCCGTATGGTGAAGGCAATGCGAAGCCGTTGTTTCGTTTTTCAGATGTCGTGCCAACAAAGGTCGAAACATTTGGAAAAACAAAAAATCACACACGACTCGTGTTTGATACAGATGGAGGAAGTATTGAAGCGATCTCTTTTTTCGTGACTCCTGAAAATTTACGTACGATACCTGAAGAAGGGAAGAAGCTCACGCTCATTGGACATGTGGAGGAGTCGTATTTTATGGGTCGCCCGCAAACACGCGTGCGGATAGTCGATATTGTGTGATTACAGCAGCCTCTCTGCTTTTGTGTCATACTACCAATCATGGAAAAGATTATTGTACATACCGATGGGGGTGCGCGCGGAAATCCAGGTCCGGCGGGGATCGGCGTCGTTATTGCTGACAGTGACGGAAAGGTATTGAAGGAGTTTTCAGAATTCCTAGGAAACGGCACTAATAACTTTGCTGAATATCAGGCGGTGGCGTCTGCACTTCAGGCACTCAAGAAGAAATTTGGAAAAAAGACGAAGGAAGTGGCGTTTGAAATAAAGCTTGATAGTGAATTGGTACAAAAGCAACTCTCGAACCAATATCAAATTAAAGAACCGGGACTCGTCCCACTTTTTATAGAGATTCACAATCTCCGTGTTTCAAACTTCCCGCACATCACCTTTACGCACGTACGTCGCGAGCAGAACAAGCGCGCCGATGAGTTGGCCAATGAGGCAATGGATAAAGCGTGACCTGCGTCACGCTTTATCTGGTTGCGAGTGCACACGAGCAAACAATCGTTGTCGAGTGAAGTGAGACAGATTGTAGGAGGACAGTTCTAACTTTCGTTAGGATTTATCCGGTTGCGAGTGGAGGCGAGTAAACAATCGTTGTCGAACGAAGTGAGATAGATTGTAGGAGGGCAAAGCGTGACCTACTTTGGAAGTCCAGTACTCGCGAGAGAATGTGGACAGTGCTTGAAATTTATGGTCATTTCAGGTAGCTTTATTCATTAGAACTCACACATTCGGTGTGAGTGGAGGAGTGGGAGGGCTATTTTAGTGTTTCATTGTTCCGACACATATGTTCGGCGTCCGCAGGGAGCTTTTGATTCCTGTGGAAGTCGCATTCCGTTTTTGCGGGAGAATTGTCTCCGCGTTACAGAACGGAAGCAGCGCAAGCAGCAGATTGAAGAGTTACGGCTTGCGGTCGGTGACTTGGTCATCGTTCCGGGAACTCGGCTTCCGTGTCGTGTTCGAAAAATCAACCTCAATTTCAAGGTGTTCGTCGACGGAAGGAGGGAATCGGTCGACGTGTCCACGCTGGTGAAAACGTAAGTTCACTTTCAACAAAAGGAGACATTCTGATAATGGTGTTGGAAGAAGCAAATCCCGAGACAATGACCTCGGAAGAGCTCCAGGAGGAGCATGGTCGTCTGAACAAGGCGATCGACAAGGTCAATCGTGTGGGTCGCTGCTGTCAGGGGCGTACCGCGGAGAAGGTGCGACGTCTTGCACTCAAGACCGAAATGAGTGAGCAGTGGCTTACTGGTGTAGGTCTGACCAGCGTGAGGCGGGCGCAATGCGGCGCCCGCCTCCACAAAGAAGTCTATGGTACGCTCAAATCATGAGCGGCCTTTTGTTTTTTGGGAGCATCATCGGGTTTGGATTCGGAGTGTTACTGAGTTCGTTGTACGAATTACCTAAAGAGACGACACTGCTATTTTTTGTACTCGCGTTCGCACTTGCAGTGCTGTGGAGGAGGCAAGGGGAGTCATTTGTTTCTCCCATTTTTATAACAAGTATTGTGTTGGTGTTCGCTGGACTCGGTATGCTGCGGATCGATATGACCACGTGGCAGCCGTCAGTACTTGAGGCGGTTGAAGAAACGGATGTGGTGATCGAGGGGGTGGTGATGCGCGAGCCCGACATACGCGCCTCCACACAACATCTCTATATACAAGAACGTACGTCTGAAGAATTGATCCTTGTCACCACTGATCGCTTTGTTCCCGTTGCGTATGGCGACGTAGTACGCGCAGAAGGCGAGGTGACGCGTCCAGAAGAATTTGAAACTGACCTTGGGCGCACATTTAATTATCCAGGATATTTACGAGCGCGTGGTGTAACGCACGCGCTTTTCTTTGCAGAAGTGTCGGTGATGGGGAGCGGAGAAGGGAATACAGTACGCGCGTCACTTTTTGATTTCAAGCATTGGTTTATGGATTCGTTTGAGCAGTTTGTGCCGGAGCCATCTGCGGGGCTTGGCGAAGGACTCCTTCTTGGTGTGAAGCGTGCGCTCGGCGAAGACTTAGACGAAGTATTTCGTGTCACCGGCATCATCCACATTGTGGTGCTTTCTGGATATAACGTGATGATTGTGGCAGAGGCAATTATGCGTCTCCTTTCGTTTGTATTTGCGCCGCGTGTGCGCATGGTGATTGGTGTGGTGGCAATCGCATCGTTTGCGCTCATGGTCGGTCTCACGGCAACAGTCGTACGAGCCTCAATTATGGCGATCCTTGTATTGATTGCTCGCGCAACCGGCAGGACGACCGCAATACTCCGTGCGCTCGCGCTTGCTGGATGTGTCATGGTGCTTATCAATCCGTATCTGCTTGTCTATGATCCTGGGTTTCAACTTTCGTTTCTTGCAACACTTGGACTCATTGTGCTTGCACCATATCTTGAGCGACTTTTTCATCTTGCGCCGACAAAGTTTCAAATACGAGAGTTTGTGGTCGCAACGATTGCAACACAAATTATGGTGCTGCCACTACTTCTGTATTCGATTGGGCAGTTTTCTGCTGTGTCGGTCATTGTAAATGTGTTGGTATTGCCCGCAGTGCCGCTTGCAATGGGATTCTCTTTTGCTACCGGTGTCGTAGGAGCGGTGGTACCACTTCTCGGAACACTACTTGGATTCGTATCACACTTATTGCTCGCGTACATTATCGGTACCGCGTCGGTATTTGCATCACTACCATTCGCAGCCTACGTCGTGCCGCAGTTTCCGTTTTGGATTGTTGTTGTGCTCTACGGCGCACTTGCATACGTATTGTGGCGGCTGCATGAACGAGGTGACGAGGAGGATTTTGTGGAAGAGGATACTGATCGGTTTGATGATTGGACCATTGTGACGCTCGAGGAGATGAAAGCCGTGCGAGCAAAGACGTCCCCCGATGTGCCGCGCAGCACATCGGGGGACGTTTTCCCGTTTCGCTAAACTGGACACAGGTCAACTTATATCGTGCAGAATCGTAACTAATTTTCAGCCGGTATAATTTTAAATAGGAAAGGAGGTGATGCACAGTGAATGTCTTTCGTCGCGGAAACTTCGCCTACGCGGGCATGTTCGCAGTCTTCTTTTTTGTGGCATGGATTCTGCTCGGCGCTCCATGGCCATTCTAGAGGATGAGAAGATGTCTCCACACACATAAACCCGTTGCAGGCGACTGCAGCGGGTACGTTATTTTCTCCATTACATTTTTTTATTTTACTCGCTCAGCAATGATCTCCCAATTGAGGTTTTTGAAGAATGCGTCAATATACTTCTTCTTTTCACTTGGCGGATAGTCGATCATGTATGAGTGCTCCCACATGTCGAGTGCGAGGACGATGTGTACGTTGGTCAGTTGTCCAAGATGTTGTTCGTCTACCCACGTCATCACGAGTCGCTCGGCATCGTGATCAAAGTAGAGCATGGCCCAACCAACACCACGGGTGAGCGCGACTGCATTAAATTGTGCAAGAAAGCCGTCCCACGAATCCCAGAGGTACGCGCAACTTTTATAGAGTTCAGATTCGGGGTTCACATCCTTTGCACCACCTTCAAATTGTGCAAAGTACGCTTCGTGGTTTTTCATGCCGCCGAACTCAAATCCAAAGCGTCGTTGAATTTCCGCCAGCGCGTACGCATTCTTTTCTGAATCTTGCTTCATCTCCTTAATCTTTTCTTGAATGAGATTAACGTGTTTCACGTATCCACTATAAAGCTTCAGGTGTTCTTCGATTGTTTGTGTAGAAATGCCATCAAGCTCGGGGATTTCAAATGTTTTCGGTTCGTATTTCATAATGTGATATGTATCTATACCACCAGTTTATAATAGATTGATGAATGAGCAAAAGATGTTATGGCTGCGGGGAGGGATTCTTGCCGTGCTCTTGCTCTTTGCGGCGATGGTGTATCTGCCCGAGGAGCGCGGAGCGCTCCTCGGGCAGTTGGGTGCTGCCGATCCCTTTTGTGAGGAAGGATTGCTCTGTATTGCATATCTTGATGTCGGTCAGGGCGACGCGTCGTTTATTGAGTCGCCCACAGGGGTGCAAGTACTCATTGACGGCGGACCAAATGAAAGTGTGTTGCGAGAGTTGAGTGCCGTCATGGGAACTTTCGATAGAACGATCGATATTGTGGTTGCAACACACCCGGATGCCGACCATATCGGTGGACTCGTTGACGTACTTGATCGCTACCAAGTCTCGATGATCATCATGACGGAAAATGAAAGTGATTCTGCTGTCGCGGCGCGCTTCCTAGAGCGTGTAACGGAAGAAGGTGCAGAGATTGTGTACGCGCGCCGTGGCCAGGTATACAAACTTGGGAATGGCTCACAGTTTGAAATTTTATTTCCTGAGACAAACCCAAAAGATATGGAGAGCAATGCGTCGTCGATTGTGTTGAAGCTTATGTACGGTACTACGTCCGCACTCTTTACCGGTGATTCACCAAAACGTATCGAGGAATACTTGGTGCTCGCCGAAGGTGAACACCTTAAGAGCGATGTACTTAAAGTTGGCCACCATGGCTCACGTACCTCAACATCAGAACTATTTTTAGCAGAAGTTGATCCGGAGTACGCGGTAATTTCAGCAGAAAAGGACAGTCGCTACGGCCACCCGCATGTGGAGGTGACCGACCTCTTGTTCAATTACGGAGTGGCAACAAAGAGTACTGCAGAAGACGGCAGTGTGTATTTGGTGAGTGATGGTAGCGTCGTCACGTTTCAGTAGATATCCACAGTTCAGTAGATACATACACGCTCGGTGTGTTACAAAGTAAGTAATGGAGGCCGTCCCTGGAAAGGGACGGCCATTTTCATTTATTATTTTTACAACATATATCCATCATGCATACATCAACTTCTCCAAGTCGCGTTACGTCTACTCTCGTCGCTCTTATGGTGGCCCTTGTTCTTGGGGCTACAGGTTTTTTTGCTCAATCTGTACAAGCACAGACGAATGACACCGACGCTCAAATTCAAGAGCTATTTAATCTCATCGCGGTGTTACAGGCACAGCTATTGAAGTTACAGAATAGTGTCAATACAACCGATTCATCTTCAGGAACCAGTGTTTCTGAGGGTGGTTTTGGAACCACGGGCATCATGGTTGACGGTCGTGTACAAACGACCAACCTACTTCGTGTTCGGTCAGGAGCGGGTGTGAATGCAAGTTGGATCAACAATGTGAGCGCGCTTACGCAAGGTTCTGTGGTTGATGGACCACGTACGGCAGATGGGTATAGATGGTGGCATGTTGCATATGACAGTGGCACGAGCGGCTGGAGTGCAGAGAATTGGTTGCAATCTATAAGATCAGTGGAGACTGAGAATAATTCGGAAAATTTGTCTGATCAAATATTTCAGATTGACTCATTTTCAGCAAACGTACGAGGATTTGATGATATACACGGGCCACATGTTGATTTCAGATGGCGTACGTCTGGTGCCATTCGATGTAGTGTGTTGTACGGTAACACTGTGGTTGAACCAAGCGAACCTGCCGATGGTAGCGCCACTTTATCTCGCACGTTGTTGCGGGAGAAGTATGGCATAGCAGAATTTGATGAACGGAGTACGTTTGAGTTGCGTTGCCAATCTGCATATACCGAAAAGGATTCAACGGTGAGTGCATATAAGACACTTACAATTGGCCCCAAGTTGGTGGAAATCAGTTCATTCAAAGCAAGTGTGACCGACGAAGCGGGTCCTGAAGTTACATTGCGTTGGAAGTCAGAAGGGACAAGTGGTTGTAATGCTTTCTTGAATGGAAAGTTGACGGCAGATAATCTTGATAGTAGTGATACGCATGTATTATCCCGTGCAGTTATGAGCGCCAAGTTTGGGGCGTCGTATAAAGAGGGGAATAATGAATTTGAACTGCGTTGTCAATCTGCGTACACCGGGAAGGACTCTACGGTGAGCGCGTACGACACAATCACACTCAATCAGACAGCAACATTCAGAGCCATTCTTAATGATCAGGTAGTGGAGACTGAAGATGGTGTCAATTGGTTTGCAGCAGAAGATTTGTGTAAAGTTGCGTACAACAATTATGAGACATACGATTTTAAAGGAGGGGATGTACTCGAGTGTGAATGGAACAATGAGGTGTTCCATGAGCAGGACGGATGGAAAGGGTAGAGGCATGTAATACAAAAAGGCCGGTGCATACGCACCGGCCTTTTTGTATCGTTGTCTCGTTTAAATAAGCTTTGCGTCCTTCAGCGTTTTGTACGCACCATTCTTTGCAATTGTGCGAAGTGCTTTTGTAGAGAGTTTGACGGTTACCGTCTTCTGAAGCTCAGGTACATAGACACGCTTCTTCTGGAGATTTGGCTGACGACTTGTCTTTCCGCACGGGTTAAACTGCGTCGCACGTGTGCGGTTTGAGTATCGTCCTCCTATTTGTGTTGTTTTACCGGTGACGGCACACTGTTTTGCCATAGCTCGGCTATCGTACCACAGGAAAATAAAGAGTCAAAGCCGCGCTGTATGCTCGGCACGCCCATAGCTTGTCATGTATAGATTGAGAATCTCTGGTACTATGTACCCGTTATGGACCAACTCGCAGTGATCGTTGCCCTCATATTCTCCATTGTGCTCCACGAAATGGCACATGGATACGCAGCCAACTGGTTGGGCGACCCGACCGCGCGCCTTGCGGGGCGACTTTCGCCAAACCCGCTCGTACACATTGACCCGATTGGTTCAGTACTTATTCCTGCACTCCTTCTCTTGAGTAATGCAGGATTCCTCGTTGGTTGGGCAAAGCCAGTGCCGTACAACCCATATAATCTGAAAAACCAAAAGTGGGGTGAGGCAATTGTGGCTGCTGCAGGGCCTGCAACCAACATTCTTATTGCCGCAATCTTCTCCGTGCTGATACGTTCTCACGAAATGTTCGGGCTTTCAGACTCGTTTGTATCGCTTGCAGGATACATTGTGTTTATCAATATTCTCCTCGCGTTCTTCAATATGATTCCGGTCCCGCCTCTCGATGGCTCAAAGATTCTGGGAGCAGTATTGCCATATGGCGCAGCAATCCGGTATCGAGAGCTTATGGCACGCATCGAGCAGCTCGGCTTCCTCTTTACTGTACTTTTCATATTTGTATTCATCCAGATCCTCTGGACTCCATTCTCAGCTCTCGTCTTTCAGGTTTTTACACTTTTTACTGGACTGCAAGGTCTATAGAGATTAAGAACCTTCTACTTGCACTCAGTGGCGTTTAATAGTAGAGTGCTTCCACCATTTTGTGGGTTTTATTTTACCCGGAAAGAAATTATGGCAACAATCAATCAACTAACACGAAAGCGACGACGCGACCCTGTGAAAAAATCAAACACAGGTGTGTTGGAGTTGGGATTCAATAAGATCACCAACAAGCCAAACCGCTATAACTCTCCATTCAAGCGTGGTGTGTGTACTCGTGTGACCACGAAGACTCCGCGTAAGCCGAACTCTGCGGTGCGTAAAATTGCTCGTGTACGTCTCACGAATGGTCAGGAGATCACTGCATATATTCCAGGAGAAGGACATACACTCCAGGAGCACTCAGTGGTACTCGTACGTGGTGGACGTGTGAAGGATATTGGTGTGAACTACACGGTTGTTCGTGGAAAGTACGATGCGACCGGTGTTGACGCGCGACGCCGAGGGCGGTCACGCTACGGCGCAAAGATGCCGAAGGGCGACTAGAGTACTGTAGTTAGAGCGATCACGTCGGCTCTACAAATTGTTTGAATTCTTTATAAAATTAATGAACAGTCGTTAATTTTAAGAAGAATTTAATAGCCTATATTCGCTATAGATAATCGATAGGAACAATATGCGAAGACCAATCAAAAAACGACCAATAGTTAAAAAAGATGAACAGTACGACTCAGAGAATGTGTCGCGACTTATTAATTATGTGATGCTTCGTGGTCAAAAGGAGACTGCGCGAAGTATCGTGTATGGCGCATTTGAAGAAATAAAAAATGCAAAAGAGGGCGGTGGTGAGCCACTTGAACTCTTTGAGACTGCGCTCAGAAATGCAGGACCGCAGATGGAGGTGCGTTCACGTCGTGTTGGTGGTGCAAACTACCAGGTACCACGAGAGGTGCGTCCAGAACGGCGTCTCGCACTCGCACTCCGATGGCTTGTCGCAAGTTCGCGTGGTCACAAAGGGGTACCAATGCACAAAGCGCTCGCGCAAGAGCTTATGCTCGCAGCTCGAGAGGAAGGTGTGGCGGTGAAGAAGAAGGAGGATATGCATAAGATGGCTGAGGCGAACAGAGCCTTCGCTCACTTCGCTTGGTAGGAAGATTTCATTCTTGGCACATTGCTTTGTCAAAAGCCCGGAAATATTGTTCACCATAGGTCACTATGGCTCGCAATATTTCCGGGCTTTTTTCGCGCACTGCACTCAAGAATGAAACCTTCAGCAACGCGAGTTTTTTTGTTCCGCGCCGCGCATTTCATTTCAAAATGATAAGTACCAAAATATCACAAGATTGATTTGTTATGATGTGACTGTATGAAAAAAGAATTTACTACAGAAGAAGCTCGTGCAATTGGTGAAAAAATAGGTGTTGATTTCAACCTCTATGATCTCGAGCAATTCCGTATGGGTCTGGCGATTGAGTTTGAGCATGGTTCACATGATCCTGAAACTGACGTCACGGGTGACGACGAACTCGTGACCGGTAAAATCACCTGGGCACACCTCAAAGAAATTCCTGATTACTACACACGGCTCGAGAAAATGGAGAAGGAAGCCGGATCATAATTCCTATGCAGTGGAAGCAACCACCAACAATAAAATCTTATGAAGCGCTTGGTGCGGTTGCTGACGGGCGACTAGAGATTAATGGTAATACAGGAAAGTGCTACTCATCGAGCGGGAATAAATTTTATACGATTACGTATGACCCAGTGCAGTTGGCAATCATGGTCAACGACAATGGCTCGTATTGGAAAGGGTATCTTGGGTATCCAGCGATTGCCTTTCTATTGGAGAAAGGAGAATTGGAATATAAAGAGGATTTTGGGGAATTACTCAAGGGAATACCGTGGAAGGATATCAATACGAAATTCAAGAATGATTTCGATACAACACTTGAACATATCTTACAATCATTCTCTGCCGACGAGCGAGCAGCACTTGCTGCGTATATTGTGACCTTAGCGGAGGAATTGAAAGAGAAAAATCTCACGCATCTTGGAAAAAAGGTGAAACCGCCTGCAGGCTATTAGCTCAGTCCTAAAAAATCCTGCACCTTCTGCATGGTTTGATTTGTATCGAGTTCGTTCGTGTTGATGACGATACCTTCTTTTGCAAAGATTTCGCGCAGTTCGGTGAGCTCGCGCTCCGTCTCACTATCTTCTAGTCGGCAAAATTCCTCAAACGCCACAGGCTCATCACCCATTTCTTTCAGTCGCGCCTGGTAGCGTGCACAGCGCGTCTCTTGTGAGGCATCTATATAAATAAATTTTAGTTCGTCGTTTCGTGCTGCTGCAATATCTTTGAGGGCAGGAATGTCAACGAGTCGGCGATTGCCCTCGACCACGATGAGTGTTTCTGGAGCATCTTTGAGACGCTCGATCATTTCTTTGGCCAAGAAGTCCTCGCCTTTTCCTTTCGTCCTTCGAGATAGAGTTGTTGAAGTGTTGCTTTGTCGTCCGGGTCGAGTCCGCGCTGACGTGCAATCTCGGCGAGAATGGCTGAGTAGCGCATACGTAGCGCACCATGATGCTCCTCGAGCATACGCGCAACGGTCGTCTTGCCGCTTGCGGTCGGGCCTGCAATTCCGATTACCATAATGTCGGCATTGTAACTGCTACAACAGGGTTTGCAAACCTGTTTTGTATACCGTATAGTATCGCGCAAGAGCCGCAAGGCGCATTTTCTTTTGTTGGCCCCGAGCCGAAGGCTCGGGGCAGTCACACACAGAAGGGAGAAAGAGGTGAATTACTATATTATTTTAGACATGTATTATGGCTCGTAAGTATCCACTCGAAAGACTACGCAACTTTGGAATTGTTGCGCACGTAGATGCAGGTAAGACAACGACGTCTGAGCGTGTACTGTTCTATACTGGTATGAGCCATAAGATTGGTGAAGTGCATGACGGTGAGACAGTGACCGACTGGATGGATCAAGAGCGTGAACGTGGTATTACGATTACGGCCGCAGCTATTTCATGTGATTGGACCCCATCCCTTATTCCTGACCGTACATCGAAGGAACATAAATTCACCTTCAATATTATTGATACTCCTGGACACATCGACTTTACCGCAGAAGTAAAGCGTTCGATGCGTGTACTCGACGGCGCAATTGTCGTGTTTGACGGCGTTGCGGGTGTGGAGCCTCAGAGTGAAACCAACTGGCGGTATGCCGATGAGGCGGGAGTGCCACGTATTTGTTTCATCAACAAAATGGACCGTACGGGTGCTGACTTTGAGCGTTCATACGACTCAATTCTCAAGCGACTTTCACCAAAAGCAGTACGCTTCCAGCTTCCATGGGGAAGTGAGGAGAACCTCAAGGGTGTGATCGATCTCTTGAAGATGAAGGCATATACCTTTGAGGGTGATATGGGTATGAACGTGCTTGAGCATGATATCCCAGAAGAGATGAAAGCAGAGGCAGAGAAATATCACGGAGAACTTGTTGAACGCATTGTTGAGAATGATGAGGAACAAATGAATGCATATCTTGAGGGTAACGAGCCTAGTTATGAAGAGTTGCAAGCAACACTCCGTAAGGCGGTGATTGGCAACCAAATCTTTCCTGTGATGACTGGTTCTGCACTTAAGAATGTCGGTGTACAGCGTGTGCTCGATGCGGTTGTGGACTACCTTCCATCACCAGTTGACCTTCCTCCGGTAGAAGGAACAAATCCAAAAACTGAGGAAGAGGAGACACGTGAAGCATCAGATGAGGCACCATTCTGTGCACTTGCCTTTAAACTCCAGACTGACCCGTTTGTGGGAGCGTTAACCTTCTTTCGCGTGTATTCAGGTACTGTGAAGGCAGGTAGTTATATCTATAATGCGTCTTCAGGAGACAAAGAGCGACTCGGACGTATTGTGCGACTTCAGGCTGACAAACGTGAAGAGGTTGAGGAAGTATACGCAGGAGAGATTGCTGCGGGTGTGGGTCTTAAAGATGTGAAGACGTCACATACATTGTGTACTGAAGACGCACCAATCGTGCTTGAACAGATTACCTTCCCCGAGCCGGTGGTTGCGATGCGTATCGAACCAAAAACAAAGAATGACCAAGAGAAAATGGGTATGGCGCTCAAGAAGCTTTCTGACGAAGATCCAACATTCCGTGTATCAACTGACGACGAGACCCTTGAGACGATCATCGCAGGTATGGGTGAGCTGCATCTCGAAATCTTGGTTGATCGTATGCGACGTGAATTTGCAGTCGAGGCTGCAACTGGTAAGCCACAAGTAGCATATCGAGAGACAATTCAGAAAGAAGCTGAAGCAGAACATAAATACATCAAGCAGACAGGTGGACGTGGTCAGTATGGTCATGTAAAGATCCGTATTCGCCCAATGGAGCCACTTGCAGAAGGAGAAGAGCCGGCAAAGAATGTGACGCGCGACGATCACTTTGAATTCATCAATAGTATTAAAGGAGGTGTGATTCCTGCTGAGTACATCCCATCAGTGATGAAGGGGGTAAAAGAATCAATGGGAAGAGGTCTGGTGGCAGGATATAAAATGGAGGACATCTCAGTGGAACTCTATGATGGTAGTTTTCACGATGTGGACTCTTCGGAAATCGCTTTCAAACTTGCTGGCGTCAACGCCTTTAAGGAGGCTGCCCAGCGTGCAAACCCTGTGCTCCTTGAGCCGGTTATGAAGATTGAAGTGACAACACCAGAGCAATTCATGGGTGACATTAATGGAAATATTTCCTCAAAGCGTGGAATTGTAGAAGGGATGGATGATCGCGACCTCGTGAAGGTCATTCGTGCGAAAGTACCGCTGTCTGAACTCTTCGGATACACTACGACACTTCGCTCAATGACTGAGGGCCGCGCGAACATGGTGATGGAGTTTGATCATTACGCAGTTGTGCCGCCAAATGTCGCTGCAGACATTAAGAAGGAGCGGGGCGTGACGAATACTGAGGAGGCGTAGGCCTCTCTCAGGCTCGTCACGAGGCGGAGCGTTGCGAGGTGCTATACATATGTACCGAGCCGCGAGCCCGGGGAGGAAGTGCTTAGTAGAATTTGAGCGCAGCGATAAATTATACTTAGCAACTTGACCCTAAAAAGCGATGAAGAAGCGTAATTTCTCCAGAACCATAAACTCAAAACTAGTCCAGTTAACTGGACTAGTTTTGTTTTCAGGCAACGTAATAAATGTATATTTCTAATACTTGAAACACGCGGCGCCGTAGGCGCCGCGTGTTTCTTTATCCACTTTTTAAAACCGTTCTTTTAAAACCGTTCTCCGTATAGGTTACTATTAGATGCAAATGCACCTGCTCACAAAACATGTTGGCGCGTCACTCGTCGCTCTAGGGGCATTTGGTCTTGTACTCTTTGTCTTTTTTGCGAATACAATCTTATTGCCGACAGCAACGTCGTCCGCACAGTCGACACTCCTTCCTATCGAGTTACATGGACACGCGTGGAGCAGTAATATAGGTTGGATATCTCTCAACTGTGAAGAAGGTGGTCCGACTGGAGGGACGGTCTGTGGCTCTACAGACTACAGTGTAGAAATCCTTGAAGACAAAACTTTGAATGGGTATGGCTGGAGCAGTAATGTGGGGTGGGTTGAGTTTGGCAATCTCACCGGTTGTCCATCTGGAACGTGTGATGCACGTATTGAGAACGATGAGATCGTTGGTTGGGCGCGGGTACTTTCATATGAAGATGCAGAAGTGGTGGGAGAAGGAGAGACGGTAACACTCTTCCTCACCTCAAACGCAGGAGATTGTGGAACCGGTTGCTGGACAGTGCCTGATGATTGGGAGGATGAAAACAACACTGTACACGTGATTGGCGGCGGGGCAGGTGGTGCATATGAAAATGCAACAGGTCTATATAAAAAAGGTGGTGGTGGTGGTGGTGCGTATGCTCGCACCAGTAATATCGATCTCACTCCAGGAGAACAAATAGAATACGAAGTTGGGCAGGGTGGCGCTCCGGGAGAAGGAGGAGGAAGCACATGGTTTCGAGATCAGGATTGTAGTCCGTACCCAAGCCTGTCTCTAACATCGGCATGTGCTGACGGTGGTCGATCGGTCTCGAGTGGATATAGAGGTTCAGCTAGCGGTTCAGAAACTAGCAGTAATGGCGAGTTTATTGTTGGTGTTTCGTCCCCAAGTCAAAGTAAGGGTGGTGATGGTGGTTCTACAGGTTCTCAAGTGACTGGCGGCGGAGGTGGCGCGGGTGCGTCAGGTCCGTCAGGCTTGGGAGGTGGTGGAGGAAGTTCCAGTGCAACAAATGCAGGGGGTGGAGGTGGGGGTGCTGGTGGGACGGGGTCGTCAGGCATTGGTGACTCTACATCTTCAAGTAGTGGCGCTGACGGCGGTGATCCTGACGGCGGTCAGGGTGGAGTAACATCTGGGGGATTGTTGGGAGAGTATTACGATGGCACCGATTTTGATACCTACCAAGGTGGGTACACTGATGCCACGATTGATTTTGACCCTGCCGATACGGAGCTTGGCTCTAATCGAACCGGAGGCGATGACACCTTCTCGGTTCGTTGGACAGGGTTCGTCAAAGCTGATTATTCAGAGACATACACATTTTATACTCGTTCTGACGATGGTGTACGTCTTTATGTAGACGATACGAACCTTATTGATAACTGGACAGATCACGGACCCACCGAAGATTCAGGAACAATTACATTGACTGCAGGAGAGTGGTATCCAATTACACTTGAGTTTTATGAAGCCGGTGGGGGTGCGGTTATCCAACTACACTATAGTTCGGCAAGTGAATCCAAGAAGATTATTCCGTCTACAAATCTCGGCACCAGTGGCAGTGGTGTGGCTGGTACAAATGGAGGTGGAGGTGGGGGTGGAGGTGGAATTAGCGATGGTGGTCCAAGTAATGGTGGTGATGGTGGTGATGGATCGACGCTACCATTATGGCAAGAAACCAGTAGTGGTAATTGGGCTGGTCCTGGTGGCGGTGGCGGTGGTAGTGGTCCTGGAGGAGCGGCCGGCAACGGAGGTCTGTATGGCGGTGGTGGAGCTGGAGCTGGTCCCGGCGGCACAAGTGGATATGGTGCCGATGGCATTATTATAATCACCTATATACGCCCGCCCCAACCTTGGGACGGATGGATCTCACTTAACTGTGACAATACTGGTGAGTGTGGCACAAGTAACTATGGAGTGACTGTAGGTACTGGTAGTCTAAATGCATATGCATGGGGAAGTGATGTGATAGGTTGGGTTGACTTCAGTGATGTGACGTTCGGTACGTGTTCAGAACCTGATGTTGGCTTTACCTGCAGTGTCGATCCGACAATCCGACTCGAAAAAAACCAGTGGTGTGAAGTGACCGAACACCCGTGCACTGGCGGACAAATTTGTGACGTCTCTAGTCAAAATAACTGCATTGACCCAATAGACATAGAAGGATCTATTGAAACGGATCCACGAACAGTGCGCTATGACGGGGACGTGTCAATTACCTGGCAGTCGACAGGTGCATTTGGTTGTAATGTGAATCAGGAAAATGACGGTGGCGTGCAGCAGGGGACATGGACGGGTATTGAAAACACCGTTGGTCAAACCTCTGAGGAAATTAAAGGCCGCACACACTTCATTCTCGAGTGTACAGGAACTGATGGTGGTGTGTATGAAGAAGTTGCATCGACTACAGTCAATCTCTCCTCACAAATATTTGAATCATAATGTTTATGGCAAAAAAACCGATTAAAGACGCAGAAACTATTGAGTACACCACTCCAGAGGGAGCGGCGCCACAGAAGGTGTTTTCGACACGTATGGTCTCAATAATCAGTAGTGTAGTAATAGTGGCAGTTCTTTTCGGTGGGGGTATGTGGTGGTACGGTATATTCTCAGTAAACCAAGAGTCAGAAGTGATCGACCTTGTGGTGGACGAGTCGAGCATGGCCGATGAGGATACCGAAGCGCGTTTGCGGATGCTTGAGTCATTGCGCGCGCAAGGGCCCGCTTCGAGAAGTGAGACGGCATCGAGGCTTGAAGACATAAGAGAATCTGACGCAGATAGTTCAGCGACACGGGTGAGAAGCGCACAGTTATTAGAGACATTGAGATAGACCTTTAAGGAGGGGACAATTATTTGGATATTTATTAGATTTTGCTCTAAAATAAGAATATAAACATATTATGATACGTACAAAAATTACTTTTATCACGGAACAGCTCCGTCAAGTCCTGCCACTCGTCGTACTTTTCTTTGCAGTCCTCGCGGTGAATTTTATTTATGCTGCATGGGAATCTCCGCCTTCGAGTCCTCCGAACGGCAACACATCTCCTCCTCTACATATAGGTTCTGGGGATCAGTCTAAGGCAGGTATGCTTGGCGCCACGTCATTGGTGGCACCATTGGTGACTACAGACTTAATAGATGCGGGTACAGTCTGTCTGGGTGGGGATTGTGAATCAGAGTGGCCGAGCGAAGGGGGCGTAGCGGTGATAGAGACACTGCATGCCGATGCAAACTACGGCTACGAGGCTCCAAATTCTGTACATGGTTTAAACTTTAATGATGCTCCGGATTCTGTTTCAACAAGTGAGACGGTAAATGTCTGCTTCTTAACAACGGATGTAGAAGGTTCGCCTGACGATACCCGTACTTTTAGTGCAGGGTGCAGTGTAACTGAGAGTGGTGGTGTGTGGACGCTCACTGCGTATTCTGCTAGAAGAGTATCTTCAGAATGTGTGGCAATGTGTATCTAATGTAAAAAGTAAGTGTAGCGGTGGGGAATTGGGTGAGAAAGGCGAGGTTCCAACCTCGCCTTTTGTGCTTTTGCTTGCAAAATAAACACCCTTCCTGTACCATTGGCGGCACTTACCGCGTTTTTGGTGTGGGAGCAACTTTGTTGCCTCTCGAAACGCGAATATTTTGAGGAAGTGAGGCATTGTTCTCGCGCCACTCCCTCTGAATGTTCTCATGACACCGCTCCTTGAAAAGGGAAAATGCGTGGAGGAGTATTTAATAATAAGTATTACGTTAGTACTATGGCAGATTCATTTGACCGATCAAAGCCACACGTAAACGTCGGTACCATTGGTCACGTTGACCATGGTAAGACGACGCTTACTGCGGCGATCCTCAATGTACTCGACGCAAAAGGTGACGGATATTCCGCAAACCTTAAGGCAGTAGAAGACATTGATAAGGCGCCAGAAGAAAAGGCGCGTGGTATTACCATTTCTCTCTCACACAGTGAGTATGAGACCCCAAATCGTCACTACGCACACATTGATGCTCCAGGGCACGCTGACTACATCAAAAACATGATCACTGGTGCAGCACAGATGGACGGTGCGGTGCTCGTAGTAGCGGCGACTGATGGTGCGATGCCACAAACTCGTGAGCATGTACTCCTTGCAAAGCAGGTGGGTGTACCAAAGATCATTGTATTTCTCAACAAATGCGACATGGTAGATGATGAGGAAATGATCATGCTTGTTGAAGAAGAGCTTCGTGAACTTCTCACAAAGAACGGATTCGACGGCGAAAATGCACCAATCATCAAGGGCTCAGGTCTTAAAGCACTTGAAGATCCTAAGAGTGAATGGGGTGAGAAAGTGATTGAGCTCGTAAACGCGATGGACGAATACTTCCCACTTCCAGTACGTGAACTCGACAAGCCATTCCTCATGCCGATTGAAGACATCTTCTCAATTGAAGGACGAGGAACAGTGGTAACTGGTCGTGTAGAGCGTGGACAGGTAAAGGTGGGTGAAGAAATTGAAATTGTTGGTATCAAGGACACTGCAAAAACGACCGTAACGGGAGTTGAAATGTTCAACAAGCAGTTGGATTCAGCACAGGCTGGCGACAATGCAGGCGTACTTCTTCGAGGAACAGCAAAAGATGATGTTCACCGAGGTCAGGTGCTTGCAGCAAAAGGTTCAGTAAACCCACACACTGAGTTTGAAGCAGAGGTATACGTACTTTCTAAAGATGAAGGAGGTCGCCACACACCATTCTTCTCAGGCTACAAGCCGCAGTTCTACATTCGAACTACTGACGTCACAGGAGACGTGACGCTTGCAGAAGGAACTGAAATGGTTATGCCGGGAGATACTGCAACATTCAAAATTAAACTCGTCGCACCAGTTGCACTTGAGGATCAACAGAACTTCGCAATTCGTGAAGGAGGAAAGACCGTTGGTGCAGGTGTGGTAACAAAGATTGTTGCCTAAATCAGGCTTCCAAATAAACGAAACGTACCATGACAACTAAGACGACAGCAAAGAAGGAATCGAAAAAGACAGCGAAAGCTTCTGATATGCAGAAGCTCCGTATTCGCGTCCGTGCGTACGAACACAAGATACTCGACATGTCAGTCAAGCAGATTATGGACACCGCACTTCGCTTTGACGCGAGGGTGGTGGGCCCAATTCCGCTTCCAACTGAGATTAAGAAGTATACGGTGAACCGCTCATCATTCGTGTATAAAGATGCGCGAGAACAATTTGAAATGCGAATGCACAAGCGAGTAATCGATATTCTTAGTCCAGGTGCTAAGGTGATCGAGGCACTTACAAATCTCTCACTGCCGTCTGGTGTCAGTATTGATGTGAAGATGATCTGATCTCCGTCGAAAATCGCGAACTACTTCGTCACGAGCTTCGAAAAATAATGCTCATCGTATACAGATACGCCTCACATTATTTTTCTTGCGCTTCTCGTATTTCATCGATTTTCAAGAGAATCAGAAAGAGAGATCATACACAAAACCGCCATCCTCTAGAGGATGGCGGTTTTGTGTTGAGATAGTGTCTGCGCGCGGATACCCTCGTACCCACTTTCTCGCTGTACTGAAGGTATAGGGCATACCCCTTGCACAAAAGTGGGTGTGGGGGTATACTCTCGGACAGCTTTAAAAGACCTACGTATCGGCACCTGTCGATACCAATGGGCAGGAAAACCGCCGATGCGGGCTTCTCGCCTGCATTGGCGGTTTTCTAAACGCAACTATTGGAACATTCATGAAATATATTCTCGGAACAAAAGAGGGAATGACTCAAATTTTTGATGATACTGGTGCTGTGCATGCAGTGACTATTTTGCGTACAACTCCAATGGTTGTGTCTCAGGTCAAGACTGTTGAAAAGGATGGCTACGAAGCAGTACAGGTAGCATCGAGAGATCAGAAAGACCACCGTCTTAATAAGGCACAGAAGGGGCATCTGGGTGAAGGAAAGAAATTCGTAAAGGAATTCCGCCCGATTGCTCACAAAAAAGAATCAATTGAAGGCCTTGAGAAGGGTGCAACAATCGATGCTTCAGTCTTTGAGGTAGGGGACACGGTGAGTGTTACTGCAATCTCAAAAGGTAAGGGGTTTCAGGGTGTGGTGAAGCGTCATGGTTTTGCGGGAGGGCCAGGCTCTCACGGTAACAAACACCATGAGCGAGCGCCGGGATCTATCGGTGTCGGTGGTATTCAGCGCGTGATTAAGGGTCTTCGTATGGCAGGGCGTATGGGTACTGATACGGTGACCGTGAAAAACCTCAAGATACTTGCGGTTCATGTAGAAGAGGGTACAGTGCTCGTGAAGGGTGCGGTGCCGGGACGTAATGGTGCACTCGTTGAAGTGCGTGGTGCATAGAAAAGCATATGGCAACAAAGACAACGACAACCAAAAAGGCGACTACCAAGAAAGCGACAACGAAAGCAACTACTCGTGTTACTGCTGGAATGGAATCAGTCATCTACTCAAGCGCCGGAAAGGCAGCAGGAAAAGTTACATTGCCAGAGAGTGTATTTGGTGCGAAGTGGAATGCTGACCTTGTGCATCAGGTAGTGCTTGCGATGCAGGCAAACGCACGAGCAGGAACTGCACACACAAAGGATCGTAGTGAGGTACGAGGCGGCGGCAAGAAGCCGTGGAAGCAGAAGGGTACTGGGCGCGCACGACACGGATCACGACGATCTCCGATCTGGACTGGTGGTGGTGTGACATTTGGCCCACGTTCTGAGAAGGATTACAGCCAGAAGATCAACAAGAACGCACGCATCAAGGCACTTGCAAGTGTACTTTCACGAAAATATGCAGATGGCGAGATGCTATTTGTTGAATCACTGACATTTGAAGCGCCAAAGACAAAAGAAGCGGCTGCTGTGTTCACAGCACTTTCATCAGTGAAAGGACATGACATCCTGAAAGATAAGAAGGGGAATGCAGCACTCGTGATTACCGGAGAGCGAGATGAAAATGTAGAGAAGAGTTTCCGGAACTTCGGCAATGTGACCGTGGTGCAAGCAAAAGACGTGAATCCAGTGGACATCCTTACGTTTTCTCGTGTGATTGTCCTCAATCCAGATCAGTCAGTTGCAATGCTTGCACGTCGAGTCGCGTCAAAGCAGGAACGGGTAAAAACAACCGCATAAGTATTTGAATATGGCATTGTTTGGAAACAAAAAACAGAATACAGAAGCAAAAGTAAATGTGCCAAAGCAGGAGATTTCACCGGTGGCAGCACTCGGTCGTGATCTGTCCTCAGTTATCGTGAAGCCGCATGTCACTGAAAAAGGAGTGATGGCGTCAGAGCGTGGTGTGTATGTATTTGAAGTACATGCGAAGGCGACTAAATACGATATCCGTGACGCGGTAAAAGAGATTTTTGGCGTCACACCAGTGAAGGTGCATACAGTGACACAGAAGCCGCGCAGCTTCATGTCGCGTTCACGAGGACGACGTATTGGTGTCAAAGGACTTAAGAAAGCATATGTGTACCTCAAGAAAGGGGATACCATCAGCCTTGTATAAACATTTTTTATGAAAAAGTATAAGCCAACATCACCAGGACGTCGCGGTATGACCGCTGTGCCATATCGTAAAACACTCACGTCGAATAAAAATGTGCGTATTAAGAGCTTGACTCACGGTAAGTCATCGACAGGTGGTCGCAATAGCCAAGGACGTACAACAGTTCATTATCGTGGTGGTGGAAACAAGCGTGTATACCGCGAAGTCGACTTCACCTTTAATAAGAAAGACGTCCCAGCGAAAGTCGAGTCGATTGAATACGATCCATATCGTACAGGCTTTATTGCGCTTGTGTGCTATGCAGATGGTGAGCGTCGCTACGTACTTGCACCAAAGAGTATGAAGAAAGGCGATACATTTATTGTGTCCGAAAAGGCAAAGATCTCAAAAGGTAATCGTCTGCCACTCGCAAACATTCCTTCAGGAACATCTGTCTATAATATCGAATTGAAGCCGGGTGCGGGCGCACGAATCGCTCGTGGAGCAGGGATCCACGCAGAAGTAGTTGCGCACGATGCAGGATATACACAGATCAAGATGCCATCGACAGAAATTCGCAAAGTACTCTCGACGGCATGGGCATCAGTTGGTGAGGTATCAAACGATGAACATCACCTTGTGACAATTGGCAAGGCAGGACGCGCGCGTCACATGGGTCTTCGACCAAAGACACGTGGTTCTGCAAAAAATGCGGTAGATCACCCACATGGAGGTGGTGAGGGGCGTTCTCCTCGTGGTCACCGTCGTCAACGTACCAAGCAGGGACGACCGACCGGAAAGGGTCAGAAGACGCGATCTCCAAAGAAGTACTCAAACAAACTCATCGTCTCTCGAAGAAAACCTGGTAAGGTAATGGGCGGCAAACGATAGAACTAAAAAACCTAGACAGATTGTCTAGGTTTTTTAGTTCTAGTACTGTGCCTGCGCACAGTACGTATCGTTTGCCGAGGCGGAGCCATGTTTTTGTTATTTCTAATACAAAAACAGGTGAGCCGGGGTCGAGGATGCTTAGCAAAATAAATACAAAGTGTTTATTTTACTTAGCAATCCGTGACGGAAGCGATACTGTGCCTGCGCACAGTCCGTATCTTTTTCCGAGGCGGAATGCTGTATTTGCTATTCATAATGCAATTACAAATGAGCCCGGGCAGGAGGTTCTTAACGAACGTAGTGAGTTTAGAAACCTGACGCGGAAGCAATAATATGACCTGCGTCAGACACGTACCTCTTCCCGAGCCGGAGCGCGACAACTCACTCTATCTAGAGTGAGTTGTCGCGAGGCGGGGTCGAACGCACTTAGTAGAATTGGAACGAAGTGAATAATTATACTTAGTGACAGGTGACGTAAGCGACACTGTGCCCGCGCCTTCGGCGCGGGCTTGTCTATTATGTTGACATATTCAGCCATCTCGCGTACTATAGCCGCGTTCCAGGACTCCAGTGATTTTGAACTCTGGCGGTTCGAAATCACACGAAGTTGTGGGTACCTTACAGAGCGCTGGCCGTTACCTGCTGTTCTGTGAGGTTCGCACAAAGAGAACCTCTGTTATTGCGCATTACGCGCATTTTGCTGATATGTCACGATCACTCTATAAAGGACCATATGTAGACGAGAAGCTTCTTAAGAAGCTTGAAGGGAAGAAGCCACGAGAGGCTGGTGTTGTTAAGACATGGGCACGTAATTCGATGATTGCCCCTGAAATGGTTGGCTTCACCTTTGGTGTTCACAACGGCAAAGATCATGTCGAAGTATTGGTTGCTGAAGAAATGGTAGGGCACCGACTAGGTGAATTTTCTCCTACAAAGAAATTCTTCCGTCATGGAGGTAAGATGCAAAAGGAGCTAGAGCAGAAGAAGAAAGATTCTGAGATTGCAGCAGCTAAAGCAGCGAAGGCAGCGGCTTAGGCTATATAAAAAATTACCATGCGCGCAGAACTAAAAAATTATCGACAGGCACCACGAAAAGTACGTTTACTTGCTGATCTGGTGCGTGGGAAGAAGGTTGTCGAGGCATTGACTGCGCTCCGGTTTGCTGAGAAGCGCGCAGCAGAACCGTTCGCAAAGGTAATCGAATCGGCAGTTGCAAACGCAACAGCTCTTGGAAAAAATCCTGATTCCTTGATTCTCAAGGAGGTGACAGTGAATAAAGGAACAGTATTGCGACGATTTATGCCACGCGCCCGCGGTTCGGCGTCACCAATCAATAAGCGCAATAGCCACATAACGGTTGTCCTCTCGGACAAAAAATAATTTTTACTATGACACACGTCGCACATCCATTTGTACAACGCCTCGGCATTCTTCGTGATTGGAAGAGTCGATGGTTTGCTGCTGATCCAAAGCGTTTTCGTGAATATGTGCGTACTGATATTGCGGTACGAAAGTTTTTAGATACCAAGCTCAAAGGAATGTTTGTCTCAAGTATTGAGATTGAACGAAATGAAAAAGTGTACCGAGTGATCATTGCAACGTCACGTCCAGGAATTCTCATCGGACGCAGTGGTGAGGGTGCAACAAAATTAAAGAAAGAACTCGATCACGTATTGCAGCGACTTAAGCTATCTCTAAAGCCAGATGTGAAGATTGACATTGAAGAGGTGCGTTCTGCAGAAGCCGATGCGGGCATTGTAGGTCAGATGGTCGTTGAAGGGCTTGAGAAACGTATGCCATTCCGTCGTGTACTGAAGCAGACTGCGGAGAAGGTGATGGCAAACCGTGATGTAAAAGGTGTCCGTATCAGCATGGCTGGCCGACTCGGTGGCGCTGAAATGGCACGAAAGGAAGAGGTGAAACGCGGACGTATTCCACTCCAGACACTGCGTGCAGATATCGATTTTGCGCGTGTGCGTGCAGCACTTCCGTACGGTACTATTGGTATTAAAGTGTGGATATATCGTGGTGATATCTTTGCAGAGCGAGCGGTGGGCAAAGGAAAGGATCGTGATGACGCGCGTACTAATACGCGGGTACCGTCGCGTGGCTAATAAAAAAGCGTATGTTATTTCCTAAAAAAGTAAAACATCGAAAGTGGCAGATTGGTCGGAAGCATCCCGACAAGCGTGTATCTCCTGAGACACGAGGTATTACGGTTGCTTTCGGCGCGTATGGCCTTAAGGCGACGTCGCAATCACGGGTGAAGTCAAATCAGATTGAGGCAGCGCGACGGGTGATCTCGCGCACACTCGGCAAAAACGGTAAAGTTTGGATTCGTATTTTCCCTGACAAGCCAATAACGAAAAAGGCGGCTGAGGTAGGTATGGGTAAAGGAAAAGGGGATCCGGACCACTTTGTGTTTGAGGTAGCGCCTGGACGTGTACTCTTTGAGATCGATGGTGTGGCTGAGGATGTGGCGCGTGAGGCATTTCGTAAGGCGACAGCAAAGCTTCCGGTAAAGAGCACTTTTGTGACTCGTGCTGATACGAGTGCATAGCACATAAAACTGTATATGAAAACAGATACACTACAAAAAAAGTCGAAAGAGGAATTGCAGAAGCTTGTCACTGAGAAGCGTGCAGCGTTGCGCGAGTTTCGTTTTAAGGCAGCGGGTGGAAGTATGACCGACGTGAAAGCATTTCGTGCAGCAAAGAAAGATATTGCCGTTGCGCTGACACTCCTTAATGCTCTAAAAGATGTAACGAACACGGAGGTATAACTACGCATATGGAAAAGTCAAAGACCACAACAGAAGATATGAATATAAAAACTAAAACAGGGCGTGTATTGCGCGGTACGGTGGTGGGTACAAAAATGCAGGATACAATCACTGTTCTCGTAGAACGATACGTGAAGCATCCAAAATACAAGAAGTACCAGCGCAAGAGTAAAAAGTATCTTGTGCACGATAAAGGTAATACGGCAAAAGAGGGAGAAGTTGTCTCAATTCGTGAGATGCGTCCAATGTCAAAGAGGAAGCACTTCACGTTAGTTTCTTCATAAGACAACATATATGATTCAAACAGAAACCATCGTCAAAATTACAGACAACTCCGGAGCGAAAATCGGACGTGTATTCAAAGTGCCCGGAGGATCTAAAAAGCGATACGCTGAGATTGGTGAGATCGTGACGCTGTCGGTACAGACAGCAGAGCCACGAAAAATGGTAAAAAAGAAAGATGTGGTACATGGTGTCGTGGTGCGTCAACGTAAGCCGTTCCGTCGTAAGGATGGTTCATATGTGAGTTTTGACGACAATGCGGTGGTTTTGATTGAAAAGGGTAAGAATGATCCGCGTGCGAACCGTGTGTTTGGACCAATTCCACGAGAGGTTGCTGACGCTGGCTATCAGAAAATCGTATCACTTGCACCTGAAGTTGTATAAATTGCGTATGAAAATAAAGAAAGGAGACAATGTAGTAGTGATTGCAGGTAAAGACAAAGGAAAGTCTGGTGTGGTTTTTCACTCATTTCCACAACGCGAAAATGTCGTGATTGAAGGTGTGAATGTAATGAAACGACACCAGAAAGGAGGTCGTGGTACCAAAGGGCAAATTGTTGAACGACCCATGCCACTGCATGTATCAAACGTGATGCTTGTCGAGGGTAAGAAGCCAGTGCGTGTTGGATATAAGGTTGAAGATGGAAAGAAAGTGCGTATCAGCAGGAAGACCGGTAAGGCACTCTAAACATATCAATATGGTAAAAGAAACATTAGACAACGTATTTGCAGCACTGAAAGGTCATTTTTCATACACTAATCCTATGCAGGCACCTCGTGTTGAAAAGGTGGTGATCTCTGTTGGGACGGGAAAGGTTGACGACAAGCAGAAGATTGCGCTTATTCAAGATCGACTCGCAAAGATCACCGGACAGAAGCCAGCTCCACGTGCTGCAAAGCAATCAATTGCATCGTTTAAGTTACGTGAAGGTGAAACGATTGGCTATCAAGTGACGCTGCGTGGTGCGCGTATGCACGATTTCATTGATCGTCTGATCAATATTGCAATTCCAAACATGCGTGACTTTCATGGTCTCAAGACATCTTCTATTGATGAGATGGGGAACTACACCATGGGTATTTCTGAACATACTATTTTCCCCGAGACCTCTGACGAGGACATCCGCGACGTCTTTGGATTTGCAATCACGATTGTTACTACTGCAGCCACAAAAGCAGAGGCTGAGGCGCTTCTTCGACATATTGGTTTGCCGTTGCAGAAGCCAGAGACAGAAGAGGTTGGTGAGTAATACAGAGTAGGTGTTTTCAACAAAAGTCAACACAAAGCGGGGCGGCCTTTGGCCGCCCCGCTTTGTGTTGACTTTTGTCAGCTTATTTGGTACATTCTGGCCAGCGTTTACTTCTAAGTGAGCGAGAGGTGTGAGAGAAACTTAGTTTTTCTCATGACCGAGCGAGCGAAGGAAGCAAAGCATTTACGCACTCTCTTTTATAGAAGTCGGACAAATCAACGCACCATCCAAGACCTTCTCTCCCGAGAAGTGAGGTGGAACGCGGGATTTTGTGTGCCTTCTGGGGCGATGCGGTAATAGGGAACGGTCACCACTCATTCTCAGGTGAGACCGCCTTATACGACGTTATTACTACTTCAGAGTCATTCAATTAATTATTTTTCATGGCACGTAAGTCCATTATTGTACGAGCGCTTCGTACGCCAAAGTTTAAGAGTCGCGTTGTGCGTCGGTGCTTTAAATGTGGTCGCAAACGAGGATACATGCGCGACTTTGACATGTGTCGTATTTGCTTCCGTGAAGCAGCAAATGAAGGGCAGTTGCCAGGCGTTAAGAAATCATCATGGTAAACGATCCTGTTTCAGATTTGATCATCCAGCTGAAGAATGCTGGAGCGGTCGGAAAGAATGAGGTGGTACTCCCATACTCAACACTCAAGCATGCAATTGCCGACACGCTTAAGGAAGCGGGCTTTGTGGGCGACGTGGAGCGACTTGGCAAGAAGATAAAGAAATCACTGTGCGTGCAGTTGAAATATGCTAATGGCGCACATGCAATTGCTGGTGTGAAGCGTATTTCAAAACCCGGTCGACGTCTGTATGTGAAAACTGCAGATATTCATCCGGTGAAGTTTGGTAAAGGAAAGCGCATTCTCTCCACTCCAGAAGGAGTGTTGACTGGCGAGCAAGCACGGGCAAAGAATGTCGGCGGAGAAGAATTATTTATCATTTGGTAAATGAGCACCTGAATTTTATGAGTAAAATGAATGAAATGCAGTTGTGCGAATTTATCCTCCTAAATTTTTTCGGAGAAAAAACTTGGGAGGATGTAAGAGTTTCTAACTCACTGCGTTCATAACAAACATCTAACATGAGTCGACTAGGAAAACTACCAATAGATATACCAGCAGGCGTCGAAGTAACGCTTGCGGACAAAACCCTTACCGTAAAAGGTCCGAAGGGTGAGCTTTCTCGTGCATTTAAAACAGATGTTGTGGCCATCGCTCTTGATGGTAATACGGTGACCGTGACTCCGAGCGGTACTGAAGCAGCTGCGCTTTGGGGTACGTATGCAGCACATATAAAAAATATGATCGCAGGAGTGACCGAACATTTTCAGAAGCAGTTGGAAATTGAAGGCGTTGGTTTTCGTGCTGAAGCACAAGGGAATACCCTGAAGCTCAATGTTGGCTTCTCACATCCGGTTGAACTTGCTGCACCTGAAGGTGTCGCGGTGGCAGTTGAAAAAAATCTCATCACGGTCTCAGGCTCAAACAAAGATGAGGTAGGACAGTTTGCAGCGAATGTTCGCGCGGTGAAGAAGCCGGAGCCGTATAAAGGTAAGGGTATTCACTATGTAGGCGAGTACATTATTAGAAAACAGGGTAAGAAGGCTGTGTAATCTAATAGCGTATGAATAAAGCGATACACAAACAACTAGGGAGACAACGTCGACACGCACGTATTCGTGCTCGTGTTAAAGGTACCGCAGACTGTCCACGACTTGCAGTATTTCGCAGCAACCGATACATCTATGCTCAGCTCATCAATGACGATGAGAGCAAGACAGTTGTGTCGGCAGATTCCCGCACAATGCCGGAGGCATCAGCAGTGGATCGTGCCACTGCGGTTGGAGCAGCTATTGCTGAGGCAGCAAAAGCAAAAAAGATCACTAAGGTGGTGTTTGATCGCGGTGGATTTCAGTATCAGGGTGCGGTCGCGGCTGTGGCCGACGGCGCACGAAATGGAGGACTTTCGTTTTAAGTATTAATAGTATTCAATTGCGTATGGCAGAAGACACAACAAAGGAGACAGGAACTGAGGCAGCAACAGCTGCTGCAGCACAACCTGCGAACGATACGAATGAAGAACGCAAGCGTAATCCACGACGTCAACGTCGACCGCGACGCGGTGGACGACGGCAGGAACGCGCGCGTCCGGAGTTTGATCAGAAGATTATTTCAATTCGACGCGTCACCCGTGTGATGGGCGGCGGTCGCCGTTTCAGCTTTAGTGTTGCGATGGTGATCGGCGACAAGCGCGGCAAGGTGGGTGTGGGTATTGGTAAGGCGTCTGATACACAGCTTGCGATTGAGAAGGCATATCGCGATGCCAAGAAGCATCTGGTGACTATCACTCTTAATAAGGATCAGCACATTGCTCACGACGTGAAGACAAAGTACTCTTCGAGTGAAGTAATGATTATGCCGGCACCGGGACGAGGTTTGGTCGCAGGGTCGTCAGTACGAACAGTACTCGAGCTGGCAGGTGTAAAGGATGTGACTGGAAAACTTCTCTCTCGAACGAAGAATAAACTGAACAATGCACGTGCGACGATTGAAGCATTGCAGCAGCTGAAAGCATAGTAATCATTTATATATGCAATTACACGAATTACAACCACATACAAAGCGACAAACAAAGAAGCGCATCGGCCGAGGCGGAAAGCGCGGTAAGACGAGTGGTCGCGGACATAAAGGTCAGAAAGCACGTGCGGGAAATAGCACGCGTCCGGAAATGCGTGAAATCATCAAGAAGATCCCGAAGCTTCGTGGATTTGGTAAGAATCGCGCGAAGACCGTGAATTCGGAACGTGTACTCGCCGTACCGGTAAACGTCTCAGCACTTGGCGAAGCTTTCAAGGCTGGCGACACAGTGTCACCAAAGACATTGGTGGCAGCGAAGCTCGTATCGACACGTGGTAAGACCTTGCCAAAGGTAAAAATCCTTGGAAATGGAACACTCGATATCAAGTTGACTGTGTCAGGGTGTACGATATCAAAAACTGCACGTGAGAAGATCGAGAAAGCGGGAGGGACCATTGTTGGCTAGATGTTCGGGTATACGGTATAGTGATATCTGCCGAGATCTATCTCTGCTTGACCTTAATCTCTAGATTCATGCAACAACTCATACATAAACTCAGAATTATCTTTACCGACCAAGCACTGCGCGGACGAATACTCTTTATTCTCGGCGCATTGGTGGTATTCCGTGCACTTGCAGCGATTCCGGTTCCTGGAGCTGACCTGGTAGTTCTGGAGCAATTCTTCCAGAATAATCAATTCTTAGGATTCCTCAACATTTTCTCAGGAGGTGGTTTAGCTAATCTCTCGATCGTCCTCTTGGGTGTGGGTCCATTCATTACTGCATCCATCATTATGCAGCTTTTGACGGTGATGTCGCCGAAACTGAAGGCCCTCTACACTGAGGAAGGAGAGACAGGGCGACAGAAATTTACGCAGATCAGCCGTATGTTGACGCTGCCACTCGCGGTATTGCAGGGATTTGGTTTCCTTTCACTCCTTCAAAGTCAGGGGGTCCTAAGTGGACTCAGTACATTTGAATTCGTTAGTAATATTGTAGTGGTCACCGCAGGCGCACTTCTCCTTATGTGGATCGGTGAGTTGGTGACTGAGTATGGTATCGGAAATGGTGTCTCAATCATCATCTTTGCAGGTATTGTGGCATCACTGCCATCAACGGCAAGCCAACTCCTGTTTGCATTCGATCAGGCACAGCTACCGATTTACCTTGGCTTTGGTGTCGCAGCGTTTCTTGTCATTTATGCAGTGGTGGTTATGACGCAGGCTGAGCGACAGGTGCCGATTACCTACGCAAAGACGGTACGTGGTGGCAAGACGTACGGAGGGACGACTTCATACCTACCGCTTCGTCTGAACCAAGCAGGGGTGATCCCAATCATCTTCGCACTTTCAATGCTGCTTTTCCCACAGATGCTTCTCAATATTCTTGCGGCATTTAACGTCCCTGGACTTCAAGGAGCTTCAACTGCGATACTCGGATTTCTTGCAAACCAAACCATCTATGCAGTAATCTACTTTGTGCTCGTACTTGGATTTACTTTCTTTTATACTGCGGTGACCTTCGATCCAGAATCGATGTCACAGAATTTGCAACGGAGTGGCGCATTTATTCCTGGTATCCGTCCCGGCGGACATACCGCAGACTATCTTGGTGCACTTATTACACGATTGACGCTTGTGGGAGCACTCTTTCTTGGGCTTGTCGCAGTGCTTCCACTCGGTATGCAAGTGCTTACGGGTATTACAACGCTTGCAATTGGTGGTACGGCGTTGCTCATCGCGGTTTCGGTGGTTATTGATATTGTGAGACGAGTGGATGCACAAGTTGCCCTCCGCGAATACTAAAATCAACAATCTCACCACATCTGCTTTGTCTCAATGCAGAAAAAGCCACTTACCGTATGAACTATACGTCGCGTGGCTTTTTCTTTTTGTTCTGCGCACCTGCGGCAACCTTGTTGATTTTAGGGAGGAGACGATCATTTTGTTGATTTGCTTCGATAAACTGGTACTCTAGGGAAGTCATGTCGAATGAATATACAGGACATCTCATATTGGTCATGGGTCCGACAGGAAGCGGGAAAGGAAGCATCCTCTCACATGTGCTAGAGACCTTTCCAGAACTGACATTTGCGGTCTCATGCACTACCCGGACTATGCGACCTGGCGAAGTCGATGGAAAAGACTATCATTTTCTTTCACAGGAGGAGTTTCAAGAAAAAATAGACAAAAAAGAATTTCTTGAGTGGGCAGAATTTGGTGGAAATCGTTATGGTTCGTTGAAGTCGGAAATTGTTGAGCGACTCAAGTCGGGGCAGATTGTGGTGAATGAAATTGAACTCCAGGGCATTTTGCAGCTGCTTGAAATTGTACCCAAAGTAAATCGAACGCTCATATTCATTGATGCAGGTGATTGGGAAATATCTAAGGCGCGTGCGTTAGCTCGAGCACCGATATCGGAAGAACAGTTGGCATTGCGACACGAACGGTATCTTGAAGAGATAAAATCAAAACCGTACGCTGATATTGTCATCGCTAATCCTGACGGTGGTCTTGAGCAGGCACAAAAAGAGATGCGGGACATTGTCCAAAAAATTATTAAAAAAACAACGTAGTAAATCGGTATGCAACCACACAGTATTATTTTCTTTGGTCCACAAGGGAGCGGAAAGGGAACACAAATTGAAAAGCTTAAGGAAGTATTGCGAGAGCGCGATGATTCACGTGAGATTGTCGACATTCAGACGGGACGGCGATTCCGTGCCTTGGCTGCAAAAGGAGAAGGATATACCGAAACACACGTTGCGGATACGCTCGATTCTGGTGTACTCCAGCCACTCTTTCTCTCGGTAGTTCTCTGGGGTGACGCTATGCGCGAGCGCATGAATCCAGAATGCCATGTGCTCGTCGACGGCTTTCCGCGCATTGTTGCCGAGGCCCATATTCTTGAAAGTGCCTTGAAATTTTATGAACGAGAACACCTCTCAATCATTAATCTCGATACGCCAGAGGATGTGGTTCAAAAGCGTATGGAAGGACGCGCACGACACGACGATACCCCGGCTTCAATCGAGGCACGTTTAAAATGGTATCGTGAGGAGACGCTTCCGGTGATTGAATACTATCGCACACGTCCACAAACGACCGTGCACGACATAGACGGTACCGCGTCTATAGATGTGGTGCATGAATCTATCGTGAAAGCGCTTGAATTATGATTACCAAAAAAAGTGACGAAGAGATAGCAGCGCTGCACGAAGGCGGAAAAATTCTTGCGCGCATTCTTGAAATACTTGCCGAGTATGCGAAGCCGGGGATGACCACAGAGGATCTTAACGACAAGGCAATGCAGTTGACTGAGGAATATGGTGTCGAGCCGGTGTTGTTGGGATATAAACCAACATTTGCTGAGGCGCCGTACCCAGCCGCAACCTGTATTTCAGTCAATGATGTGGTGCAGCACGGTATTCCTAGCGACGAGGAAATACTCGAGGAGGGAGATGTGCTCAACATCGATATGTCGATTGGATACAAAGGGTTGGTCGTCGATAGCGGATTGACGATAGGTGTCGGCAAGATAGACCAAGAAGCGCAGCAGCTCATTGCGGTCACAAAGGAAGCATTGCAGCGTGGTATTGCCGCAGCGAAACCAGGAAATCATATTGGCGACATAAGCAGCGCCATTGAAGAGTACGTGAAGCAGTCGGGATTTTCTCCCGTTGAGGCGCTCTGTGGGCACGGCGTTGGGTATGGTGTGCATGAAGAGCCGAATATTCCGAATGTTGGGAAGAAAGGTAGTGGCCCGAAGATTGAAGCTGGGCATGTGTACGCTATTGAGCCGATCGTCAACACAGGGAGTGGTGATGTTATTTTTGATGATGAAGGAGACGGGTACACTGTTTTTACCGCTGATGGATCACGGAGTGCTCACTTTGAGCATACGGTTGCGATTACCGAGGATGGGCCATTGGTTTTGACCGAGAAATAAATCTATGAATCCCGTTAGGAATTAATGAGCAGTCCTAGCAGGACCACACGAAACAAATTGGTGAACATACATTAACTCAGTATTGTACACATGAAATTAATTTCTAACGGGATGAAGAAAATAAAGTTTTATCCTGAGCTCGCAGAACTAATTCGCGCAGGGAAGAAGTCCACCACTTGGCGACTTTTTGATGATAAGAATATCCAGAAGGGAGACCAGCTTACATTCACCGTTACAGGCACGGGGGAAGTTTTTGGAGAGGCAGTTATCACTGATATGCAGGTGAGGACGCTGGGTACACTCACCGACGAGGATTGGGACGGACACGAGCGATTCTCTTCGCCAGAAGAAATGTATACGACGTATCAGGGATACTACGACAGAGAAGTAGATGAGAACACAGAGGTGAAGATCCTAAAGTTCGATTTCTCAGCCAAGTGATTTTTACTTCCTCACTATTTTGTGTATACTCAAAAAGATGAAACATAATACAACCAACCTGGTGGTCGTCCTAGACATCGAGCGAGGCGGGTTGTGTTTTGGATGATAATTCTCAAAAAATAGATCTAAAACAAAGTCCGTCTCACGATGGACTTTGTTCTTTTTAGGAAGGGAGAAGGTGAAATGGAAGAAGACCGATTTCCACAGGTGAACGGCGGCTGCTGGGCACTGACAGTGCGGCTGGGTGGTGTGAGTGTCTCGCTCGTGCAAGAGTCGTATCTTGATGATCCGAGTCATGCTGCTATTGTGTTGCGCACAGTCGGGACCAATGTCACTGACAATAACCTCGATCGATTCTTTCCGCATCGAGATGGTAGAGGGAGATGTCCGACGCTCGAGATCATGAACATGCTGGAGAGTTGGTACCATGGCGCGAAGGAACATAAATATCGCGTCGGTGTCTAATATGGGGTGTCCGAGAATTCGGACACCCTTTCTCTTTCTTGTATTTAAGCCGTATTTTGGTATACTCACGGCACTATTTGGAGATAAATTTTGTTATGGAACGTCAACCACATGAGGAGCGCACGTTGGTGCTATTTAAGCCGGATACGGTACAGCGAAGTCTCATTGGAGAGGTGATTAAGCGATTTGAACATGTCGGATTGAAATTAGTTGCATTGAAAATGATCATGGCAACGGAGAAGCAACTTCTTGAACACTACAATAAGGCCGACGATTGGTACCAGAAAAAAGGCGAGGGCATTGTGAAAGATATGGAGAAACATGGTATGTCGGTTGACAAAGAGCCGATCGAATACGGAAAGGATATTATCCGTAACATGGTGCGGTATATGACTGCAGCGCCAGTAGTGGCTCTTGTGCTTGAGGGTAATCAATCAGTAGCGGTCGTGACGAAACTTGTGGGAGGTACAGAGCCAGCAACGTCTGACGTAGGTACGATTCGCGGCGACTACACGGTGGATTCGTACGGCCATGCAACAGTTGAGAATCGTGGAGTACGCAATCTCATTCACTGTTCAGAATCAGTAGAAGAGGCAGAGCGGGAGCAACAGATCTGGTTTACAGACGACGAATATATGAAGTATGTGACCGCGCAGGAGCGCATTATGTATGACGTGAATTTTGATGGGGTAAAAGATTAAGTAGAAAGGTAGGGAGCACAAACGCCGCGAACCGGGGAGGGTTCGCGGCGTTTGTGATAAAATATATATGGAGCTTCGTTGACGCATGTTCTGCTTAAAGTGTCTTTTCGGGCAGCCTGCAGTCGCATATGCTGCTGAGAATCATCTCAGGATGAATTTCAAATACATATGGAAAGGGCGCCCACCTGGATTACCTGGAAGACACATGCGCGCGTTGCTCCACGAAAAAATCGCCTTTGGGCGATTTTTTCGTGGAGCAACACCCATGCTAAAATATTGGGAATGCGCACAATATTTCTACTCCTCTTTCTCGCGACAGTGACACTCGCATTTGTGCATTTTGCAGCGCTCGAATTCTTTCTCTACTGGCAGTATGTCTGGCTCGATGTGCCGGTACACTTTCTCGGCGGTACTATTGTCGCACTGTTATTTCTTGCTCTTCTGGATCTTGGTTTACCGTGTCCCTCGTGGTGCCAGAAACTCATTCCGGTATTGGTACTCGTACTGATTGTAGGGGTGTTATGGGAAGTATACGAGCTCCTCATCGGCATAATTATTAGGGACAATTACGTGTTCGACACAACACTCGATCTTATTATGGATGTATGCGGTGGTTATGTTGGATATGTTGTAGGGAATAAGGTGCGCGTATGGCAAAAATAAATTTCTATGGCGGTGTGGGAAGCGTCACGGGTGCAAACTTCGTGGTAGATACCGGTGAGGCGAAAATCATGGTTGACTGTGGCCTCATTCAAGGTGACCGGTTTGCTATGGAGGCAAATTGCGACGTCTTTCCGTACAATGCCGCAGACATCGACGTACTCCTTGTGACCCACGCACACGCCGATCATATTGGGCGAATCCCCAAGCTCGTTGCAGAAGGATTTTCCGGCAAAATCATCTCGACAGAACCGACCAAGGATTTTGCAGCGCTCATGCTGCGCGATTCTTTCAAGATCATGCGGTACGAGGCGGAGAAGTACGGCACCCGCACCTGCTACGAGTCGGGAGATGTCGACAGAGCACTCTCGCTGTGGGAAGGAGTTTTATATAAAGAGACCGTCTCGCTGCCAGGAGGTATGTCGGCAGTTTTCCGTGATGCTGGACATATTCTTGGTTCTGCAACAATTACGCTTGAACGAAATGGGAAACAATTTGTGTTTACCGGTGACCTCGGCAACGTGCCGCAGCCGCTTCTTAATCCACCTGACATTCCCGAGGGGTACGATTATCTCTTGATGGAGAGTGTGTACGGAGATAGGAAGCATGAAGAGGTGGAGGAGCGTGGCGAGCTCTTGTTGCACTACCTCAAAGATACACAGAAGAAGGGCGGTACACTCATTATCCCTGCATTCTCACTCGAGCGTACACAGGGGATGCTCTTTGAGATTAATAATTTTGTAGAGAGTGGGAAGCTGGAGCCGTTGCCGGTATTTCTTGATTCACCACTTGCTATCTCGGTCACGGAGCTGTATCGGCGACACGTGTCATATCTTAAGAAAGAAGTACAAAAGCAGATCAAGGGAGGTGACGATATCTTTGATTTCGAAGGGCTTTCATTTACCAAAACGGTGCAGGATTCACGTGAGATCAATAAAGTGAAAGGTGCAAAGGTGATTATTGCGGGTTCAGGGATGTCGCACGGTGGGCGCATCCTCGGGCACGAGCAGCGGTATCTTGAAGATACCAACACCACACTCCTCTTGGTTGGCTATCAGGCGGTCGGGAGTCTTGGGCGACGACTGCATGATGGCGCAAAGCGGGTGAAGATCGATGGTGAGGATGTGCGCGTGAAGGCAAAAGTCGCACGGATTCGTGGGTACTCAGGACACGCTGACCGCGATCAGCTCGTCGACTTTGTTGCGCGCGGTGGTGGAAAGGCAAAACAGGTGTTTGTCACAATGGGAGAGGAGCGCTCGTCACTCTTTCTCGTACAACGACTACGGGATTATTTGGGAGTGAACGCGGTGGCGCCAGAGTTACTCGAAGAGAAAGAAATTGATTTTTGAGTATGGCACATATTCACGAGAAAATAGATTTCATAGCCGAAGTCTTTGTTGTACATGGAGGTGCTGTTTTATTGCGTAGGCATGAGAAATATCGTATTTGGATTGGCGTAGGTGGTCACGTTGAACTCGATGAGGATCCAATAGAAGCCGCGGTCAGGGAAGTAAAAGAAGAGGTAGGACTTGATGTCATACTTGTCGATACGCGTATTTGCAAGGTTGAGGAACCGGGTCAGAGAGAATTAATACCACCAATTGGTGTGAACCGTCACAAAGTGACCGACACACATGAGCACGTTGCGTTATATTACGTCGCAACGAGTAAAACCGACAATGTTATTCCAGAGAATAAAGATGATGAGTGGAAATGGTGTCGAGAGAAGGATATTGATCAGTTAGATAACGTACCGGCGAACACGAGATGCTATGCCAAAGAAGCACTTCGTTTAGTGGGCGGTGAGCGATGAAAACAACCCCGCGTCAGTTCACTAATTCATTACATTCATAAGTGGCTCCTACCCGACTTCGCGTGAAATAGTCCCCCAGACTATTTCACCCGCATTAGTAATAGCCGAAACATCGCTCCGGTTCAAAAAATGAGAAAAGCACCCGCAGGGGTGCTTTTCTTTACGTTTTTTGCGACCGTAGGCGCGGGGAGTTGGTTTTGAGTAGGGCAGTTACTTCACCTTCTCGATAAATCGGTCGAATGCTGGAGCATTGTCTTTTGCAAGTGTCGCAAGCATTTTTCGATTGACGCTGATACTTTTATCTGCAAGCGTCTTGATGAACGTACTGTATTTCAGTCCGTGTGCGCGAAGTGCAGCATTGAGACGCGTGATCCAAAGACTCCGGAAGTCACCCTTCTTATCCTTTCGGTGATCAAATGAGTGCAGATTTGCATGATAAATTGCTTCACGTGCAGCACGCTTTTTTGTTGATCGTGCGTGTCGGTACCCCTTTGTCTCCGCAAGGATACTTTTTCGACGACGATTTGATGTTACTCCTCCTTTTACTCGGGCCATAGTAGTAGATTTATATTAAATAGATTGATTACGCACCACTCTTAGGTAGGAATCGACGAGTAATCCGCTTTGAAAGATTCAGTGTTTGCGTTCGCTTTCGAGCGAGATGCTTCTTACCTGACTCTTTTGCGTTGAAGTGGTTCTGTCCAGGACGTCGTGCAACAAGTTTGCCGTTCTTGGTAACCTTTATTCGCTTTGTATAACTTTTATTTGTTTTCATATCTTATGATGATGTGTCTGCTGGTTCTGTCGAAGGAGCGCTCTGTGCATCTTGTCGTTTTTTCTTCCGCGCACTGGTTGGATCGCGCTCAAGTGTTGTCGTGAATCCTTTCGGACTTTTCTTGATTTCGTCCGCGATCTTGTATTCAGCCGGAACAATCTTTAAGAAGCGCTCAAGTCGTTCTTTGAGGAACGCAGGCTCCATGTATTTATATCGTCCCCAGAGGAAGAGATCAATCTTGACACGATGTCCTTCCTGAAGCCACTCGGCGACACGCTTTGCTTTCATGTTGAGATCGTGGTCGCCGGTACCAATTTTGACCTGTACTCCCTTAGTCTCGGTGACGTGTGACTTCGCTTTTACCTCCTTCGCTCGCTTCTTCTGTTCATACTGATACTTTCCATAATCCATAATCTTCGCAACCGGGGGTTTTGCGGTTGGGGAGATCTCGATAAGGTCAACGTTTGCTTCTTCGGCTGCCTTCAAGGCCTCAGTGACGGAAATAACACCAAGGTTTTCGCCCTTCGCGCCAATGACGCGAAGTTCTTTCGCTCGAATTGCGTGATTTATACGTGTTCTCGTATCTTTCAAAATGTGGAAAGCTATAAAAAAAGAGCCTGAGCTCTGGGAATACGCCTAAAAATATACTACAAAAGCAGCGTATCTGCAAGGGCTGCCCTAGAGTTTCAAGAGGTCTTGCGAAGTGCATTTTGGCACTTCTCATCTTACAGATGCTGTATACCTCTTGGATATATTGGTTCGCAAAACTCCCAATCTATCTCAAGAGGTCTTGCGAAGTGCGCCCCGGCACTTCTCACATTTGCATCCTTTTGGCTCTACGTGCTCCCGCCAGAATGCTTTGCCGTAGTTATAGTTAAGTTCCTCGCCGGCTTTGATGTTGCGTTTGGAGTAGACATTTATAGTCCAGTCATCCTCATCAATTTCTACCTCGCAATTCGGGCGGCAGGAGTGATTGATGTATCGCGCTTTATTATCACGACCTTTGCCGTCAATCACGTACTTTTTATTGAGGGTAAAGAGGTACTGACCTCCACGGCGGTCGCTCTCGTCGGTAGTAATCTTCTCACCAGTGTATTCAATGATAAACGTGTCTTTCGGAATATCTTCTCCCGCAAAGAGCCCAAGCCCCGCTGAGGATTTTTTCACATTTGTTTTCGGGAGTTTCGACATAATTCAAACAGAGAAAAGTATACCCCCACACCCACTTTTTGTCTGCCCAATAAGTGTGGGTGTCTATGTGTAAACAGACAAAAGGTGGGTATGGGGGTACAACAGATAATGTCGTTGGTATAAAAAATGAGAAAGGCCGCTCCAGAAGAGCGGCCCGTACCGTGTTTGCCAAGTTTGTGCTGTCGTCGTCCGACTAGCGTCGTACACCTTGCTTGATTGATTCGGCAATTCTGCGTGCTTCGGCGCTGTCCCACAGCTCGGCCGCGATGAGAGATATCAACGCTTCAACTCGTCCTTGGCGAGGATTCTCTCTCGCGTACTCTTCCCGAAGTGCCTGCTCCATTGCGCAGGTTCTGGGATTGGACGTGTAACAACTGTTGGAAGCCTTGGCACTTTCACCAGTGCTTCCGACTGCTGTTGTGCTCACAAGCACGAGCAGAGCAGCAGCAACAAAAGGTTTACGCATGGTGTCTCCTCCTTTTGGGGTGGCTTGACTATCATATTTTCATACTTAAAAGTCAAGCTCGCGGACCATCTTCTATTGTGCACCGGGTCATGTGGTCGTATAATTGCGATGTACATGAAGAGCCCTCGGGCCAAGGCGCACACTCTGCGTCCCCACACTACAGGTATTCACATGTGACTTATAAGTTACATACAAAGAGATGCCTACAAAAGCAAAAGGAAAGAAGAAATAGTTTCTTCTCAATTACACAACACCGCCGGGCTTCGCCCGGCGGTGTTGTGTATGATACAGTTTCTCTATGAAAAAACTTATGTGTAGCGACCTCGGTGGGCCAAGTGAGTGTGCTGTAGAAATTACCGGCAATTCATTTGAAGAAGTGGGCAGCAACTGCAAGGCGCACGTCATGGAAGAGATAGGGAAGGGAGATGACGCGCATCAGGCAGCGGTTGAGAGTATGCAAGGGGCATCTCCAGAAGATCAACAAGCCATGTTTGCAGAGTACAAACAAAAGTACGACAACGCGCCGGAAGTATAGATCCGTAAGCTTTTGGTTAGATTCACGTCATAGATGGTGAAGTAGCGTACTAAGAGATGCACGCACAACGCGCTATCGAACAAACTCCTTCAGATTGCTGTTTTATACAGGTATTACTATAGGTCCATAATATTTAGAGATGAGTAAAATCTTTTTGGTGGTTATGTTGGTTGGAGTTGTTGGTTTGGGGTACGGCGCATATGCTGCCACTCCGGGTGATCGGTTGTATGTGGTAAAAGAATGGTTTGGAAACGTGTCATATACAGCCAATGTTGCCGATGGTATTGCGCAGCTTGAAGCAGAGCTCGCGGGTATTGATGCGGAGGTGGCTGCAGGGACACTGACACCCGACCAGGCATACGAGCGAAAAGCGCGTATTGCGGCACAGGTTGCAGTGCTGACCAGCTCACTTGCAGGCGCAAAGAGTAGAACGTTGACGATGGAAGAGAGGCTCTCTGTCGCAGCATCACTTGAGCGGCTTAAGGGTGCGCTTGAGAAATATCGCGATTCACTCATTGCGCTTGAAGATCAGGCGTCAAAGTCTGAAAAATCAAAGCGAGGCGGTGGAGGTGGTTCAAAGACCATTATCGATGTGATCAAAGATACTGTTGATGATTTTCAAGAGTATGTCGAAGACGTTATTGGTGACGATAAGTCACTTGATGACACTGAAGCTGATGCGGGTTCAGAGGATGCCGACACTACAGAGGATACTTCAGATGAAGGTGGTACTTCCGATGTTGAGGATGACACTGAGTCAGATACTGAAGAAGAATCTGATCCTGACACAGTCGATGATGATACTGAAGATACTGCAAGTTCAACGGTGGAGGTGGAAGCAGAGGTAGAAGCCACGACTTCAAATTAGGTTTGTAACTCACAGAAAAACGCAACAAAAAATTCCCTGTTGGGAGTTTTTTGTTGCGTTTGTGATTTAGATATTTATTTCTTAAAAAAGAATCGAGCCCCGGTTTCCCGGAGCTCGCGAGTCGTCTTGTGGCCATTACATTCCTGGTCTTGTCCTCCTGAAAAGCTGGAAGAGGAAACCCATGAACAGGTAGACACCTAGAGTATAGAGCGCGACCTGCCACCACGTGACACCGGACATCCAGAGCGTCATCACTGGCAGCACGAAGATGAGGGCTAGTGTGGTGATGAAGATGGTGCTGACCCCGAGTTGATAGTCAGGAGCAACACAACTGTCGAACGTTTGCTGCGCGGCCGGCACGATCCACGTCACCCAGCTGATCAGCCAGACTCCCAGTTTGTGCAGCCACGAGTAATCGGCGTTGGTGAGTATGTCGCTCAATCGGGAATGGAACATTTTTTCCTCCGTCGTTTTCCAGTCTGCCAAGACTATGCCATTTTTGTACACCAAAAGCAAAAGCAAAAAACATATTGCCTATATTAAAACCATGTATTCCAATGATGTTTTTGTGTTAAAAAATTTTTCTATCCACATGGTTATGCCTATGTAGACGCAGGGGTTTTCCATATGCTTGTGCAGGTGTTATGCACAACTAAAAAAAGTGATGGCTTGAAACCTCACTTTTAAAAGTACGTTTTTTGTCAAGCGGCAGTTTTGCTTGTGACGAAACTGAAGACTTCCTGCGTTGACGACGCAGACACTGCGCGCTACGTTCAGAGTACCGACCCGAGCGCTCTGTCCGTTCTTACCACATATTTCTATACGTTCGAACATGATGCCGTGTCGTAAACTTGGGGAATTATTTATTCGCTCATTACAAATTAACGACAAACAATACACATATGGCAAAACTTTTGAACTATCGAAAGATACTCCTCAGCGCGGTGATGATCGCGTTTACGGCATCTCTCGTGTTCGCAGCAACACAGGCGTTCTTCTAAGATACTGAGACATCAACCGGCAACACATTTAGTGCTGGCGCGATTGATCTGCAGATCGACAACTCAAGCTATGGCTTTGATTGGAACCGAGAAGGGGAACAAAACCCAGTAGGTGAATGGGGTGAGAATCCTGACAACTCATGGGATATTAATGATCTCACAGATCAGCTTTTCTTCAGTTTCATTGACCTCAAACCAGGTGACTACGGAGAGGACACTATTTCACTCCATGTAAACAACAACGATGCGTGGGCATGTATGGCGTTTGACCTCACTGGCACACCGGAGAACGGACTCACTGAGCCTGAAGGTGACGTAGATCAAACTGCAGGAGCAGATGAAGGGGAGCTTCAAGACCATCTTTCATTCCTCTTCTGGTGGGATGACGGAGACAACGTATTTGAAGATGATGAAACTGTAATCGAAGATCTTAGTGGTCTTCCAGGTTCAGTGTTTAGTGGTGAATGGCTCGCAATTGCAGACTCAAATAATGGTCAGGCACTTGAGGGAGGCACAACTCACTACGTTGGAAAAGGCTGGTGCTTTGGTGAAATGACACGAACACCTGCCGCACAACAAGCAAATAATGACGGACCAACACCAGGAAACACAGGATTCGAATGTGATGGCTCGGGTGATCACAACGCTGCACAAACAGACGGCATTGAGGTTGATGTTGCATTCCAAGCAATTCAATCTCGAAACAACGACACATTCCTATGTTCAAGTCTTCCACCACTTGAAGGTGACGGAGGAGGAGATGATGAAAATGTAGGAGCGTTACTCTCTGCGTACGTAGCTCCAGAGGTATGTAATGCGGTTGTTGGCGATGCAATTGGTGGTCAAATAACACACACATCTATACAAACAGCTATTGATGACGCGAGTGAGGATGGACTTGTGTGTGTTGATTCAACCTACGCGGGAGATGATACATTTCCTGTGAATGTTGATAAGACAGGTCTAACGATTGCAGGACTCGGAAGTGCGGGTGATGCAAATATCCCTGGAGGATTCTTCATTGACGCAAGTGGAGTGACAGTGAAGGGCCTTGAGTTTACTGACTTCTCTTTCATTGCTTCGAGTGAAGACGCTGCAATCTACATCCACAATGAAGCTGGACAAGGTTCTAACGTAGCTCTTACCGGGACAACGATCATCTACAACATCTTTACAGCACCAGCTGATGCGAAATCAGAGTTGGCAAAAGGTGTCGTAACAGAAATTGGTAGTGGTGCAACTCCAGTAGCTACAAGTATCGATGTAATGCATAACGTCTTTGGTGGCGATGGTTGGAGGCAAGCAATGTTCTTCAATACCGCGTCTGGTTATGAAGTTGCCTTCAATGACATCTATGGAAATGATGTTGGTGTAGCGAACGATGGTCCGCATAATGGTTCGATTCACAACAACGACTTCGAGGACAACGTACTTGAAGCGGTAGGGGCCGCGCCTTCTGCAGAAAATGGAACTGGCAACAATGGCGTGCTTGCAGTAAATATGAACAACTTTGCTCCTGGGGCAACTGATGGAAACGATGTGAATTGGTATGGTTCGTCAGTACTTGGTGGAGCTGATGTCGATGCAACAAACAACTGGTGGGACGGAGATATTGAAGCTGATCGAACGAACGACGTAACAGAAGTGGACACATCTTCAGCGGAAGTTTCAGCTTTCCCAGAAAACTAACAACCATATCCAATAGCGCCCGCGACCCTACATCACTGCTGGGGACAGTGATCGGGCAAGCGCGCGGGTGACAACTGGATACATTAGACACACAGAATATGAGTTCTATTAAACGAACAATCCTCAGTCTCGGCACGATTGTCTTTGCGGTTGCACTGGTTGCAACAGGTACCGTTGCCTTCTTTGGCGACACAGAGAGCTCCACCGGCAACACCTTTGCCACAGGAATGATCGATCTCATGATTGACAACGAGAGCTACTACAACGGCGTCGTGAGTACGACAACGTCGTGGCAGCTTGCAAACCTAAACGACGGACAAGGGCCGAGTACCGGCGGCGCGTACCTTTTCTTCGACTTCAACGACTTGAAGCCTGATGACGAAGGTGAAGATACGATTTCCATTCACATAAACGACAACCCCGCATGGGCGTGCATGGACATCACGGTGTACGAGTTCAATGACAATGGATGCAATGAGCCAGAGACCGGCGACGGCGACGCGACGTGTGGCAATCCGGGTGTCGGTGAAGGTGAATTGCAAAACGAAATTGAGTTTGTCTGGTGGGCCGACGATGGCGACAACGTGCTAGAAGATGATGAACACATCTTCTTCCAGCCGCAGACATTCGCAAACCTCAATTTGCAGATACCACTCGCCGACGCAAGTGGCGACGGTATCTTTGGCGACGAGCCACTTGATCCGGATCAAACGTACTACATCGGCAAGGCATGGTGCTTCGGTACCCTCACGCTTGATGCAGTACCTGAGGGAGATGGTGTGAGCCCACTCGTTGACTCAGGCGTCATTTGTGACGGTACACTGCTCGACAACACGACGCAAACAGACAGCGTGCGAGGTGACGTCAACTTCTACGCGGTGCAGGCGCGCGGTAATGAGGGATTTCTCTGCAATGCACCAACAGGCGAACAGTGTGAACTTGTTGAGAGTTTTGCAGACGAGATCATCGACGACAATCAAGGTCGTCGCAAGAACGGCACTGCAGTTGCAGGAGACCGGAGTGATCCAACTAAGGCACTCGGGGCACCGCAATCAAGCGGTACACCGTACGACAACCCTGTCATTGCCGGTTCATTCTTCTCGCTCGGGTTCCCAAGTAGTCCATTCGACGATTCAGACGGATCAGCATCAATCATTCTCGCATTCAATGACAATGTGATTGTGAACGGTCCTGGCGCCGATCTGAAGCTTTGGGAGGTGACCGGCGGGAGCAGCTACCCAGACGAGAAAGTCGATGTCTCTGTTGGTAATTCTCCAGCTGGGCCGTGGACACAGGTAGGGTTTGCGGTTACCCGTGATGCAGAAATAGATCTTGGTGGCGTACTCTCTGCGCAGTATGTACTCATTGAAGACGCAAGTGACGTCAATGAGTTTGAAGCTACTGCAGACGGCTACGATCTTGATGCAGTACAAGCACTCAACTGTATCTTGCCTGATGAAGAGGAAGGCCCGCCTGATGGACCCGATGGTCCGCAATAGATGTATGAATCAGTGTTGATGCGCTGACGGGCTGCACGAAAATTGCTTCGCAATTTTCGTGCAGAGGTCAGGGTATGAATCCCGTTAGAGATCAAAAACGTTTTTGATCTCGGGAAAAAAGACATACCGTGAATAGTTATGTCGAAATTATTACCAGATGTCTCACAAACGGAAATCAGAGATTTCCTATCTCTAACGGGATGAAAAAGATTAGTATTGTCATTGCCAATATTCTCTACACCGCCGTTGTGATTGCGGTACTCGCGCTCGCGCTCCTCTTTGTTGGCACAAAAATCAATCTCTTTGGGTATGAAGCAAAAGTGGTGCAGTCGGGTTCGATGGAGCCATATATCTTAACCGGTAGTCTTATTGTGATCGCGCCTGCCGAGCAATACCGGCTTGGCGATGTGGTCACCTATGGTCCCGATACGAGTAAGAGTGTGCCCGTGACCCACCGTATTGTTGAAAAAAATAGTGAGGGAGCGCGTGCACAGTTCGTTACAAAAGGTGATGCCAATGAAGATCCTGATCCTATCGCGGTGCTACAGAGGGACATTATCGGGAAGGTGATGTTTAGTTTGCCGTACCTTGGATACGTCATTGAATTTGCACGCACGAAGCTTGGCTTCGGACTGCTTATTGGTATTCCAGCACTCCTCATCATTCTTGATGAATTCGCCAACATCACGTGGGAGGTTCATAAATACCGACACCGCAGACGGCAGCTGCGGCAGGGCGTTACTCGTAGACAGCAAACCTCCGTATGAAAATAGTCTGGATACATCTCCTCAGCATACTTGTCGTCGTAACCCTCGGTACAGGTACGTACACTAGCTCTTTTTTCTCTGACGTCGAAGGGTCTCCGACAAACAATCTCGACGCTAGTGCGCTCGACGACGTGCTCCTTGGAGATCCACTCGACGGGTTGGTGTGCGAACATGCATCACCACTTGAGACAACGATACACATTACCAACGAAGAGTCGGATACGCATACAATCGAATTTTCTGCGACCAATGTGGCGAGCGGTCTCTGTGATGTACTCCTTGGTGAACTGCTCTTCGATGGCGATACGTTGTATGACGGGCCGCTTACCGGACTCACTTCAGGTGTACTGTTGCTCGGAACTGGTTCAAGCACGTCGTTCACACTCCGTGTACGTCCAGAACCAGGAAATCTAACCGCTGGCAGTTGCTCTTTTGATACAACGTTGACGTCATACCAAACAGGACTAGAAGGTGGCGGATTCTCAGATACAGAAACTATTTCTCATTCTGTCTTTAGGGACGCGCTCGCGTGTGGCGATACCCCAGGCACCGCCACCTCAACTGTCGATCTCTATCTCAACAAACATATCAGTGGTGAGACGCTCGGCTATGAACTGAGCGACTTCTCGTACCGTGTAACTGGAAATGGTGTCGATGTTGTGGTGCCACACGACAGCACCACACCGCTTCCGGTAGGTACATACACAATTGAAGAAATTGTGCCGGATGGATTTACGAAAGTAGATTGGCGTATTGGCTGGTACGGACAGTGTGAACGGGGCAGTACGTTTACAACCACCATCACTATTGATGAAAGATACATTGACTACGGCATACTCTACTGCGAAGCGGACAATCAGTACCGGCCAGTACGCACCGGTCGATCTGCAGCGAGTGAGGAAGTTGTAGCGGAGGAGGTTATAGAACCTTCGCCTGCCGAAGAAGTGCAGGGTGCTGAGAGTGAAGAGGAAAGTGTGGAAACAGAACCTGATGAAGAAGTGAAAGGCGCGGAAGTTGAAGTCGAGCCGGAAGAAAATGTGGAGGAAGCTGAAGCAGAGCCCGCGGAAAATGAAGAGGAAACAAATGACGAGGAAGAAGGAGAGGTGTGAGGTTTGGAATTATGAGATGATTTACTTCTCCTAGTTAAGTCAGTATAGTACCCGTCAGAACCCACAGCTTGCTGTGGGTGGTATGAACGTTTACAACACAGAAGGAGAATTCGTCGTGAACATTAAATCTGGATCCAGTCTGAACTACAAGTTCGGGACTGATCTCAGCCCTGATTTCGCACAGCAGAAAGGACTGTATGAGGTTGGGGTGATCATGGGTAGCCGGTCTGACTGGCCGTATATGCAGCCGTGTACCGATATGTTGGAGCAACTACAGATCCGATTTGAGTTCGGTATCGTGTCGGCTCACCGTACATTTGGACGTATGGGGTTGTATGCACATACTGCGAGTGATCGTGGGTTGCATGTCATCATCGCGTGCGCGGGCGGTTCTGCTCACTTGCCGGGTATGGTGGCGTCGGAAACGTTGCTGCCGGTACTGGGTGTCGCTCCAAAGAAAACCGACAAGGATGCAGTCAGCTCTATGATCGCTATGCCTGCAGGCAAACCGCTTGCCTACCTGGGCGGCGGCAGTGAACCTGGCAAGAACGCCGGCGCGGTCAATGCAGCGCTTTTTGCCGCGAACATCTTGGCACTCGGCAATGACGGTCTGCGTGAACGTCTTCATGAGTATCATGTAGGACTGCATGACGCCGTCCCGCACACTTGTTCTTGAAGTAGTGGAGTGAAACGATGAAAAAACTTTCTTGGAAGGGTTCGGCGAAGGACGTCCGGTACGATCAAGAGACTGGCGAGCTGAACTTCGACTTCACGCGTCGCGTGTCGATATTCGACATCGGGCAGGTGCCGGCGGAGTTCCCTGAGCTCGACGTGTTGCGGTACTCTATTGCGACACGGATCTTCGAGTATCTCAGGGAGCAAGGCTCCGTGACGCATTTCATGAAGCGAACGGGTACTACGTCGATCTGCGTCCAGCCGTTCGACATTCCGGAGAAGGGGATTGAGTTTCCTAATTCGAGGGGGCGATTGCTCCCGTGCGAGTTTCTTTTTCGGTATGTTGTATCGGAGGGGTTATGCAGCCGGATTCTTGCTGGTGCGGTGGACAAGGAGATCATCAAGGAATTGATCTTGCGGGATCAGAAACTTGAGCCAGGTGCGGAGCTTAAAGCTGCCTTCGTAGAGTGCAGCACAAAGCATCAGGATGCGGACGAGTACCTCTCCGATCAGGATGCAGCCCGGCTCGCGGACCTCTCTCTGGTTCAGTTCTACAGGGTGACTCATGGCTTCGTATCTCCTGTCGCAAGTCTCCTCCAAACGTTCTTTCGTCGTGCGGGCTTCCGTCTTCTCGACGGTAAGTTTGAGATTGGGTTGACGTACGTCGGTCGGCCTGTCTTGGTGGATTCGATCTCGCCCGACGAATTGCGGTTGCATGACGAGCAGGGGATGAGTTACGACAAGGATCCTGTGCGCCGCTACTACAAAGAGACGTATCCTGAGTGGCACAAACAGCTCCTGAGGTCGAAGAAGGCCTATCCGACCGACAAGTCGCAGTGGCCGGGATACCCAGCTCCGCCGAGCGGGGAAGTCATACAGGAAACGGTACGGCGGTACCGTGCGGTCGCTGAGGCGATTCGCGCAATCTAGCCTTTGCGGTACCTGTATCCGCGCAACAAAAACAGACCTGGCGGCTCGTCCGCCAGGTCTTATTATTTTTTTATACAAAAAAAGCGCCCGAAGGCGCATTTTTGCTATATCTAAACAGTGGCTCACAAAGCGATTTCGTCAATCAGCTTTTCTCGTTTGTGCTCAGTAATAATACAAGCACAAACAATCCACTGGATTGTTTGTGGAGATGGTGGAAATCGAGCGTCAGCTCACATCAATATTTTTGTTCGCTTTGCTCCAAAGATATTGTGTGGCTCCTGCCCGGCCTCACGGTTGCTGGCATTAGGAAAGCCAGCAACAGCGTTCCGGCTTTCAACTCCGCACGAAAGCAAAACATTTTGCTTTCTCCACTCCACCATTAAAAAATGCGCCTTCGGGCGCTTTTTTAATGGTGGAGATGGGCGGAGTTGAACCGCCGTCCGAGAATGGTCACAAACATGATTCTTCAATGTGTAGCTCAGTTTTAGATTTAAATATGATGATAGAAAACTGAGCAAAAGCTCATCATATCGAGTTCGTACATCTCTGCGACCTAACCGAACAGTTTAGGAAGCAACAGTCTCATGGCTATTTCACCTCGTCACACATATGAGACATCAGTGTGAGAAGCGCCGTACCGGCTGTGCGTTAGTTACGCAACAGCGGGTGCGAATCCAAACGCGTTAGCGAAAGGACTTGGTACAGATTTGTTTGCATCTATACATAAATGAATTTTTACGCAGGTTCATTCAACTGCGACATTGCACATATCTATGGGGCAAACCGTCGATGCCTGTCATCCCCTTTGAATGCACGGGGTGCATTCAAAGAATGTCACACCATGAGCTCAAAGGGAAGTTCAGAAAGTATTGATATGTGTCCGGAGGACATTTTTAGGAATGTCGTCCCATATACTTTCAGCGAATTTCAGACACTTCAGAGTAGCTAATCTATTTCTTGAATCTAGAGAGGTGATGCGGACGTACAGAAGTACATTTCGTCCCCAGCGGGCCTTTAACATACTTCACTTCGCTCATCGAGCCGACGCAATTCTCGCGTCGCCCACTTGAGCAAGTTCCATCGTCGTTGACCCTCATTTTTCCCAACCGCGTGTTGTTCGCAGTCAGTATTGAAGGCGTCGACCTCGTCAAAGCCGTAGAATAAAAGTAGACGCTCAAGCACACGTTTCAATAAATGTGTGCATGTGACGACGTTGGCACCCATACATAGTTCTCCTCGTGTCTGGGTCATGGTGGTTGTCGCAACACCACCTCTCTAGATTCAATATTGTTTGGATACTTGAAGGTGGGGGCGATTTATGAGGCTCGCCTGGGCCGGAAAGAACCACCTATTCCTGCTGCGAAGAGGGATTTTTGTTCTCCTTGCTCTCTAGAGGAAAATTCTCTTCGAGATTGCCGAAGTCAAAAATACTTCTTTCCCGTTCCAAGATTTCGTCCTCGATCTCCTCGACGACGGGATCTCGATGTAAATGGATATTTTTACGTTCCATTAACTCATCTCCCTGACTTGTTCAGGTCTCTGGTGAATCAAAATCCACCTTCAAGTATCCAATTATTGATTTTTCAAAATACGTTCGATGTCGCGTTTGGTGTCACGCTTCTTGAGTGTCTCGCGCTTGTCAGTCTTCTTTTTCCCACGCGCAATTGCGATCTCGAGCTTCAATTTCCGACAACTATTATACAACTTAATAGGTACTATTGTCAAACCCTTTTTTTCGCTCTCATTTTCGAGCCGCGCAAGCTCTTTGCGGGACAGCAAGAGCTTGCGCGGCCGTTCTGCATCGTAGTCGTCAGGCGCATTGGCCTTCTGGAATGGGGGAATGGTGACCCCGACAAGAAATGCCTCCTTACCGCGTATCACCACGCGTCCGCCTTCGAGCGCTCCTTGTCCTTTGCGAACAGCCTTTACTTCAGTACCCAATAGGGAAAGACCGGCCTCAAATGTGTCGAGGATTTCGTAGTCAAACTTCGCGCGCTTGTGTGATACCAACGGTTTCATGCTTCGTACTATAGCAAAGGTGTACGGAGTTTGCTTACTCCATATCGATCACCAATCCGCCCCAGGTAAAGTCGTGAGCGCCTTGTCCTTCGCCGGTGTCGGGGTGGTACTGTTCGCGGAAGCCTGATTTCTCGATGAGTGCAATACTTTTCACTTTCAATTCTTCGGCGACGTCGTCAAAGCCGTAGCGCTTGAGACCTTTATAGATAAACCAATTTGGACCAAACCAAATTGGTCCGCGCCAAAAGCCACCGAGAGCATCGAACGCAGATTCAGTGCGGGCAGTGGTGCACACAGGGAAGGCGCTCCAAAAACGGTCAGCATCTTTCAAGTGTTCATCGACAAGCTTCCGGGCTTCTTTTTTTGAAAGCAGTCCGCCATAGAGTGGCATGAAGCGCGCCCAGGTGTCGACATCAATATAGGTGTTGGTGAGGTGGTCATATGAACGACATTCATTTTGAGCACAGAGCGTATGCATAATTACACTCTGCAGTGTGTCGTGATGCTTTCTAAACATGTGTACATCGCCCTCATGTGCAAGCACTTCTGCAATACGGGCCATGTACTCGAGTCCTTCGAGCGCAATGATATTGAACGGTACATCTGCAACTGCAAAATGTTTGGCCATACACGTTTTTGTGTCGAAGTCGCACTTTGCATGTTCATAGATGCGGTCAAGACGCCGGTCGAGACTTTGGTCGGTAGAGTGTTGTGGCGGCAATTGTTGTGCAGTATCAAAACGGGGTGAATTGTCTTCTCCCGATTCGTCGGGGTTGATGATGAAGAGGGGGCTCTCTTCATTTAGTCTTCGTTCAGCAAGAAGTCGATTGAAGTGTGTTTTAAAGATTGGGTAGAGTTCTTTTAGGAATGCTGTATCACCATCTTGTTCATACACGCGCCATGCGGCGAGCGCAAAGAGTGGTGGTTGTGTAATTGCGCTCGTACCTTCTACACCCCACGCGTTATTGATGACGTCGCCACGCATTTCGCGGCCCCAGTTTTTTACTTCGACATCATGTTTCCAATAGATAATATGTGGAATAAGTCCCGAGGGGAGTATGTGAGTACAGAGCGATCGCAGCTCTGCTTTTGCTGCTTCGGTGTCAAAGTGAGAGAGGATGATGGTATGGAAACACGAATCCCAAAGCCATTGAAATGGATAGAGTTCTGGTGAGGGGACGGTGTATATATGACCATCCGCAGTGCGACGGTTTTGTTCCATGAGTGCCTGTACATCCGCACGAATATCTTGCATCGATGCATTGTATCTAGCTTGGGCGCTTTGGTGAAGAGGACTTTTCCAATTTCCTCGCATAAAGGCTTATTTTTTGCTATTATCGCAGTCTATAAAGCTATGAAAAAGGAGAACGAAAAAAAGACACCAATACCCCCAAAAGACGGAAAAAAGGATGAAAAGTCTGAGTCACGAGGTCAACGTCTCGTAAAGCGGTTGCCTGTTGGTCCGGGAAATTTCTGGAACAACATGCTCTCGACCATTCTGCTCCTTATCGTACTTACATTCGTTTATTCATATATAACTGACTCACGGAATGAGCCGGAGGAGCTCTCTGTTTCTCAAGTCGCTGAACAGATTAAAGAGGGCGAGGTGAAAGAGGTGGTCGTCGCAGGAAGCGTGCTCACGATTTCGTATGTCGACGAAACACGAAATGAAGGAGAAGCGAAAAAAGAGAATGACGCGTCAGTGACCGAAACACTTTCCAACCTCGGTGTCACCTCTGAACAACTTTCTGGAGTCACTCTCACGGTAAAAAATGAATCAGGCTTTCTATTTTGGCTTGGTAATCTTGCGCCGTTTATTTTTCCACTCCTTCTCCTCGGCTTCATTATTTGGTTCTTTACACGATCAGTACGTGGGGCAGGAATGCAGGCGCTGAATTTCGGTTCGTCGAAAGCGCGTGTCATTGATCCAAATGATCAGTCACAAAAAGTGACGTTTAAAGATGTTGCAGGCGCAAAAGAAGCAAAACAGGAGCTTGAAGAAATTGTCGACTTCCTCAAAAATCCAAAGAAGTTTCTCGACATCGGTGCTGAGATTCCTAAAGGAGTCATGATGATGGGTGCACCAGGTACCGGAAAGACACTGCTTGCGCGCGCAGTTGCGGGTGAAGCAGGTGTACCCTTTTTCTCAATCTCTGGTTCTGAATTTGTTGAGATGTTTGTCGGTGTTGGTGCGTCGCGCGTGCGTGATCTTTTCCAGATGGCGAAGAAGGCTGCGCCGGCAATTATTTTTGTCGATGAGATTGATGCAGTAGGACGTGTGCGTGGTACGGGGGTTGGTGGAGGAAACGATGAACGGGAGCAAACACTCAACCAGATTCTTGTTGAGATGGACGGGTTCGAGCCAACTGAAAAAGTTATCGTTATGGCGGCAACCAACCGTCCCGACGTACTCGACCCGGCGCTGCTTCGTCCCGGTCGTTTTGACCGACGGGTGACGATCGATCTTCCTGATAAAAATGATCGAGAAGCAATTCTTAATGTGCATGCGCGCAAGAAGCCACTTCAGGAAGATGTGAATCTCGAAATCATCGCGCAGCGCACACCAGGATTTTCTGGGGCAGATCTCTACTCATTGATGAATGAAGGAGCAATTCTTGCTGCACGTGAAGGTCGGAAGAAAGTTGGACAGTTTGATCTGATTCGTTCGATTGAGAAGGTGATGCTTGGGCCAGAGCGCAAGAGTCACGTGCTCTCAAAGTACGAACGAAAGGTGACGGCGTACCATGAAGCGGGTCATGCACTTGTTGCAAGTGTGTTGCCGTACGCCGATCCGGTGCATAAGATTTCAATCATTTCTCGTGGTCGTGCTGCCGGATATACACTGAAGCTTCCGGACGAAGACCGTCGGATGCACTCGAAGAAAGAATTTATTGACGACATTGCAATGACACTCGGTGGCTACGTGACCGAGGAAATGATTTTTGACGATCTCACAACCGGTCCATCAAACGATCTTCAGGTGATTGCGTCACTCGCGCGCGACATGGTAACGAAGTACGGTATGAGTGAAATACTCGGCCCGGTTGCACTTGAGGGGAGTGGACGCATGATCAGTGGCGCATCTGTCGAAGAGAAGCCATATTCAGAAGAAGTTGCACGCATGATTGACAAGGAAGTGTCCCGTATCATTGATGAGGGGAAGGAACGTGCGCGCAAAATTTTGACGCAGCACCGTAGTGTCCTTGATGTCATTGCAGACAAACTCATGGAAGTCGAGACACTTGAACGTGAGGAGTATGAAGCGATCCTTAAGGCAGAAGGTGTAGAAATCAAGGATGCATATAAGGATTTGTACGATACTGAAGAGCGTGTTGGCGACCCAAGCAAATCACTGGAACCGGAATCGCCGAATGAAGATACTGATCAAACTGTATAGTCAAGGAATAAACAAAAAGCTCCGCGTCTGCGGAGCTTTTTGTTTTACGGAAGTTCTGCCGTTATTTCTTCATGCGCATTGTTAGTCGGAAACTCATGTACGCGAGATACGTAGTTACCGCAAGACCGAACCATGAAAGCCATAGTGGTGCTGCCCATGCACCAATCATAAGGTCAATATCGAGGAAGACACGCAAAAGGTGCGCAGCTGCTACGACACTGAATACGATTCCAGCGACGAGCAGGTATGATCGCTCTCGTATTGCTGGAATCTTTCCAATGTGCCATCCATAGTGCACGAGAATAAGGAAGAGTGCTGCATCAAAAATCAGTGTTGGCAATACGATGTCTGCGGTGAACATTCGTCCCATGAATTCAACAGGGAAGTATCCTGTCTGTGCAAACCATAAGGTTATGATGAAGTCTGCTGCAGCGAGTCCGGAGGCAAATATCGCAAGCTTCCGCAATGTTTTATTGTTCATATCTACAAAACTATTTAAATAAATAACTGTTTGTGTAAGTGTACCAAGTTTAGTGAATAAACGTACGTCAGTTTGTACACACGTATTTTTATTTCTCGAATCTCGGACGATTGCTGCGCGGAAGAGGATAGTATACAGTAGTGCCACATCCGTCTGTGAGAACATCTTGCAGGCTGGATGTTCGCAGAAAATACAAAAGTAGACTTTTGTGCTTCATTACTCACATCCGCCTGTAGCTCAGTTGGTAAGCAGAGCTTACAATTCGAGTCGAGAAAGCAAGCGCGACCGCATTTGCGTTTTGAGATGAGGGATTGTATGAGTGGTGTTCTAAAGAATATTTCGTCCGCCTGTAGCTCAGTTGGTAGAGCGCAGAGCTTATACCTCTGTGGTCCTTGGTTCGAGTCCAAGCGGGCGGACGAAGTATTCTTCACTCATAGCCTCTGTGGTCCTTGGTTCGAGTCCAAGCGGGCGGACAACGTTAAAAAAGACAATGCCTTCGCATTGTTTTTAGCTGTTCGGGGCGGAGACATTTTTTTTTTGCTATTTCTAATGCGGTGAAATAGTTTGGGAAACTATTTCACCGGGCGAGACGGGGTCGCGAACACTAAGTATATTGCTGTGCAGAAAGCAATATACTTAGTGATTTTTGACGACAAAGATACGTTACTCCATATGGAGTGTGTCGCCAATGGTAGCGACGTGCTGTGCAACAAGCACGTGTTTCTTGAGTGTAGGGTCTTTTTCTACCAATTCTCGTGCCTCATTGCGCGCTGCTTCCACTAACTTGAGGTTTTTAATTGCTTCCATACCGAGGTCGGTGAGCCCTGACTGCTTTGCGCCGTAGAGTTCGCCAGAGCCACGGAAGGAGAGATCATGTTCGGCAAGTTCAAATCCGTTCTTCGCTTGTGTGAGTGCCTTGAGGCGCTCTTTCGTCTTTTCACTCTTGCTTTCGGTAACCGCAAAACAGTACGGCTGATACGTACCGCGAATCACACGGCCGCGAAGCTGGTGGAGTTGTGAGAGTCCAAATCGTTCTGCGCCTTCAATAATAATGTTTGTGGCGTTTTGTACGTTGACACCAACTTCCACAACCGATGTAGCGACCAATACATCAATATCGTGATCCAAAAATTGTTGCATCACCTTGTCTTTTTCCGCAGGCTTCATTTTGCCGTGCAGTACAGAAATGCGTGCCTTTTTAAACACATCTTTCTTTAGGCGTTCCGCTTCTGCCTTCACGCTCTTCAGGCGCAGTGCGGTCGCTTTGTCTGGATCCGGCTCCTCAATGCGCGGGCAGATGACATACGCTTGGCGACCGCTTTCTAACTCACTCTGTACATGTTCGTACATTTCTTTCTGTTGACCTGGTCCGACGACTTTGGTAATGACCGCCTTTCTGCCTTTTGGCATCTCGTCAAGAAGCGTGATGTCGAGATCTCCGTAGATGGTGAGGGCAAGTGTGCGGGGGATTGGTGTTGCGGTCATTGAGAGCAAGTGAGGGATCCTCGAATCTTTCTTCGCCAGCATTTTGCGCTGGTTGGTACCGAAGCGATGCTGCTCATCGATGATGACGTACGCGAGATGTTTAAACTCAACACTTTTATAAATGAGTGCGTGCGTACCGATGAGTATGGGAATCTCACCATTGTTCACCCATTTCAGGAGTTGCGCGCGACTGATCTTTGTCGGTTTTGTCCCATCGACTTTTGAGGGAAACTTCATACATCCTGAACCGGTGATGAGACCAATTTGTATCGGGAGATGCTGAAAGAGTTCTATAAAGCTTTCGAAATGTTGTTTAGCAAGAATTTCGGTTGGGGCCATGTATGCAACCTGCAAGTTGCCGAAGGCAACTTGCAGGTCTTTTTCCTTAGCTTTGGTACCCTCAGGTGGACGCGAAGTCGCAACTGCGTATGCAGTCGTCGCGGCAACGGCAGTCTTTCCACTTCCTACATCTCCTTCGAGAAGGCGTGACATTGCGTGTGTGCCGTTGAAATCTTTAGTGATCTCTCCGATTGCTTTGTTTTGTGCAGCGGTGAGTGCAAATGGGAATCTTTCTGTGAATGCCTTGAGGTGCGCTGTGCTCGTCTTAAAGCTGTACGTCGTCGCAGCACTCACCGTTCTTCGCTCAAGCGCCTTTTCAACTTGAATATAAAACACTTCTTCAAACGCAAAACGCTTGCGTGCACTTGCCGCGTGATCTTTCTTCTTTGGCGTATGAATCCATTGGAGTGCGGTAGCAAGTTCGGGGAGATTATATTTTTTCAGAATTCTGCTCGGGATTGGGTCGGTGAGTGTGTCGAGAATACCTCTCTCCAGACACTTCACGACGGTGTGATAGAACCATTTCGAGGTCACTCCCTTACTCTCGCGATAGACGGGGTAGAGTGTATCGTCGACCTCCTCGCTTCCATTAAAAATAGAATCGTGTCGATCAATCGGCAAGCTTTCAAGGCGTTCAATTTCTGGGTTGGCGATATAGGGCTTCTCGGCACTTCCGCCCACTTTTCCAGCCACCTTTACATACGTACCGTCAGTCACCATTTTTGCCATGTATGGCTGGCCAAACCACATGATCTTTATGCGTGCTGAGCCATCCTCCACCCAGCCCTCAGCAATTGGTTTTCTACTCTTCCACGCTTTACGTGTTTTGAGTCCGCCAATTTGTCCGTACACAATCGCATCCCCTCCGACTGTGAGCCCTGCTACCGACTGAATATCGCTGATATCTTCATACCGAACAGGGAGGTGGTAGAGAAGGTCGCGTACTGAATGAATCCCAAGCTTCTTCAACGCCTTTTGATGAAGTGCGTCAATACGGAAGTGGGTTGTCAGTTGGTCGTCAGGTTGCATGGGGCGTATAATAGTTCGGTTATTTAAGAGTATAGCGTATTACCGTCTATTTATGCCTAAGAAGAAAACTGCTGCACGACCGAAGAAAAAAAGTGTCTCTAAGCGAAAGGTGGTTACAAAGGTACAAAAAAAAGACTATAACAAGCTTGCGCTTGCGCTCCACAAGAAATTGGGAGGGAAGATTGGGTTGGTTTCTAAGGCACCACTAAAAACACGCGACGACTGGAGTACGATGTACACACCGGGTGTGGCAGCGGTATCTGCGCATGTGGCAAAGAAGCCAAAAGACGCACGTCTCTACACTATAAAGAAGAATACTGTTGCAGTTATCTCAGACGGCTCGGCGGTCTTGGGTCTCGGAAATATCGGCCCGCTTGGCGCGTTGCCGGTCATGGAAGGGAAGTGTGCGATTTTTAAAGAAATGGCCGGTGTGGACGCATTCCCGATCGTGCTCGACACACAAAACCCTGATGAGGTGGTGGAGACGGTGAAGCGTATTGCGCCAGGATTCGGTGGTATTAATCTTGAAGACTTTAGTGCGCCACATTGTTTCGTAATAGAAGATCGTCTGAAGGCTGAGCTTGATATTCCGGTGATGCACGACGATCAACATGGCACGGCAATAGTCGTGCTTGCTGGATTGATCAACGCCGCAAAAGTGGTGAAGAAGGATATTAAAAAACTGAAAGTTGCGATCGTTGGTTCTGGAGCCGCGGGGCGCGCCATAGCACTACTCCTCGCTGAGTACGGGATCAAGGACATTGTGATGCTTGACCGAAGCGGAGCGATTCACTCAGGCCGCAAAGGAATCAGTGGCTACAAAAAGCATCTTGCAGCGTGCACTAATCCTGAAAAACTTTCTGGCTCGCTCGAACATATCATCCCTGGGCGCGACGTACTTATTGGTGTCTCAGGACCGGGAACTATTGCGCGATCACATATTGAAATGATGGCAGAGAATGCAATCGTGTTTGCGCTTGCAAATCCGATTCCAGAAATCAAACCAGACGACGCAAAGCGCGCGGGTGCGGCGGTTGTCGCGACCGGCCGTTCCGACTTTCCAAACCAGGTCAACAACTCACTCGCATTTCCCGGCATCTTCCGCGGTGCGCTCGATACAGGTGTAAAGCATATTACGGACGACACGAAGCTTCGCGCTGCAAAACAAATCGCAGCATTGGTAAAAAAACCAACGAGAGATAACATCATTCCAAGTGTGATGACCCCCGGCCTTGTGAAGGCAGTTGCGAAGGCGGTTCGGTAGATTGCTGTACAACAACTATTTTTCTGGTAGGCTCGAATTTAGAATCCAACTCGGAATGAGTTGGAAAGTGGAGGAATCCAATATGACAGCAACAGCGAGTGTTGGTGTGGAAAAATATCCCACAAGTTTCGACTACGAGGATCTTCTGAAATGCGGACGGGGCGAGCTTTTCGGACCTGGTAACGCGCAGCTCCCGTTGCCTCCCATGCTGATGTTCGATCGCATCACCTCGATCAGCGACGCTGGCGGCGAGAACGGCAAGGGACACGTGCGCGCGGAATTCGACGTCAATCCCGACCTCTGGTTCTTCGACTGCCATTTCCGGGGCGACCCGGTGATGCCCGGTTGCCTCGGCCTCGATGCGCTCTGGCAGATGCTCGGCTTCTTCCTCGGCTGGCAAGGGCTTGAGGGTCGTGGTCGCGCACTTGGCGTTGGTGAGGTCAAGTTTCGCAATATGATCACTCCCGACGTCCAGCTGGTCGAATATGGCATCGACTTGAAACGTGTCATTCGTAGACGTCTCAATATCGGACTCGCCGACGGCTGGCTCAAGGCAGACGGCGAGACTGTCTATACCGCGATAGACCTCAAGGTCGGCCTGTTCAAGGATGACGGAGCGTCCAGCTCTTCGTGAAAAATACCGTCGGCCCCCAAAAGGGGCCGACGGCGACCACGCAATGCTCCACTTACAGGGAGCATTTTTCGATATTGCTCCAACACTTTTTTTACAGTACTGTGCAAGTAGAAAGGCCACACCCTGTGGCCTTATCCAAACCCAAATAGGGAGGTACAAGGCAATGAAACGAGTGGTAGTCACAGGGATGGGGATCGTCTCATCCATCGGCAATTCCCAACAGGAGGTTGTCGAGAGTCTGCAAGACGGCATTTCTGGCATTTCTGGTATTCTGGCTACACCCGAATATGCAGCGCATGACTTCAGCTCTAGGGTGTATGGAATGCCAGATATGCACGCCCCGGAACTCGTGGATCGTCGCGCGATGCGATTCCATGGCGGCGGTACCGCCTGGGCCCATGTGGCGCTGGATCAGGCGATTTACGATTCCGGACTCGAGGAGAAAGAAATCTCCCACGAGCGGACTGGCATGATCATCGGTTCGGGTGGCCCTTCCACTCGTGCAATCGTGGCTGCGGCCGACATTACCCGCGATAAGGGGCCGAAGCGCATTGGTCCGTTCGTTGTTCCGAAGGCAATGTCGTCGACTGCATCGGCGACGCTGTCGACGTGGTTTAAGATCAAGGGCCTCAGCTACTCGATCTCCTCGGCATGCGCGACGTCGAATCACTGCATCGGTAGTGCCTACCAGCAGATCATGTGGGGAAATCAAGATGTCATGTTCGCCGGCGGTTGCGAAGAGCTCGACTGGACGCTGTCAGTGCTATTCGACGCTATGGGTGCTATGTCGAGCAACTTCAACGATACGCCGTCGGTTGCTTCGCGCGCCTACGACGTGAACCGCGACGGCTTCGTCATCGCTGGTGGAGCCGGCATTCTGGTGTTGGAGGAGTTGGACCACGCCAAGGCTCGTGGCGCACACATCTATGGCGAGATTGTCGGCTTCGGTGCCACTTCTGACGGTGCTGACATGGTACAACCTTCGGGTGAAGGTGCTGTCCGCTGCATGCGGATGGCGATGAAATCTTTCGAAGACCCGATCGACTACATCAACACACACGGCACCTCGACGCCGATCGGCGATGCCCGCGAGATCGGAGCGATCCGCGAGGTGTTTGGCGACGATATTCCACCGATATCCTCGACCAAGTCACTTTCCGGACATTCACTCGGTGCAGCTGGTGCATGGGAAGCGATCTTCTCGCTTCTCATGATGAAGGACAACTTCATCTGCCCATATCGACGAGCTCGATCCGGAGTTCGCTGACGTGCCTATCGTCCGCGAGCGCAAGGATGGTGCCGAGCTCAACACCGTGATGTCGAATGGTTTCGGTTTCGGCGGCACCAATTCGACGTTGGTGTTTCAGCGGTACATTGGGTAACAAAAAGCCACGGGCGCGCATGCGCGCCCGTGGCAACCAGTTCTTTAGTTCCTAAGTTTCAAAAATAAATATGGACATCCGATGTCCATATTTCAATTCGTCCACACGCCCGCTTACTAAACCATGAGCGGCGTTTTATATTTCTATAATTTAAAAAAGAAAGAGCCGCTACGCGTAGTGTTGCGCAACGGCTCGAAGAACAGTTGTTGAGAGATTGTTGTATGTATATTGACGGAGCCTCTCTACTCCTCAGTTTCTCCGTCGCGCTAAGAGCAAGCTCAAAGCGCGACGGGTAGTTCTTTGCGGCAACTAGGCCGCCGCGTTCCTCAACGCGAAGATGAAGAGAGGGTCGCCCTCCTCCTCACCCGCGTTGAAGATCTCGAAGTTGTCGCCGTCGCGGACAGCTACCCATGCGGGTGGCTTCTGAAGCCCATCCTGATAGAGGTCGATCCGCGACGGGGGGTTGGCGCCCCGGGTCATCGTCTGCCTCATGGCATCGATGGACCGGATCATGTCGGGGGGGCTCCCTCTAGGTCAAGTCCACCGAGCGCGGTGACGAAGCCGCTGTAGTAGGCGCCCCGGTACGGGGTGCCGCCGTCCTCGATCGGCACTTCGCACTCGATATTCCACGTGTCGTCCTGGTTTTTCCAGGCGCGGCAGGTGGATCCGGAGGTGGCGGACGAAGCCCCGAGGTAGCTGACGTCCTGCTCGCGCAGGACGTACCAGCCGCTGGGCCGGAAATAGGAGTCCTCGAAGAACAGGGGCTTGACCCCCTCCTCAAGCTCCCAGTCCCTACCACCAATCGAGTGGTTCGCCATGAGGGCGACCGGTTCGTCCGAGATGCCGTGCTCGGCGAGAAGCATGTCGAGCTCTTCAGACTGGTCGTCGTCCATATTGGTGCATGTCACCGCCGTGGCGACGGCGGTGAACGTGATAGACGAAACCGTGAACTTCACGGTGGCTGTGATCTTGGTCATCTTTTCATTCCTTCTTGTCTACCCTCCTGCCCGCGCGGGGTCAAAAGAGGATGAGTTGGGTTGAACCTTCATCCACCAGCGCGCAAGGCGCAAGCCCTTCTATGCCTTTCGGCGACAGGGCAGTGCTGGACGATGAAGGTGTAGGATGAGTCCTCTTTCAAGGAACTCTGTTTATAATTATAGCATATATTAACTATTTGTCAATATACCTATATAACCCCTAAAATACAGCGTATTTTTAAGCCCCTGATTTTATGCTATGGTAATGCAACTCGGAGGAGTTAGCTGCCTGTTGGCTGAGTGGATGAATTGAGACTTGCGTCTCAATTCATCCGCTCCTGCCAGAGGACAGGAGGCATGATGTGAGCAGAATTGCGAACCAATGCCAGGAGGACGAAAGGAACTTTCGGACACCAGCCAACTCTCCGAGTGATAACGAGGAGAGTTGGCTGAGTGGTCGAAAGCGCCTCACTGCTAACGAGGTAAGGGGTAAAACCCTTCATGGGTTCGAATCCCATACTCTCCGCCGAAGAGCTCTGCGATGAGGCGGAGAGTATGGGCGTAGCTTTGCGAATGCAAAGCGTTACGCGATTCGAAAAAGGTTCTCGATATTTTGAAGTATGAGAAATATCATAGAACCTGAACAGAATCTGTAAGATTCGAATCCCATACTCTCCGCCAATTTTCACTTTTGCCCGAAACGGCAGAATGTGGAGTGTCGCAAAGCGACACGCAGTGCCAAGAACGCGCTACGCGCCAAGGTTTTTTCAAGCTCACGGCGAGCGTGCGCTCGGCGATGTGGAAGTTCGAACCAATCTTTTTGAGAAAATCCCGACCCTGTTCGGGATTTTCTTGTAAAGCGA